>LNFM01009016.1_pt1 | contig 14736 bp, 8 predicted proteins | sample 596031 | NCBI WGS metagenome assembly LNFM01 (sample SAMN04254537, study PRJNA301005) | activated carbon metagenome | isolation source: dual media filters at the Ann Arbor, Michigan drinking water treatment plant | place: USA: Ann Arbor
GGCCGACGCCATGCGTCGGGTACACCACGAAATCGCCCTTCTCGAAGGCATATTCCTTCGGCTTGGCGGGCGCCTTCTTCGGCTTGGCCATATCCTCTAGTCCCTTCACAACAGCCCCGCTTTCTGCGATACCGAGACCCACCGCATACGCTCCCCTGCGTATTCGGCCCGGCGTCCCAAGCATCGGTAAGTTTCTTTCGGATACCGATACGGATACCGAGCCGGCGGCGGACCGGACTCCGGACCCGCTTCCAGCGGGATTGTCATAACAGAAAATGAGCGCGGAGTCGCGCTTTATGTTGCATTTCAGCAACTGTCTAGCCATGCAGAAACTGCATGACTATTGCAAAAGATACAATAAAGGTCTTGCCGAGGTGAAGGCTAGCGCGCCGCGGGCTTGTCGCTGAAGTACTTCTCGAACTTGTCCTTCTCGTCCTTGAACTGTTCCGCGTCGGTGGGCGCTTCCCCCTTGCGGGTGATGTTCGGCCACGAAACCGACAGGCTGCGGTTCAGCTCCAGCCATTTCTCCAGACCCTTTTCAGTATCGGGCAGAATGGCGTTAGGCGGGCATTCCGGTTCGCAAACCCCGCAGTCGATACATTCGTCTGGATTGATGACCAGCATGTTCTCGCCCTCGTAGAAGCAATCCACGGGGCAGACTTCAACGCAATCCATGTACTTGCACTTGATGCAAGCTTCCGTAACGACATAGGTCATAAAGGCTCCAGGAACGAGCGGCGGCTGCTTAACGCGCGAGCCCCGGCGACGCAAGGCTGGCGATGGAGGTGGGCGATCTAGGGCGAGTCGATCTCCTCATACAACGTACGGGCTTCGGGCGCCGGACCGCGCCGTTCTCCGAGCGCGATGATGCGCACGACCCTCACATGGGGGCCCAGGGCGAAGGTGAGTACCATGCCGGGAGCGACCGCCGCGTGCGGCTTCTCGACCGCTCGCCCATCGATCCGGCAGCGCGACTTCTCGACATAGCGGGCGGCCAGCGTGCGGGTCTTGAAGAAGCGCGCATGCCAGAGCCACTTGTCCAGCCGCATGGCGCCTCAGCGATTCACCGGTGGCTACTTCTTTCCACCGAGCTTCAGCTCGAGCAGCTTGGCGAAGGGCGAATCGGCCGTCGCATCGCCCTTCGTCTCGGTCGTTGCGTAGAGCCGCAGGGCCGGGCCGCCGCTGTCGCGCCGCGGTGGACGCGGGCCACGCCGGTCGTCTCGGCCACGGTTCTCCTGCGGCGGGCGGCCATCCTTGTTGCGATCCTGCCGGGGCGCGTCGGTACGCGGCCCGTCGGTACGCGGCCCGTCGGGGCGCGGAGCATCGGCGCGTGGGCCGCCTCCAGGACGCGGCCCGCTGCGCGGACCGTCGTCCCTGCCGCGCGGCGGACGCGGCGTGTCGGCGAAGAACTGACGCTCGTTCGGCCGCTCCGGCCGGTCCCGGCGGCGCTGGTCGCGCTGGTCGCGTTGTTCGCGCTGCTGCTGACGCTGCCGCTCGCGCTGCTCCTCGCGCTCGCGCACGAAGCGCGGCTTGATCGAGAAGGCGTAGAGCGGTCCGCTTTCTTCCGTCGGCGGATGCACGCGGTAACCGAGCGCTCGCAGCACGTTGGCCATTTCCGGCTCGGAGCAGCCGACCAGCGACATCATCTGCGGGGTCGCGCGGAACCAGCCCGGCGGCAATGGCCGCGGTTCCTTCCTCGCCGGCGGGGTTTCTTCCCGTGGTGCGGCGCTCTCGACCGGCGCGGGCGCGCCCTCTGCTGCGGCGTCCTGCGCGGACTCGGCCGGCGGCGATTCGACCGCGGGCTCTTCGACGGGTGTCGCCTCGGCGGCGGCCACGTCCACGGCCTCGACCGGAGCCTCGGCGACAGGCTCTGCTGCAGGTTCAACCGGCTCGTCGGCGGCCACAGGCTCGGGAGCGGCGGCGGCCCGCTCGGTCTCCGGCTCCGCCTCCGGCGCGGGTGCCGGTTCGGTCTCGCCGAATGCCGCGGCGACGATCGCCCATTCGCTGATTTCGTCGGCCGTCGCGGGCGCGGGGATCGCCGGCGCGGCGCCCGTCGCTTCGGCGGCGGGCTTCTTTTCAGGCTTGTCCTGCTGCTGCGTGCGGCGTGACGATTCGCGGCTCTCGCGCACGGCGGCCCGCGCCATGGCGGCCAGCCGTTCGACCATGTCGGCGCGGATCGCATGGTCGCCCAGCGGCAGGTAACCGATGGCCGAGTAGAAATCGCGCTCGGCATCGCGCGGCAAATCCATCGACGTGCGGCCCTCGGCGGGCAGCGTCGGAATCGTCTCGCGGTTCTTGGCGATCATCCAGAGGCCGGCGCGCAGGCGGATCGGCACCGGCTTCAGCATGCTGGGGAAGTAGAGCGAGAAGACGCCGATGCGGACGCCGAGACGCGCCAGCGCCTTGCGATCCTCCTCGCTGAGCTGGGCGAGTTGTTCCTCGACCGGCCGGCGTGGCAGCACGCCGAGGCCTTCGCAGAGCTGGAAAATGACGCCGCGTGCGCCGGCGGGCAGTTCGGCCGTGGCGCGCGCATCCATCAATTCGCTGAGGCCGAGGCGAATGCGGGTCTCGACCCAGGTCGCGGCGCGCTTGCGCACTTCCTCGCGGGCCGGGCCGTCGAGCAGATCGGAGGCGATGGCCTCGACCTTGGGCGCCAGCACGTCACCCGAGGGCAACAGCCGCGCGACCGGACCTCCGCCCCAGCAGACGCGGAGCTGGCTGTCGAAGACGATCTCACCGTCGGGACTGTTCACGAAAGCCTGGAGGCGATCGGGCAGATCCTGGCGCAGCGCGCGCAGAGCCGCGCTCAGCACCGCCTTCTGGTCGGTCTGGCCTTCCGTCGCATCCGGCACGAAGCGGAAGCCCTCGATGCGTCCGAGATGCTCGCCTTCCACGATGACTTCGCCTGCAGCGGCGACTGTCGAGTTCATTTCACCCTCATCGCGCAATCTTCGTACAAGCAAAGCCGCGCGTCTATCGACAAACCGTTGCGTGAGACGTTGATGCAGAACGTCGGAAAGCCGGTCCTCTATGGCACGCGCGCGTTCCTGCCAATGGGCTGCACGCTGAATCCAGTCGGGCCGGTGTGAAATATAGGTCCAGGTCCGGACGTGCGCGATGCGTGCCATCAAGGTGTCGATGTCGCCGTCGAACCGCTCCAGGCGCTTCACATGGCTGTCGATCCAGTCTTCCGGCAGTCTTTCGCCGCCCTGCGTCAGATGTTCGAAGATCTGGCTGAGCAGCTTCGTGTGTTCTTCCGTCATCGTCTTGCGGAAGTCGGGGACCTGGCAGACCTCCCACAGGAGCTTGACCCGCTTGGGAGAATGCAGCCGCGGCAAAAAAGCCGAATGCGCGGCCAGGGTCTGCAGAGCGAGCTGATCGTCCTGCTCGCGCACGCGCTGGAGCGCGGCATGCGGTGGACTGGCGTTCAAGGCGGCGACCAGCGTCTGCACCGACCGGAAGTCGAGCTCGCTGTTGCGCCACTGCAGGTCGCGCAGCGGATCAAATCGATGGTTCTCGATCGCCTCCACCACGTCGGGATCGAGGCCACTGATGCCCGCGGTCGTGCCGAAGGTGCCGTCGTTCATGTGGCGCCCGGCGCGTCCGGCGATCTGCGCCAGCTCGCCGGTCCGCAGCGGACGGGAGCTGCGACCGTCGTATTTGCGCAGCGACGCGAACCAAACATGGTTCACGTCCATGTTGAGGCCCATGCCGATCGCATCGGTCGCCACGAGGTAATCGACCTCGCCCGACTGGAACATCTCGACCTGTGCGTTGCGCGTGCGCGGACTCATCGCGCCCATCACGACCGCCGTGCCGCCGCGCTGGCGGCGGATCAGCTCGGCAATCTCGTAGACCTCGTTGGCCGAGAATCCCACGACCGCCGAGCGGCGCGGCAGGCGCGTCGCCTTCTTAGAGCCGACATAGGAGAGACTTGAGAAGCGAGGGCGGGCCACCACGTCGATGTCGGGCAGCAGTCGGTTCAGCACCGGACGGATCGTGTCGGCGCCCAGCAGCATGGTCTCGTTCAGGCCGCGCGCATGAAGCAGCCGGTCCGTGAAGAAGTGGCCGCGCTCCGGGTCGGACGCCATCTGCACTTCGTCGACGGCGAGAAAGGAGACCGGCCGGTCGACGGGCATCGATTCGACGGTGCAGACGAAATAGCGTGCGCTGGAGGGCGCGATCTTTTCCTCGCCGGTGATCAGCGCGACCTGGGCGGCGCCCTTCAACTTGACGATCCGGTCGTAGTTTTCGCGCGCCAGCAGCCGCAGCGGGAAACCGATCATGCCAGAATCGTGGCCGAGCATGCGCTCGATCGCGAGATAGGTTTTGCCGGTGTTGGTGGGACCGAGGACGGCGGTCAGGCGGCCGGAGGCGCCGGAGAACGACATGGACGCACCTTCGCGCGCGGCCGCGGCGGAAGCAAGGCAGACAGCTCCGGCTGTCGGCTCAACCCGAGTAGGCGGGCTCGAGCTTGTTGCAGCCGATCATCGGGCCGTGATCGGCCTGCTGCACCAGGACGGCGACACCCTGGGTGGGGCCGACGCGATCGCCGGCAATCGTCCAGCCCTTGGCCGCGCCGTCCCATCGGTCGACGCGTTCGAGCTGCCGCACGACGTTGAAGTTCTCGATCATGCGGCCCTGGTTTTCGCCGCTCTTCACCGGTGTGGTGTGCCGCCGGTCGTAAATCGCGAGTGTCACGTCCGCCGTTCGGCCCTCGAGCGGGAAGGAGTCCAGCTTGATGGTGAGGGGGCCGCCGATGCTTCGCGAAAGCGTGGGCGTCGCCCGCCGGGGCGACCGGGCCTGCGCCTTCGCCAGCAGGGCTTCGATGGGCGCGCGATCGCGGCCGGTGTCGTGGCCGATGCCGTCGACCACCATCTCAGGCGTGTAGACGTAGCGTTGCTTCAGCACGCGGGCATAGGCGCGCTGACGTTCCGTCGTCTCACGTGAGGCGAACGGATCCCTCCAGCCGATATAGTCCCAATAATCGACATGGAAGGCGAGGGCGACGATGTCGGGCCGCATCGACAGGCGGCCGAGAAGGGCGTCGGCCGGCGGGCAGGAGCTGCAGCCCTGCGACGTGAAGAGTTCGACCGCCCATGGCCCTTCGCCGGTCGGCCGCGCCGAAGCCCGTTGCGACAGGCCGGCCGCAATAGCGGCGGCGCCGACCAGGAACGACCGGCGGCCAGGAAGGGGGGAGATCGACATGGTTGACAAGATGCGCGCGCCGCCCCCGCCCTGCCAATCAACAATCGGTCACTCACCGTTCACTGCACGGTGACGTCAACGGGTCGGCTCCCTGTGTGGACTCACGAAGAGTAATATTATAACAATCCCTTGCATGCACCGACGAATATCCCCTGGCACGTTCCTGCTCGCCATGAGCGCCCCGGCCCGCATTGCGGCGGCGCTGGGTCTCTCGGCGCTGCTTTGGCTCTGTGCGTGGTGGGCGCTGTAGGCCCGCCGTGACGGCCGCGCTGCGCCTCACCAACCTGACCGTGAGCTACGATCGCCGCCCGGCGGTCCATCACGTTTCGGCGGAGATCCCGGCCGGCGAGATGACGGCCATCGTCGGTCCCAACGGGGCGGGCAAGAGCACGCTCCTCAAGGCGCTGCTGGGCCTGGCGCCGCGGGTCGAAGGCCGCATCGAATGCACGGCAAAGCGGATCGCCTATCTGCCCCAGCAGGCGGAAATCGACCGATCCTTTCCCATCTCGGTGCTCGATACCGTCCTGCTCGGCCGCTGGTCGCGTTTCGGCGTCTTCGGCGCGGCCCGCCCGGCCGATCTGGATGATGCCTGGCGCGCGATCGAATCGGTCGGCCTCTCGGGCTTCGAGCGCCGTCCGATCGACTCGCTGTCGGTGGGCCAGTTCCAGCGCGTGCTGTTCGCCCGCCTGCTGCTGCAGGACGCCGACCTCGTGCTTCTCGACGAGCCGTTCGCCGCCATCGACAGCAAGACCGTGACCGACCTGATGGTGGTGATCCGCCGCTGGCGAGAGGAAAAGCGCACCGTCGTCGCGGTGCTGCACGATTTCGACCAGGTCCGCCGCGACTTCCCGCACGCGCTGCTGCTGGCGCGCGAGCTGGTCGATGCCGGCCCGACCGCGCGCGTCCTGTCGTCAGAGAACCTGTTGCGGGCCCGGGCGATGGCCGAGGCCTGGGACGACAATGCCGGTGCCTGCGACGTGCCGATGCGGCTCAGCGCCTGATCGAAGGCTTCGCGTCATGTTCTACGAGTATCTGATCGCGCCCTTCGCCGATTTCGGCTTCATGCGCCGTGCCCTGGTCGCCAGCCTCGCGCTGTCGATCGGCGGCTCGGCGATCGGCGTGTTCCTGATCCTGCGCCGCATGAGCCTGATGGGCGATGCGCTGGCGCACTCGCTGCTGCCCGGCGCCGCCATGGGGTTCCTGATCGGTGGCCTGTCCCTGCCGGCGATGAGTCTCGGCGGCTTCATCGCCGGCGTCGCGACGGCGCTGCTCTCGGGCGTCATCGCGCGCTTCTCCAGCATGCGCGAGGATGCGAGCTTCGCCGCCGCCTACCTCACGGCCATGGCGCTGGGTGTGCTCATCGTCTCGTTGCGCGGATCGGCTGTCGATCTCATGAACATCCTGTTCGGCGCTATCCTCGCCGTCGATGAAGGCGCGCTGGTCCTCGTCGTGTCGACCGCGACCGTGACCCTGATCGGCCTCGCCGCCATCTATCGCCCGCTGGTCGTCGAATGCTTCAATCCCGGCTTCCTCGCCGCCATGGGCGTGCGCGGCTCGCTCTACCACTATCTCTTTCTGTCGCTCGCGGTGCTGAACATGGTGGCGGGCTTCCAGGCGCTGGGAACCCTGATGGCGCTCGGTCTCATCCTGCTGCCGGCCGTCGCCTCGTCCTTCTGGGCGCGCGAGGTCTGGTCGATGAGCCTGGTCGCGGCGCCGATGGCCTTCGCGTCGGCGGCGATCGGCCTGCTGGTGTCGTTCCATGCCGGCCTGCCCTCGGGTCCGGTGATCGTGTTGTTCGCCAGCTGTTTCTTCCTGCTGTCGCTGCTCTTCGGCTCGCGCGCCTCGGTGCGGGCGCGCCTGTCACGGCCGGTTCACTTGCGCGGCTGACGCGTCAGGCTAGGCTGACCTCCACGGAGGAAACCAGAATGACCAGCTCACCGGTGCCGGGCGTCACGCTCAAGACGACGACCGCCAACACCATCCACATGCGCTACGCCGAAGCCGGTACCGGACCGCTGGTGCTGTTTTGCCATGGCTGGCCGGAGAGCTGGTATTCGTGGCGCCACCAGCTCCAGGCGGTGAGTGCTGCAGGCTTTCGCGCCGTGGCGCCCGACATGCGCGGCTATGGCGGCACGCAATCGCCCGAGCCGATCGACCAGTACACGCTTCTCCATCTCGTGGGCGACATGGCCGAGCTGGTGAAGGCGCTCGGCGAGACCAAGGCGGTGATCGTCGGCCACGACTGGGGCGCGCCCGTCGCCTGGCATGCCGCGCTGTGGCGGCCCGATCTCTTCACCGCCGTCTCGGCCATGAGCGTGCCCTATGCGCCGCCGGGATACGTCGACATACTCTCGGCGCTGGAGAAGCTCGGCATCGACAACTTCTACCTGCAGTATTTCCAGAAGCCGGGCGTTGCCGAGGCCGAGCTGCAGCAGGACATTCGCGGCGCGTTGCGGCGGCTCTACTACACCGCCGGCGGCGAGATGACGGAGAAGGACAAGGGCTTCGGCCGCCTCACGGGTGGCACGTTGTTGGCCAACACCGTCGACCCCGAGAAGCTGCCCGCCTGGCTGAGCGACGCCGACCTCGACTACTACGCGGCTGAGTTCGCCCGTGCCGGCTTCCGCGGTGGACTGAACTGGTATCGCAACCTGCGACGCAACTGGGAGCTCAGCGGGCCGTGGCGCGGCCAGCCGATCCGCCAGCCCTCGCAGTTCATCGCCGGCAGCCGCGACGGCGTGCTGCGCTTCCCGGCCGCCAAGAGCCAGCTCGAGGCCTACCCGACGACCCTGCCGGGCCTGCGTGGCAGCCATATCCTCGACGGCGCCGGCCACTGTGTGCAGCAGGAGCGGGCATCTGAGGTGAACCGCCTGCTGATCGAGTTCCTCAAGGGCCTTTGAGGCGGTCGGCCGCATCAATGGAGCGCCCAACTCCAGTTGCGCGCTCCTATGAAACCGTTGCGCCTTAAACCAGCGTGCGCAGTTCGGCGGTGGCGACGGACAGCATCGCGAGGTCTATGGCGCCGGCCGAGGCGAGATCCTCCTTCAGGAGCCGGTCCACCCGCTCCAGCGCCAGCTTGCGCGGTTCGCTCCAGGCGGCGAGAGCCGTGTCGGGATCGCAGTCGTTGTTCCCGCTCGCGCGCAAGGCCGAGCGCAGCAGGTCGGCATGGAGCGCCGCCAGTTCATCCTGCATCGCAAGCGCGGCCTGCGAAGGCCAGAGCCCCTCGCGCGGCAGTTTCTGCGCGGCGTTGGCCAGCATCGCGAGCGACAGCCGCTCCCCCAGCCGGAAGTAGAGCCGCGCGGCGCTGCCGATCGTGCATCCGTTGAGCTCGGCCGCCAGGGCGAGGTCGCCGGCGGCGGACAAGGTTTCGAGCGCGGCGGCGCGGCGGGCGAGATCGGCCGGCGCGCCCATCGCCTCGAGCGCGGCCGAGCGTTCGCCGAGCGACGCGCCTTCGGCCTCGCCCACCAGATCCGCGGCCAGGTCGCCCAGTTCGGCGACGGCGCCGCCGAGCTGGGCGGTTGCCGCGGTCGTGTCGAGCGGCTGCGGCAGGCGCCGCAGGACCCATTGCACGCCGCGCAGCACGAAGCGCTGCGAGGCAATCAGCATCCGGATCTGCGCCGTGGCCTTGAGCGCGGGATCGAGCGCCTCGACATCGGCCCACAGGTCGCGCAGCTTCCAGGCGTCGCGGACGACGGTGAAGGCCTGAGCGATGGCGGCCGCCGAGGCGCCGGTGCGCTGTGCCACCGTGTGCACGAAGGTCGGGCCGCATCGATTGACCAGCGAGTTCACGACCTGCAGCGCGGCGATCTCGCGGCGCAGGCGATGACCCCGAAGGGCCGCCGGATACTTGTCCTGCAGGGCCGTCGGGAAGTAGCGCAGCAGTTCCTCTTCCAGCCGCGGATCGTCGGGCAGGTCGGACGCGAGGATCTCCTCGTTGAGGTCGATCTTGGCATAGGCCAGCAGCACCGAGAGTTCGGGCCGCGTCAGCGGCTGGCGGTTCTGGGCGCGCAGGCGCATGGCGGCGGAATCGGGCAGGAACTCGACGGCGCGGTCGAGCCGCCCCTTGCGTTCCAGCGCGCGCATGAAGCGTTCAAGGCGATCATGCTCCTCGGCCGCCTGGCCCTCGGCGACGCTGACCGCCTGGCTCTGCTGATAGTTGTGACGCAGCACCAGCGTCGCGACTTCATCGGTCATCGAGAAGAGCAGCGGATTGCGATCTTCCGTCGCGATCGCGCCGGAAGCGATCGCGGTGCCGGTGGCGATCTTGATGTTGACCTCGTGGTCGGACGTGTCGACGCCCGCCGAATTGTCGATCGCGTCGGTGTTGATCTTGCGGCCGGCGAGCGCTGCCTCGACCCTGCCGCGTTGCGTGAAGCCGAGATTGGCGCCCTCGCCGATCACGCGTGCCCGCAGTTGCGCGGCATCGACGCGCACCGGATCGTTGGCGCGATCGCCGGCATCGCCATGGCCTTCGCTCGACGCCTTCACATAGGTGCCGATGCCGCCGAAATACAGCAGGTCGACCGGCGCCGTCAGGATGGCGTGCAGGAGATCGAGCGGCGCCATGGTGGGCTTGTCGACACCCAGCACCGCGCAGGCCTCGGGCGACAGCGCCACCGACTTGGCCGCGCGGTCGAAGATCGCGCCGCCGGCCGACAGCAGGCTCCTGTCGTAGTCCATCCACGAGGAGCGCGGCAGGGCGAACAGCCGTTGCCGCTCGGTGAGGCTGGTCGCGGGATCGGGCGCGGGATCGATGAAGATGTGGCGATGGTCGAAGGCCGCCACCAGCCGGATATGCGGCGACAGCAGCATGCCGTTGCCGAAAACGTCGCCCGACATGTCGCCGACGCCCGCGACCGTGAACGGCGTCTCCTGGATGTCCTGGCCGAGCTCGCGGAAGTGACGCTTCACCGATTCCCACGCGCCGCGCGCGGTGATGCCCATCTTCTTGTGGTCGTAACCGGCCGAGCCGCCCGACGCGAAGGCGTCGTCGAGCCAGAACCCGTAGTCGCGCGCCAGCGCATTGGCGATGTCGGAGAAGGTGGCGGTGCCCTTGTCGGCGGCGACCACGAGATAGGGGTCGTCGCCATCGTGGCGGACGACATCGGTGGGCGGCACGATTCCGCCACCCGAGTAATTGTCGGTGATGTCGAGCAGGCCGCGGATGAGGGTCTGGTAGCAGGCGATGCCCTCGGCCTGGACCTGCTCGCGCGTACCACCCACCGAAGGCTGCTTCACGTAGAAGCCGCCCTTGGAGCCTACCGGGACGATGACGGCGTTCTTCACCATCTGCGTCTTCATCAGGCCGAGGATCTCGGTGCGGAAGTCCTCGCGCCGGTCCGACCAGCGGATGCCGCCGCGGGCCACCCGTCCGCCGCGCAGATGGATGCCTTCCATGCGCGGGCTGTAGACGAAGATCTCGACCAGCGGCCGCGGCGCCGGCAGCTCGTCGATCGCTCGGCTGTCGATCTTGAAGGAGATCCACTCTTTGGTGCCGTCGGCCTGCCAGTAGTTCGTCCGCAGCGTGCAGAGCACGGCATTGTGGAAGCGTCGCAGGATGCGGTCTTCGTCGAGGGTCGTGACGGCTTCGAGGGAAGAGGCGAAGTTGGCCTCGATCGAAGCGATCCGGGCGGTGCGCTCGCCCGAGCCCGCGTCGCCCAGCGCCGGATCGAAGCGGGCGACGAACAGGTCGACCAGAAGGCGCGCCACCTTGGGATAGGCCGCCAGCGCGCGCTCCATATACTCCTGACTGAACGGGATGCCGGCCTGCCGAAGGTACTTGGCATAGGCGCGCACGATGGCGATCTCGCGCCAGGCGAGGCCGGCGCCCAGCACCAGCCGGTTCAGCCCGTCATTCTCGAGCGCGCCGGCGCGCAGCTTCTCGATGGCGTCGACGAAGCTCGGACCCGCGGCGGCGAGATCGACCTGGGATTTGTCGGCGGTCTCGACCCTCAGCACCTGCATGGCCACGCCGTGGGTCTGGTCGTCGCCACCTTCCCTGCGCAGCAGGAAGGGCGCCTCGCTGATGACGCGCAGGCCGAGATTCTCGGCGAGCGGCAGGATGTCGGAGAGCGCGATCGGCTTGCGCGGATGGAACAATCGCAGCGCGAAGCGATGCGCCGGCATGCCGGTCCGCCGTCCGACCTGCACGCCGAACTCCGCGCCGTCCACGAAGGTCTGCAACACCTCGATGTCGCGCAGGGCCTGAGCCGCATCGAAGGTCTCGCGGTAGACCGGGGGGAACCAATTGCGCCAGCGCTTGGCGGCGGCGCGCCCCTCGGCTTCGCCGAGCTTCTCCTGCAGGGCCGCTCGCAGCCGGTCGTTCCACGACGTCGCCGCTTCGACCAGGTCACGCTCGAGCGTGGCGAGGTCGGGGCCAGCCTGCTCGGGGGTGTGCAGCTTCAGCGTGTAAAGCGACTGGACGAGGGCGGAATCGCTGCCGATCGACGTCGCGACCGACGTCACCTCGCCGTTCCAGGCCTTGCCCAGGAGGACGGCGAAGCGGTCGGAGAGGGCCGCGTCGAAGCGTTCACGCGGCACGAACACGAGCGCGGTGGCGAACCGGCCGACCGTGTCGAGGCGCGAGAACAGCGCCACCCGCCGCCGCTCCTGCAGCTGCAGGATGCCCAGTACATGGTCGTAGAGCGTGTCCTCGTCGATCTGGAACAGTTCGTCGCGCGGATAGGAATCGAGGATCGCCAGCAGCGTCTTGCCGTCGTGGCCGTGCCGGTCGAATCCCGAGCGGCGCAGCAGGGTGTCGATCCGGCCGCGCAGCAGCGGCACGTCGTGCACCGCCGCGTGATAGGCGGCGGAAGTGAACAGACCGACGAGCCGATGCTCGCCGGTCACGCGCCCGTCGGCGTCGCAGGTCTTGACGATCACGCAGTCCATTGCGCCGATGCGGTGGACCAGCGAGGGGCGATCGGTCTTCACGATCAGGATGTTGTGCGGTCCCCGGGCGAAGCGCGCCATCGCCTCGCCGCTGCCGACCCCGACATCGAACAGCCGGACCTCGTCACGCCGCAGGATGCCCAGCGACGATCCCGGCACCAGTTCGTAGCGCAGGCCGGCGGGCTGGCTCGCATCCTCGACATAGCGATAGCGGCGATGGCCGAGGAAGGTGAAGTGGTTGGCCTCGAGCCAGCGCAGGAAATCCTCGTACTCCGCGAGGCCCGGTGCCCGACCGGGCGCCAGGTCGGAGATGGCATCGAGGCAGGCGCGCCGCATCGCACGCCAGTCGTCGACCGCCAGCCGCACTTCGGCCAGTACGCGCGTGAGCGCCGCGGCGATCTCGTCGAGCAGCACGGGATCGATCTGGCGATCGATCTCGATATGCATCATCGACTCGGCTCGCGCCCGTTCGCCGGCCTCGAGCACGATCCCGACCAGGTCGCCGTCGAGGTCGCGGCGAGCCGCCATCACCGGATGGGCGAGCAGATGGACGGCGATCTCGCGGCGATTGAACTCGTTGGCGATCGAGTCGACGAGGAACGGCATGTCGTCGTTCACGATCTGCACGATCGTGTGACGGCTCTCGAACCCATGGTCGGCCAGGGACGGGTTGAGGATGCGGACCTTGGCCACGCCGGGCAGGCGGCGGCGCGCGAAGCCCAGCAGGGAGATCGCAGCGGCGGCCCGCTGGTCGACGGGCGAGGCGGCGAGGTCCTTGTCGGACAGGCGACTGTACAGTCTGCGCGCAAACTGTGCGGAATCCTCTCCGCCGGCCTGCAGGGCGGCGGCGCAGATGGCGTCCAGCCCGTAGACGCGCGGCACCGAAGCGGTGACCATATTTTGTGCATTCCTCCGGGAGTCTGGGGTGGATGTTACGCCTGACAGTGACATTCTGACGACGGACTCTTGGCGAAGCCAAGAACGCCCATCGAATCTCGCGTTTTCCGGAGTCACCCCGAGGGGCTGAGCCGATTCGCTGCGGTTTCTGTCTCGGGCCCACGGAATCCGCGGGAAAGCGCGTTTTGTTCTCGTCTGATGCTGCACCTGCGAAGAGTCGAAAACCTCCAGGGAAACAGAATTTCAAACCGATTTTTTGCATGTTTTTTCAGAGGCTTAACCACCTATTCTTGAGATTCACAAACCGGGATTAAATTTCGCAATGACAGGGTCGGGGGCAAAGGTACAAACTATGGATAGTGGGGAGAGACGAACTTCTCCCCACATCTAGGTGTCTTCCACAGAGTGTTCTATCCACAACTGTGGACAAAAAGAAAATGGGGACCGCAAGTGTTTGATGTCGTTCAAGTTCGAAGCGGTGCGCGGGTTGTTACCGATTCTTCCCGGGATTCCCGCCTCACTATTTTTGGCAAAGCCACGCTGAACGACCGGTACCTGCTGCCGGGCGAGAGCTACCAGGACATGTTCGCGCGAGTCGCAGCGGCCTATGCCGACGACGACGCCCATGCCCAGCGTCTCTACGACTACATCAGCAACCTGTGGTTCATGCCGGCCACGCCCGTGCTCAGCAATGGCGGGACCAGCCGCGGCCTGCCGATCTCGTGCTTCCTCAACGAGGCGACGGACAGCCTCGAGGGCATCGTCGGGCTGTGGAACGAGAACGTGTGGCTGGCCGCGCGCGGCGGCGGCATCGGCTCCTACTGGGGCAATCTCCGTTCGATCGGCGAAAAGGTCGGCATGAACGGCAAGACCTCCGGCGTGGTGCCGTTCATCCGCGTGATGGACTCGCTCACCCTCGCCATCAGCCAGGGCTCGCTGCGCCGCGGCTCGGCCGCCGTCTACCTGCCGGTGAACCATCCCGAGATCGAGGAGTTCATCGAGATCCGCCGTCCGACCGGCGGCGATCCCAACCGCAAGGCGATGAACCTGCATCACGGCCTGCTGATCTCCGACGCCTTCATGCGCGCGGTGGAGAACGACGAGGAGTGGGCGCTGGTCAGCCCCAAGGACGGCGCCGTGCAGCGCACCGTCTCGGCGCGGGCCCTGTGGATCCGCATCCTGACCGCGCGCGTCGAGACCGGCGAGCCGTACCTGGTGTTCGTCGACCATGTGAACAACGCCCGGCCGCAGCATCACAAGCTCGCGGGCCTCGAGGTCAAGACCTCGAACCTGTGCAGCGAGATCACGCTGCCGACCGGCATCGACCATCACGGCAAGCAGCGCACCGCCGTCTGCTGCCTGTCGTCGCTCAATCTCGAATCCTATCTCGAGTGGCACGAGCATCCGACGTTCATCGAGGACGTGATGCGCTTCCTCGACAACGTGCTGCAGGGCTTCATCGACACCGCGGGCTCCGACTTCGCCCGCGCGACCTATGCCGCGATGCGCGAGCGCTCGGTAGGCCTCGGCGTCATGGGCTTCCACTCCTTCCTGCAGGCCAACGGCATTCCGCTGGAATCCGTGATGGCCAAGGTGTGGAACAAGAAGATGTTCAAGCACGTCCGCGGCCAGTGCGACGAGGCGTCCCTGGCGCTCGGCAAGGAGCGCGGCGCGTGCCCGGATGCCGCCGACTTCGGCTTCCAGGACCGCTTCTCCAACAAGCTCGCGATCGCGCCGACC
>LNFM01009018.1_pt1 | contig 14732 bp, 6 predicted proteins | sample 596031 | NCBI WGS metagenome assembly LNFM01 (sample SAMN04254537, study PRJNA301005) | activated carbon metagenome | isolation source: dual media filters at the Ann Arbor, Michigan drinking water treatment plant | place: USA: Ann Arbor
TGAACTCCCGTGTAAACTTCCGACGTTCCATGACGCACCTCCGGTTCCATTAAAACACCTAACTTGGTGTCTTCGAAACCGGGTGCAGGCCAATATTGAAAACTCGAGCCAGAGGCATCCGACGAATAACTTGGAAAGGGACGTTTCGTACGGTATTAGGTTTTGAACGCTGCCTCGTATTCGGATCAGGTCCGAAATTACCGCTTCGCTAAATAGAGTTTCTTCAAATGGTGTTTTTTCGTCGATCTTCGGAAGATTTTGGTCGATCATCACAGTCATGATTGCGCGCTGTGCATGTCCTTTGCTGCGCGGCAAAGGTGACCGTGTGAGTTCTTTTGAAGTCAAATTTAAATAGTAGACACCTAAATAAAGATCATCGAAATGCTCAGCCCACTCGTCACTAAAAATTGTTGATGCTGATTTATTAAAGACTTCACCCAATGGTGGGGCAGTCGGATTCTTCGATCTGAACACGGCAAAGATTTCTCGCGCCCGAACGATGGCGTCAGCGCTTAAAAATAGTCCGGGGCGGGGTTCTATAACGGCCATATTCCATAAGCATTGATTCTCGTAAATGTAGCATGACATTTTCTTGCGGTCCACGGTTGTGTTTATGTGAGGATCGCGCAATGAAGAGCCTCTCGAACGGCACTGCGCCGGGTTGCGAGCTGTAAAGTTTCTGAAATTCTTTTCGTATCCGAGAGAGTTTTCTTAAATCGGGCCACTGCCCAAGGCGAAGTTTTTCGACGAAAAATCATGCGGATACTTCGGGGCCGCGATTTCTTTCTATAAGCGCGAAAATGATTGCGCGAGGGATAGTTACCCGAAGGGCCGAGACAGACGTTCCGCGTTCTTCGCGGATCGGCTGGCACGGTGAGCGTCAGCGAATATAGCCCGGTCGGCGAAGCCGGCGCGCCCAAACATCACTGATTTATTGACGAGGTTGGAGAATGCGCTAGAATTTCCTCGGCCTTAAGCACAGGCCAGTGTGCCCACCGCTCGCGAAGCTTCGCAGTGCTTTTTTATTTTCATCATGACCGTTCCCGATTGGGCGGAATGATTGGCAGTGGGCACCTAGTCATATCCGTGCATCGAAGGAATGGATCATGACTATCCGCAATGAACTCGACACGTTACGCACTTTCGCAAAGCGCCTCGCGCGCAAGCATCGAATTCCCCATCACAATGCTTTGGACATCATCGCGATGCAGTACGGGCATCCGCACTGGAATGCCCTCATGAAGGCTTGGGACAAGGGATGGTGTCCCGAGCCTCATGAGCTCATCGACATAAATGAAGCCGCTCCTACCGAATCCACGGAAAGAGGCGTCGGTTTAGTCAGGACAAGCGAAGGGGTCATCGCAGGTGAGCCCTACACTCTGGAAGTCGGCTTCGATGACGTCCTTATCGGCGGCGACCGCTGGGCAATATATTTCGATCACGCGCCGTCAAAAGCGCCCGAAATTGAAAAATACTCTTCGCCCAATCCGCTCGATAATGAGTCATTCCTCAAGGAAGTGATGAAAATCGCAAGTGAAGCGATAAGCGGTGTACGGAAGGCAATCGCGCAAGACTGGCCTCACGGTTCCACGAATCCAGACAAGGATGGCTGCGCCAAGCATCCGCTTTTCGGAGGGGTCTCGGCGGAATGGTTCTGCATGCACTGCGATACACGCTCGACGGGAGCGGATATGGCCACCAATCTGTGGCACTGTCCGAAATGCAGCGCGACGCCGCTCGATATGCATCCCACCGCGTGGTGGAAAGAGCCAGTAGATGGTCCCGCCCGGCATGCCGACGCGCCCTGAGCTATAGAATTTGTTGCTATAGCTCAGTTTTTGAGCTATTGTGAGCTATAGAAAAGGCTCCTATAGCTCATGACTTGGAATTGGGAACAGCCCGGTTGGCCGGATTTTACCTTTGATTCAGCGGCCTTAGAGCCGCTGGAGAGGCAATTTCTGCTTCAATCCGGGGAATTCATCGGTGCCTTCAAGCATATAGGTCCAGAGGACCAGGATACGATCAAAATCGAGCTTATCAGCGAGGAGGCGGTCAAGACCTCGGAGATCGAGGGAGAAATTCTCAACCGGGACAGCGTGCAATCCTCGCTGCGTCATCAACTCGGACTCGGCGCGGAGCAGCCGGGCATTCCGCCGGCTGAGCGCGGCATCGCGAAGATGATGGTCGATCTGTACCGCAGTTTCGCAACGCCGCTCACGGACAATACGATGTTCGAGTGGCACAAAATGTTGCTGAGCGGCGACAAGACGATTCAGGTCATCGGCGGATACCGTAAACACGCGGACGCAATGCAGGTCGTGTCTGGTCCCATCCATAAACGCACGGTCCACTTCGAAGCTCCGCCGTCCTCGCGTGTGCCCGAGGAAATGAAGCGCTTCATCTCATGGTTCAACGACACGGTCCCCGGCGGGAAAAACCCGTTGCCGCCGCTGACGCGCGCCGCCATCGCGCATTTGTATTTCGTGTGCGTTCACCCGTTCGAAGACGGCAATGGCCGTATCGGACGCGCACTCGCGGAAAAATCACTGGCACAGAACCTGGGCCAACCCAGCCTGATTGCGCTTGCCTATACAATCGAGCGCAAGCGCAAGGACTATTACGCCTCGCTGGAGCGCAACAACAAGGAAATCGAAATCACGAGTTGGATGACCTATTTCGCCAACACGGTGCTTGAAGCGCAGACCAACACAATCAAGCGCGTGGATTTCTACGTTGCGAAAGCAAGGTTTTACGAGCGGCTGCGCGGCAAGCTCAACGAGCGCCAGGACAAGGTCATCGCCCGCATGTTCAAGGAAGGCATCGACGGTTTCAAAGGCGGTTTGAGTGCCGAGAACTACATCGGCATCGCCAAGACCTCACGCGCCACCGCGACCAGAGACTTGCAGGATCTTGTCGAAATCGGCGCGCTCACCAAGACCGGAGAACTGCGGCACACGCGTTATCATCTGCACCTCGCTGCGGACAATGGCCCGTCAAGCAGCGCTTAAATCCTGCTCACAAAATCAATCCGAGGTTAGTTCGGATTGCTAACGGAAGTATCGAAATGAATTGCAAATGTCTCTAGGTTGCAGACAATGAAAATACCATTTTAGGAAGTTGTAGTTATGCAAAAGACACTCGCGCTTCAACTTAATAAATTTCCGAGAACGCCAAATTCACTTCGCGTCACTCCAGCCGATAACAAACCTCTATCGGAAATGCCAATTCAATTGGCGAGCCTTTATCATCATTATTACTTGGACAGTCACGGTAAAGCGCCTCCAAATCCAGACCCGGCGCAATTCGAGCACCTGGAATTCCTACTGCCATGTGCGGAGTTTCGTGTTCGCGGCGACGGCATTGGTGTCTCAACTGCGATACGCAGAAACAGATCGAACGAATTCGGTCACGCATTTTGCCGCTGGTTCCTATACGAGCATTTGAATATTACTTACTTCGCACACATAGAGCATGTTCTCCGACGTGGTGTTCACCACGCATTTGGCGCGATGCGGATTGAGCGAAATGGTGAGGGGGATACTCCTGACTATTTTTGTGCAGAAAGTGTCGACAAGATTTTTCTGGCCGAGGCCAAAGGGCGGCACACTTCGGTAAGCTTCGGCAACGCGGAGTTTGGAACGTGGCGCAAGCAGTTTGACCGCGTCATCGTCAAAGACAGTTCAGGACATCCAAGAGCTGTTAAGGGCTTTATTGTAGCAATCCGGTTCGGCACCGAGGACAAGCCATCAGTTAAATCGACGCTATTCGCTGAAGATCCCGCTACACCGGGAGAAGGCGAGCTTAGTCGTGAAGAGGCAGGTTTTGTTGGCGCAAGAATCTTGATGAGCCACTACTCGGAAATAGCTTCAAAATTAAATCAGCCAATCCTCGCCGCAGCCCTTTTGGGCGGTTTTACCGTTCCGGAGGATATAGTGTTTCCCGCAACAGTATGGGAGTTCCGGATTCCGCCGCTTCAAGGACTCCGGTTTGTGGGCGGTTACTTTCCGCCTTTGGACGGGAGAGTTTCTCTTCGCTTGGAGGAGGGCAAGATCATTACCGATAGCGAGCCCTTTCGGCTCGATCTCCGTCCGGGAACGTTCTTTGGTGTTGAAGAGAAAATATTTCAGCAGCTTGTCACGATTGTGCGAAACGGTCCTCAGGCCGCAGCTAATGTTTCCCGTTTGCCAGATTTTGAGCCAATTTATAGTGGAGTGAGCTTGTTGCGAGATGGTTCAATAATTGGCCCATTGGATTTTTTCACCCCCGTTGATCGGCCAACCTTCAAATAGCTTTGCGAACCAATTTACCTGGCACGGGGATGGATCAGCCCTCTTCTATTTTTGACTGAACGTCGCGTGTAGCTGCGGGGAGATTGCCGCGCACCACGAGTTCATTTTCAACAATAAGCGGAATTGGGTTCTTAATTTCAGATAACTGCCTCAAACGTTCGTCTGCCGGGTGCCCATCCGTTAGAGGTCCAGACAAAGCCACTGCAAAGCGCGCGCCGTCCTTGCGTGTTGCAAGGATGGGTATCCGAATTGGCTTGCCATCTTTGCCAGTAACAACCTCATTCACAGCGAACGTGATCTCAAGTTCGTGTTGCCTTTGCAAGTCTTGCAACAAAACCGTACCGGAGCGATTCAGCCTTTCAATGTCGAACGGCTTTACTTTTCCGCTCAATAAATATTCGAGAAGCTCGATGCCAACATGCCGATCCAAAAGCGCATGCTCAAATTTATTCTTGAAGCTACGCAGACAACGATAGCAGGACGCATCACACTGCTCCGGACATTCCTTCAATAAGCTCAATGCCTTTTGAAAAAGCTCTACTCCGCGCTCGGTAAGCTGATTGGCGAAACCAGCGCCGCCGGGCAATGTGTCATATAGAAATATCTCTGCCTTGAGACCCTCTCTACCTTCCGGTGTTAGGGAGGGTCTGTATTCCGCCATAAGCTCCCCCGGCTCGATGTCCAAGAGCAAGCTTGCAGCCTTTGCTACTGCCTCACTGACGGTTCTTAGCGCCACGTCCGTTGCATATTGTCCCGGCTTAAGCCGTAAGGGCGGATCGACCTTCATCGATATCAACGCGATATCAGTTATGAAGTCTGTTCCCAGCACGATGTGTTGCGAGGTGCCGCCTGCGGGACATTCTTGCTCCTTCTCATCAATAAATGGCTTGCGGTGAGGGCCAAATAAAAGAGCCGTCGCCTCACTGGTCGCTTCGATGCGGCCGCATTTTGTGCAGTAAGAATATCCATCATCCTTTGGACCGGTGTTGGAAACTAGCAAACGGTCGCGGCTATGAAGGACATCGATCCTCGGGTTCACGGCCCGCCATGTGGCCACGTCGGAAGGGGTCGCCATTGCAAGTTTTGCGCGTGTCGCGTAGCTCACCTCCGGCGTGTCTTCAGGTGAAGTAACCTCATCGACGCCAAACGGATGCGCAAAACCCGGTGGCCGCAACCAATATCTGGCTTCACCGAATGTTTGCTTGGCACCACATGCCTCGCAATTGAGCCGGTCGCCTTTTTTGACGCTGGTGTCACCTACGGGAAATGTTTTTGCGAAGCTGCAATTTGAGCACTCGCAATAAATCCGCTTGTTCTCCCAAGCCTGAAAGCGTTCGTCAGACATGACTGAATAGATGGCACCTGACGTGTAGGACTTGCCAGCGATCCAAATCTCTTTGCCCGGCGCATATTGGCTAAGCGCAATGGGAAGGCCCTGAGACGGCGCAAACTTCATCACAGGTCTAAAGCGGCTAGACCTTGCCTCGTCAAAAACATGGAACGTTGCAACATCCGTTGGGAAAGCATAGCGCGGCAAAATTCCGTGATACAAAAGGCGACCAAGAAGTTGTCCTTCGTCCAATTTGGCGTGCGGATCTTCTTCGCCTTCCTCCGACGCATCCTCGGGGATTTCAGCATCGTCAGAAATATCGGCAGCTTCTTCAACTGAGGGGCCGCCGATGGCGCTCTCAATTGCAGCGATGCAATCTTGTTTCAACCCATCCAACAGCGATGCTCTGTGAATCGGTGTAAGCTCGCTCGGAATCCACGTCGCAACTCGCGCTTTCAGTGCGGCTTCGTTTTCGGCGACCCATCTCTTGAAATCGTGGATATTCAAAACGGATTTCGATTCTCTGAAGTCCTTTACTTTTCCCAGAACGGAAAAAAGGTCGTGACGTTGCGCGGGATCAACAGTTGGCAATCTATCTTGGAGATAGCTCTGAATCAGAAATGCTCGAATGTGACGCTGAGTGATTTCGCGGTTTTCGAGAGTTAATTTTGGATCGACGACGTCACCCGTAATCATACCGTCAGGTTTATCGAAGTAATGCTCGTCGTGGCTGTCAGCACTGCCGAAAGCGACAACTGTTGCAACCGCGTTTCCTCTTCGGCCTGCGCGGCCCGCGCGCTGCTGGTAGTTGGCGCGACCGGGAGGCATGTTGCGCAGAGCAACACCTGACAAGGCACCAATGTCGATACCAACCTCCATTGTGGTGGTGCTCGAAAGGACATCTACCGCAGCTGCCCTAAGTGCCTTTCGCCCCATTGCGGGCGCTACATCCTGAAACAGCAATTCGTTTTCTTCGGCCTTTGAAAATACGTCCTCGTTCTGAGGAGAGTTCAGTTGGGCTGTATGTTCGGCGGCGATGAGTGCCATGGGCTGTTCCGGCGGATCGGCCAGCGCTGCCATCACCGGAAGGCGGTAGTAGCCCTTCCGTGCAAGAAACACTTCATCGTGGTCAGGGTCGAGTGGCTTGATGTCTTCGCTCTCGCAATCCAGGCATTTCAGAACTCCCGGCATAGGCCGGTGGACGGATTTACACGTTGCGCAGCGCACCCAGCCTCCCTCAAACGTCAAAGACAATTGTGAGCCACGCAGTTGCCTTGCGCCCGCCATGTCGTTTGTAAACATATCAAGAAGTTCTGGCGTCCATGCTTCATTGAAGATTTTGCGGGACGCTTTATCGGTAATGACCTTGTCCATTGCGCTGAACTTGCCCTTACCCTTCTTCTCCTTAACGCTGATTCCTTCAGACTTGCTTCTGTTCCGCCATGTCGTGGGCATGCCGTTTAACCAAAAACCGAGTTTCCGCCAGCAGCGAAGCCAAGTTCTGGTGAGGGCGATTTTCTTCTCAGGCGTATCCGCTAGCCCCGGAATGTCAGGCAGCTTCGTAATCTTGTCTCTTAATTCACCGCACTCGCATATTGATGCGAGTGCAAGCGCTTCGAGGCCGAGGAACGGATCCTGGACAGTTGTAACGATGTCCTCAATCAAAGCATGAGGTGGAGATGCAGCTCGCATCTTGACGAATAGTTTAAAAAGACCAGCTTCAGTTTTCGCACTCCCGTCGCGGACCGCCTCTTCAACAGTGTCCTCGGCGGTGAAATTTTCTGCGCCTTTGAGTTCCGGACGAAGCCTGACTCCAAGGTTTTTCGACGCTAAAAGCACCGCCAGAAATAAGTCATCCAAACTGACCAACGGGCCTACGTTTGGCTTGTCTTGTAGATACTTGAATCCCGAGGCAATCAGTGGACGCAGGGAGTCCCGCGTCGAATATTTTTGCAAATTCGGGGCAAGGCGCGCAGCGACTTGCCTTGAATCTGAAAACACCAAGACCTTTCGACCGCGAAGTGGCGCAAAGCGTGTAGCTGGAACTGCGCTCGGTGGTTGGATTTTGATCTGACGCGCTACAAGCGATTGGAACGGCTCGTCACCTTTTGTTTGATGATCCTGTACAGGCGATCGACCGGTTCGGGGAGTTTGATTACAGCAAGCGCATGGAATGAATTTGCCCCGCGCTTCTATGCTGTCATCGCTCTCACCACCATCCTCATCAACCGCTGCTGCCGTCCTTTTAATACGCAGGAAGACATCTCTCGTGCGAGGGCCGTAATCTGATGGATTGATGCGTCCTGTTTCCAAGTCGTATTTGGCGAGTTCCACCGGATGCTTGGGATTCGGTTTTTCCAACAAGATGTCCAACGGCAATAGGGGGCTTGTCTCGCCACCTTCAACGCTGAGCCTTTTGCCGGGCATGGACCAAAGCGCAGACGGCGTCACTACGTCGTCGGTATAAGCCCTCGCATAAGCGGTACCGCAGAAGCGGCACGTAAAGAGTTCGTGCACTCTCGATTCACATTCGCATCGTTCTCGCGGCTGACCGTACATCTTGCCGCAGATCGGATTACGATGGCTCTCGGCAATAGCGGTACACGTCGGGTCCATGCACACCCAAAGACCCGGCAAGCCTCGAAAGAAATTGTGAACACGGCAAGGGATAAGGCTCGCTGAACGAGCGTCTTTTCGTGCGGTACTTCCAAGCGTCAGTAATACTGTCGTCGCCGTGTCAGCTAGTCTCGGCGCAATTCCGGGAAAAAGTTTCTGGCCTAGTTCGTCAACTCTGCGGGCTTGCTTCATTGTTTCGTTTACAAGTAGACCAAGTGGGCTAAACGCATTCAGTGCGCTGTAGAGATCTGTTTCAAGATTGCCGGTGCTAGTGACTTTGCGGAAGTCCAGGAGGGGCTTCACGCATTTTTCACGCTCTGTCTCGCTTTCTGCTGTAAAATAATCCACCAAGTTAACTGCCGCGAGAATGTTTGCTTCTTGCTCACTGCCTGTAGATGCCACTTCATTCAGTAAGAGCTTGCCTTCAACGGCACGGAACGTTTCTTTAGGAACGCCCGATAATTGAGCGCCAAAATCTGGGGCGTACCCAGCGTCCTTGAAACTGGCCGTAGCGCAAATTACCTGAAGTCGTTCCGGCGGAATACCGAGGCGATCCCTTAGTCGTCGCAGCAATAGCCCAACCTCGGCGCCGGCAGCGCCGCGATAAAGATGGGCTTCGTCGAGCACGACGAGGAATTTCTCATGCTTGTTACTCTCCAGCCATTCACGCGTCATATCAAAGATGCTGCGCTCAATAGGGCGCATCAACATGTACTCAAGCATCGAATAGTTTGTGACCAGCAAATCGGGAGGAGCGGCCTGAATTTCGTGACGGGTGAGCAATTCCACATCGTCGGCTAACGTCACAGCTCGTTTATATTCATCTGTCTTGCGAATCTGCCATTCGCCTTTTCCAAACCATGAAACCAAGTCTGGCTTAGACGGCCACTTGCCTCTCGCTTTAAGTTGGCCGAGTAGTTGAACGGCCTGCGCTTGATCTTCCGATGCCGCGCTCTTGGCACGGCGTTCGATCTCAACATAGAAATCGTTGAAGGGTTTAAGTTTGCGACCGTCTTTGTCGCTGCTTCGAATTCCTGCGTAGGGGGTACGGCTGGTATATCGGGCAAACCTAGCCGGTCTGCCGGACCATTTTTGAAACATGGCGACCGTGCGGGGATCTCCGAAGAGCGCGCGCAATCGGCCTAGCTGATCATTTACAAGCGCGTTCATGGGATACAGGATAAGCGCGCGAACTGCTTCCTGATCTTTGAATACTGCCGGATGGGTTGATGCCTCTCGGGCAATCTTTCCTAAAATCGGCAAAAGAAACGACTCGGTTTTTCCCGAACCCGTTCCGGTCATAATCAGAAGGTTCCGCCCTTCAACTAGATTGAGGCGAATAGATTCCGACTGATGCATATAAGGGGGATCGTAAAGAAGAGGCGCATGACCTTCGCCACTTTTCGAAAGCGCCGTGAAAAGCTCTAAGGCAGCAATCGGTAATTTCTCGATGGAGCTAAACATCGGTCCAGATTTGTACCGGGGCGTCGATTCCAAATAGGGAACCTGTGAAATGACCCCGGGTTTTCCCAGCAACTCTTTGCGAAGCGCGATAAGCTCTGGTGAACTTATGTGATAAGTCGCTTCGATATAGCCGCTCAATGCACCGTGCAATTGGCTGATGGACTCTTGAATCGTTTGCGTCATGAATTACGCTCCTGCGCATCATCCGGCGTGAGCCAAAGACACTGCTGTAAATATGTTTCTTCGGATGCGATGTCGTCTTCAGAAATTGCGTAACTGAAAAGGCAGCGGTCACGCTCTGCCGTTCGTCCGATAAGTCCTAAGCGACGCTCAGCCCACATGGGAATCGGCGAGAAGAAATCAAGAACAATTCCCTGCGACGTTTCGCGTTTTCTATATCTCTGCGGCGTGCCGTGGCAGGCGTCTTTCGCCATTTGCAAATGCCACGCGCAGTCGCAGCCCCGTGCCTTGCCACCTTTGAAGGGGAAATCCAGAAACTTCTGCAAAAGCCCATCGGTTAAGACCGCATATCCCCAAAGGTCTGCACCGTAAGCCTGTGGTCTGCGAGCGACAAAATTCCCGGTGTCTTTTCTTGGAGAGCGCCATCGCCCCCTGTAGTAAGTGGGGCTTTTCTCACCATCTAGAATTTCAAGATCCGAGACTTCCCCGCTGGGGCCTTGCGACTGTACACGCAAGTTATGCCTGTCTAGGTGCTCCTTGGCGGTCTCTTGTTTAGGTGGTTTGAGCCAATTGCGCTCGGGCAAGTCAATTAGACCAAGCTCTCTCATCGTCAGTCCAAGGTCTTCGCCGGGCAGAGCATCTATTTTTCGAAGATGCCGGTCAAAAGTAACACGGTTATTCAATGAAGACGGAAGCGGTGTCGGATCATCCTGCGAAACGCCTAAAAGAATTATGCTGCCATTGGGACGCTTCACGAACGCGGGGGATGCAGAAAAAACCCAAGTCGATTTGACATCGGAAAGGTTAGTTGTCGCTTTGCTTAGTTCAAGCAAATCACCGGCAATAGTAGCTTTCTCAACCGCCGTTTCGATGCTGGTGGCGATGTCGTCCGCGCTCTCGGACAAATATTCCAAATGCTCACGAACAGCGTTTTCAAGTGTTCGGGGGGAACAGGGGCAAAAAATGGAAGCCGCGCGCCTGACGAGGGCGGCAAGCAACGCATCATCAGATGCCTCAGTCGATGTAAGTGGCAAGGCAAGCGCCTGACGCGCTAGAACGACGACCTCTTCGCTCGTTACAAGTTCGACGCTCATAGTGCACCTTGAACGTTACGGGCATCAGCCTGGGCGACAAGCGGAGACAACGTGAACAGTCGTGCCATGCGAATTAATTGCGGCTGAGAGCGTAATTTCTCAAGCAAAACGGGCGTCTCTTTTGCCTGTTCTCCAACAAGGCTAAGCGGATCAGTCGCAACTCTTATAGCAAAAGAAGAAAGTTGTTGGTCGTTGCAGACGCCGTATCGACTGGCCTTCTCTGAAAACCATCCCTGTATTTGTCCGGTACTTTGTTTCAGAATTTCAGGATGCATGAGCAGAACCGCAGGCAGGCTGTTGCGAGGCCCTTCAATACCTGCCTTGAGGCGGTCAAGGTTGCTTTGTGAATGTGGACTGTTGCGCAAGGCGGATTCTCCGCTCATCCAGCGCTGTCCGCATATTTGCTCGTAAAAACAAGTCAGCAAATGCCTAACGATATTCTCCCGTCTAATGTCTGGCAAAGACCCGGCAAGACGCGCCTGATGCCAGATGCCAAGCAGCGAAAGAACTTGGTTCGGGTCCGCCGCCTTTACGATGGCCGACAAATCCGGTTGCACGAGCAGCGCACCGAACTCATTCGCGTGACGAGAACTGCTAACGACGAGCCCATCGTGATGGGCACCCTGTCTAGCAAAGTATAAGCCTCCCGGTTCCGCGACAGAAATCCCGCTATGCGCATCGTTCGCATCCAGAACAACTGACGCGCCGGGATTGGCGAAAGGATAAAACAACGCTTCGACCGTCTCTTCGCTGTCCGTATCGTCAACTACCCTGATTTGCGTCGCTTGCGAGGTTGCCTTGCATATCCAACGTATAGGTTTGAGGTCGCGCTCCAGCCGTAACTTGAATTCACCGAGTTCCTCGCCCTTGATCGAAAAGAGACCGGAGGAAGCGTCGAGATATTTCCAAGCGCGTGCGTTATTATTCGCAAAGTTTTTGAATTTGGTAACCCATGCGGAATTCTTCACAGGAAGATCAAACTTCCCAATCTCCTCATGAAGAATGGTCGAGTTATTGCTGTCTGAAAGGGAAATGGTGCAGACGATACTGTGCCCATCCGGACCCTGCACACTTACGCCGACGTTTCCCTCCCAAAAATCATCGAGAGTTGGCTCGTGCGGATCGGTCTCGACATAGAGTCCTGAATGTTGGGTGGTTCCGGGTTTCCAATGAGCCGGGTCACGCACATTTAATTCAATCCGGCCTTGCGTCTCAATGGAAGAAGGACTGGGCGATATCCCGATGCGCCGGGCGCGAACGGAAAGTGTGTGACGACCGGGCGATAGAAGCGGAAGCCGGATAAAGAGCGGATCTTTTGCGCGGACCCCTTCAAAGCTAATCTCCGGCGCGTTGTTGAGTCTTACGAAATATTCGTCAACAGCGTGGTCATGAATTATCCCGAAACATGGTGCTTCCGTGCTTAGCCAGTTGCCATGGCCTTCGCCGTCCCAATTGCGGATGCATAAACCGGCAGGCCAAATCCGGATACTCTTAATGACCTCGATTCCGAGCTTCTTAAGTTCTTGTGTTGCTTCAGGTGTCACAAATTCCGGCATGACGAGTTGCAAGGCTTCGACGCCTTCACACTCGATATTTGATGCGGTCGCAAATTCGAGATTTAGGGCGGGAATCCCACGGCCTATAACAACATAGCGATACCCGGCCCTGACACCGCGACTTTCGATCTCTCTTGCCATGCCGTCGTTGCCAACACGAAATACCCATGTTGGCCCTGATGAGAAGCGCGTCTCACTCCTCAAAAGATTTTCCAGCGTCGCATTCGGCTGGTCGAACGAAATCAGCATCTCATCGGCAAGAGGCCATGATTTTAACAAGCGTGTTTGGGGGCCGTAGAGAAGCCAACCGGGCGGCATCAGCGAAGCACCCGCACCAGCAACGCGGCAACGAGCCGCTTTGAGATATTGCGAAAGCGCGGGATTGAATTGAGCTACGCCACCAAACGTCGGGACATTGATGTCAGCCGTCCACGTGTTAATGGCGGATCTGCGCAATGTTATTGTTGGCCGAATATCCAGTTGCCCTTTGCGGGTGCCGGAATATTCAGTCGCAGAATGGTCCCAGCCGCCGGGCTCGACGGGGCGGCTTCTGTCAACGCCGTAAAATCGATTGGCGACAATTCGTCTTGCCTCCGTCAACCAAGCGCCAGCCGCTCTAACCTTGATTAAATCGCCGACAATTCGATCCAGCGTTGGCGAATAAATCGGGTCGTGGTTACCAGCCGATTTTTTGTCAAGCAGAGCGAGAACTATTCGGCCTGTTAGTTCTTCTTGTTGTACAAACTCCTGAAAGCGACTTGAGTATCTCCACGAATATTTTGAGAGCATTTTCCCAGCTGAGACAGCGTCGAGGTCCGTAGCTCTAGCAACGTCCCAACTCACATCGAGCAGTGCTTGCGCAAATTGGTCTTGCAGCAGCTTCGGCAGGACGGCATGCGTGATAGGCCAAGCAATCCTATTAAAGTGCATGGCCCAAGGGCCAGATGGCGTAACGCCATGAAAGACCCGTTGGAATTTTGTGAACCAGCCTTTGAGTTGAGCCGGACTTCCATTTTGCCTCCAGTAAGGCGTTCGCTCTTCAAATGGAGGCCAGTAGTCGCGCCCGTCGTAGAGATATCCAATCTCGGTTGCGTACACCGCCCATAAAAGCCAATGGGGATGAAGCGGAAGTCCTCGCGCAAGGCGTTGCCGCAAATACGAGCCAATTTCGGAAAGTTCTGCTTCGTTTAGTCCGTGCTCTAGAGCAAAAACAGGCAGAGCGTCTTGGGAACGGGATGCCTTTAGCTCGGCGAAATGCCGCTCCAACCTAGCTTGCCATTCATCTGGCGGCATCGACATTGTCGTTGTCCCCCCGGACGACTATCCCGTTTTAACGAGTCTTAGCGTGCTGGTTTTTTCGCTCAGCAAATTCTGGATGCCAGAGACTTTCCAGTCTTTGTATTCCGGTCGCCGCTCACCGCGCGGGACCATCCACCGTTTAACAGCTAGCGCAGCCACAGCTTCCGCGCTGAGAAGCGTACTTAAGTCCGGTCGACCTTTGCCCTTCTTCAAAACGCGAAGAGCATTCTTCGCCATCGCACAGATGAAGACTTCTCTTTGCACACCGTGCCGAAGCATGTCGTCCTTGAAACCAAGCGCGGACAACGCGGCTCTTGTTGTTCTCAAGCGCCAATTTGGACCTTCACCAAAACGGTGCAGATCCGCATACGAGTGGCCTATTTCGCGCAGGTAAGCCCGAAGGTCCGTGAATAAATCGTCGGGGATGTGAAAATGCCCCCAGCCACCCGTGTAACCAATCGGCTTCAGGTATTCGATCTCGCCCAATTTCAGTCGGTTATAAACAGACGATCGCCCGAGCGAGGAGGAAGTCGTAACGGCAAGAAGCCGCGCCTTCTTTTCCTTCTTCGATATGATCCCTGTTGTCCCGCCATAGGCCCGGGTGAAGTCATCGTAGACATCACGAGAACGGATGAGCGAAGCAACGAGCTTTCCGCCCAATAACATGTTGTAAGGGGGGATCGCGCCCAAGACATACGCATCCATGATATTGACCAGCCGGTTGCCGCGGTCTTTGGCGTTCCATCCGATCAGTTCGTCTCTGACTCCGAGATTGAACACTGGGTCGCCGATGGCGATTAGTCCGATAAGTTTGTCATGGTGTTCGTCCCAGACCAGGTATCGAATTCTCCTGCCGAAGCCATTGGAGACAGGAACGGCCCAAGTCAGGGAGGCGAGCCGAAAC
>LNFM01009019.1_pt1 | contig 14732 bp, 10 predicted proteins | sample 596031 | NCBI WGS metagenome assembly LNFM01 (sample SAMN04254537, study PRJNA301005) | activated carbon metagenome | isolation source: dual media filters at the Ann Arbor, Michigan drinking water treatment plant | place: USA: Ann Arbor
TGCGCTGACGAACCTGAGCGTGCCGGCCATCCGTCAGTCCTCCCAGCCGGCAAGCCAGCGGTAATCGTTGTAGGCCTCCGGCAACTCTTCCGGTACGAGCGCGTCCGGTGGCCCCGCCGATTCCGGGGTCGGTTCGATGCCCTCTACTGCGACCTCGATCATTCCCGCATCGATCTGGGATCGGCGCCAACTCCAAGCGGCGATGAACTGCTCCCAAAGGAGCGGCGTGGATCCCGTGGCGCCAGATTGAACCGGCCGGGCCTCCGGAAAGAACGCCTTGTCCGGCGCAAGGAGCTGAGACGCCTTGAGGATGAAGTAGGAAACCTGAGGCTGGGCCCCTGTTTCCTGCCGAAGTATCTCGGCGTAGACGGCCAGCTGCAAATGCCGATTCTTCGCGAGCCGGTCCTGATAGTAATTGGCGCCAGACCATTTCATGTCGACGATGGCCCGCTGACCCGATTTGTTGCGCACGACCAGGTCCGCCTGCCCTTCGAGGGTGCCGCCCGGAAACGTGCCGGCGAGATCGCGCTCCGACTCCACCGCGTCGATCCCCGCCGCCCAGAACTGCCGCTGGATCTCTCCGATTGCGCGCTCCAATGCGGAGCGCAGCCGTTCGTAATCCGAGCGCCGGCCGGGCATCAATAGAACCGCGCCCTCCTCTGCGACGACGGTCGCGAACTCGCGCGAGAACCAGGCCTTCAAGGCATCGCCCCGCAGCGCCTGCGCGCCGTCGGTGTGAAAGAAGCGATCAATGAGCCTGTGTGCAAGGTTGCCGTAGAGCAGGTTCTCGTCGGCCACCGCCAGGAGGTTGGACGGGTTGAGCCGCGCCTTGTACTTCAGAACCCACTGATAAGGGGAATTCAGGAAAGCGTTGAGGCTGGAATAGGATTCCTGTGTGCGAAGCGTTATCTTGACCTCGGGTGGCACGCTCCACCATCGGCTGCGTTGCGGGAGATTTGTGTGCGCAACTTCCGGAAGTTGTTCGTCGGCGCGACCGGTCACCAGGTCTTCCAAGGGCTCTGGCCGAACGCCATCGACGAACCATTGGATTTCCTGCCAGAGCGGGTGCATCTCTTCGCCCGGAGGGGGAAGGACGAGCACAAGCTGCTTTCGCGCATTCAGGATGGGGCGAAGCCAATCCTCTCCTAGACGCGCTAGCAGATCGCCGAGCGGCAGGAGTTCCGTGCCGGCGCGTGCGAGCGAGTCCATCTCGCTTCGGCTCCAGGGATAGTGGTCGGGCAGCGACGGCGCTCCCATCTGCCACCAGACCACCCGATCGAAGGGTTCGACCAACGCCCCGGGGTCGGAAGCCGCCGGCACGCACCCCACTTGGGCATGCATTGCGAAGTTCGGCGCGCCGCGGGCCGTGCACTGAGAGATCAGCGCCTCCAGCTCCACCGGTGTGATAGAGGATTCCCCTTGGGCGGCCAATGCATCGAGCGCCGCAGCCACCGCGCTTGCCTGTGCATAGCCCGTCGCGCTCGCCGCGCTGCGAATGGGATCCCTATCGGCAAGCCTAGCGGCGAAATAGTCGCGAACCCCTCGGGTTCTTTCGAGCAGCACCGCAACCGGCGCGCCCTGCGCGGGGTTGTGCCGGGGATGCTCGACCCAGAACGCCACAGCCTCCCGAAAATCCGCAGCCCGATCCGGATAACGCGCTTCGATCGCGCCGATGGCTTCCCGCCAACGCGGGCCACCAATTCCGGGGCGTTCCGCGATCACCTCCGCCAGCCGCCGCCGGGCATAGCCTGGAACCGGCCCTATCGGGAGGGAGAGAAACTGAAGAAGTGCATAGACGTCGAGCGGTTCCCAGACCGTGGCGAGCGCAAGCGGCAGCACTTGAAGCGCGGGTGCCAGCGGGCTCGAATCCTGGAACCCCTGCCGCGCGATATCGACCGCGTCGAGCGTGGCGTCCAGCAACGACCGGTCCTGCTCGGCGACAATGGCAACCTCAGCCTCCCGCGACGCGAAAGCCTGGGCGACCCAGCGGGCGGCGACGAGCTCCGTCTCCCCACGCACGACGCGCAGACTACCGTCGTCCGACCACGCGATCTTTCCGGTGGGCTTCTTGCCTTCATGCGCCGCCTTCAACGCGATCTGGAGCTTGCCCAGCACCGTATTCGCGTCCGCCGCGGGCGCGAAACTGCGGACCGATCGAACCGGCAACTTCGCGAGCACTTCCCGCCAACGCTTGGGAAACGCCTCCATCGGATCGACCAGCTCGACGCTTTCGATCTTGGATTGCTGCCGAGAGAGACAATCGGCCACGCGGACCAATCGCTCGCCGATCGACGGAACGAGAAGACTGCGGGCGGCGGTCTCAAGTGCTGCTATGTCGGTAATCCGGACGCCTGCGCCGGACGGCGCCTCGCCGTTCCAGCCGTGCAGATACCAGGCGTCGCGCCACGACAGGAGCGAAGCGGACACCCCTATCGGATCGATCCCAAACGAGGCATGGTAGAAACGATCGGGGGTGTCGCAGCGTTTGAGACATTCCCGGTACTGCGTCACTCGCTGCGCATGCGCGCATTCCGCGCGCAGCAAGCCGAGCCGCGTCTCAAGAAGGTTCAGCAACCCCAACGGGCCAAGCACCGGCAATCCCAGTCGATTCGTGGGACGCCAGCCCTCTTCACCATCCAGTAGTAATCCGAAAGTTATCCGCATCATTTTGCTAAACCTCACGCTCCCGCTAATCTCGTGCAAGAGTCACTCGGCAGCGTACCTGGGAGGAATGGAAAACCGACATGGACTTGCCCGTCTGGAAGCACCGTCAAGATGACCCCAGCCTCCTTCAATGCGTCGCGAACAACCTGACGCAGTGGCTCGAAGCTCGCGGTCGAAATCCACCGGCGGCGATTTGTCCAAAGGTCCCTGAGGATTACCTGCGTTCGAGCAAAAAGCTCGGCGTACGGACCACCAGCAATAGCTGCGACTGCATCCGGAGCAGTCTCTTCGATGGTAGCTTCATGTCCGTCCAGCGTACCCAGTAAATAGGCAAACATGCGTAGTGGCTCGCAGATGTGTTCACCCGCCTCGCTGACGCCGCGGTTCAGGTCGCCGTGCAATCGGTATTCGCGAATGGCCGCATTGGATCGGTCGCGAGCGCCATCCAGGGCCGACCGCAGACCAGTCTCGTAGTACGACACCTGTTTGGCCTTGGCGAAGGGTGCGCTGATGCGACACGCCGCATACTCCTCCCACACCGTGTCGGCTACTTGTCCGACCGCCGCTTGGTCATACCGAACGTAGTGTGAACTGAGGATGAGTCCCGGGAATGCCTCGTCCCGTAACTTCAAGTCCTCCACGTGGCCACACTCGTGAGCGATCGTGTAGATCGCGTCACTGGCCGTTTCGCGAGCGTCGCTATTCAAAAGTGACCGTATCGCCCAGGCGGCGAAGAGCAAGTGTGCATTCACCACGCCATCCCGCTTGACGGCCGGCGACATCGCGACGCCAGTAATGCGCTCGCTATTCGAGCGGGTCAAGGGGCGGCTAGGCGTGAATCCGCGATCGAGCTGTTGAAGTGCGCCGTCGTAGTCGTCTGCCACGGTCACGCCGTCGAGCCGTTCAAGATCGATATAGGAGCCGAGAATTTGAATGGTGGCATACACGTTGTTCGCCAGTATCTGTGCCTGCTCCTCGCTATCGAAATTTCCACTTACTGAAAGGGGAAAGGCTTTTGGGGCAGTGGACGGCGGCAGCGTCGGCCCGCCCTCTTCGCTGGAAGCAGTCTCGTTCATCATCTAGCGCCGGCTCCTGGGCCGGTGGTAGGAAATGGGCTTCGGCTCCGGCGGAAATATCTCGTGAAACTGTTTATGGAAGTTTTCCGTCATAGTTTCCACTGCCTCAATAGTGTCTAGTACTGATTCACGTGACTCCCTGATCAGTTGCTTCGGCTTGACTGACTGGTCACCAGTTTCCTTAATGTACCGGTCGTCTACCTCACCTCCGTTGTGCTCGTGAACATGCCGGCGCGCGAACATCTTTGTCACGAAGGCGACGCTCTCGGGTCCCATCCCTTTGAAGAGATCGATATCGAACCAATGACGCATTTCCTCCGCGCGGCGGGTGATGTTGTGAAAGAGCATGCGCTCAAGCTCGGCCTTGCGTCCAGGTTTCATCTTCACCATGACCGCCAGGCATTTGGCGATGGCACGCGCCGCGCTGTCGAATTCCGTGACGGAATCCTTCAGACATGAAACCAAGTTTTCGCCGGCATCGACGCGCTCACGGATGCCTTTCAATGCAGCGCGAACCACCATGAGATCATTGCGCGTCCCGCAAGATGAACAGAAGCCGTACTTGCCAAGAATGTCTTGAACCGATCCGCAAGCCTCACAGACATAATTGTGTTGCTGCGTCTGCTCTGCGTAGTAGAACTTAGGCGTCTCCGTGCCCTGTCGGGCCGTATCAGCCACCGCGTCGAAATCGATAACGTAGTCACCATCCGGCTTCTCCATCGCATCGACGACGAGCTTGCAGCATTCCTCCACGTACTTGCGCTGGCCCTTGGTGAGAAAGAAGTGCGGTGCGGCACGCAGGGCGCAGTACGGGCATGTGGTGACCCAGTACACGGGAAAACCATCCGTCCGCCAATAACTACTGCAGCGCGGGCACTCGTGGCCATACAGACCTTGCGCATCCGAAGCGAGCAGTGTCGATATGCCGGGTACAGAGGGCGTGTTCGTGCTGGAACCAATACCTCCCATCGCGACGAAAGCGATTGGCTCGCCCTCGAATGTCGAAAAAACGCTTGAGATCGAGGATGGCCGAGGCGATGAATGCTTGTAACCTAGTTGGTATTGCCTCTTACCTTCGGAGGACGTGACCACGGTTACAGTCAATGTCCCACCACAATGGCCGACCTCGGTAAATTCGCGTGTCGCGCTCATTAGGTTCCTTCGGCCTTCGGTCCGACGCCCAGGTTCAGCAGACTTTTCAAGATCTCAGTCCTTCCTGCTCTACCGTGAATCCGGCGACCGCAACCGCTTCTCCCAGGGAAACCCACCCAGCTGCGTTGGCGAAATGCCGGATTCGATCCAATGTGTGGGGCGTGGCCTTGCGACGTAAATCTGTCGGAACGTCTTCAGGATGCATTGACCATGGTTGAATCGTGTGACCCACGGTGAGTGCGTCCTGAGCAAGCGTCGCCGCTATTCGAAATCCGCCCTCATCAATGTCGCCCCAGTGAAATACGGGAACATGAGCGGGCAATTCCGCCAGCAGTCGTAGGTACATGGCGCGCCATGCCGGCGATGGCATGCCGGCGGTGTAAATTAGCAACACCTGTTCGTTGCATCGCCGACGCGCTTCACTATGGAACGTAGTCAGGTTCTCAATGGTCATCAGCAGTTCGGGGACGCTGGCAAGACGCTTCACCGTAATGGCCGGGAGCCCCGCGTAGGGAGTGTCCAAACGGGCAGTCACTCTTTCCCGCTCGACAAGTACATCGCCGGCAAGTCGAACGGGGTGCTCTTCCCGAAAGAGTCCCAGTTCTTGCCAGACTGCAGCAGGCTCACGAACCTCGGCTTCGGTACTGTTGGCCAGCAGCACGTCTATCGGACCTGTGAGTTTCTCAATGCGCTTGCTGTCATTGAAAAGTCTTGCGCTGGCTTCCCGTATCGGTAGCGATATGGCTTGAATGGCCGTATCCCTCCGGCAAAACTCTATCGTTCGAGCAGCGTCCAGCCAGTCCGGAACGCTATTTGGCCCAAGTCCCCGCGTCTTGCGTAATTCCGACCAGCGCTGAAGCACTTCCTGGATAACAGGGAACCTCAGCTCCAGCGGCAAAAGCTGCTCTTGGGCCTTGGCCACCTGGTCCTGCGCAAGAACCACCCCCAGAAACGCTGCGAGTCGCCTCGCGTCGCAGAGATTGATTCGTTCGATAAAGCCTTTTTCGGCTTTTCCATCTTCCCACACCAGATCGACCGCGCCCTCCGCGCGAGCGGCTCGCATCGTAGCCTCGAACGATTCCTTCTTCTGGAGGGAACTGAATTGCCGGTATTCGGCGAGATCAGACCTCGTCAAGGCCGCCTGCCGGGACCGCATGCCAGCGACCGCCTTCTCGCCAGCGGACAAGAGTCGTTCCAGACGGGAGCGGGCCAGAATATCCATTACGAGGCAAGCACATCCTGGGTTGCTTTAGCAATTGGACGCGACCGCATCGCTGTCACCTCCTCCTCGACCAGCGCTGGATTGAACTCGGGCAGATCCTCCCTGAACTGTGTCCGGACTTGCTCCGACACGTCATGACCTTCAAGCATGATGGCGTTGTTGTCGGCATCACGAAGAATGTCGTAGTACCGGTGAAGGAATGCCGTCAGCGTCCCCAGATTCTCGCCGGGACTGGCCATAAATACCTGCAAGCCCAGCTCTTCGAGGTAGCGCATGGTGGCAATGATGTTGGTCATGTCCATCTTGTTGAACGCCTCGTCCAACAACATGAGCCGGAGACCGTCTTTTCCCCCGCGATCGAGGCGATAGGCCGAGGCAAGTGCCGCACCGGCTATCACATAGAGCGGTGCCCGGTGTTCGCCGCCGGACCCTGGACCGAGACGTTTGCTGAGGTGTCCCACCACTTTCGTCAGCCTGGACAGGGGGTCTTCGCGCAGGATTTCAATATCGAACTCGAAGAATTCCCGGTAGTCGTCGAGAGGGCTGCTCACACTGCCGGCACCCGGGGCGATCTTGTCCTCTATGAGTTGCTTGAAAGCTTCCGGAACTTCACCAGGACCGCCAAGCAGATCCTGCGTCGAACCGAAGGCAGCGACATCCTTGATGAACTTCAGCAGCGAATCGAGCTGCGGCCGAACGACTCGGCGGAAGCGATATCGTTCTCCGTTGGAGAACGTTGGACACGCCTTCAATACGGCGTTCAGGCGATCCATGGTTTCTTCAAGCCAATCCAGATTATTGCTCAAAGCTATTGCAACGTCGTTGCGGAAAGTTTCCTGTGAGGTGCGGTAAGCCGCATCCATTTGCTCCCTGAAGTTGGCCAGTTCTGTGCGGTCCAGCCGCTGCAACAATTCACTCAGCCATTGCCCCGCTTTTCTCCAATCGGTCGATGCATCAAGTGGCGACTGTTCGCGATATTTCTCTAGGAAGGTTCCGCACTCACCCATACCCTTCGCAATGGCAGTGTCCATTCTCTTTTTGGCCGTGTCCTGTTGGCCATAGCAGTGTTCGACCATTTGTTGGTATTCAGTGCCGAATCTCTCCAGCAGCGGGTCCCAGTGGCGCATCCAGAAATCATGGTCGTACTCCGGATGGCGCCGTGCTTCCGATGAATTGCTCTCAGCTTGTTCAAGGCCTTGCCGCGCTTCGGCTTCAGATGCGATACGGGCCTTAAGTTCGTTCTCGGCGGCTCCAATGGCCAGGAGCAAAGCCTCCACTTTTGGAGCCAACTCGTCCGCCACCTCGGTCCAATGTTTCTCCTGCTCCCCCAGCCGCACATAGTCCTGGTCGGCCATACCCTGCAGTTGCTGCGTCCTGCTGGCGACATCGCGGGATGCCTTGTCCATTTCACTCCAGCTATCCAACACGTGCTGCATCACCAGAGTTTCATTGGCAACCTGTCCCAAGACGTTCAGCAACTTCTTGAGCGCACCCGACAACTGCGTGAGGCGATTGACCTCAGTGGTATGCGTATCCAGTTCCTTCTGGAGAGCATCGCGCTGGCCAGCGCCCCCGGCGCCAATCCGGAACAGCTCGGCGCGGACAAGACGCAGGCGTTCTATCTCCCCTGCCGACACGAGCATGCCATCCAGCGTAAGTGTTCTTTTCCCCGCCGCCAGTGCTTCCGCATCTGTCGTGGCTCGCCGCAGATCGCCAAACTGGCGCCGGAGATACGCCACTGCAGCGGGATGCTCTCCTTCGATCAATTCGGCAACCGAACCCGCTTCCGCCGACTTTCCAATTGCCTGCCGACTCTCCATGGCGATCTTCGCACCATAGACCGCGCGTTGACCCGTAAGGCCGCGGTAGATTCGGAAAGCCTCCTTTTCTTCGTCGGCAGAAACCAGCAAGGCTTCGATGTTGCGACCAAGGTAAGCCTCGATAACCGGCTGCCATGCTGAATCCGACACTTTCACAAGATCGCACACGGGCACAGGGTTCAGGCCGTGATCCCGGAGCGTTGTTAGCAAGCGCTGAACGTCGGGAGACAGGGGCGCGCGGCCCTCCTGGATACGCGAAAGCGCGGCTTTGGCCAGATTCAGCGACTCATTGGCATCGGCGAGGCTTCGTTCAATTGCACTCCCCTGCTGAAAAAGGTCTTTAAAGGCCTTTTCCGCCACTTTTACTGCCGGCCGAAGCCCAGATTCGATTTCGTCCTTGGTACAAGACTCAAGCCGACCCACAAGCGCTTCAAGTGGCTGCGCGGCGGACTTCATTGCAGGCGCATTCGCTTCCAGGAATGGCGAGTCAGCCGCTTCGATAAGCGTGCGTCGTACCAGATTCAGGCTACTGCGAAGTTCTCTGCTTTTTTCCTTTCCCCGCTCTGCCGCGGTTTGAATCTCTGTTTGCAGTACGCCGTAGTCCTTGTGAGCCGAGTGCGCCTCGCGTGCCTGCCGGAACCTCAAGGCCTCCGCGTTAGCTTGAGCAACTTGCCCGTCAAGTTTCTTGCGTTCCGAGTTCTTGGCCGCAAGATACTTCTCCGCTTTCACTTGTAATGCACTGGCATGATCGAAAGATTCCCGCGCGACTTCCACCGCGGTCATCTTCGCAATCGCGTCCCATGTCGCGGCACGACGGGACTCTGCAGCGGCCTTGGCGAATTCAGCCTCCACGCGGCGTCCATCGGCGATCTTTGCTTCGATCTGGGCTACCAACTCCGCCAATCGCCTGAACGACTCGGTTACTTCGCGGAATTTCTTGATGTTGGTGGGGCGCGACTCAAGCACGTCATTCCGGACGATCTGATCGACCGTCTTGTCGAAACGCATGCGCAGGGCAAACCGAAATGCACGGATAAACGATTCCGTGTGCGGTGTGCTACCGGTTCCCCTCAACGCCAGAAGCGCTGCCTGAATATAGCGCTGGGAATCGTTAAAAAGCGGATCCTCGCCGGACACTCTGGCCCGCTCCACCAGCTGATGCCGAAAGGTGGCCCAGTCGCGTGGCCGCTCCTCTCCATCGACGATTTCGAGGTGGTCACTCATGGCCAACTCGATCTTCGGAAGGATGTAGCGTCCAAGAACCTCATGCTTTTCCCTGTCAGCGGACGCATAGAGGCAAACCCCCATGGACAAGGGCTCTCCGGTTTCGGAATCGCGCCAGACCAGTGTGATGTAGGTGGTTGCGTTCTCCCGAGCCCGATGTTCCGGGCTTTCGCCGTACTGCCCCAAACAATAGGCGCGCAACGACCGGGTAGTCGCCTGTTCGTCAGCCTGGGCATTGAGGGCGACCAGCCGGCTGTTCGCGCCGAGCATTGCGATCTGCACGGCATCGAGCATGGAACTCTTACCGCTTCCGTTCGGTCCGAAGATGCCCGTGATGTCGCTCAGACGAAGATCCTGTCGTTCAAACAGGAAAAATTGGACGACACGAATGCGTTCAAGGTACTTCATGATTCCCCTGTCCCCTCATCTTCATGGCGTTCCACCTCTCCGTTCCCTCCGTCTGCATTTGGGGTATCGGGATTGGCCACGCGCCACTCGGCGATTCGTTGCAATGCAGTTTCGCCCAGGAGATCCACGATCGCAGGACGAATGATGACGGTGTAGGGCTGCGATGCGGCCAGATCGTCCGCACCATCCCCTGCGTACTCATCGGACTTCTTCGCGATGCCCCACCGCTTCATGGATTTCATCAGCGCGTCGAGCTCCCCCTTGGCGGGGAGTTCACGATTCGTCATCAGACGATATTTCTCGTCCAGTTCGACGAGGTCGCAAACTACTTCACCATCATCAGTGAATTGCCCGATTCGAGCCGATTCGTCATAAATGGCCCGCAGTACCAGCGCGAGGACGGTTTGAGCCACCGAGGCGGTTCCAGCCTTGAGGTGGCGAGGTAGCGCATAGGCGTAACGCTGCTGGCGGTTGACCTCGACCGTGATGCCAAGTGGAGCCAGCGCCTGCTTGAAATCTCTTTCGTACCGCTCAAGCATCCAATATGCAGTCCGGCTGTGACGATCTGCGTAATAGAGGACCTGCTCGGTGACAAGACGATAAGCGGCAGCCTCCAATTCCTGTGCCGTGTGTTGCCCGTTTGAGCGAGCAGCAATGTCGTCCCAGAATTGACTCATGGCTTTTGTCCCGACGATCCATCGCCCGCTGCCTTTCGGGCTTCTATCGAAAACGGTCTGCCAGTAATGTGAGCCCCGGGGAGTTCGGGTTCGTCATGCATCCAGACTCGAAACCCTCTTGCCACGGTCATTGCGGAAAGGTGCAGGCGCCGACTATTGGCGCTCATGGCCAGTCCGACCGCAGACAATGTCTGGTAGCTGCGGATATCGGTTATGGACGCATAGACAAGTTGGTCGCTGCCAATGCTTTTCTGGCCGTCGAGTTGTCGAAGTACGTACTCGGCAAGTTTCGGTGGAGTAATGGATCGAACCTCCCGCGCCCTGAGCATGATTCTCGACCTCGCCAACTGAGCTTCGGAGGGAACCTGCCGGCGCAGGCTCGACGGCACCGGTCGTTCCGTCAGCTTGCGCGGTTCGGCTAGATGCTCTCCGCTTACCATCTCTCCTGCGGGAAACGGATCTCCCAGTTCGGGAGGCTGGCAGGACAGTGCCGCTACGATTGCCCGATTTACCAGGTGATCAACGGGGCGGAGCGATCGCAATCGATAGTCAAGGAAAGCCAATGCTCGACGGTTGGCCCGTCGAATCTCGTCGTCGAGCCGATCAAGGTATTCATCGATCCGCCGTAGTTCGAACAGGCGATGAATGTCCTTTTCGAAGAGTTGCAGCGCCCTATGCCTATCTCCAGAGCATCGTTTGGCTTCGTACCATGCAATCAGCCGCGTACGGTGGTGATCGGATCCGTATAGATCCTCGACGATGCGCAGAATCTGTGGCATGTGAGACCGTGGGTGCTCACGTGTTTTCAACTCCCGGTAGTCACCAATAAATACTCTTTCGATGTAATCGTTGAAGAATCTCTGGACATACTGCGCCGTGGTGATCTCGGCGCTGAGAGATTCCATGATGTCCCGGATGTTGGTTCCAGTATTTCGCACATGCTCCAGAAGATTGCGGACTTGCTCTGCGGTTTCGACGAGCGTGTCGCCATCGGCCTTGCCTTCGGCAATCTGCTGGATATTGAGCTCGATCGAACGAATCTTTCCCGATACGAATACCGGTCCCGTTTCGGCGAATGAAACGAGGAGCGTCAGAAACTGGCTGACAGTCGGACGCATGGTGATCTTCTTTTCCACGCCATGCCGCTCAAGGCGGAACCAACCGCTTTCAATCAGCCGATTGAAGACGGCGTTCGATCGAATGGCAATGGGAGTGTCTGGTGTCGCACCGTCCTCGTTCTCCCACAAATCCTGCGTGACCAGTTCGTCCTCGATATCCTGGATGATTTCTCGAACAGAGAATCCATGGCTGGGTGGCAGCGGAGCGTCGGGACCAAAGCGCTTCGTGTGCAGGCGACACAGCAATGCCCAGTAGCGGTGGCGATTCGGAGATGCCAGAGGAGCAAACAGACGATCTGGCAGCCGCTCGTATAGAAGCGTCGCCGCGGATCCGCCGCCAATCCCGTAGGAGTGCGCTGTCAACCCGGAAAGAGCCATGGTCGAACCTCCTCAATGTTGGCCACGGCTAGCTGGTAGTCCGGCGGCTGCTGGGATTTTGTATCGATGGCTGCCCTTACATCCTGGATGAAGTAGCCGATCAAAGCCCCACGGCAGGTATCAACCCGGGCTGCGGTGTTGTTGAAGTACTCGAAACGAATCAGAGATTCCTGGTCCGGCGTCAAATCAGGATGAGCGACGATGCGCACACGCACCTTTGCCATCCACGCTTCATCGTCCTGGTCAATACGTTCAGACGGCGAATCCAGAAGGATGGCGCTTTCAATTCGGCCGAGCGCATAGTCTCGAAAGTCCTGATTGGTCGAGCAGAAGGCGCGTGCATGCCAGCGGCGCCCTGCCCTGATCAAACTATGGGGAGAGATAACCCGCTGGTGAGGGGTCGGCTCCCGCATTGAGCGATAGGTAATCTGAAGCGCGCGACGAGCACGGATCGCCTCGGACATGAGCGCAAAGATTCTTGGAGAGGGAACCGATAGCTCGGGGAATGCTGCCCAGATGGTGCGGCTGGGAGACGATTCGGTGATCGCATGAGGTACGCCAACCAGCGCGAGATACTGGGAAAGCGAAATCGCGTCGCTTTGCTTGCGAAGATCCGCGTTCGGCACCGCGCGATAGGCTTCTACAGACGCGTGGTAGCTCCGCGTCTTGCTGTTCCATTCCGTCCAGTCCGGGTGCTTTTCACGAAATTCGCGGATCCACTCGCTGGCGCGAACACTGCTGAGGTCAAACAGCTCCCGGAGTCGCGCATTGTTCAGCCGCCCTTCCCACAGGAGGATTGACGCCAGTAGCGTCAGTCGTTGCTGCTGTATGTCACCCCGGGCTATCATACGAAGAACCATAGATTACGGATAACCGTATAATACGGTAAGTCCTAATGTATGTGCAACCATGTTTGCTGCGACCCGGTCGATCTCAGGCTCGGTGGCGTGAAGTTGCCAAAGTGTCAGAAATATGAGTATACTTCTGCCAATCAGGAAATTCGCCATGCAGACCCTTGCCAAACAAGTCCTAGAGCACGCCGCCGGGTTACCGGAGGGGACTCCTTTGGTCAGCAAGGAACTGTTGCACCTGGGCAGCCGGGCAGCCGTGGATCAAGTGCTCTCCCGCCTTGTGCGGCGTGGCACGCTGCTTCGAGCGGGTCGTGGCATCTATGTCCGGCCTGTTGAGAGTCGTTATGGCACCCGTGCGCCTTCGACCGTCAAAATGGTCGAAGGCCTGGCAACGCAGCGCGGCGAAACAATCGTCTCTCACGGCGCTGCGGCCGCGAATGCGCTCGGCCTCACTACACAGGTACCCATGCGGGCGGTCTATCTGACATCCGGGCGGAGCCGTCGCCTGAAGCTGGGAGCACAGACGGTCGAGTTCCGGCACGCACCGATCTGGCAGTTGATCCTCCCGGGCAGCGTTGCAGGAGATGTAGTACGGGCACTGGCATGGTTGGGGCCCGAAAAAGCCGCAGAGGCGATCGGGACGTTGCGCAGCAAGCTACCGCCCTCCCAGCTAGAAGAAGTCGCGGCGGCACGCGCACGGTTACCGACATGGATGGCCCAAGAGGTTAGCGCTCTGGTAGCCCATGGCTGAGTTCTTCCAGCTCTCCACCGCAGAACGTCTGGATGCGCTCAACGCAGTCGCCGATATATCTGGCTTACCCCCTCACCTGCTGGAAAAGGACATCTGGGTCGTCTGGGCTCTGCACCAGCTCTTTACCGGCCCCTACGCGGAGCATCTCGTATTCAAGGGCGGCACGTCCCTGTCGAAAGCCTACGGAGTCATCAGGCGCTTTTCCGAGGACGTGGATCTGACCTACGACATTCGTGCCATCGCAGGTGATCTGGTTGGCGATTCCGATGTACCCGTGCCGGCCACCAAGAGCCAGGAAAAGAAATGGAGCAAGGAAATTCGTGCTCGCCTGTCGGACTGGGTTGCCACTGAGATCGTGCCGCGGCTCAAGCAAGCCCTCGATCAGAATGGTTTGCCGGCATCAGTGCGTGCCGAGGGCGACAAAGTGTTTATCGACTACGCACCGCTGGTCACTGGAACAGGCTATGTGCCGCCAGCCGTCATGCTGGAATTCGGCGCCCGCTCCACCGGCGAGCCCAGCGAATCGCGCGTTATTCGCTGCGATGCGGCTGCATTCCTTGATGTCGTGGAGTTTCCCACTGCAACACCGCAGGTCATGCGCGCCGAGCGGACATTTTGGGAGAAAGCCACTGCGATTCACGTGTTTTGTGCTCAAGGCGCATTCCGTGGCGGTGACCGTTTCGCTCGTCACTGGCATGATTTGACTCGTCTTGATGCTGCCGGCTTCGCAGAGGCGGCGATCGCGGACAAATTACTTGCCCACGCAGTTGCTGATCACAAGAGCATGTTCTTTGCGGAGAAGAACATGCATGGCATTGTCATCGACTATCACGCCGCCGTCACGGGCGGGCTTCAACTCGTACCTGATGACGAGGCTCTGACAAAATTGGCTGCCGATTATCAACACATGGTCGATGACGGATTGTTCTTCGATGACGCCGAGCCGTTCGAGGCATTGCTGGACCGGTGCCGGGCAATCCAGGCGAAAGCCAACGCAATTCACCAGCAAAAATAGTACTTCATCGATATGGAATACGTTGTGTGTTGGCGTTATGAGGTCAAGATTCTTCCCTCGGAGATCAATCAATTTAGCGCGATTCGTTTCGCTTTCCGATAACCTCAGATAGTTGGCGGTAGTCCGCGTCCCCTAACCGCCCTCCACTGTAGATATTGCCAACCAAGCGGCGAAGGTTATTGTTCAAGAGTTGTTCAATGTCGAACTCCGACATTTCCCAGAGGGTGGCGAGCTCAATCGTGGCTTTCTGTGCGTCCCACGGCATCGCACTACGACCTTCAATTTGTGCGAACGGTCCGTCCGTTTCCGTAAGTATCCGATCGCGTGGCATATGACGAACGAGCGTTCTGGATTTCTCCGCGGCAAGCATGGTAGG
>LNFM01014721.1_pt1 | contig 14731 bp, 16 predicted proteins | sample 596031 | NCBI WGS metagenome assembly LNFM01 (sample SAMN04254537, study PRJNA301005) | activated carbon metagenome | isolation source: dual media filters at the Ann Arbor, Michigan drinking water treatment plant | place: USA: Ann Arbor
AGCGCAGCGAGCCCGCCACCTGGTGCTCCTGGTAGCGCCAGGCCGCGCGAATCTCGGGCACGGCGCCAACCAGCGCGGGCAGGTAGCGCTGATGATAGAAGGCGCTGAACGGCGCTTCCGGCTCGACGTCGAGACGGAACGAGGCCAGGACCAGGGCAGCTCCCGGCATCGCCTCGGCCGAGATGGGGCGCCTCGCCCGTCAGGCCCCCTGCACGATCGGGTTGCGCAGGACGCCGATCCCCTCGATCTCGACCTCGCAGACGTCACCCGGCTTCAGCCACGGCTGCGGCTTGCGCGCCGCGGCGACGCCCGACGGCGTGCCGGTGATGATGATGTCGCCGGGGTCGAGCGTCATGACCTTGCTGAGCTCGTGCACCAGGGTCGGCACGTCGAAGATCAGGTCGTCGGTGTTGCTGTCCTGCATGACCTCGCCATTGACGCGGGTCATGATGCGCAGCGGCGCGGCACCCGGCGGCAGCTCGTCGGAGGTGACGATGTCGGGGCCGAAGCCGCCGGTGCCGTCGAAATTCTTGCCCAAGGTGAACTGGCCACCCGACTTCCTCTGCCAGTCGCGCACCGAGCCATCGTTGAAGCAGGCGTAGCCCGCGATCACGCCGAGCGCCTTCTCCTTCGGGACATTGCGGCACTTCTTGCCGATCACGATGGTGAGCTCAGCCTCCCAGTCGAGCTGGTCGGACGCGGTCGGCCGCGGCATCTTGCCGTTGTGCGCCACCAGCGTGTTGCCGAAGCGGCAGAACACCACCGGATAGTCCGGGATCGGGTTCTTCGTCTCCTCGGCGTGCTTGCGGTAGTTCAGCCCGATGCACAGGATCTTGCCCGGATTGGGGATCGGCGGCAGGTACTTGGCCGACTTCTCCGACACCAGAGCGGCCGGCTTGGGTTTGGCGCAGGCCTTGGCGACCTCGGCCTGGACCTTCTTGCCGCCGGCCAGGATCTCGACCACGGTCTTCGGTCCGCGCGGCATCTGCTTCGACAGGTCGATGATCTTGCCGTTGCCCGGCTTGACGCCGACCACTGGCTTGCCGCCGCTCATGATTGTGCACAGACGCATTCTGGTCCCCCCAAAGTTTGGACAATTCAGCCGGGGCGTAAACTCCCTCTTGCCGCACATGCGGTCAAGCGCAGCGCGCTCGAGGCGCGCTTTATCGCGATCACGGCGCTACACTGACGCCATGCGTGCCCTGGTATTTCTGCTCAGCCTCGCGCTTGCCGCACCGGCTTCCGCCCAATTGGTCGTGCCGCTCGCCACGGCCGACGGCCGGATCGCCTGCGTCCAGGGCAAGACCGGCATCGGCCGGCCGTCCGAGTGGCGTGCCGTGGCCGACCCGGACGGCCCCCATGGCTGGGCCTTGGCCGAGATGGCGGGCGACGCGACCGATTCACGCTTTCCCCTGTGCATTGCCGAACGGGCGGTCGGACGCGACCTCGATGCCACCCTGCGCTTCAAGCCGGTATCCGGCAGCCGCGCCCAGGTCGCTGGCCTGGTCTTCCGCGCCCAGAACGCCAACGACTACTACTTCGTGCAGGCCAACGCGCTCGACAAGACGGTCCGCCTCTACCGCATGGAGAAGGGCAAGCGCAGCCAGCTCGCCCGCAAGGACGCCCCGATCGAGGCCGGCAAATGGCATTCGCTGCGCGTCGTCGCGGCGAACGACCCACCGACCGCAGCCTGCCGCAAGCGGGCGCGATGGGTGTCATCACCCAAGCCGACAGCATCACCCATTTCGGCTCGTTGCTGCTCAGCCCGCCCCAGCCTCGATAGCCCGGCTGGCCGCGTCAGCGTCACGTCGCGCGGCGCGCCGCGAGCAGCGCCTCGGCAAGCTCGACGAACCCTGCCCCCGAGCGGCGGGTCGTGACCCAGCGCGGCAGGCGCTCCATGCCGTCGGCAAAGTCACGCACGTTGGCGACGCCGACAGAATTGGGGAAGTAGCCGAACATCGGCGCATCGTTGGGCGAGTCACCTGAAAAGACCCAGCGGGCGCGTTCTGTCTCGAGGTCGATGCCGAACAGTTCCCGCATCATCTCGCGGCTGGTGGTGAGCTTGTCGTAGTCGCCAAACCATCCGTTGACATGGATCGAGCTCGCCTTGGCGTGCGCGCCGTGGCGCGCGAAGACTTCCAGGATGCGGCTCACCTCGGCCTGGCCGAGCGGCGGGACGTCCTCGCAAAAATCGACGGCGAGATCGGCCACGCGGTAGGGCTGGTCGGAAGCGATGCCGGCGCCCGGCACCTCGTGCAGCACCTCGGCCCGCACCGCCTCGAGCCGACGCCGGCCCTCGGCGCGCTCGCTTTCGCCTTGCACGAAGCGCGTCCGGAGCTTGCCGGCCGCCCGATCCTGCCACATCCAGAAGGCACCGTTCTCGCCCACGACCGCGTCGACGGGCCCGGCCGGCCGGCCGGTGACCGGGATCAGCCGGAGGCCGGCCGCCTGGAGCGACGCCATCGCCTGGTAGGCCTCGGCGGTCAGCCGGCCGTTGGTCGAGATCGTCTCGTCGACGTCGGTGAGGACGCCCACGACTGAGCCCAGGACGTCCGCCGGGCATTGGGACAAGGGGGTCATCGGTGGATCTGAAGCGACGGCCGGCGCATGGCGGGGCCGTTTCTAGCATGGCGTCGCATTACCATCGGGACTAAAAGGCCAGCCATGATCCCCCGCTACTCCCGGCCGCAGATGGCGGCTATCTGGGCACCCGAGAACCGCTTCCGCATCTGGTTCGAGATCGAGGCGCACGCCTGCGACGCCATGGCGGAGCTGGGCGTCATCCCCAGGGCGGCGGCCGAGGCGATCTGGACCGGCGGAAAGGCGGCCATGGCGTCGCTGGCGGCCGACCCGGCCGGCAATGTCGCCAGGATCGACGCGATCGAGCGCGTAACCAGGCACGACGTCATCGCCTTCACGACCTGGCTCGGCGAGTTCATCGGCCCGGAATCGCGGTTCGTCCATCAGGGCCTGACCTCGTCCGACGTGCTCGACACCTGCTTTGCCGTCCAGCTGAGCCAGGCCGCCGATCTCCTGATCGCCGATGTCGACCGGCTTCTCTCGGCACTCCGCAAGCGCGCCCACGAGCACAAGAGCACGCCGACTATCGGCCGCAGCCACGGCATCCACGCCGAGCCCACGACGTTCGGGGTCAAGCTCGCCGGTCACCACGCCGCCTTCGCGCGCAATCGCGCCCGACTGGTGGCGGCCCGCGCCGAGATCGCGACCTGCGCCATCTCGGGCGCCGTCGGCACTTTCGCCAATATCGATCCGCGCATCGAGGCCCACGTGGCCGAGAAGCTCGGGCTCGCGATCGAGCCGGTATCGACCCAGGTGATCCCGCGCGACCGACACGCCCTCTTCTTCGCCACGCTCGCGGTGGTCGCGGCGTCGATCGAGAACCTCGCGACCGAGATCCGCCATCTGCAGCGCACCGAGGTGCGCGAGGCCGAGGAGTTCTTCTCGGAGGGCCAGAAGGGCAGCTCGGCGATGCCGCACAAGCGCAACCCGGTTCTCACCGAGAACCTCACCGGCCTCGCCCGCGTGGTGCGCAGCGCCGTGGTGCCGGCGCTCGAGAACGTGACGCTGTGGCACGAGCGTGACATCTCGCATTCGTCGGTCGAGCGCTACATCGCGCCAGACGCAACGGTCACTCTCGATTTCGCCCTGAGCCGTGCGACCTCGGTGGTCGAGCAGCTCGTGGTCTACCCGGAGCGCATGCAGGGCAACCTCGACGCCCTGGGCGGGCTGGTGTTCTCGCAGCGCGTCATGCTCGCGCTCACGCAGAAGGGCATGAGCCGCGAGGACGCCTACGCCGCCGTTCAGCGCAACGCCATGGAAGCCTGGCGCGGCAACGCCTCGTTCCTGGCGCTGTGCCGTGCCGACAAGGAGATCGGTCAATTCCTGTCCGACGACGAGCTCGCAGCGCTGTTCGACATGCGCTACCACACCAGCCACGTCGACACGATCTTCAAGCGCGTCTTCGGCTGAGGAACTTCATGGCTAAAGCGTCATGTGCTGGGAGCGCCCCTTACAGGCGCCAGCCGTACTGAAGACTCTCCCTGGGAACCTTTGACTTTATTGAACTCTGTCGTCCCTCTCCTGTCATCCTGAGCAAAGGCGCTTGCGAAGCAAGCGCCGCAAGCGAAGGATCTCATCGCCAGAAGTTCCAAAGTACACTCGTACCAAGCGGCGATGAGGTCCTTCGCTGCGCTCAGGACGACAGAAAAGTTCGCGCTATCGAAAAAGTCACGCGCTCTCAGGATGAGGACTTCGTGGGTCCCATCGGGAGCGCAATTTTGCCGGCGGATGCTCCGCCGCCAGTAGCTCGCTGCCCGCGAACGAAGCCGGCCGCGCCCTCGGACGTTGCCAAGGCCAGCGCCTTGCGAAGGCGTGCGCGCTCCCGGCGATGAGCGTTTGGCGCAAAGCCTCGCGTGGCGGCGCAGGCGCCTACTTCTGCTCGGCGATCACCTGCGTCTTTGCCTCTGCCATCAGCCGCTCGCCCTGCTTGCGGATGGAATGCTCCTCCATCGGCTTGCCGGCGGCAGCGAGGTCCGTCATCAGCTTGTGGATGACGTCGGAATCGCCTGGCTTCTCGAAATCGGCCATGACGACGTCCTTGGCATAGGCCTCGGCATCCGCGCCGGCCTTGCCGATCAGGCCGGCGGCCCACAGGCCGAGCAGCTTGTTCTTGCGGGCATTGACCTTGAACTGAAGCTCCTGATCGTGCTGGAACTTCTTCTCGAAGGATTTCTCGCGATCATTGAACGTCGTCATCGCCGCTCCGCTGGTCTGGGTGCAAGGTTATATAGCGATGCAGACCCGCTCTTTCCACCCCACTGCAGCGATGGCAGACTCGCCAGCAACCCCGGCTGAGGAGACGGCATGTCACTGGAAAAGCTGCGCGAATGGGTCGGCCGGACGCGCGCCGTCGAGGATCTCGTCACGCCCTTCCCGGTGCGGGCCCTTTCCGCCACGTTGGACGAGCCGGATCCCGATCCGGTGGCCGGCGATCTCCTGCCGCCGCTGTGGCACTGGCTGTTCTTCCTCGAGGCAGCCCCGCTGTCGAAGGTCGGTTCCGACGGCCATGCCGAGCGCGGCGACTTCCTGCCCCCGGTGCCGCTGCCGCGCCGCATGTGGGCGGGCAGCCGCTTCGCCTTCACAGGCGAGCCGCTGCACATCGGCGAGACGGTCCACCGCACGTCGCGCATCAAGTCGGTCGAGCCCAAGACCGGCTCGACCGGTTCGATGGTCTTCGTCACCGTCGAGCATACCGTCGCGGGTCCGCGCGGCACTGCCTTCGTCGAGGATCACGACATCGTCTACCGCGAGGCGCCCAAGCCCGGCGAGCGACAGCGCGAGCCCAGGCCGGCGCCGGCCGACGCGACGTGGTCGAGGGCGATCGTGCCGGACCCGGTGCTGCTGTTTCGCTTCTCCGCCCTCACCTTCAACGGCCATCGCATTCACTACGATCAACCTTACGTCACGACCGCCGAAGGATATCCCGGGCTGATCGTGCACGGACCATTGATGGGTCTTCTGCAAATGGAGTTGGCGCGCCGATCGAACCCCGGTAGGGTTCCGCTCAGCTTCGAGTTCCGCGCGCTCGCACCGGTCTACGCGGGACCAGCTCTCTCGGTCCATGGCCGGCGCGACCCCGATGGTTCCGTGACAACCTGGATCGCCGATAGCAACGGCGGTCTGGCTCAGCAGGGAAAGGCCACGTTCAAATGAAGACTCACATCCACCACACTGCCTGCGGATGCATGCCCGCGATGACGCGCCGCGGCGCGCTGGGCCTTGGGTTCGGTGCCGCCGTGGCGGCCGCCTTTCCGGCTGCAGCCCAGAGCACCCAATACGACGCGATGCTGATGAACTGCATCGATCCCAGGGTCACGACGGCGTCGCTCGCCTTCATGGTCAGCCGCGGATTCCAGGACAGCTACAGCCAGTTCGCCTTCGCGGGCGGGCCGATCGGCGCGGTCGCCCCGGCTTTCGAGGGCTGGCACAAGACGTTCTGGGACAATCTCGCCATCAGCCTCCAGCTCCACAAGATCAGCCGTGTCGTCGGCCTCACCCATCGCGACTGCGGCGCCGCCTTTGTCGCCTACGGCGACGCGCTGCGCACCGACAAGGCCCTCGAGACCGCGAAGCAGACGGAAGCGCTGAAGGCCTTCAAGGCGGAAGTCAACAAGCGCCATCCCGCGCTTGCCGTCGATCTGGGCATAATGGCCATCAACGGCGTCGTGACGATGGTCAACTGAGGGACTGGCACCCTCGAACGAGAGGGCGCGACGGGGTATAGAGCCGACTGACGGAAACCTCCTTCGTGCTCGAATCGGTCATTCCTCCTCCGCGTGTCCAGAACGGCGCTCAAGGCAGAACGCTGGAACGACAGCTCGCCATCCAGCGTGACCGTCGGCCAACGGATCCGCTGCTGTCTCTGGTCGTCCCGGTCTTCAACGAGGAGGAGTCGATCGACATCTTCCTCGCGGCGGTGACCGGCCTCATGGAGCGCGATGGCTTCCGCTTCGAGATCGTCTTCGTGAACGACGGCTCGCGCGACAACACGCTGGTCCATCTGCTCGACCGCAGCGCGGCCGACAGCCGGCTGCGGATCGTCAACCTGTCGCGCAATTTCGGCAAGGAAGCCGCCCTCACCGCCGGCATCGACCACGCCAAGGGCGACGTCATCGTGCCCATGGACATCGACCTGCAGGACCCGCCCGAGCTGATCGAGCCGTTCATGAGCCGGTGGCGCGAGGGCTACGACATCGTCTACGGCGTTCGCACCCTGCGGACCTCCGACACCACGGCCAAGCGGCTGTCGGCCAGCTGGTTCTACAGGGTGTTCAACTCGATGTCTCCGGTGCGCATCCCCGAGAATGTCGGCGACTTCCGGCTGGTCGACCGGCGCGCCGTCGAGGTGCTGCGCCAGCTGCCCGAGCGCAATCGCTTCATGAAAGGCCTGTTCGCCTGGGTTGGCTTCAATGCCGTCGGCGTGCCCTACGAGCGGCCGCAACGGGCCGCCGGCTCGACCAAGTTCAACTTCTGGCGCCTGTGGAACTTCGCGCTCGACGGCGTGGTGAGCTTCTCGACCGCGCCGTTGCGGGCCTGGTTCTACGTTGGCGTCGTGATCGCGAGCATCGCCGTGCTCTACGCCTTGTTCATCATCACGCGGGTGCTGATCTTCGGGATCGATACGCCCGGCTATGCCTCTCTGCTGATCGCCGTGCTGCTGATGGGCGCCATCCAGCTGCTTTCCCTCGGCATCATCGGCGAGTATCTGGGTCGCCTGTTTCTCGAGGTGAAGAGCCGGCCGATCTACGTCGTCGAGGGCATCTACGCAGACGGCACCGTCCAATCCGCCAAGCCCTGAGCGCATGGACCTCAAGGAAGAGGACATCCTGGGCGCCGACATCGGCCGACACTGGTATTACCGCGCCAAGTCGGCCGCCCTGCATCGCGCCGTGACGTCGCTGCAGCCGCGGCACATTCTCGATGTCGGCGCGGGCTCGGGGTACTTCTCGCGGAGCCTTCTGGAAAGAACCGGCGCAACGGCGGCGCTGTGCGTCGACACCGGCTATCCCGCCGACCGCGACGACAGCAGCCACGGCAAGCCGGTGCGTTTCCGCCGGACGATCGGCGCCGTCGACTGCGATCTCGTGCTGATGATGGACGTGCTGGAGCACGTCGACGACGACCGCGGCCTGGTCGTCGACTATGCGGCCAAGGTGCCGGTGGGAGCCCACTTCCTCGTTACCGTGCCCGCTTTCCAATTCTTGTGGAGCGGTCACGACGTCTTTCTCGAGCACAAGCGGCGCTATCGGCTGGGCGAGATCGAGGCCGTCCTGCGCGCCGCCAAGCTGGAGATCGTGCGCGGTTCCTACTATTTCGGCTTGGTCTTCCCGCTGGCCGCCGCCGTCCGGCTGGCCTCGCGCCACGCAGGCGAGCCGCGCACCGGCCTGAAGCGGCATGGTGCCCTGACCAACGGCCTGCTCGGCGCTGCCTGCGCGGTCGAGTTGCCGTTCTTCGCGATCAACCGGCTGGCCGGCCTGTCCGCCTTCGTGCTGGCCAGAAAACCCTAGCTGGCCCTAACCTTCCTCGAGGAGGACGCCATGCCACTTCTCTACCGAAAGCAGGCCCACACGGGCATTCTGACCTTGAGCCGCCCCGAGGCCCGCAACTGCTGGGGCCAGGACTATGCCGATGGCCTGCTGCGCCATCTCGACGAAGCGGCCGACGACGACGAGGTGCGTTCGGTTATCCTGACCGGGGACGAGGCGGGCGGCGCCTTCTCCGCCGGCGCCAACCTGCGCGATCCCAACACCCACAACACGAAGTCGGCCGAGGCCTTCATCAAGCGGATGGGCCGAGCGCGCGACTTCCCCTCGAACCTGGTCAGCGACTTCCCCAAGCCGGTGATCGGCGCGGTCAACGGCTATGCCATCGGCATCGGCTGCATCATCACCTTCTGCTGCGATCTGATCGTCGCGTCGGAGCGCGCCGAATGGCGGCTGCCGCAGGTCGCCCTCGGCATTCTCCCCAACTACGGCGGCGCGACGCGGCTTGCCCGGATCGTCGGCAAGGGGCTGGCCATGCGGGTGGCGCTCGGCTTCCCGATCAAGGCCGAGGAGGCCTACCGCATCGGCCTGGCGCAGTGGCTGGTGCCGCACGCCGAGCTGATGGAACAGGCGATGGCCGTGGCCGACCACATCGCCGGCCTGCCCCCGCTCGCCACGCGGATGGTCAAGGAATCGATGAACCGCGGGCTCGACATCCCCAACATCGCCGACTCCTCGCTGGTCGATTCCTACCGCTTCATGGTGCTGGAGATGAGCGAGGACAAGGCCGAGGCGCACGAGGCCTGGCGGCAGCGCCGCAAGCCCAGCTTCCGCGGGCGGTGATCGGACCCCTCCCCAGCGAAGACGCTGGGGAGGAGAGGAACCTATGATGCTGCTGCCGCCATATCCTTGCCGCTGATGCGCTTGCGTCTGGCGTTGATCTCGCGCAGGACCACCAGCATCTCATCGGCGACGACGTCGCCGGGGATACCATCGCCTTCGGCCTCGAGCTCCTTCATATCGACCCACACGGCATAGAGGGGCGCCGTCCGGCTGGTGATGATGCCGGCGTGCAGCAGCGTCTTGATCAGCACGCGGAATATGTTGGTGCTTTCCTTGAGCTGGGCGCGACGCTCCTCGTCGCCGAACGTCTCCTTGACGGCGTCTCGCACCCACTGCCAGTCGAGCCCGTACTTGACGTAGATGACCTGCTTCTGCTCGGCATTGATCAGGTTGAACAACAGCATCTGGAAGAGCTGGGCGGCCCAGTCCTCGACTTTCCTGTGCTCGTCCTCGCTGAGATGGCGGATGGTCTTGGCCGCCCAGATGCGGCCGAAGCGGTGATGGAAGGCCTCGTCGCTCATCACCAGCTGGACCAGCCGGCGCAGCACCGGGTCGTTGGTCTTGGCGTTGAAGGTGGCGAAGGACCCCATTGCCAGGCCTTCGATCAGCATCTGCATGCCGACGATCTTCTTGTAGACCTCGGGCGTGCCGACGAGGTCGGACAGCACGATGGCGATCGTCTTGCCGACCGGCAGCGGCTCGCCCCAGCGCTTGGCGATGTAGCGGGTGAAGCCGGTGACGTGGCGCGCCTCCTCGCGCGCTTGGTTGGCGGCATACTCCTGGGCGCCCGGGTCGAGCAGGATGTGGCACAGGCTGGCCGACAGCGACAGCGCCCCCTGCTCGCCGTGCAGCAGGTTGGAGACCGACCAGTGGGTGACGTCGTTGGCGAGCTGGATCTGCTGGCGCTCGTCGAGCCGGTCGCGCACGGCGCTGCGCAGCTCCAGCACCATGTCGAGCGGCAGGATCGGCGTCGTCGCCATGTCGAACGGGGCATCGAAATCGATGTAGGTCTTGTCCAGCGGGTCCCAGAAATGATCGTGGGTGGCCGAGATGATGGCGTCGAAGGCATCGCTGCGCCGGCCGTAGCGCGGCACCTCGATCATTGCCGCGAAATCCTCGGGTCCCACGGCATCATAGGCCTTGTCGTAGGTGATTTGCTGGGCCATGTGGAGACTCCTGGAAACCGGCAAATATGACGTCCATGTCACCTTTTTCAATGGATTTTTTCTCCGCCCCGGCGCATGGGACTTCCGCCATAGTCCGCCCCGCCGGCGGGGGCCCCAATGGGGCGGGTTCCTTGCGGCCCGCCAAGGAGTAAGAGATGTCCCGCCGCCGTCGCATCTACGAGGGCAAGGCAAAGACCTTGTTCGAAGGGCCCGAGCCCGGGACGATCGTCCAGTACTTCAAGGACGATACCACCGCATTCAACAACCAGAAGAAGGGCACGATCACCGGCAAGGGCGTGATCAACAACCGCATCTCCGAGTTCCTGATGACCAAGCTCGGAGAGATCGGCGTGCCGACCCATTTCATCCGCCGGCTCAACATGCGCGAGCAGCTCATCCGGCAGGTCGAGATCATCCCGCTCGAGGTGGTGGTGCGCAACGTTGCGGCCGGCTCCTTCGCCAAGCGCTTCGGCCTCGAGGAGGGCACCCAGCTGCCGCGCTCGATCATGGAGTTCTTCTACAAGAACGACACCTTGGGCGACCCTCTGGTGACCGAGGAGCACATCACCGGCTTCGGCTGGGCGACGCCGCAGGACCTCGACGACATCGTCGCCCTGACCCTGCGCGTCAACGACTTCCTGTTCGGGCTGTTCCTCGGCTGCGGCATCAAGCTGATCGATTTCAAGGTCGAGTTCGGTCGCCTCTACGAGGACGACATGGTGCGGATCGTGCTGGCCGACGAGATCAGCCCCGATTCGTGCCGGCTGTGGGACCTCAGGACCAACGAGAAGATGGACAAGGACCGTTTCCGCCGCGACCTCGGCAAGGTCGAGGAGGCCTACCAGGAAGTGGCGCGGCGGCTCGGCATCCTGGTCGACCAGGGGCCGGGCGACGTCCGTGGCCCCACGACCATGCAATGACGCCGACCAGCCGGTAGGCGAGCGACAAGAGGCGACATGAAAGCCAGAGTTCACGTGACCCTGAAGAACGGCGTGCTCGATCCGCAGGGCAAGGCAATCGGCCACTCCCTCAACCGTCTGGGCTTCGCCGAGGTCGGCGACGTCCGCCAGGGCAAGTTCATCGAGCTCGAGCTGGCGGAGACCGACGCGACCAAGGCCCGCGCGCGGCTCGACGAGATGTGCCGCAAGCTGCTCGCCAACACGGTGATCGAGAACTACTCGATCGAGCTGGTGGGCTGATGAAGGCCGCCGTTCTCGTCTTTCCCGGATCGAACCGCGAGGTCGATGTCGCCCAGGCGATCGAGCTGGTCACCGGGCGCAAGCCGCAGATGGTGTGGCACGGTGACGGCGACTTCGAGAAGACCGACCTGATCGTCGTGCCGGGAGGCTTCTCCTACGGCGACTACCTGCGCTGCGGCGCCATGGCCGCGCAGTCTCCGGTCATGGCCGAGGTCAAGCGGCGGGCCAACCAGGGCGTGCCGGTGCTGGCGATCTGCAACGGCTTCCAGATCGTCACCGAGGCGGGCCTGCTGCCAGGCACCCTGATGCGCAATGCCCATCTCAAGTTCGTCTGCCGCGACGTGCATCTCAAGGTCGAGACCAGCCAGAGCCTGTTCACCAACCGCTACCAGGCGGACCAGGTCATCCGGATTCCCGTGGCCCACGCCGAGGGCAACTACTTCGCCAGCGAGGACACGCTGAAGCAGCTCGAGGATCGAGGCCAGGTGGCGTTCCGCTACTGCGCGCCCGACGGCGCCGTCGATGCCGGCGGCAACCCCAACGGCTCGATCCGCAACATCGCCGGCGTGTTCAACGAGACCAAGACGGTGATGGGCCTGATGCCGCATCCGGAGAACGCGGTCGAGCCGATGTTCGGCGGCTGCGACGGCCGCGCCCTGTTCGAAGGCCTGGTCGACGCCCTGTCATGACGACACCTCCCGCCAAGCTGCCCAACGAGCCGGTCATCACGCCTCAGGTCGTTGCCGAGCACGGTCTGTCGCCCGACGAGTACCAGCGCGTGCTCGCCATCATGGGCCGCACACCCACCATGGTCGAGCTCGGCATCTTCTCGGCGATGTGGAGCGAGCACTGCTCCTACAAATCCTCCAAGGTGTGGCTCAGGAAGCTGCCGACCAAGGCGCCGTGGGTGATCCAGGGGCCGGGCGAGAATGCCGGCGTGATCGACATCGGCGACGGCCAGGCCGCCATCTTCAAGATGGAGAGCCACAACCACCCGTCCTACATCGAGCCCTACCAGGGCGCGGCGACCGGCGTCGGCGGCATCTTGCGCGATGTCTTCACCATGGGCGCGCGGCCGATCGCCAACCTGAACGCGCTGCGCTTCGGCGATCCGGCGCATCCCAAGACCCGCCATCTCGTGTCGGGCGTGGTCGCCGGCATCGGCGGTTACGGCAACTGCATGGGCATCCCGACGGTCGGCGGCGAGACCAACTTCCATGCCGCCTACAACGGCAACATCCTGGTCAACGCCATGACGGTGGGGATCGCGCCGACCGACCGCATCTTCTATGCAGCGGCCGCGGGTGTCGGCAATCCGCTGGTCTATGTCGGCTCCAAGACCGGGCGCGACGGCATCCACGGCGCCACCATGGCGTCGACCGAGTTCTCCGAGGACAGCGAAGAGAAGCGGCCGACGGTGCAGGTCGGCGATCCGTTCGTCGAGAAGCTCCTGCTCGAGGCCTGCCTGGAGCTGATGGCGACCGACGCCATCGTCGCCATCCAGGACATGGGCGCGGCCGGCCTCACCTCATCGTCGTTCGAGATGGCGGCCAAGGGCGGGCTGGGCGTGATCGTCGAGCTCGACAAGGTGCCGATGCGCGAGACCGGCATGAACCCCTACGAGCTCATGCTGTCGGAAAGCCAGGAGCGCATGCTGATCGTGCTCAAGCCTGGCCGCGAGGACCTGGCGCGCGGCATCTTCGAGAAGTGGGAGCTCGACTTCGCCGTGATCGGCCGTCTCACCGACACCGAGCGCATGGTGCTGTCGTGGCACGGCGACATCGTGGGCGACATCCCGATCCCGCCCCTGGTCACCGAGGCGCCGGTCTACGAGCGGCCGTGGACGCCGACCAGGCTGCCGCCGATGCTGGCTGCATCGGACGTGCCTGCGCCGACCGACTGGAACGCCTCGCTTCTCGCCCTGATGAGCTGTCCCGACCTCGCCAGCAAGGCGTGGATATGGCACCAGTACGATCACCTGATCATGGGCAACACGGCGATCAGGCCGCAAGACGGCGACGCCGCGCTGGTCCGCGTTCCGGGCGGCCACAAGGGGCTCGCCATGACGTCGGACTGCACGCCTCGCTACGTCCAGGCCCATCCCGAGACCGGCGGCCGGCAGGCCGTCGCCGAGGCGTGGCGCAACATCACCGCCGTCGGAGCCCGGCCGCTCGCCGTCACCGACAACATGAATTTCGGCAACCCGCAGAAGCCCGAGATCATGGGCCAGTTCGCCGGCGCCATCATGGGCATGGCCGAGGCCTGCCAGATGCTCGACTTCCCGGTCGTCTCGGGAAACGTCTCGCTCTACAACGAGACCGAGGGCAGGCCGATCCTGCCGACGCCGACCATAGGCGCGGTCGGCGTCATCGACGACATCGCCTGCGCCGTCGGCTCGCGCATCACCACGGACGGGCTCGCCATCGTGCTGGTCGGCGAGACCCTGCGCGAGGCGTGCGGCAGAGAGGACGGCGCGCCGCCCCCAGTCGACCTGGCTGTCGAGCGGCGCAACGGCGATTTCGTCCGCGCCCAGATCGCCAGCCGCCGCATCGTCGCCTGCCACGACCTCAGCGACGGCGGCCTCCTGGTGGGGCTGGCCGAGATGTGCCTGGCCGGCGGCACCGGCGCGCAAGTCGCCCTGCCGGGCGACAACGCCGTGGCTTCGCACGCGTTTTTGTATGGCGAGGATCAAGCCCGCTATCTCGTCGCCTGCAATTCCGGCGAGGAGATGGTGCAGGCGGCCCGCGCGGCCGGCGTGCCGGCGACGATCCTGGGTTACTCTGGCGGTGCCTCGCTCGAGGTCGAAGGCCTGCTCTCGCTGCGCCTCGACGACCTCCGGTCGGCCCATGAAGCGTGGTTGCCCAGGTACATGAACGCAACCGATTAACCCAGGAAAGACACGCCATGCCGATGGCCGCGCAAGACATCGTCCGCCTTATCCAGGAGGGCATTCCCGGCGCCCAGGTCGAGATAGAGGACCTCGCCGGGGACGGCGATCACTACGCCGCTACGGTCGTCGCCGCGGCCTTTGCCGGCAAGTCGAAGGTCCAGCAGCACCAGATGGTCTACGGCGCGTTGGGCGGCCGGATGGGTGGCGTTTTGCACGCCCTCAAGCTGACCACCATGGCGCCCAAGCCCTAACCGCCCTATATTGAGGCCAAGTCCGCGCCCGTTGGGCGCTCACAGGAGACTAACATGAGCGAACCTCAGGTGTTCGAGCGCATCCGAGACGAGATTTCGAGGAACGACGTGCTGCTGTTCATGAAGGGCACGCCGGTGTTCCCGCAGTGCGGCTTCTCTGCCGCCGTGGTCGACGTGCTGAGCGAGCTCGGCGTGAAATTCCATGGCGTGAACATCCTGGTCGATGCCGAGCTGCGCCAGGGCGTCAAGGAGTTCAGCCAGTGGCCGACCATCCCGCAGCTCTACGTCAAGGGTGAGTTCGTCGGCGGCTGCGACATCG
>LNFM01009020.1_pt1 | contig 14728 bp, 1 predicted proteins | sample 596031 | NCBI WGS metagenome assembly LNFM01 (sample SAMN04254537, study PRJNA301005) | activated carbon metagenome | isolation source: dual media filters at the Ann Arbor, Michigan drinking water treatment plant | place: USA: Ann Arbor
GGCCGCGTGCTGGGACGCGACTGCTGTCACCGGGCGCCCGGCGGCAAGACCGCCCAAGACCTCGCCGACATTGCCGAGGCCAAGCGCCGCGAGGCTAAGCATCTCGGCATCCGAACCCGACCGCGGCTCAGGACGGCGGGATTTGCAGCGCCAGAACCACAGCGCTCCGCCTCGCGCCCGCTTTCCAAGCCCGCCGCCTGGCGTCGCGACGATCGTTAACTGCATCACCTTCATCAGGGACGCCCGCATGACGACCGCAAATCTTTCGCCGCCGTATCAACGCCCTCTACAACACAGAAGCGCGGGAATCACCAAAACATAACGCCGAGATTATCCCCGAAGCCTAATCGACTTTTATTCGAGACAATGAAAGGTTCACGCCATGAAGATAAAGTCGCTGAGAGATAGGTTTGGATAGCCTGACAGCGTTGCGACCCGGATCGACCGCCCCGCCATGCCCGCGCCGTCCGCGTCGTAATAGAGCGCATCGCCCGCCGGGCCGGCAAACTGATAGATGAACTGGGCCGACGTGCCCGAGAGAACGGTTCGAGTTGCCCGGCCGACAGCGATGTCTGCGCCTCGAAGCCCGCGAAGGCGGACTTGCTGAACACCAGCTTGTCGACACCGGGCGTGAAGTCAAGAACGGTGTCCTCAAAGCCGGCTTTGCTCGGCAGCCAGTCCGGGTCCGATGAGGTCGGTAGTTAGTCGAACACGAAACGGTCGGCCCCGGCGTCGCCAACCAACGTGTCGGCAGCCTGGCCGCCATTCAACGTGTCATTGCCCGCGCCGCCAATAGACGAAATGCTGCCGGCGTTGCCGGTGCCGCCGAAGCCGCTCGAGCCTGTGCAAAAGAGGTTCTCGGGCTGGGTTCCGGTCTGCTGGTTGGTAAAGCGGCTGTCATTTCCGTAGCCGGCGGCTTCGACCACCGTCGTCTTCGCGCCGAGCAACATAACAGGTGTCATTCCCCGCGCCGCCTGTCAGCGTGTCCGCCCCGGCCCCGCCATCGAGGATACGTTGCCAACGCCGCCTGATGGCGGATGAACGCTGCCGCCCCGCTCACGTCCGGGGCGGCGCGCTTTCGTGGGGGCGATCACGCGATCAGGATGAAGTCCTGCTGCGTGAGGAAGACAAAACTGAATGTCTCATGTAGCGGAAGTTCCGCGAACTTGACCGCGGCGGCGGCCCCGGTGCCATCCGGATCGTAGAACAGCGAGCCGAAAGACGCGGAAGACTGCTGATCGTAGATGATCTGCGCCGATGTGCCGAAAGCGGCGTTGTAAGTGAACGTCGCGCCGTCCAGCGCCGTCGCGGCGCCGAAGCCCGCGAAGGCGCTTCTGCTGATCACGATCTTGTCCGGCTCGGCCGTGGTCCCGGCTGCGAAATAGTTGGGCAGGTTGAAATTGACGATCGTGTCGAACTGGTCGTTCGCGGTGGGCAGCCAATCGAAGACGAAGTGGTCGATCCCCGTGCCGCCGGTCAGGGTGTCCGCGCCGAGCCCACCATTCAGCGTGTCGGCCCCGGCCCCCCCAACGAGCACGTCTGCGCCGGCCCCGCCATTCAACGTATCGGCCCCGGCGCCGCCCGTGAGCACGTTGTTGCCGGCATCGCCCGTCAGGCTGTCGTTGAAGCTTGACCCGGTGACGTTCTCGAACTGCGAGATCTGATCGCCCTGGGCGTGGCCGCCGACGCCAACCGCTGCGCCGCCGCTCAAGGTGATAGTGACGCCGAGGTTCGACCCTTCATAGCTCAACGTGTCGGCGCCGTCGCCGCCGATCAGGGTGTCGCCGCCGGCGAGCCCAGTGATGGTGTCGTTCAGCGTGCCGCCGCGGATATACTCCGCCGCCGCCGTGCCCGTCAGCGTGCTCGCCGTGTTGGCCGGGCCGAGGATGCGGGGGCCGACGATGCTGGAGAGCTGGATGGGAGCCGCGCCCGCGAAGCTCACCTGCTCGATGCCGAGGAGCACGTCGCTGCCGTTGCTGCCGGTGTGGATGATCCTGAGATCGACGCCGTCGTCGACGAAGCTGTACTGGGACAGCGCGCCGCTGAAATTGGCCGTGTCAATCCCCGCCCCGCCGATCAGCGTGTCGTTGCCTGCCCCACCGGTCAGCGTGTCATTGCCAGCGCCGCCGGTGATCACGTTGGCCAGCCCGTTGCCCGTGCCGTTGAAGGCAGTTGCGCCGGTGTAGGTCAGGTTCTCAACCGTCGCGTAGCCGGCCAGCGAGGCCAGCGCGAGGGCGGTCTGCACCGTGTCCGTGCCCTCCCCGAGGATCTCCGTGATCACGTCGCTCAACGTGTCGATGATATAGACATCGTCGCCGACGCCGCCGATGAGCGTGTCGACGCCAGCCCCGCCATTGAGCGTATCGACGCCGATGCTACCTTCGATACGGTTGGCGAGGCCATCGCCAGTCAAGGCGTCGTTGAAGCCCGAGCCGATCAGGTTCTCGAAGCCGCTATTCTGGTCGCCCGCGGCGTCGCCGCCCACGCCAATGATCGTCGCGCCGGCGTTGAGCGTCACGGTGACGCCCGCGCCAGACGCGGCGTAGGTCAGCGTGTCGAGCCCAAGGCCGCCCGCGAGGTTGTCGCCGCCGGCGAGTCCGGCGATGGTGTCAGCGCCGTCGCCTCCGTTGATGTAGTCGATCAGCGCGCCGCCAACCAGGTTCTGCGCGGTGGCGTCGCCGAGGATCGGCGCGCCAAAGATCGCGGTGAGCAACACGGGGTTCACCACGCCGCCGAACTTGACCTCCTCGATGTTGACCAGCTTGTCGGTTCCGTCGAGCCGGTCGATGCCGATGGCGCCGGGCGTGCGCGTGACGAAGCGCTCGCCCAGGGCGTTGTAGCTGAAGGTGTAGCTGGCCTGGCCCTCGCTCAGCAGGACGCGGTCGATCCCGTCGCCGCCATCGAGCGTGTCGTTGCCTTCACCGCCGAACAGCGTGTCGGCCCCGATCCCGCCGAGCAGGGAGTCCGCCCCCGCGCGGCCTTCGAGAAGGTCGTCACCGCCGGCGCCGGACAGCGTGTCGGCGCCGGCGCCGCCGGCGATGACGTTCTGAATGTCGTTGCCCGTGCCGGTGAAGTTCCCCGTGCCCGTGAAGGTCAGATATTCGACATTCGCGTAGCCGGCGAGCGACAGCACATTCAGCGCGGTCAACACGGTGTCGGTGCCGCCCGTGTCGCTGCCGAGCGTCGTCTCAATGATGACGTCGCCGATCGCGTCGACGACGTAGGTGTCGGAGCCGGTGCCGCCGACCATGGTGTCGACGCCAAGGCCGCCATCCAGCCGGTCGTGGGCCTCGCCGCCGATCAGTGAGTCGTTGCCCGCGCCGCCGACCAGCGTGTCGTCGAAGAATCCCGCTCCGCCATCGAGCGTATCGTTCCCGGCACCGCCCGTCAGCGAGTCCGCGAAGTTCGAGCCGATGACATGCTCGAAACCGCTGATCGTGTCGCCCTGGGCATGGCCACCGATGCCGACGCTGGTTCCAGCGGCGTTCAGCGTGATGGTGACGCCCGCGCTGGAGGCGGCGTAGCTCAGCCTGTCCGTGCCCGTGCCGCCGATCAGGTAATCGCGGCCGAGCGAGCCATACATCGTGTCATTGCCGTCGCCGCCATCGATGAAATCGCCGACCACGCTGTTGAACGTGGCGCCGCTGTAATCAATCGACTGGCCGGCGACGCCGACCGTGCGGAGGCCTGCGACATCAGAAACGGCGACAGTCAAGCCCACGCCTGCGTTGGAGTTGAGTGTCTCGACATTCACGAGCGTGTCGGCGCCGAATGAGAAATCGAAAGAAGTAACAGCATTATTCAGTATATAATTCGTCGTAACCTGACCGAGAGCATTATATGAAAAATCAATTTGCTTGCGATATTGGTCAATTCGCTCCTGGCCAGCTGGAAAACCAGTAAAAAATACAGTGTAAAAGACAGTATCGTCGCCCGCGCCGCCGTCAATGAAATCGTCACCCGGTCCGTCAGGGATCGTGTTCACCTGATTTCTGTGGCCAAAGAACGTATCGTTCCCGTCGCCGCCAACCATGGTGTCGTTGCCGCCGCCGCCGATGAAAACGTCACTGGCGGCGCCGCCGACCATCGAGTCATCGCCTGCCCCGCCTGACAGGAAGTTGCCGTCGTCGCCCGCCCCGCCGCTGCTTGAACCACCGATCAGCGTATCGTTGCCATCTCCGCCGTCGAGTGCATCGCCGCCAAGGCCGCCGATCAGCGAATCGTTGCCGTTGTTGCCGTTGAGCGTGTCGGCGCCAAGTCCCCCGTCGAGCGTGTCGTTGCCGTTCACGCCGTTCATGACGTTGTTGCCGGAATTGCCTGTGCCGGTGAAGTTCCCCGCGCCGGTATAGGTCAGCACCTCGACATTCGCATAGGTCGCGATCGACAGGCTGGCCAGCGCGGTCAGGACAGTGTCCGAGCCCTCACCGGCATTCTCGACGATCACGTTGGTGGCGCTCTCCAGCACATAAACGTCGTCGCCCTGCCCGCCGACGAGGCGGTTGAGCCCCGTTCCGCCTTCCAGCGTGTCGTTGGCGATGCCAAAACCGCCATCCAGCGTGTCGTCGCCCGCGCCACCGACCAGTCGATTGGCCAATAAGTTCCCGGTCAATGAGTCATTGAAGGCAGAACCAATGGCATTCTGGAACTGCAAGAAACTGTCGCCCTGCGCATGGCCACCCGCACCGACACCGTTACCCGAGTTGCCAATGACGATGGTGACGCCAGCGTTGGATGTTGTATAGGCCAGTGTCGAGTCGTTGGTGGAACCAATCAGGGTGTCTGCGCCGGCACCGCCCTCAACAGTGCTGTTCGTTGCCCTGGCCAGGATATACTCGGGCAAAGCCGTGCCGGTGAGCGTGGTTGGCCCGTTCACCGAGCCAAGGATCCGCGCGCCGACGAGGCTGCTGAGCAGCACCGATGGCGCCCCTGCGAAACTGATGCGCTCGACATCAATCAGCTGGTCGCTGCCATCCGCGCCGCCGGTGTGCACGATGCGCAGCACATCGACGCCATTGTCGATGAAGCTGTAGGCGGACTGTAGGCCGCTGAGGTTCAGCGTGTCGATCCCCGCTCCGCCATTGATGGTGTCATCGCCCGCGCCGCCGACCAGCGTATCGTCGCCCTGGTCGCCGATGAGAAAATCTGCCCCTGCATTGCCAACAAGGCTGTCATTACCCCCGCCGCCGTCCAGTTGATCGGCCACCGCGGTGCCGGTGATGGTGTTGGCGCCCGAGTTGCCATTGGCGAAGAAGCTGCTCACGCCGATGAAGCCCAGGTTCTCGATGTTGGCGTAGCCGGCGATGGAAAAGACGTTCTGCTCCGTCAGCACGAGGTCGATGCCTTCGTTCAGACCCTCGCTGATCGTGTCGCTCTGCTCATTCGTGATGTAGGTGTCGTTGCCGATCCCGCCCGACATGATATCGGCGCCAAAGCCGGCACTCAGCAGGTCATCGCCCGCGCCGCCGTTGAGCGTGTCGTCACCGTCCAGGCCAACGATCGTGTCGTTGGACGCGCCGCCCTCGATTAGGTTCCCCAGCCCGTCGCCGGAGAGCGCATCCGCGAAGGCGGAACCGGTGAGGTTTTCGAAGCCGGTGTTGCTGTCTCCGGCCGCGTCGCCGCCCGAGGATGCGCCGCCGAGCGTCACGGTAACGCCCGCCAGCGAGGCGGCATAGCTCAGCGTGTCGATGCCGGACCCGCCAATCAGCGTGTCCGCGCCGGCAAGGCCCGCAATGGTGTCGTTGAGGTCGCCGCCGTCGAGATAGTCGGCCAGGCCCGTTCCGGTCAGCGCAGCGTTCTGCCCCGCCGGATCGGTGATGCTGACCCCGATCAGCGTGCTGAGCAGGATGCTGGCCCCGCCCGCGAAGCTGACGCGCTCCACATCGATCAGCCGGTCGACGCCGTCCGTGCCCCCCGCATTGTGCGTGACGAACACGCCCGTCGAATTGAGGCTGAAGGTGTAGGCCGATTGCAACCCGCTGAGGTTGAAGGTGTCGACGCCCGCGCCGCCATTGATGGTGTCGTTGCCCGCGCCGCCAACGAGGGTGTCGTCGCCGACGCCGCCGAAGAGGGAATCCGCCCCTGCATTGCCAATGAGGCTGTCATTGCCGTCGCCGCCATCCAGCGTGTCGTCCTGCGCACCGCCTGTGAGGGTGTTGGCAAGCGTGTTGCCCGTGCCGGTGAAGGCAGCCCCACCCGTGTAGGTCAGGTTCTCGACGTTGGCATAACTGGCGATGGAGAAGGCGCCCAGCGCCGTCTGCACAAGATCGATGCCTTCGTTGAGCGCTTCGGTGACAACATCCGACTGGCTGTCGGCGACATAGATGTCGTCGCCGGCACCGCCCGCGAGGGTGTCGTTGCCCGCGCCGCCGTCGAGCAGATCGTTACCCGCGCCGCCACGCAGGCTGTCCAGCCCGCCATCGCCGCGCAAGGTATCGATGCCCGTGCCGCCGTCCAGCGTGTCATTGCCCAGCCCGCCGCTGAGGCTGTCATTGCCGCCAAGGCCGGTGATGGTGTTGTTGAGGGCATTGCCCGTGCCGTTGAAGGCGGCGGTCGAGACGCCGATATAGGTCAGGTTTTCGAAGTCGCCGTCAAAATCGGAGCGCAGGGTGAAGGCCGCGGCCGCCGTCTGGACCGTGTCGATGCCCTGGCCGGCAACCTCGCGCAGTTCGTCGGTCGTGTCGGCGATATAGGTGTCGTCGCCCGCGCCGCCTTCCATTGTGTCGGCGCCCTCTGCGCCAACCAGCGTGTCGCTGCCGTCGTTGCCATAGAGCTCGTCATTGCCAAGGCCACCGGTCAACGAATCGGCGCCGTCACCGCCGTTGATCACATCGTTGCCGGCGAGGCCGGACAAGGTGTCGTTGCCGCTGTTGCCGGTGATGGTGTTGTTCAGCTCGTTGCCGGTGCCGGCCAGCGAGCCGAGGGTGCCGGCACTCAGGTTCTCGACATTGGCGCCGAGCGTGTAGACGCCATTGACGTAGACCGTGTCCGTCCCTTCGTTCAGCGCCTCGGTGACGATGTCGGTGACATCGGCGCCGAGATAGTAAGTGTCGTTGCCGGCCCCGCCGATCAGCGTGTCGCGGCCGCCCGCGCCGGTGATCTCGTCATTCGAGGCGCCGCCGGTGATGACATTGGCCAGCGCGTTGCCGATGCCCACAGCGTTCTGGCCAGCCAACGATCCGAATCTCAGATTCTCGATGTTGGCGAACTGCGCAAAGGACGGCGCGGCGGGATTGGCGGGGTTCGACAGCGCGAAGCTGCCGTTGAAGATGATGGTGTCGGCGCCGCTGCCCGCGACGGCACTTTCGACAACCGTGACCTGGTCGGTTGACAGGGCGTACGTGTCGTCGCCGAGCCCGCCGATCAGGCTGTCGTTCTGGCCGCCGACGAGGGTGTCGTTGCCCGCCCCGCCATCGAGCGTGTCCGCGAAACCGTTGCTGACCAGCCTGTTGGCATTGCCATCGCCGGTGATGGAGTTGTTCTGCGCCGTGCCGCCAAGGACATTCTCGAAGCCGCTGATGCGGTCGCCGTTCGAGGTGATGGTGACGCCGGTGCCGAGCGTGACGGTGACGGCGGTGGTCAGGTTGCTGTAGTCGAGCGTGTCGGTTCCGAGGCCGCCGATGAGGTCGTCGCCGCCATAGACGAGGTCGTTGGCGTAGCCGACAACCGTGTCGTCGCCCGCGCCGGCATCGATGTAATCGACCAGGCTGGCATTGCTCTGCAGCGTGGTCGCTGCGTTGGTGGTGATGAACGCGCCGAAGATCTCGCCGTCCAGCGCCTTGTTGGTCAGATCGTTGAAGTTGACGCGCTCGACATTCGCGAAGGTGTCGATGCCGTCCGTGCCGCCATTCAGCGCCGTGACGGTGCGCACGCCCGCCGCCGAATAGCTGAAGCGGTAATTGCCGACGCCGGGGCCAACGGCCGCATCGCGCGACAGGAACACAGTGTCCAGGAGGTCCGCGCCGCCGTCGAAAGCGTCATTGCCCGCGCCCCCCGTCAGCGTGTCGGCGCCCGCGCCGCCATTCAGCGAGTCGTTGCCGGCCCCGCCGGTGATGCGGTTGGCCAGCGCATTGCCCGTGCCGGTGAAGGCGCCGGCGCCGGCGAAGATGAGGTTCTCGACGTCGGCGATGGCCGCTCCGACCGCGCTGAGCGGGATGGCCGCAAGGCTATAGGCCGTCAGGGCCGTGCGAACCGTGTCAGCGCCCTCGCCAGCAAGCTCCACGATGACATCAGCCTGCGAGGAGACCACATAGACGTCGTCGCCCACGCCGCCCACGAGGCGGTTGATGCCGCCGAGGCCGATCAGCGTGTCATTGCCGCCAAGGCCGAGCAGCGTATCGTTGAGCGAGCCGCCAGTGATGACGTTATTGTCGGTGTTACCCGTGCCGCTGAAGATGGCCGCGCCGGTGTAGGTGAGGTTTTCCAGATCGGTCGCCAGCGTGTAGGTGGCCAGCGTGGTGCGGACCGTATCCGTGCCCTCTCCTGCCAACTCCGCGATGACGTCGGATGCGCTGTCGATCACATAGGTGTCGTCGCCAAGGCCACCCGTCAGGCTGTCATTACCGGTGCCGCCATCAAGGATGTCGCTGCCATCCGCGGCGAACAGGCTGTCATTGCCAGCCCCGCCAACGAGCGTCGCATTCCCGGCCAGCGGATTCGCGCGCAGGGTGTTGGCGAGGTCGTTGCCCGTGCCCGTGAAGGCGCCTGTGCCGGTGTAGGTCAAATTCTCGACGTTGGCGGAAGTCGCTGTCGCGATGCTGAACGCGCTGGCGGTGGTCTCGATGGTGTCGATGCCCGCGTTCAGCCCCTCGGTGATGACATCACCCTGCACATCGGCGCGGTAGGTGTCGTCGCCGAGGCCGCCGATCAGCGTGTCCGCGCCCGCGCCGCCATCCAGCGTATCGTTGCCGCCAGCCCCGGTGATGACGTTGGCGAGCGTGTTGCCCGTGCCAGCAAAGGCCGAATTGGCCGCGCCGAGGGCCGCATTGGCGAAGGGCGAGGCGCGGTTGAAGGTCAGGTTTTCGACATTGGCGATACCGTCGAGCGAGAAGCTGGTCAGGTCCGTCTCGATGCGGTCGATACCATCGTTCAGATTTTCGATAATGGTGTCGGACGGAGGTATCGCGTTGCCGCCAAGAATTTCATCATTCGACACGAAGTAGACGTCGTCCCCGGCGCCACCACTGAGCGTGTCGCCGTCCTCGCCGCCGAAAAGAGTATCGTTGCCTGTGCCGCCGATCAGAGTGTCGTTGCCAAAGGAGTCACGCAGCACATCGTTGCCTGCGCCGCCATCCAGTTGATCATCCGCGCGGGCCTGGCCGCCGTCCAGGACGTTGGCGCCCGCATCGCCGGTGATGATGTCAGCGCCGGTCGAGCCGATGACGTTCTCGAAACCGCTGATCCGGTCGCCCGTGCCTGTCACGGTCACGGCTGCCGACGGGTTCAGGGTCAGGTTGATGGCCATGTTGAGGAAGAAATAGTCGAGCGTGTCGACGCCGTCGCCGCCGATCAGGATGTCGCCGCCGCCATAGCCTTCGATGGTGTCGTTGCCGGCGAGGCCATTGATAAAATCCAGCCGGTTCGTGCCCTGCAGGCGCTCGCCCGCCGCCGTGCCGGTGATCGAATTGCCAAACACGGAATTGACTGCCACGTCGACCGGCGCGTTGACACTTTCGCGAAATTGCACAGTCTCGATGTTGGTGAAGGTATCGATGCCATCGCCGCCAGCAGTATTGCGGCTGATGATCGTCTGGCCGGTTGAGTTGTAGCCAAAAGTGTAGTCGTCCTGTGCGCCGTTCAAGACGAGGATGTCGGTTTCCGCAGTGTTGTTCGGGTCCAGCGCGCTGCCGCCGTCGATGCTATCATTGCCGCCGCCGCCGATCAGCGTGTCGTTCCCCACACCGCCGCGCAGCGTATCGGCGAATGCGCCGCCCGTGATGACGTTGTTTCCGGCATTTCCCGTGCCCGTGAAAGCCGCGATCCCGGTGTAGGTCAGGTTCTCGACATTGGCGAAAGGGGCCAGCGAGAGCGCGGCCAGGGCCGTCTCGACGGTGTCGATGTCCGGAAAGAATGACTCTTCGCTAATCGTGTCGGTCAGCGAGCTGACGACATAGGTGTCCGCGCCCGCGCCGCCATGGAGGGCGTTCGCTCCCCCGCCGCCAATCAGCCGGTCGTCGCCGTCATCGCCAAACAGCGTGTCATTGCCTGCCCCACCATCGAGCGCGTCGTTGCCGGGTCCGCCGGTCAGCTGGTCGCCCAGCGCCCCGCCGGTGATGGCGTTGTTCAGCGCGTTGCCTGTGCCGATGAAGGCGGCCGCCCCGGTATAGGTCAGGTTCTCGATATTGATGAAGTTACTGAAGTTATCGAGCGAAAGAGTCCCGGCTGTCGTCCGCACGGTGTCGATGCCGCCGGAGTCACCGCCTGAGCCATCGTCTTCCGAGACCTGGTCGTTCGCTGTAATGACGTAGACATCGTTACCCGAGCCGCCGAACAACGTGTCGCTGGCCGCATCCGATCCGTCGAGGGTGTCGTTGCCGGAACGGCCATAGAGCATATCGCTCTCCGTGCCGCCGACGAGGCTGTCATGGCCGTCACCGCCGTCGAGCGTGTCGAGCCCTTCGAGGCCCAGCAGCGTGTCGTTGCCGGTGCCGCCAATCATGCTGTTGTTCTGGGTATTGCCCGTTCCGGCGACGTTGCCGACGCCGGTGAAGGTCACATCATCCACAAACGCGCCGAGCGTGTAGGTGCCGAGCGTGGTCTCCACCCGGTCGCGTCCGCCGCCGCTGAGCTCTGTCACCACGTCGCCGATGGCGTCGACGCGGTAGACATCGTTGCCCAGGCCGCCGATCATCGTATCCGCGCCCGCGCCGCCATCAAGCGTATCCGCGCCCGCGCCCGCGCCGCCGATGATGACGTTGTTGAGAGTGTTGCCAGTGCCGGTGAACGAACCAGCGCCGGTGAAGGTCAGGTTCTCGACATTGGTGATGGCGGCAAGCGAATAGCTGGTGACTGCGGTCTCGATCCGGTCGGTGCCGGAGGCAGCGCTTTCCACGACGGCGTCCAGCGCATCGACGATGTAGACGTCATCGCCGATGCCACCCAGCAGGGAGTCCACCCCGGCCCCGCCGACAAGCGTGTCGTTGCCGCCATTGCCGGTCAGCGTGTCCGCGCCTGCGCCGCCCGACAGGCTGTCGCCCAGCGCCCCGCCGACGATGGCGTTGTCGAGGTCGCTGCCCAAACCGGTGAACGTGCCGATGCCGGTGTAGGTCAGGTTCTCGATGTTGGCGTAACCTGCAAGGGACACGCTTCCCAGCGCCGTGCGGATGGTGTCGAGGCCTTCGCCGAAGGCCTCAACCACCAGATCGCCAGCGCTGTCCACCACATAGCTGTCGTCGCCCAGGCCGCCGGCCAGCGAGTCGAGGCCCGCGCCGCCATCGAGGCTGTCATCGCCGCCATCGCCGACCAGCGTGTCGGAGCCATCGAGGCCGAACAGCGAGTCGTTGCCTGTGCCACCGGTCAACTGGTTCGACACAACGTTGCCCGTGCCGCTGAAGCCGCCCGCACCTATGAAGGTGAGGTTCTCGATGTTGCCGAGCGCGGCCAGGCTATAGGCCGCCAGCGTCGTCCGCACGCTATCGATGCCCGCGCCCGCGTTCTCGACCAGCATGTCGGTCGCGGCATCGACCACATAGGTGTCGTCGCCCGAGCCGCCGATTAGGGTGTCCGCGCCCGCGCCGCCGTCCAGCGTGTCCGCGCCGAGCGCTCCGGTGATGACATTGGCGAGCGAGTTGCCCGTGCCCGCGAAGGAGCCCGGGCCACGGAAGGTGAGGTTCTCGACATTGGCGATGCCGGCGAGCGAGTAACTCGCGAGCCGCGCCTCAATGCGATCCGTGCCGGAGGCCGCGGCCTCAACGACGTTGTCGAGCGCATCGACGATGTAGACATCGTCGCCGAGCCCGCCGAGGAGGGAATCCGCCCCTGCCCCGCCGACCAGCGTGTCGTTGCCGCCCAGGCCGCTGAGCGTGTCCACGCCATCGCCGCCCGACAGGCTGTCGCCCAGCGCGCCGCCGGTGATGGTGTTGGAGAGGCTGTTGCCCGTGCCGACGAAGGAGCCTGCGCCGACATAGGTCAGGTTCTCGACATTATCCTCGTCGACAATTGACAACACGGAGAGCGCGGTGCGGATTGTGTCAACGCCTTCGCCGGCGTTCTCGGTGATGACATCATCGAGATTGTCGACGACATAGCTGTCATCGCCGAGGCCGCCGACGAGGCTGTCCGCGCCCAGGCCGCCATCGAGGCTGTCATTGCCGGAACCGCCCAGCAACGTATCGGAGCCATCGCCGCCAGTAAGCGCGTCATTGCCCGCCCCGCCGGTGAGCGTGTTGGAGAGCGCATTGCCCGTGCCCGTGAAGTTTCCCGCGCCCGTGTAGGTCAGGTTCTCGACATTGGCGATGCCGGCAATGCTGTAGGCGGCGAGCGCCGTCTGCACCGTGTCGATGCCGGCTCCGGCGGCTTCGACCACCACATCGCCGGTGGCGTTGACGATGTAGCTGTCATTTCCAGACCCGCCGATCAGCGTGTCGGCGCCCTCGCCGCCATCCAGCGTGTCAGCACCAAGATTGCCGGTGATGGTGTTGGCGAGGCTGTTGCCCGTGCCCGTAAAGTTGCCCGGGCCGGTGAAGGCCAGGTTCTCGACATTGGCGATGCCGGCGAGCGAATAGGCGGCTAGCGTCGTCTCGATGCGGTCCGTGCCGGCGGCCGCAGCCTCGACGATGGTGTCGAGCGCATCCACGACATAGACATCGTCGCCCGCGCCGCCGATCAGCAGGTCCGCGCCGGCAAGGCCGACCAGCGTGTCGTTGCCGGCCGCGCCGTTGATCCGGTCGGTGAGGCCTGTGCCGGTCAGCAGATCGTTGCCGGCTGTTCCGGCAATGTCATTGCCGGCCAGGCCGCCGATCGCGATCGGGCCGCCGGTCGAGAACTGGACGAATTCGACGCCCTGCAGCGTGTCGGAGCCATTGGGCCCGATGACGATGAAGCCGCCGCCTGCGCCGCTGAAGGTTAGGAAGGTGTGCTGGGTGATCGCGCCGACCAGGCGCAGCACATCATCGCCATCACCGCCGATCAGCAGGTCGTCGCCAAGGGACCCCAAGAAGGTGTCGTCGCCTTCCGCGCCGCTAAGCGTCTCAGCGCCCGCGCCGCCGGTCATCGTGTTGGCGAGTTCGTTGCCCGTGCCCGTGAAAGCCGACGAGCCGGTGTAGGTCAGGTTCTCGACATTGGCGTCGAGCGTGTAGCTGGCGAGCGCGGTGCGAACCGTGTCCAAGCCTTCGCCGGCCACCTCGACCACGACATCTCCCGCGCCGACCACAAAGACATCGTCGCCGATGCCGCCGACCAGACTGTCGGAGCCGCCGGCCAACGTGTCCACGCCGCCATCGAGCGTGTCCGCGCCGGAGCCGCCATTCAGCGTGTCATTGGCGCCGCCGCCTATGATCAGGTTGTCGTCCGCGTTGCCGGTTCCCGCGAAGGGCCCGCCGCCGACGAAGGACAGGTTTTCGACATTGGTGCCCAGCGTGTAGCTGGCGAGCGACGTGCGGACAGTGTCGATGCCCTCGCCTGCCGCCTCGACAATCGTGTCCAGCGCGTCCGCGACGTAAACATCGTCCCCGAGGCCGCCGACGAGGGAATCCGCCCCTGCTTCGCCGACGAGCGTGTCGTTGCCGCCGAGGCCCACAAGCGTATCGGCGCCGTCGCCGCCGAGAAGCGAATCCGCGCCGCCAGCACCCGTGATGACATTGCCGTCGGTGTTGCCCGCGCCCGTGAAGCCGCCCGCGCCGATGAAGGTCAGGTTCTCGACATTGGCGACGCCGGCCAGGCTGTAGCTGGAGAGCGCCGTGCGGACCGTATCGACGCCTTCGCCGCCGGCCTCTACGATGATGTCGTCCGCATTGTCGACGATGTAGACGTCGTTGCCGATCCCGCCGGTAAGGCTGTCGACGCCCGCCCCGCCATCCAGCGTGTCGGCGCCCGCGCCGCCATCGAGCGTGTCCGCCCCGCCCGCGCCGGTGATGACGTTGTCGCCAGACGAGCCCACTCCGGTGAATGCGCCGGAGCCGAGAGCGGTCAGGTTCTCGATATTGCCGCTGTCCGTCAGCGTGTAGCTGTCGAGTGAGGTGCGGATCGTGTCCGTGCCCTCGTTGGCGGCCTCGTAGACATAATCACCGGCGTCATCAACGACATAGACGTCGTCGCCCACGCCGCCTTGCATCTGGTCCACGCCAGTGCCGCCATCGAGCGTGTCGTCGCCGGAATTGCCGTACAGCACATCGCTTCCGCCAAGACCAAAGAGCTGATCGTTGCCGGCTTCGCTGAAGTCGGCGTAGATCAGATTGTCGCCGGCATTGCCGGTGGCGATGAGGTTCTTGGCGCCGGTGTAGAACAGCTGCTCGAGATTGTCGCCCAGCGTATAGGCGATGCTCGCGCCGGGAGACGCCGGGTTCGATTCGCGCAAGCCAACTGTATCGCGGCCTTCTCCGGCCTCCTCGACGATCACGTCGGCGGCGGAATCGACATCGTAGTAGTCATCGCCTGTCCCGCCGACCAGCCGGTCGACGCCCGCGCCGCCAGAGAGGTAGTCGTCGCCACCCAGCCCGACGAGCGTGTCGTCGCCGTCGCCGCCGCTAATATTGTTGTTCAACTCGTTGCCGGTGCCGGTGAAGCTGCCAGAGCC
>LNFM01022581.1_pt1 | contig 14728 bp, 15 predicted proteins | sample 596031 | NCBI WGS metagenome assembly LNFM01 (sample SAMN04254537, study PRJNA301005) | activated carbon metagenome | isolation source: dual media filters at the Ann Arbor, Michigan drinking water treatment plant | place: USA: Ann Arbor
GTCGCGGTCGCCGACGGCATGGCGGTCGTCGCGCTCGGCAGCGACACCGGCGGCTCCTGCCGCATCCCCGCCGCGCTCTGCGGCATCGTCGGCTACAAGCCGACCGCGCGGCGCGTGCCCCTCGACGGGGTCGTGCCGCTCTCGGGCAGCCTCGATTCGCTCGGACCGCTCGGCGCCAGCGTCGCCTGCTGCGCGATCGCCGATGCGATCCTCGCCGGAGACGTCCCGGCCCTGCCGACGCCGCGCCCGCTCGCGGGCCTGCGCCTCGCCATTCCCCGCGAGATCATGCGCGACGGCATGGACGCGACCGTCGCCGCCGCCTTCGAACGCGCCGTCGCGGCGCTGGCAGCGCAGGGCGCGCGGATCACGGAGGTCTCGTTCTCGCCCCTGCTCGACATCGCGCCCGCGATGAGCCGCGGCGGCCTCACAGGCCCGGAATCCTATGACTGGCATCGCGATCTGCTCGCCGCGAAGGGCGCGCTCTACGATCCGCGCGTGCGCAGCCGCATCGAGGCCGGCGCCGCGATGACAGCCGCCGACTATGTCGCCCTGACCGCGGCACGCCGTCGCATCATCGCGGCGATGGACGCGCGGACCGCCCCCTTCGACGCGCTGCTGATGCCGACCTGCCCGATCGTGCCGCCGCGCATCGCGGAACTGGCCGAGGACGCGGAATACTACCGTCTCAACGCGCTTCTGCTGCGCAATCCGAGCCTCGGCAACTTCCTCGACCGCTGCTCCATCAGCCTGCCCTGCAACCGCCCCGGCGAGGCTCCCGTCGGGCTGATGCTGATGGGGGAGACCGGTGGCGACGCAGCTCTGTTCGCGGTCGCGGCCGCCGTCGAGGCCGCGTTGGCCGCCTGATGCGAAAATGATCCAAGGCAGCGGCACCAAACGCCGCTAGTGGTCCGGCCTGGATCTGCCGGAGACCTGCCATGAGCCCCACGATCAAGCCCATCGCCAGCGACGCCGCCCTGCCCGCTCAGGCCGATGTCGTCGTCATCGGCGGCGGCATTGTCGGCGCGGCGGCGGCCTATTTCCTGGCCAGGCGCGGTCGCTCGGTGGCGCTCGTCGAGAAGGGCGTCGTCGGCGGCGAGCAGTCCAGCCGCAACTGGGGCTGGTGCCGCCAGCAGAACCGCGACGCCCGTGAACTCCCGCTCGCGATCCGCTCCATGGAGTTGTGGGACGCACTTGCCGGCGAGATCGGCGAGGATCCGGGCTTCCGCCGCTGCGGGCTGGTCTACACCACCAATGATGCCGCGCAGATCGCGCAATGGGAGCGCTGGCGCGAAACGGCCCGGCAGTTCGGCGTCGAGACGCGGATGCTGACCGGCCTGGAAGCCTCCGCCATGACGGCGGGCACCGGCCGCAACTGGCTCGGCGGCGTGCATTCCGTGACCGACGGCAAGGCCGAACCGGCGCTCGCCGCGCCGATCCTGGCGCTCGGCGCCCGCAAGCATGGCGCGACCATCCATCAGGGCTGCGCCGCGCGCGGGCTCGACATGACCAATGGCACCGTCACCGGCGTCGTGACCGAGACAGGCACGATCCGCACACAGTCGGTCATCCTGGCGGGCGGCGCCTGGGCCTCGGGATTCTGCCGCCATCACGGCGTCGTCTTCCCGCAGGCCAGCATCCGCGCCACCAGCCTGCGCACAGAGATCGCGCCCGACTGGCTCGACGCCTTCTACACCCCCGAAATCGCCCTGACGCGCCGGCTCGACGGCAGCTACACCATCGCCATCAGCGGCAAGGGCACGCTCGAGCTGACGCCGCAGGGCATCCGCTTCGCCCGCCAGTTCATGCCCATGTTCGTCAAGCGGCTGAAGGCGGTGGAGTTCGGCATCGGCTCCTCCTTCTTCAACGGCCCCGAAGCCCTGGGCAACTGGACGTTGGACAAGGAAACCCCGTTCGAGCGCATCCGCGTCCTCGACCCCGCCCCCAGCCAGAAGGCCATCGCCAAACTGCTGGAGCGCGCCCATGCGCTCGTGCCGGCCCTGCGCAACGTCGCGGTGCGGGAGAGCTGGGGTGCTTACATCGACTCGACACCCGATGCCGTGCCAGTGATCTCGCCGACCGTCGGGCTGAAGGGCCTCGTCCTGGCCGCCGGCCTCAGCGGCCATGGCTTCGGGCTCGGCCCCGGCGCCGGCCATCTCGCCGCCGATCTCGCCACCGGCGACACCCCGATCGTCGACCCCCGCCCCTTCCGCCATGCCCGCCTCCTCGACGGGTCGCAGGGCGAGGTCGGCGAGTTCTGAAGCGCCCACCGGCGGCGTGGCAATCCATGCTGCCGATGCCCGATTGATCGGCAGATTCTTGGGCGGTCCGCCCGCAAATCCGCGCCCGCCCCTGCCCTCTGCCGCTAGTCTCGCCTCATCGGCGGCTGTGTCCGCCCCTTCGACAGAGCGAGTGCGGACCATGACCACCTGGCGGCCGAAATTCATCACCTTCGACTGCTACGGCACCCTGATCTATTTCGAGATGGGCCCCGCCGCGCGTCGCGTCTATGGCGCGCGCCTCTCCGCGGCGCAGATGGACGCCTTCGTCGAGGACTTCAGCAGCTATCGCCTCGACGAGGTGCTGGGCCCCTGGAAGCCCTATCAGGACGTCGTCCGCAACGCCGTCGCGCGCACCTGCAAGCTCCACGGCTTCGCCTATGACCCCGCCGATGCCCAGGCAATCATCGACGAGATCCCGGGCTGGGGTCCCCATCCCGACGTGCCGGCCGGCCTCGCCAAGGTCGCCAAGGAAATTCCCCTCGTCATCCTCTCGAACTCGATGACGGACCTGATCCCGCATTCGGTTGCCCGGCTCGGCGCACCCTTCCATGCCGCCTACACGGCGCAGGAGGCCCAGGCCTACAAGCCCCGCATGCAGGCCTTCGAATACATGTTCGACCAGCTCGGCTGCGGGCCGCAGGACGTGATGCACTGCTCGTCCAGCTTCCGCTACGACCTGATGACGGCCCATGACATGAAGATCGGCCAGCGCGTCTTCGTCAATCGCGGCCACGAGCCGCCCAACCCCTATTACGGCTACAGCGAGATCAGCGGCATCGACGGGCTCCCCGGCCTCGTCGGGCTCTGAGGCAATGACCGATTTCGCGCCGGATTCGGTCGCTTTTTCGACCGGCCACTACATCGGCGGCGAGGTCGTCCAGGCGGGCGAGCGCATCGCCGTTTCGCGCCCCTCGGACGGCGCGACTTACGCCGATCTGCCGATCGCCGGCGCCGACATCGTCGACCGCGCCGTCACCGATGCGACGCAGGCGGTCGCGGCAAGCGGCTGGGCGACGCAGCCGCCGCGCGAGCGCGCCCGCGCCCTGCGGCGCTGGGCCGATCTGATCGACGAACGCGCCGTCGAACTCGGCCGGCTCGAGGCTGTTGGCTCGACCCGGCCGATCGCCCAGGCTGTGACGGGAGACGTCGCCAGCGTCGCCGAGGGCATCCGCTTCTTCTCCGAATGGGCCGACAAGCTCGGCGGCGAGGTCGCGGCCACCCGCCAGGACCATCTCGGGCTGATCGTCTCGGAACCCTATGGCGTCGTTGGCGCGATCACGCCCTGGAACTTCCCGCTCAGCATGGCCTCCTGGAAGGTCGGCCCGGCGCTCGCGGCCGGCAACGCCATCGTGCTGAAGCCCTCGGAGCTGACGCCGTTTTCGACCGTGCGGCTAGCGGAACTCGCCGTGGAAGCCGGCATCCCTGCTGGCATCTTCAACGTCGTGCAGGGCAATGGCGTCGTCACCGGCGATGCGCTCTCTCGCCATCCCGGCCTCGCCAAGCTCTCCTTCACCGGCTCGACCCGCACCGGCATCGCCGTAATGAAGGCGGCCGCCGAAAGCGGCATCAAGCCGGTGACGCTCGAACTCGGCGGCAAAAGCCCGCAACTCGTCTTCGCCGACGCCGATCTGGACAAGGCCGCCGCCTGCATCGCCGGTTCGCTGCTTGCCAATGCCGGCCAGGCCTGCGTCGCCGGCTCGCGGCTGATCGTCCAGCGTTCCGTGATGGACGAACTGGTGGCACGGTTGCAGGCGCGGCTCGCCACGGTCGCGCCGGGCCCGACCTGGAAGGCCGCGACGGGCTACGCACCGATCATCTCGGAGACGCAGGCCCGGCGTATCGATGACATCCTCGAACGCAGCCGCCTGCAGGGCGCGGAATGCCTGCTCGGCGGGGCGCGCATCGAGGGCCATGGCGGCGCCTTCTACCAGCCGACGCTGCTTGCCGGCGTGACGGCGCAGACGGCGGCCGTGCGCGAGGAGATCTTCGGGCCGGTCCTGACGATCCAGGCCTTCGACGACGAGGCGGAGGGGCTGAGCCTCGCCGACCATCCCGAATACGGGCTCGCGGCCGGCGTCTACACCGCCGATCTCGGCCGTGGCCTGCGCACGATGCGGGCGCTCAAGGCGGGCACGGTCTGGATCAACCGTTACAGCCGCACGCTCGACTTCATCCTGCCGACGGGCGGCTACAAGAGCTCCGGCATCGGCAAGGATCTCGGCCGCCAGGCGGTGGAGGCCAATCGGTGAGCCACCGTTCAAGCTCCTGCGGACCTCATCCTGAGGAACCGCGCAGCGGCGTCTCGAAGGATGGTCCAGAGGGTTCGCGAGCCTCCTGAATCATTCTTCGAGACGCGGGCTTCCGCCCGCTCCTCAGGATGAGGGCTGTGGGCCGGCAGGATCCGCCTCAGTGCCGCCAGTCCTGATAGCGGTAATACATCCCGACGAAGGGCAGGAACCAGGGCGGGCCGAAATGGCCTGGCACCACCGGCCAGTCGAGCCCGGCGAGCGGGTTGGCGGCGGTGTCCCCGCCCATCACCTGGGCCATGATCTTCCCCATATGCACCGACATCTGCGTGCCGTGGCCGCTATAGCCGGTCGCGTAGAACACGCCATCGCGCTCGCCGGCGCGCGGCAGCCGGTCGGCGGTCATGTCGACCAACCCGCCCCAGCAATAGTCGATCCGCGTCTGCGCGAGCTGCGGGAACAGCTCGAGCATCCGCGCCTTCAGGATGGCGCCGCTCTTGGCGTCGGACGACGGGCTCGACAGGGCGAAGCGGGCCCGCCCGCCGAAGATCAGGCGGTTGTCGGGTGTCAGCCGGAAGTAGTTGCCGATGTTCATCGTCGTCGTCGCCGTGCGGCGCGTCGGCATGATCGACGCGGCGAGATTGTCCGAGAGCGGCTCGGTCGCGATGATGAAGCTGCCGACGGGCACGATCCGGCGGCGCAGCCAGGCGAAGGGCCCCTGGCGCGAGGCGCCGGTCGCCAGCAGCACCTGGCTGGCTTCGATCGTCCCGCGCGTCGTCACGACGCGGTGCGCCTGCCCGGCGATCCGCTGGAGCGACGTCACCGCAGCACCTTCATGAATCTGCGCCCCCGCCCGGGCCGCGGCCTCCGCCAGACCGACGCCGAAGCGGCCCATATGCATGTGCGCGCTGCGCGGGAAGACGAGCCCGCCATGGAAACCCGAGGAGCCGATCTCGCTCTGGACATAGCCCGGCGTGACGACCTCGAGATCGGGCTCGACGGTGGCCTTGAGCAGCTCGGCGCTCTTCTGCAGCTTGGCGAAATGGCCGGGCTTGGCCGCGAGCTTGATCTTGCCGGTGCGGGTGAAGTCGCAGTCGATCGCCTCCTCCTTCACCAGCGCCTCGACCGTGTCGACGCCGTCGTCGAAGACCCGGTAGAGCGCGCTCGCCCGCTCGATGCCGATCTGCGCCGCCAGCCCGCCGAGGTCATGCGCCAGGCCGTTGTTGCAATGCCCGCCATTGCGGCCAGAGGCCTCTCCGACGACACGCCCGGCCTCCAGCACGGCGACGCGCGCACCCGCCTTCGCCAGGCTGCGCGCGGCCGACAGACCGGTGAAGCCCCCGCCGATCACCGCGACGTCGACCTGGCCTTCGACAGGCTCCGTCGAGCCCGAAGTGAAGCGCGGCGCGGAGGCCAGCCAATAGGGTTCGAGCTTCATCGCGGATCGGCCTCGATCGGGAGCAGGGCCCGGCCGGCACCCGCGCGCAGGCGCGACGGGCCGCCGCGCCGGGGCGGAGAACACATAGCTTGCACGACCCTAACCTGCTGTATTGTATGAATTATGCTATTCCCGAGCGGTGCCGCAGGCCCTATGATCGGCGACTTCCCGTGAGGCACAGGCCTTGGCTTACAGAACGGCAAAGCGCCGGCTCGGCTACGAGATCGCCATCCGGCCGATGGCGGAGGCCGATCTCGACCAGCTGCATCAGCTCTCGATCGGCGTCGGCTGGCCGCATCGCCCCGAGGACTGGCGCCTCGTCATCGGGCTCGGCCACGGCGTCGTCGCCTGCGACGCGATCGGCCGGGTGCTGGGCTCGGCGATGTGGTGGCCCTTCGGCGAGAGCTTCGCGACGGTGGGCATGGTCATCACCTCGCCGCGCCTACAGGCCCAGGGGGCCGGCCGCGAGCTGATGGACATGATCTTCGCGCAGTCGGGCACGCGCGACCTGCGCCTCAACTCCACCAAGGCCGGCTACCGGCTCTACCGCTCGCTCGGCTTCGAGGCGATCGGCCGCGTCTTCCAGCATCAGGGCAAGGCGCTGCCGCCTCCTGCCCCCGTCGCCGCCCTGCCCGGCCTGCGCCCGGTGGCCCCGACCGATCTCGACGCGCTCGCCGCCCTCGACGCGAGCGCCTATGGCGCCGACCGGCATCAGGCCCTCGCCGCGCTGCTCTCGACCTCGGTCGGCACGCTCGTGGAGCGTGACGGCGCGCTCGTCGGCTTCGCCCTCTGCCGCCCCTTCGGGCGCGGCCATGTCGTCGGGCCCATCGTGGCGGAGGATGACGCGATGGCCATCGCGCTGCTCAGCCCCCATGTCGAGGCCCATCAGGGCGAATTCCTTCGCGTCGACACCGCACAGGAGCAGGGCGCCTTCGGCGCCTTCCTCGAATCCTGCGGCCTGACGATCTTCGACACCGTCACCCCGATGATCCGCGGCCGCAGCCATGGCCCCAGCGGTCCCGCGCGCATCTTCGGGCTGGTCAACCAGGCGCTGGGGTAAAGGCGAACGCCGAGAGGGTTAGACGTCGAAGAGAACCGGCAGCGGATAACCCGGCTTCTGGATCGGCGACTTGATCACGACATAGCTGAAGTATTTGGAGATGCCGATGTTGCGGTCGAGCAGGGTCTCGATCAGCGACTGGTAATGCGTCAGCCCGCGCGTGACGAACTTGACGAGATAGTCGTAGCCGCCGCTGACCATGTGGCACTCCACCACCTCGTCGACCCGGCGCAGGGCCGTCTCGAAGCGGATGAAGTACTCTTTCGTATGGTCAGCCAGCGTCACCTCGGTGAAGACGGTGATCGTCTCGCCGAGCTTCTGCAGGTTGATCGTCGCGCCATAGCCGGAGATGAACCCCGCCTGCTCCAGCCGCTTGACGCGCAGCAGGCAGGGACTCGGCGAAAGGCCGACCGCATCGGCCAGATTGACGTTGGTGATCCGGCTGTTGTTCTGCAGCTCGATCAGGATCTTCATGTCGATGCGGTCGAGCCGCACGCCCGGTGTCACGACGAAAGCCTCACCCAAACCCCGGCGCGCGGCCCCTTGTGGAGCCGCCGCCGTCGCGACAACCTAGACCGTCGGCGCCTCCCGGCAAAGCAAGGATCGCGCCGCCTCAGGCCGCCTTTGCGGGCGCAAGAGCCGCCTGCACCTCGGGCAGATCGAGCATGTCGTCGAGCGTCTGGCGCAGGCGCGAGACGATCAGGTCGATCTCGCTCTCGCTGCAGCACAGCGGCGGGGCGAGCCCGATGATGTCGTCGGCAAAGGCGCGGAAGATCACGCCATTGGCATAGCCGCGGGCGAAGAGATGGTCGGCCAGCTTGACGCTGCGCGGCAGCTTGTCCTTGCTCGCCTTGTCGGCGACGAGCTCGATGCCGGCGAGCAGGCCGCGCGCCCGCACTTCGCCGACCAGCGGATGGTCGGCCAGGGTGGCGAGCTTCTTTTCGAAATAGGCGCCGACGCGCTGGCCATTGGCCAGGATGCCGCCCTCGTCATAGAGCCGGAGCACTTCGAGCGCGACCGCCGCCGAGACCGGATGGCCGGAATAGGTCTGGCCATGACCGATGGGGCCGCCTTCCGGGGCATTGTCCTTGATGCCGCGATAGATTTTCTCGCCGATCGCCAGCGCGCCCAGCGGCGCGTAGCCCGAGGTCAGCCCCTTGGCCATCGTCATCAGGTCGGGCACGACGCCCTCCCCCTCGCAGGCGAACATCGGCCCCGTGCGGCCGAAGCCGGTGATGACCTCGTCGGCGAGGAACAGGATATCGAGTTCGGCAGCCGTGTCGCGCATCGCCTTGAGCCAGCCCTTCGGCGGCACGATGACGCCACCCGAGCCGACCACCGGCTCGCAGAAGAAGGCGGCGACATTGTCCGCGCCCAGCTCCGCCACCTTGGCGCGCAGCGAGGCGACGCTGGCCGCGATCACCGAGGCGTCGTCGGAGCCCGTCGGGTTGCGATAGGCGTAAGGCGCGGCGACATAGTGCCGGACATGGGCCGGGAAATCGAAATTCGCATGGAAGGCCGGCAGCGCAGTCACGCCCGCACCCGTCGAGCTCGAGCCGTGATAGCCGCGCTCCAGCGAGAGGATCGCCTTCTTCGTCGGCCGTCCGGTGACGTTGTAGTAGAACTGGATCAGCCGCAGCGCGCCGTCGATGGCATCCGAGCCGCCGAGCGAGAAATAGATGTGGTTGAGGTCGCCCGGCAGGAGTTCGGCGAGCTTGGCGGCCAGCCGGATCGCGGGCTCGCTGCCGAAGGAGAAATAGCCGGTCGCATAGGGCAGCTCGCGCATCTGCGCGGCTGCGGCCTCGACGATGCTCTCATGGCCGTAGCCGACATTGACGCACCACAGCCCAGCGAAGCCGTCGATCAGCTCGTGCCCTTCCGAATCCGTGATGAAGGCGCCCTTGGCCGACTTCATGATGGTGACGCCGCGCTTCTCGTGGCCGGCCCAGTTGGCGACGGGGTGGACCCAATGGAGGCGGTCGAGCGCTTCGAGCGAATTGACGGTCATGGCGGGCTCCTGCGGCGCAGATCGGTGTCGGTTTGACGGGGTTCAGGCGGCGCTCTGGAGCGAGGCTTCGGCCCCGGTTCGCCGACGCGGCATCCCGCCCATCTCGCGCAGATAGCGTCCGGGCGTGAGGCCACAGATGTTCTTGAAATGGCGCGAGAAATGGCTCTGGTCGAAGAAGCCGGCCTCGGACGCCGCCTGCGCCATCGGCACGCCGTCGCGCAGCAGCCGCTTCGCATAGCCGATCCGGCGATGGCAGATGTAGCGGTGCGGCGTCAGCCCGACCTGGCGCCGGAACACCGTCACGAAGCGGCAGACGCTCAGGCCCGCCAGCGCCGCGAGATCCTCGAGATAGATCGCATCGGTGAAATGGCGTTCGATATGACCGAGCGCGCGCCGGATCCCGTGGCTGGCGGGCAGCGCGGACATCGTCATCCCGCTCTCGTGCAGGGCGGGCTCGACCGGGGCTGGCTCGTGCATGGACCTCTTCGACCTCCGCGGATGGATCAACCATCCTGCGAAGAGGTTAGAACGGCCTTGTGAGGCTTCGGCACGGCCTTCGCCGCCGCTCGCGACACGACCTGCCCATTTCGCCGCCCCGCGCAGCAGATCGTGCTTCGCCCTTGGGAAGGCGGCTGAGAGCCTCAGTAGCCGCGCTGTCGGTCGACCGCTCCCAGCAGCGGCTCGCCCGCCTTGTGGCGGCGCAGGTTTTCCAGCACCAGGTCCACGGCCGTCTCCGGCTGGGTCATGCTGGCGATATGCGGGGTCAGCAGCACGCGCGGATGGCTCCAGAGCGGATGGCCCGGCGTCAGCGGCTCGGGCGTGCAGACGTCGAGCACCGCGGCCGAGATCTGGCCACTGTCGAGCGCCGCCAGCAGCACCTCCTGATCGAGATGCCCGCCGCGGCCGACATTGACCAGCCGGGCGCCCTTCGGCAGTTGCGCGAAGAGTTCCGCGCCGAGCATGCCGCGCGTCTCCTCCGTCAGCGGCAGCAGGCAAACGAGGATGTCGGTCCGACCCAGGAAATCCGGCAGGCTCTCCGTGCCCGCAAAGCAGGTCACGCCCTCGATCTCGCGCCCGGAGCGGCTCCAGCCCGCGACCTGGAAGCCGAGCGTGCGCAGCATCCGGCAGCAGGCCTCGCCGAGCATGCCGAGGCCGAGCACCCCGACCCGCCGCGTCGAGGCCGGCCGCACCCGGATCTGCTTCCAGACCTCGGCGCGCTGCTGGCCGACATAGTCGATCAGGTCGCGATGCAGCCCGAGCACGGCCATCGAGACATACTCGACCATGCCGTCGACGATGCCGGTCTCGATCATGCGCGCCACCGGCAGGTCCGGCGGCAGCTTCGACAGATCGAGATGGTCGACGCCCGCGCCCGAGGACATCAGCAGCTCGAGATTGGGGAAGCGCTCGGCCAGGTCGTCCGGCGGCATCCAGGCGACGAAATAGCGGATCTCCGCGGGGTCGCCGACATCGGGCCAGATCCGGAAGGAGAGCTCCGGCGCCTTCTCGGCGAGGATCTTCGCCCATTCGGCGCCACGGACCGGGTCCGACTTGTAGAGCAGTGCCATCGTCTTCCCTTCAGCCCAGCGCCTGGCTGGCGAGCGTGTAGCGGCGGACCGGGCCCGTCGGGGTCGGCAGCGTACCGCGAACCATGCTGTTGACGCGATCGACCGGCTTCAGACCAGACCCGGTCAGCAGATCGGCGAGCGGCGAGCCGTCCTCGACATCCACCCGCACGAACTGCCCCTGCCGCGCCTGCAAGCCATGCGCCAGCAGCGCCTGCGCATCACGAGCCCGCGCCCGAAGCGGCGCACCATGCTGAAGCCTGCGGCCTCGCCGTCGCGCATCAGCACCGTGCCCTCGCCTGCGCTGAGAACCGCCCGCAGCAGCGGGCCGCGCGGCAGGCCCGTAGCGGCTGCATCCAGCCGCGTCAGAACCGGCAGATCGGCAAGCGTAGCCGGGCGCAGCACTGCGCCCTCGGAAAGGATCGGTTCGGCGACGGCCCCGACCACACCCTGATACTGGCGGATCGCCCCGCAGAGGACGAAGCCGAGCTTTTCATAGAGCGGCTGGCCGGCGACGGTGGCGTTGAGCAGGAGCGAACGATCTTCCGCCTGCGCGAACAGGGCCTGCATCAGCCGCCGGCCGAGCCCGGCCCCCTGATGCTCCGGCGAGACGATGATCATGCCCAGCGTCGCATGGTGCGCGCCATAGGGCCACCACAGCGCTGTCGCCACGACCTCTTCACCGAGCGTCGCGACGACGCCGCGGCCGAGCCCGATCGCCATCTCCCAATCCTCGGCCCGGTGCGGCCAGCCGACCGCACGGGCGAGGCCGGCGCAGGTTGCGGCATCGACCGGCGCGATGTCGCGCAGCACGGCCGCTTCCCGGATCAGCGTATCGCCCATCAGCCGACGCTCTCCTGGACGACGTAGACCTTCGCGACATGGACGCGGCTGGTCCAGGCGCAGGGCGCACCCTGCGGCACGAAGACGGTCTCGCCCTTCGCCACGGTGACGACGGTGCCGTCGGCCATGGTGAGATCGACCGCCCCCTCGAGGATGTGCATCAGCTCGGCCAGACGGTGCGGACGCGAGATCCGGGCATAGGGCGTCGAGTCCCACAGGCCGGCGCGCAGCTGCACGGCCTCGTCGGTAAAGACATTGTGGCTGCGGCATTGCGGCGACGGGCCGAGCAGGACCTCCGGCGCCGGCGGCGTCGAGGGCGACAGCGGCAGGTCCCGTGTGATCAGCGTGGCGCCCGGCATCGCGCTGGTGCCGGCCGTCTGCGCATGGAAGGCGAAGAAGGTCCCCGGCGCCGCCTCGATCCGAAGCTTCGTGCCGCGCCCGATCACCACCGCCTTGTGAGGTCCGACTGAGAGAGCGGGCGCTCCCTCGACCGACAGCGTCAGTTCGCCCGCCAGCACCACCAGCGTCTCGGTATGCGGGAAGGCGGCGATCGCGACGGTGCCCGAAAAGGCGCATCTGCCGGCAGCCGCGGCCTCCGACCGCCAGGCGATCTCGCGGCCCGCCGCGAAGGGATCGGCCGGGCCGAGCCCCTGGCCCGGGGCGGAGGCGGGCGGCGCGGACGTCGCGCGGTGGAGCATCACGAGGGCGGGCGTCGTCATGGGCGGGGCGGTCCGTCGCTGTCGTTTCGGAGCGTCCAGCCGCTAAGGCAATCCGTCGCCGCGGGATTGCACTATCTTTTCGACCCCCGCCTCACACGGCGCGGCTGTAGCGCCGCGCCGGCTGGTCGATATGCGCGTCGAAGGCCGAGGCGACCTTGCGCACCAGGAGCCGTGCGCGCTCCGGCAAGCGGATGACGGTACCGTCCTGATTCACCATCCCGTCCTGAACCAGCGGCGCGAGCCGGGCAAGCGACGGCGCCAACTGCTCCGGATCGGCACCATGGCGCGCGCAGACCGCCTCGACATCGACCGAAAGGTCGCACATCAGCCGCTCGATCAGATCCGCCCGCAGCCGGTCGTCATCGCTGAGCCGGTAGCCGCGGACCGTCGCCAGCCCGCCCTCGCGGATGCGCTCGCCATAGCGGCCGGTCACGACCTCGTTCTGCACATAACCCTGCGGCAGCCGCCCGATTGCGGAGGCGCCGAAGCCGATCAGCGCCTCGCAGCCATCGGTGGTGTAGCCCTGGAAATTGCGCCGCAGCTGCCCGCTGCCGAGCGCCTGCGCCATGTCGTCGTCGGGGCGAGCGAAATGATCGAGCCCGATCCGGACATAGCCGGCCGCGACGAGGCGCTGCGCCATCGCCTCCGCCTGCTCGTGACGCGCCGCGCCGTCGGGCATCCGGCACATGGGCGTAGCCGAAGATCGAGAAGCGGTCCGGTGCCATCTCGAGGCAGCGTTCGACCGTCTCGATGCAGGAGGCCGTGCTCTGCCGCGGCAGCCCGTAGATCAAATCGAGATTGACCCCACCGATGCCGGCCTCGCGCAGCTGGGCGATCACGGCGGTGGTCTGCCTGACGCCCTGGACCCGGTTGATCGCGCGCTGGACGTCCGGATCGAAGCTCTGCACGCCCAGGCTGGCGCGGTTGACCCCGGCCTCGCGCAGCGCCTCGATCATCGCCGGCGCGAGATGGCGCGGGTCGATCTCGACGGCGATCTCGGCCTCAGCGTGGAGTGCAAAGCGCTCGCGAAGCAGTGCGACGAGAGCGACGAAATCCGCTGGCGCCAGAATGGTCGGCGTGCCGCCGCCGAAATGGACATGGCGGACGTCGAGCGGCGTCCGCAGATGCGCCGCGACCGCTTCGATCTCCTGCCGCAGCACGGCGAGATAGGCGCCGATCGGCGGGTCGCGCAGCGCGACCGTGGTGTGGCAGCCGCAATACCAGCACATCGAGCGGCAGAAGGGGACGTGGAGGTAGAGCGAGCCCTTCGCATCGGAGGGCAGCGCCGCGAGCCAGTCGCCATAGCAATCGCCGTCGACCTCGGCCGCGAAATGCGGCGCCGTCGGATAGCTCGTGTAGCGCGGCAGACGTTCGTCGAGATAAGTCGTCCCAGGCGCTTGCACGGCCGTTTCCCCCTGCGCCGGTCGACCCGGCTCAGGGCAGAACCATAGGCACGCCGCCGCGCCCGTCTTTGCGCTAGAGCAAGTCGCGGCACCCAGCCTGAGGCTCAGACCAGCCCGCCATCGACATGCAGCGTCTGGCCCGTGATGTAGGAGGCTTCCGTCGAGGCGAGAAAAGCGATGGCGGCCGCAACCTCCTCCGGCCGGCCGCGCCGTCCGATCGGGATGATCGCCTCCATCCGCGCGATCGCCTCGGCGGCGAGCTTGCTGCCCTTGCCCTCGTCCTTGCGGATCAGCCCGGGCGCGACCGCATTCACGGTGATCGCGTCCGGCGCCAGTTCCTGCGCCATCAGACGCACCGTCGTCTCCAGCGCGGCGCGGCTCGCGGCGGTGGCGGCGAAGGGCTGCATGTCGGTGCGCAGCGCATGGGCGGTGAAGGAGGACGTCGCGACGATGCGCCCGCTGCCGCCGGCCTTGAGCAGCGGCCGCGCCAGCCGCGCCAGCCGCAGGAGGGCAACAACGGAATCCTCGACGGCGCCACGCAGCTCCGCCTCGGCCAGATCCATGATGCCACCCTTGCGGGCATGCCCCGCCACGGCCGCAATGGCGTCGAGCCGACCGAAGCGCTCATCGGCCAGCGCCACCGCGCGCTCCGCCGTCGCAGCCTCCGCGATGTCCCCCATCAGGGTTGCGACGACGGCGCCCGCCGCCCCCGCCGCGGCCGCGACCGCCGCGAGCCCGGCCTCGTTCGAGCCCGTATGCAGCACGAGCCCGACGCCGGGCCCAGCCAGCCGCAGGGCGGTCGCCCGGCCGATACCGCTGGCAGCACCGGTGACGAGATGGACGCGCTCGGGGGACACCATCGGCTGGAGGAACCTTTGCTGCGGTCTGAGACCGGATTCGCGGTTCTGATCGGAAGTGGTGGGCCGGGCCGGACTCGAACCGGCACCGGCGCTGTTATGAGCAGCGAGCTCTAACCATTGAGCTACCGGCCCATGTCTCGCGTAGCATCGCCGCCGAGCCGGCCGCAAGCGTCATCCACTGGTCGCCCCAAAGCCGAAGGCCCCGCCATCTGCGGGATGGCGGGGCCTTTCGATGTCGTGCGGTTTGGCTTGGCCGGTCAGGCGGCGTGGGCCATGGCATGGGCCTTGTCGGAACCGTGGCCCTCGC
>LNFM01009022.1_pt1 | contig 14725 bp, 13 predicted proteins | sample 596031 | NCBI WGS metagenome assembly LNFM01 (sample SAMN04254537, study PRJNA301005) | activated carbon metagenome | isolation source: dual media filters at the Ann Arbor, Michigan drinking water treatment plant | place: USA: Ann Arbor
GGCGGGGTGCCGGGTGGCGGGGTGCCGGGTGGCGGGGTGCCGGGTGGCGGGCTGCCGGTTGGCTCGTCCCTCACAGGCGGCGTCGACGACGACTTATCCGGAGATTGCCTCGACCCACTAGAACATACGTTCGAACAAGAGGAGAATCTCCTCATGCCCCGCCCCCTCCTCGCCTCGCTCGCCGACGCGCACCGCGCGCTCGCGACGATCGACGACGTGGCGATCACCGACGAGGCTCTCGCCGCGCTGACCGACGATGCCGTGCTCGAGGCGCTCGATCGCGCCGCGGCGGTGCGAAGGCTCGTGGATGCCCGCTCGGCGCTTCTCGCCGGCGAGGTGGCCCGGCGCTCGGCGCCGCACCTCGCGCACTCGGGTCTCGCGCAGCGGCACGGGCACCGCACGCCCGAAGAGCTGGTGCGCGTCACCACCGGGTCATCGCGGCACGATGCCCGGGTCGCGGTGCGCGCGGGGGCCGTGCTCATCGAGGAAGGCCTGCCCGAGTGGGCGCAGGCGCTCGTCGCACCCGTCACGCGGGGCGAGCTGTCGACGGCTGGTCTCGAGGCGATCCGCTCCGGGCTCGGCAACATCAGCGAGACCGTGAGTGCCGACGCGCTCGCCTCGGCCGTGGGCGCGCTCCTCGCCGACATCGGGGCGCTCGATGTCGACCGTCTCTTCCGTCGGGCCCGTCAGCTGCGCGACGACCTCGATGTAGCGGGCATCGCCGACCGCGAGCGAGGGCGCCGTGACGCTCGATCGCTGCGGGTGTTCCGCTCGAGCGACGGCATGACCCGGGCCACGTGGGTTCTCGATCCGGAGTCCGCGGCCGTCGTCACCGACCTCTACGACCGGGCCACCTCGCCTCGCCGCGGCGGCCCGAGCTTCCTCTCGCCCCGCGATGCCGAACTCGTCGAGCGCATGCGGGCCGACGACCGCACGCCCGAGCAGTACGCCTCCGACACGTTCCTCGAGCTGTTGCGCGCTGGCGCCGACGCCGACTCCCGCGCCCTGCTCTCGAGCGGCGCCCCCTCCGTTCGCGTGGTCGTGACCGCGAGCGACCTGAGTGCGGGCACGGGCGCCGCGCACCTCGAGGGGCAGCCCGACCCGATCTCGCTGCCGACTGCTCAGCGTCTGATCTGCGCGGGCACGCAGACGGCCGTGCTGATCGCGTCGACCGGCCAGCCGCTCGACGTCGGCCGCTCGCAACGGCTGTTCACGTCGCGTCAGCGGGTCGCCCTCGCCGTGCGCGACGGGGGCTGCCGCTGGGCGGGGTGCGAACGTCCTCCCTCCTGGTGCGAGGCGCACCACATCGACCCGTGGGGCAGCCACAACGGCCGCACCGACGTCGCCGACGGGGTGCTGCTGTGCCGGCACCATCACCTGCTCGTGCACAACAACGGTTGGCAGGTCGAACGACATCGACGACCCGACGGAATCGACGACTACCGGGCGATCCCGCCCGCGTCGATCGACCCGCAGCAGCGGCCGATCCCGATGCCCGCTCGCGCGGAGCCCCTGCGACAGGTGTTGCCCGCAGCACAGCGACGTTCAGCAGCCTGAGAACGCGTGCTCGGGCGGCGAGGCAGGGCCGACCGCACTCGAGAGGACGCGCCGGCGCGAGAGCACGTCGCCGCAGCGGCTCGTCGCTGTCGACGTGGGCCGCCGCCGTCGCTCGTCGCTGTCGACGCGGGTCACCGCCGCCGCTCGTCGCTGTCGACGCGGGCCGCCGCCGTCGCTCGTCGCTGTCGACGCGGGTCACCGCCGCCGCTAGTCGCTGTCGAAGTGGGCGGCCGCCGCACGCGCCCGGTAAGCCGCATCGTCGAGATCGTCGCCGATCGCCGTGACGTGGCCGGCCTTGCGCCCGGCGCGGGGGCCCTTGCCGTAGGCGTGCACCTTCGCGGTCGGCTGGTGGCCGAGCGCGGCCGCGATCTTCTCGTCGGGCAGGCTGCCGAAGACGTTGATCATGACGCCCCACGGGGCGAGCGGTGCCGTGTCGCCGAGCGGCCAGTCGAGCACCGCGCGCAGGTGCTGCTCGAACTGACTCGTCGTCGAGCCGTCGATCGTCACGTGCCCGCTGTTGTGCGGGCGCATCGCGAGCTCGTTGACGAGCACGCGCCCGTCGGTCGCCGCGAACAGTTCGACCGCCAGCACGCCCGTCACGTCGAGCCCGTGCGCCACCGAGGTGGCGATCTCGGCCGCCGCGCGCTCGACCGCGTCGGTCGTGTGCGGGGCGGGCGCGATGACCTCGGCGCACACGCCGCCGCGCTGCACCGTCTCGACGAGCGGCCACAGCCGGGCGTCGCCGCTCGGCCGGCGCGCGATCAGCTGCGCGAGCTCGCGCTCGAAGCGCACGAGCTCCTCCGCCAGCAGCGGGCCCTCGGCCAACCAGTCGGCGACCTGCGCGGGGTCATCGATGACGCGCACGCCCTTGCCGTCGTAGCCGCCGCGCGGCGTCTTGACGACGGCACGGCCGCCGTGGTCTGCGAGGAATCCGGCCAGCTCGTCGGCCGACTCGACCCGCGCCCAGTCGGGCTGCGGAACGCCGAGCTGCGACAGGCGCTCGCGCATCATGAGCTTGTCCTGCGCGTAGAGCAGGGCATCCGGCCCCGGGCGCACGGCGGCCCCCGCGGCCCCGAGGGCCCGCAGCACCTCCTGCGGCACGTGCTCGTGGTCGAAGGTGATGACGTCGCAACCCCGCGCGAAGGCCAGCACGGTGGCCGTATCGCGGTAGTCGCCCACCTGCGTCGCCGCGAGGCGGGCCGACGCGTCGGGGGTCTCGGCCAGCACCCGCAGCTCGATGCCGAGGGCCACGGCCGCGGGGATCATCATGCGCGCGAGCTGGCCCCCTCCGATGACGCCGACGACGGCCATGGATGCTCCTCACTAGACTGCGGACGACTCCCGTCTATTCTGGCCGACCGCGAGGGCGCCGGCCTCCGCCCCGCGAGGACCGATGCGCACACTCCTGCCCCAGCTCGCCCGCTTCGGCACGGTCGGGCTCGTCGGGCTCGTCATCGACGTCGCGCTGTTCAACCTGCTGCGCGTGACCGTGCTCGCCCCTGAGCTCATCGCCGAGGGCCCGGTCATCGCCAAGGTCATCTCGACCTCGGTGGCCATCGCGGTCAACTGGCTCGGCAGCCGGTACTGGACGTTCCGGCTCGAGCGCCGCCGGCCTGCCGCACGCGAGGCCGTCGAGTTCGCCGTCGTGAGCATCGGCGGCCTGCTCATCGCGGTGGCGTGCCTCGTCGTCTCGCGGTACGTGCTCGGCTTCACGAGCCTGCTCGCCGACAACATCGCCACGAACGTGGTGGGCCTCGCGCTCGGCAGCACCTTCCGATTCGTGCTCTACCGCGCCTGGGTGTTCCACCCGCGGCGCGCTCAGCCGAGCTAGCGTCAGCGGTCGGTGCGCGAGCGGCGCAGGGCCGGGTCGGTCGTCTCGACGGGCCGGCGCACCGTCGCGATCGAGGTCGTGCTGGTCTCCATCACGTCGCCGAGCGCACGCTGCACGAGGTCGGCGCGCGGCACATCACGCAGCACGATCGGGCGGTCGAGGCCCGTGTTGATGAGCACGTCGCCCGAGCGGAAGGCCGACTGCAGGCCCGCCTGCCGCACCGAGACGTCGTAGCTGCGGCTCAGCAGCACCTCCTGCCGCGTGCGCACGAGCAGCCCCCGCCGCAGCACGACACGGCGCGTGGTGATGAGGTACTGGGTGCTGAGCCAGCGCAGCAGCGGCAGCACCCAGAGCAGGCCGATGACGACGAGGCCGCCGAACAGCACCGCAAGCACCTGCCAGAGCTCGTCGACGACGAGCGCCCCGAAGGTCGTAGCGCCCACCGCGGCGACGAGGGCGACCGACGGCAGCGCAAGCGCCCGCGCGTGCGGGCGCAGGCGGGCGATCGCCCGCTCCGGCACGCGGTTCTCCCCCGTCATGCCCTATTCATACCGCAGATGCGTGACGTCGCCCGCCGCCACGGCGACGAGCCCCTCGACCGGGTCGCTCGAGCGCACCCCCAGGCGCCCGTCGTCGTCGAGGCCCTCGGCCGTGCCGAGCAGCAGGGGCAGGCCGGGGCGATCGACGCGCACGGCACGGCCGAGGGTGCGCAGCTCGGGCTCGACCACGTGCCTGAGCTCGCTCGGGTCGGTCACGGCGCGCCACTGGGCCACGAGGGGCAACAGGTCGCGCAGGTACGCGGCGAGCGCGCGATCCGCGAGCGCGGCATCCACCGCCACCCCCTGCAGGGCGAGGGATGTCGCGGTCGGCACGGGCAGGTCGTCGCGCCCCATCGAGAGGTTGAGCCCCGCCCCGATGACCACGCCGTCGGCAGTGAGCTCGGTCAGGATGCCGCTGAGCTTGAGCGGGCCGTCAGCCCCGCCGTCGACGAGCACGTCGTTCGGCCACTTGAGGCCCGCGCCGAGCACCCCGAGCGCACGCACCGCCCGCACCATCGCCACCCCGGCGACGAGGGGCAGCCACCCGAGCCGCCGCGGCTCCGGCTCGCTCGACGGTGATGGAGCACTGTGCCGCACGAGCACCGAGACGGCGAGCGCCGACCCGGCCGGTGCCGACCAGACGCGGCCGAGCCGGCCGCGGCCCGCCGTCTGATCGGTCGTCGCGAGCACGGCGAGGTCGGGGCGCTGCGCGGCGCCCGCGACGAGCTCGGAGTTGGTCGAGGCGCAACTCGCCCGCCACTCGAGGTCGAGGCTCACCGCGCGGCTCAGAGGCAGCGGCGGGATGGTCATGGGCCCAGGGTACGGCGCGCCGCGCATCCACCGTGCAGCGCTCACCCCGGTCGCACCGTGCCCGCGCACAGCGCTGCGGATGGTTTTTGTGCCTCATCGCCAACGGCACCCGGCGGGGGGTGGTCGATAGGCTGACACGGTGACCGACTCCATGAGCGCGCCCGCCCCCGATCTCTCGACGACCGCCGGCAAGATCGCCGACCTCAAGATCCGCTACCACGAGGCCGTGACCGCGAGCGGCGAGGCCGCGATCGAGAAGCAGCACGCCAAGGGCAAGATGACGGCCCGCGAGCGCATCGACACCCTGCTCGACCACGGCAGCTTCGTCGAGCTCGACGAGTTCGTGCGCCACCGCACCCACGCCTTCGGCATGGACGCCAAGCGCCCCTACGGCGACGCCGTCGTCACCGGCACAGGCACGGTGCACGGCCGCCAGGTGGCGGTCTACAGCCAGGACTTCACGATCTTCGGCGGCTCGCTCGGCGAGGTCGCGGGCGAGAAGATCATCAAGGTCATGGAGCTCGCGCTCAAGACGGGCGTGCCGATCATCGGCATCCTCGACTCGGGCGGGGCGCGCATCCAGGAGGGCGTCGTCGCACTCGGCAAGTACGGCGAGATCTTCCGGCGCAACACGGCCGCGAGCGGAGTGATCCCCCAGATCTCGATCATCTGCGGTCCGGCCGCCGGCGGCGCCGTGTACTCGCCCGCCCTCACCGACTTCGTCATCATGGTCGACAAGACGAGCCAGATGTTCGTGACCGGCCCCGACGTCATCAAGACCGTCACGGGCGAAGACGTCGGCATGGAGGAGCTCGGCGGCGCGCTCACGCACAACCGCACCTCGGGCGTCTCGCACTACCTCGCGAGCGACGAGAACGATGCCTTCGACTACGCGCGTGCCCTGCTGAGCTACCTGCCCGACAACAACCTCGCCGAGCTGCCGCAGTACGCGGCCGAGGCCGAGCTCGAGATCACCGACGCCGACCGCCGGCTCAACACGATGATCCCCGACAGCGCCAACCAGCCCTACGACGTCATCGACATCATCGACCACGTCGTCGACGAGGGCTCGTTCCTTGAGGTGCAGCCGCTCTTCGCGCCGAACATCGTCATCGGCTTCGCGCGCGTCGAGGGCCGCAGCGTCGGCGTCATCGCCAACCAGCCCAACGCCATGGCGGGCACGCTCAACATCGACGCGGGCGAGAAGGCGAGCCGCTTCGTGCGGTTCTGCGACGCCTTCTCCATCCCGATCCTCACCCTCGTCGACGTTCCCGGCTACCTGCCCGGCACCGACCAGGAGTGGACGGGCGTCATCCGCCGCGGTGCGAAGCTGCTCTACGCCTACGCCGAGGCGACCGTGCCGCTCGTCACCGTCATCACGCGCAAGGCCTACGGCGGCGCCTACATCGTCATGGGCTCGAAGCAGCTCGGCGCCGACATGAACCTCGCCTGGCCCACGGCCGAGATCGCCGTCATGGGCGGGCAGGGCGCGGTGAACATCCTGTACCGCGACCAGATCAGGGCCGCCGAGGCCGCCGGGGAGGACGTCGCGGCCGTGCGCACGCGCCTCGCGAACGAGTACACCTACAACGTCGCGAGCCCGTTCCTGGCCGCCGAGCGCGGCGAGCTCGACGGCATCATCGAGCCGGCCGCGACGCGCGTCGCCATCATCAAGGCGCTGCGGGCGCTCAAGGGCAAGCGCGCGAGCCTGCCGCCCAAGAAGCACGGGAACATCCCGCTGTGAGCGGCGCACCCGATGCCGGGGCGGGGGATGCCGCTGCCGCGAGCATGCGCGTCGTGGCCGGCAGCCCGACCGCCGAGGAGCTCGCCGCGGCGCACTCGGTGATCATGGCGGTGCTGGCCGAGCAGGCCGCCCGCGGGGCCGAGCTGCTCGAGCCGCCCGTCGACCGCTGGCGGGCCGGCGCGCGCGCCATGCGCGGCCCGTTGTCCCCCGGCCCGGGGGCCTGGGCCGCGACGACCGGCATGCGGGGCTGCTGACTCCGCCGTTTCACCCTCGTCTGACGACGGAATCCGAAGCTGAATGCCACGGATTCCGCGGCGAAAAGCCGTGCGCGCTCACAGAATCCCCCCTTTCGGGGGGAATGTACCCTGGAATTAGTGATCCTCGTGTTTCAGAACCGCGGAATTCCGGGGTTTTTTGGCGATCGGGGTACGAAACCTGTCCCCCGTAGTCCCCCAAAATGACGACTGCACTCTCCGCACGGCTTCGGCATGATTGCAGATGTCAGGTGATGCTCCATCGGAGCTCACCACCGATCACCACAGCCGCACGGGTAGCGGTTATGTGATTGGGGGGCGAGGTAGATCAGCATTCGGGTTGTCGGTCTACCTCGATACGTTGCGAAGGGCCGGAGTTGGGTACTCCGGCCCTTCGATCGTTAATCGGGGGCTAGGAGCTGGCCCGGGGGATCTCGAGCCACAGGTCGACCGAGTCGTCCTCGTCGTCGTCCGACTGACCGAGCTCCCGAGCCCGCCCGTCGCCCGAGGGCGTGAGCCCCACGACCGTCACCGCGACCTCGGAATCAGCCGGAGCCGTGCGCGCGATCACGCGGGTCGCCGTCGTCGTGCGGATCGCCTCGGCGAGCGTGCCGAGCACGCGCTCGAGCGAGGCCTCGTCGAGCTCGTCGAGCCCGCCCTCGTCGAACAGGTTGACCGAGACCCCGCGTCGCCGCGCCGTCATGACCTCGCGACGCACGGCATCGTCGAGCAGGCGCCGGCCGCGGATCTCATCACGGATCGCCCCCTCGAGGTGCAGGCACTCCTGACGCTGCTCGTCGGTCAGCTCGCCCTGCGACTCCTCGATGATCCGCAGCATGGGCACCGCGGTCGTGCCGGTCTGGCCGAGTCGGAACTGCCGCTCGTAGAGGTGGGCCTCCTGGGCGGCCTGCCAGTCGGTCGCCTCGCGCTCGGCGCGCGCGAACCGGGCAGCATCGCGCGAGGCCTTCGCGAGCGCACGAGAGAGGATGTGCGAGACGGCCACCCACGCCGCGCTGCCGACCACGCCGATGCCGAGGAGCAGTCCGGGGCCGCCCCAGACGACGGTCTGCGTCGCGAGGGCGGCGATGCCGATCCAGGCGAACAGGTGACGGCGCCGTGTCGAGGTGATCGTCATGAGCGTGCCGACCGCCGCGACGTACCAGGTGGCGTAGCCGAGCGGGGGCGCGTCGGGCCCGATGTCGAGCTGCGGCGTGATGAGCACCGTCATGGCGATGCAGACGACGACGTTGGCGGCCGCCATCCACGTGGGCATGCGCTCGGGCTGGCCGGGCAGCAGGCTCACCGTCGTCGCGGTGGCGTAGAGCACCATCGCGGCGAGCACGGGGAGCGGGTCGGCCGGGGAATCGATCGTGTAGAGCCCGAGCACGATGTGGTACGCCGAGAAGATCGCCGCCATCGTCACGATGAGCGCGCGGGGCACGCCGATCCTCATGCCGGCTCCTCCTCATCGATGGCGTCGTCGGCGCCACCGGCGGCGAAGACAGGCCAGGAGAGCACGACGACCGTTCCCCGGCCGGGCGCCGCGCGCACCTCGGCGTGACCGCCCGCGTTGGCGGTGCGCTCGACGATGGATCGCCGCACCCCGAGGCGCTCGTCGGGCACAGCGACGGGGTCGAAGCCCGAGCCCGCGTCGCCGACCTCGATCTCGACGGCGCCGCCGTGCACGCCCGACACCTTGAGCCAGCGCCGCACCTCGGCAGATCCGGCGTGCTGCGCGCTGTTCATCATGGCCTGCACCGCGGCCGAGTAGAGGGCCTCGGCCTGCGCCGAGGGGATCACGCGGGTGTCGAGCGAGCGCACGCGCACCGTGAACGGCACGGGCATCTGGCGCGCGGCGGTGACGATGCGGTCGGCGAGCTGCCGGAACCGCACGGTCGTGCCGTCGTCGGGCGAGACGAGCGCGGCCTCGCGCAGATGACGCATGGCGTTCGAGGCCATCTGCGCCGCGAGCGCCTTCTGCTCGGGCGACTCGGCGCGGGCGGCGCTGATCAGGGTCGTGAGCACGCTATCGTGCACGATCGAGTCGACGTGCACGCGCTCGACCTCGGTGGCGTGCTGGCGCACCGCGCGCGCGTAGCGGTCGAACGCGGCGCCCTGCGCCTCATCGACCGAGGTGGCCGCGACGCGCGTCATCGTGACGATGACGAGCACCGCCCCGCCGAGGATGATCGCGTAGATCGCGTTGAAGAGTCCGAGCTCCCACGGCCCGCCGCCGCCCTGCGGGGTCGCGCGGATGATGCCGTAGATGAGCGGCACGATCACGAGGTACGCGAGCGCACCGCGCACGCGGAATCCGATGGCCGCCGTCGCCGTCGCGACCGTCGTCAGCTGGTAGAGCCAGTGGTCGCCCTGCTGCGGCACCTCGGGGTCGGCGAGGAAGAAGGGCCAGGTGAGCAGCGCCGCGACGTAGACGAACGAGACCAGGCGGTGCGAGCCGACCACCCAGCGCTTGAGCGTGGAGCACAGCAGTGCGACGACGAGCGAGCCGAACATGACGCCGACGGTCACCGCAGCCCACACCGGCTGCCCGAGCGAGTACTGGCCGAGCAGCGCGGGCACGGCCTGGAGGCCGAACACGATGCCGAACCAGGCGACCGAGCGTGAGATGACGGTGTCGACGCGCTTGCGGCTGAGCGGCGTGCGCTGCGCGACGGGGCGCTGCGGGTCAGCGACCTCGGCGGCGCTCGCGATGACCGGTGTCGGGGCGGTCACGGCGACGGGCGCCGCGACGGGCGGTTCAGGCCGGCTCATCGCCGTCGGGGTCGAGGCCGGGAAGGATGCCGTCTTCGACGGCGCGCCGCAGGAGGTCGACCTTGGTCGGAGCCGGGCGGCCCACCTCGACGTACTTGGCGCGGATGCGGTCGAGGTACTCGCGGGCGGTGGAGTAGCCGATGCCGAGCTGCTGCGCCGCGAGCTTGAGCGGCAGGCCGCTGGCATAGAGGTGCAGGATCTCGCGCTCCCGGCGACCCAGCTGGGCCTTGGCGAAGTCGCGGTCGGCATCGATCGCGCTCGCCCACTCGAGGTTGTTGAGCACCTCGCCGCGCGCGACGGTCTCAGCGGCGGCGATGACGGTGCTCGTCGCCGACGATTTGGGGATCACCCCGGCAGCTCCGGCAGCGAGAGCCTCGCGCACGCTGGCGACGCGGTCGGCGATGGAGTGCACGAGCACGGCGGCGCCGAGCGCCTGCACCCCCTTGACGTTGTCGGTCACGCTCGAGCCGTCGCCGAGCGACAGGTCGAGCACGACGACGTCGAGCTCACGGCTCTCGAGCGTCTCGACGAGCTCGGGAACGCTCGCTGCCGTGGACACGACCTCGAAGCCGGCGTTCGTGAACGCCGCCTGCAGGCCGAGGCGCACCGACTCGTGGTCGTCGACGACCGCGACGCGCACCTGCTTGTTCACCGGAGCAACCACGAGAGCAGAACCCACACCCTTCATCGATCGGGAGCGCGACAGTCGGGGGGTGCCGGTCGCGCCTCTCATGCTAGCCGCGCGAGCACCCCGCGCGGGGGGCAGGGCGCGCCGCGAATCGCCCGACGAGCCGCGAAATCCCGGTGCTGAGTCACCCTCGGATCAGCGTCGCCACGGCCTCGACATGGTGCGTGTGCGGGAAGAGATCGAAGGCCCGGATGCGCGCCAGCCGGTAGCCGGCCTCAGCGGCGAGGGCGACATCCCGAGCGAGCGCGACCGGGTCGCACGCCACGTACACGAGCTGCGCCGGGGCGAGCCGGCCGAGCACGGTCATGACGTCGGAGCCGGCGCCCGAGCGCGGCGGATCGAGCACGATCGTCGCCGCGGCCAAGCGGTCGCGGTCGGCCGCCGAGGCGCCCGCATCGAGGTCGCGCAGCCAGCGGTCGACACGCCCGGTCTCGGCCGAGGCGCCGAGCCACTCGGCGAGGTTCTCGCTCGCGTGGTCGGTCGCGCGCTCGTCGGACTCGACGCTCGTGATGCGCGTCTCGACGCCGAAGCGGTCGGCGACGGCCGCGGCGAGCAGGCCGACACCGCCGTAGAGGTCGAGGTTCTCGGCGCGCGGGTCGAACAGGGCCGGGTCGATGGCCTCCTGCACGGCGCGCGTGAGGGCGACGGGCGCCGCGCGGTGCACCTGCCAGAACCCGGTGTCGTCGAGCTGGAACTCGCGCTCCCCCACGAGCTCGCGGATGACGGTGGGCTTCTGCTCGCCGATGACCAGGCGCGGGTCGCTCGTCGTGGGCGCGATGACGTCGAGGGTGCCGAGGCCGACGAACCGCTCGGCGAAGGGCGTCGCCGCCTGCACGGCGGCGGTCGCGAGCGGAACATCCTGCACCGGGATCACCGAGTGCGAGCGCGAGGCCATCGGTCCGAGCCGGCCCTGGTCGTCGACGTGCAGGCGGATGCGCGTGCGCCAGCCGAGCCCGTTCACGGCCGGGTCACCCGGCAGCGGCTCGACGACGACGTCGCTCTCGATGCCGGCCATGCGCTGCAGCGACTCGGCGAGCACCTGGCGCTTGAGCTCGCGCTGGTGGGCGAGGGCGATGTGGCCGAACTCGGCGCCGCCCGCACGGCCGCGGGGGTCGCGGTCGATCGCCGCGGCCGACCACACGTGGTCGCGGCGGTGCTCGCTCGGCTGCAGCACCTCGATGGCGTCGGCGCGCCAGAAGCTCTTCTTGCGGTCGTCGCTCACGCGCGCCCGCACGGTCTCGCCCGGGATCGCGTCGCTCACGAACACCACCCGGCCGTCGAGGCGACCCACGGCGATGCCGCCGTGCGCGATTTTGTCGACGGTCAGTTCGATGATGCTGCCGATGTGCTCACCCATGCCCTCAGCCTAGGTGCGGCCCGTAGCATCGAGCCGTGCGCCTCTACCTCGCCTCGACGTCACCGGCCCGGCTCGCGACGCTGCGGGCGGTCGGCATCGAGCCGATCGCGTTCGCGCCAGGGGTCGATGAAGAGGCAGCGGTGGATGCGGCCGCGGCCGCGCATCCCGAGGGCCGCCTGCCGGCCGACGAGATGGTGCAGCTGCTCGCCCGCCTCAAGGCCGAGGCGGGGCTGGATGCCGCGGTGCTCGCCGCCGCGGACCTCGCGCAGAGCGAGGTCGACGGGTTCATCCTCGGCGGCGACTCGGCCTTCGAGCTCGACGGCACCGTGTACGGCAAGCCGCACGAGCCCGCGATCGCGCGCGAGCGCTGGCTCGCCCAGCGCGGCCGCAGCGGTGTGCTGCACTCGGGCCACTGGCTCATCGACCACCGCGGCGGTCGCGTCAACGGGGCCGTGGGCCGGGCATCCCGCGCCACGGTGCACTTCGCCGACGACATCGAGACCGCCGAGATCGATGCCTACATCGCCACCGGTGAACCCCTGACGGTCGCCGGGGCGTTCACGATCGACTCGAAGGGCGCCGGCTTCATCGACCGCATCGAGGGCGACCCGCACACGGTCGTCGGCCTCTCGGTGCCGCTGCTGCGCAAGCTCGTGCACGAGCTCGGCGGGCGCTGGACCGATCTCTGGAACCGCTAAGCGATCCGCACCCCTTTTGTGGGCCTGCGCCAAACACCGGCGCCGCGCGCACCCCTAGGCTGGGGAACCATGGCCCGCATCACGAAGATCCTCATCGCCAACCGGGGCGAGATCGCCGTCCGCGTCATCCGCGCCGCCCGTGACTCGGGCATCGCCACGGTGGCCGTCTACGCCGACCAGGATCGGGATGCCCGGCACGTGCGCCTCGCCGACGAGGCCTACGCCCTGAACGGCACGACGAGCGCCGAGACGTACCTCGTCATCGACAAGCTGCTCAGCATCGCCCGCCGGGCCGGCGCCGACGCGGTGCACCCCGGCTACGGCTTCCTCGCCGAGAACGCCGACTTCGCGCGCGCCGTCATCGACGCGGGCCTCATCTGGATCGGGCCGTCTCCGGATGCGATCGAGAAGCTCGGCGACAAGGTCAGCGCCCGGCACATCGCCGAGAAGGTCGGCGCCCCACTGGCCCCCGGAACCCTCAACCCCGTCAGCGGCGCCGACGAGGTGCTCGCGTTCGTCGACGAGCACGGGCTGCCCGTGGCCATCAAGGCTGCGTTCGGCGGCGGCGGCCGCGGCCTCAAGGTCGCGCGCACGCGCGAGGAGATCCCCGAGCTGTTCGACTCGGCCACGCGCGAGGCCATCGCGGCGTTCGGCCGGGGCGAATGCTTCGTCGAGAAGTACCTCGACAAGCCGCGCCACGTCGAGACCCAGTGCCTCGCCGACGCGCACGGCACCGTCGTTGTCATCTCGACGCGCGACTGCTCGCTGCAGCGCCGCCACCAGAAGCTCGTCGAGGAGGCACCCGCGCCGTTCCTGACCGACGAGCAGACCGAGCTGCTGTACCGCTCGTCGAAGGCCATCCTGAAAGAGGTCGGCTACGTCGGCGCCGGCACCTGCGAGTTCCTCATCGGTGCCGACGGCACGGTGTCGTTCCTCGAGGTCAATACGCGGCTGCAGGTCGAGCACCCCGTCTCGGAGGAGGTCACGGGCATCGACCTCGTGCGCGAGCAGTTCCGCCTCGCCGAAGGCGAGGAGATCGGCTACGACGACCCCGTCGCCCACGGCCACTCGTTCGAGTTCCGCATCAACGGGGAGGACCCGGGGCTGAACTTCATGCCCATGCCCGGCCCCGTACATGCCCTGCGCTTCCCCGGCGGCCCCGGAGTGCGCGTCGACTCGGGCGTCACGACGGGCGACGTCATCTCGGGCGCGTTCGACTCGCTGCTTGCCAAGCTCATCGTCACGGGCAAGACGCGCGACGACGCCCTCGAGCGCTCGCGCCGCGCGCTCGCCGAGTTCGAGGTCGCCGGCCTGCCGACCGTGCTGCCCTTCCACCGCGCCATCGTCGACGACCCGGCGTTCGCCCCGGCCGACGGCGCCCCGTTCACGGTCTACACGCGCTGGATCGAGACCGAGTTCGACAACCAGCTCGAGCCGTGGAGCGGATCGCTCGCCGAGCCGCTCGCGGCGCCCGCCGCGCGGCACACGGTCGTCGTCGAGGTCGGCGGCAAGCGCCTCGAGGTCTCGCTGCCCGAGACGCTCATGCCCGCCTCGGGCTCGCGCGCCTCGACCGCGCTCGCGGCCCCGCCGAAGCGGCGCTCGGGCTCGGCCGTGGCGGCCGGCGCCTCGGGCGATGCCGTCAAGAGCCCCATGCAGGCAACGGTCGTCAAGCTCGCCGTCGCCGAGGGCGACAAGGTCGTCGCGGGCGATCTCGTCGTGGTGCTCGAGGCCATGAAGATGGAGCAGCCGATGACCGCCCACAAGGACGGCGTGGTGGCGAGCATCGGCGCCGCGGTCGGCGAGACCGTCTCGTCGGGCCACGTGCTCCTCACGATCACCGACTGAGCCGCGGAGCCGGCGCACGGGCGCGCGCGCGGGCTGGCCGGGCTAGTCGCGGGGCACGTGCATCGCGCGCGCAGCATCCGTGATGCCGCCCGAGAGGGACGGGTACACGGAGTAGGCGCGAGCGAGCTGGTCGACCGTCAGGCGGTGCTCGATCGCGAGGGCGATCGGCAGGATGAGCTCGGAGGCGCGCGGCGCCACGACGACACCGCCGATGACCGTGCCCGAGGTCTTCGCCGCGAAGAGCTTGATGAAGCCGTCGGTGACGCCCTGCATCTTCGCGCGCGCGTTGGTCTCGAGCATGAGCTTGTGCACGATGCCGCGCGTCTCGCCGTCTTCGATCTGCTTCTGCGAGAAGCCGACGGTCGCGATCTCGGGCGCCGTGAAGATGTTCGAGGTGACGTTGCGCAGCTTGATCGGCGTGACCGCGTCGCCCATGGCGTGGTAGACCGCCGTGCGCCCCTGCATCGAGGCGACGGATGCCAGGGGCAGCGAGTCGCTGCAGTCGCCGACCGCGTACACGCTGGGCATCGAGGTGCGCGCCACCTTGTTGACCGCGATGTGGCCGGAGGCCGTGAGTTGCCCCCCTGCCTCCTCGAGCCCGATTCCCGCCGTGTTCGGGATCGAGCCGAC
>LNFM01013123.1_pt1 | contig 14725 bp, 17 predicted proteins | sample 596031 | NCBI WGS metagenome assembly LNFM01 (sample SAMN04254537, study PRJNA301005) | activated carbon metagenome | isolation source: dual media filters at the Ann Arbor, Michigan drinking water treatment plant | place: USA: Ann Arbor
CCACCGGCTTGCCATCGACGATGCGGTCGGTCTCGACCGCCACCACGCTCGCCGTCATCTGGCTGAAGTCGATATAGGCGTTGGCGATGTTGGAACGGATCGGCGAGACGATGTCGCGGATGGCCGTGATGCGCATGGTCGGACCTCAGCCGTAGACGTTGCGGCGATTTTGCCGCGTCAGCAGCCAGAATGCGACCGCGCCGTTCAGGAGGTTCCAGGCGATGCCGTTGATGAAGGCAGCGCGGTAGGAGCCGGTCATGTCGAACAGCACGCCGCCCATCCAGCCGCCCAGCGCCATGCCGATCAGGGTCGACGAGATGGCGAGGCTGACGCGGAAGCCGGCCTCCTTGGGCGGAAAGTACTCGCGCACGATGATGGCATAGGACGGCACGATGCCGCCCTGGAACAGGCCGAACAGTGCCGATGCCAGGTAAAGCGAGTTCAAAGAGTCGTCGATCATGTAGACGACGAGGGCGATGCACTGGAGGGTCGAGCCCAGCAGCAGGGTCTTCACGCCGCCGACCTTGTCGGCGATCCAGCCCGAGGCGATGCGGCTCACGATGCCGAAACCCAGCATCAGGGAAAGCATCTCCGCGCCGCGCGCCGTGCCGTAGCCGAGGTCGGCGCAGTAGGCCACGATATGGACCTGAGGCATCGACATGGCGACGCAGCAGCCGATGCCGGCCACGACGAGGACCGCCTGGAGGGCATTGGGCGAAAGCCCGAGCGACCGTGGCGAGTAGGGCGCGACGGCTGCCGTGCTCTCACCGCTCGCCGTGTGATGCTGCGGCGGCTTGCGGCGCAGCGTCAGGGCCAGCGGCACCATGGCCACCAGGCAGAGAGCGGCGGCGACCCAATAGGTGGCGCGCCAGCCATGGTCGCGGATGAGCAGCTCGATGATCGGCGGCCAGAGGGCGCCGGCGAGGTAGTTGCCGGACGCTGCGACGGCAACCGCCACGCCGCGGCGCTTCTCGAACCAGTGCGAGATATCGGCGACCAGCGGGGCAAAGGTTGCTGCTGCGCCGAAGCCGATCAGAGCCTGCGCTGCGGCGACCAGCGTGAGCGAGGGCGCGATCGATGCGAGCGCGAAGCCCGCCGCGAGGCCGATCGCGCTCAGGATCGCCGTGACGACGATGCCCTGCCTGTCGACCACGTATCCCCAGGCGACGCCGCCCACGAAGAAGCCCAGCGTGTTCATGGTGTAGGCGAAGGAGATGTCGGCCCGGCCGACGCCGAGATCGTGCTGGAGCGCGGGCAGAGCCACGACCAGGCACCACATGCCGATGCCGCCCACCGTGCTCAGCGTCACGCTGGCGGCCAGGCGCCACCACGAATAACTCGAATCTACGCCGGACATGAACTGATCAGCCGCCGGCCGCGCCCTGGGTGTTGACGTAGAGCGCGTAAAGCGAATGGCTGGCCGTCATGAACAGGCGGTTGCGATGCCGGCCGCCGAAGCACAGGTTGGCGCAGCGCTCGGGCAGGTCGATATGGCCGATCGGCTTGCCCTGCGGGTTGAAGATGCGCACGCCGTCGAGTTCGGCCTTGCCCATGCCCCAGCCGCACCACAGGTTGCCATCGACATCGACGCGGAAGCCGTCGGGCGAGCCGCCCGGCCCGGCGTCGATCAGCACCTTGCCGCCGCTCATCGCGAGGCCGTCGGCGGAAACGTCGTAGCTCACGATCGTGCGGTGCGGTTCGGCGCGCGAGGCCACGACATAGAGTTTCTTCTCGTCGGGCGAGAAGGCGAGGCCATTGGGGCCGGGAATGTCGTCGGCCATCACCGTGAGCTTGCCGGTCGCCGGATCGAGCCGGTAGACGGCGGGCTTGTTCTCGCTCGGCGCCTTGTGGCCCTCGTAGTAGCCCAGGATGCCGAAGATGGGATCGCTGAACCACACCGAGCCGTCGGACTTCACGATGACGTCGTTGGGCGAGTTGAGCGGCTTGCCGTTGTAGGAATCGGCCAGCACCGTGATGGCGCCGTCATACTCGAAGCGCACGACCCGCCGTGCGTCGTGCTCGCAGGCGATCAGCCGGCCGCGGCGGTCGCGGGTGTGGCCGTTGGCGTTGTTCGAGGGCTTGCGGAACACCGAGACGGCGCCCGTCTCCTCGTCCCAGCGCAGCACGCGGTTGTTGGGAATGTCGCTCCACAGGAGATAGCGGCCGTCGCCGAACCAGACCGGCCCCTCGGCCCAGCGGCAGCCGGTGTAGAGCCGTTCGACCGACGCCAGCGCGAGGCGGTATTGGCCGAAGGACGGATCGAGCACGCGCACCGCCGGATCGGGGTAGCGCTCATTGGGTTGCCACATCGTCGTTTCCTCGTTGTCCTTCGTTCGTTCGTTGGCGCGGATGCTACAGGCCCGCCGTCTTCCGCGCTCGTCGTTCTCGTCATGGCTGCCGGGACACTGAGACACGTCGGCACCGTCGATGAGTGATTGACAGGTAGGCGCGAACCTCTTGATTTTCCTGTCAAAAGACCCCTGACCGTTGCTGTCGACGGAGTCGCCAAGTGACTCGATTCAAAACTCCTGCTCCCGGGAAGAGGTGGTGTCATCCCGAACCGCGCGGGGTAATCCCCGCGCTGAAGTGAGGGACCTTTGGGGGGCCTTAAAGGTCCCTCACTTCGTTCGGGATGACAGCTTCGATGTCTCGGGAGTCGTGCTCGAAGCGGCCATTTCCTACTATATAGGAAATAGCCTGTCAAGCGAATGTCCACATGCGGCCTTTACTTTTCGTCGTCGAGCCCGAGATGTCGCTGCAGGTCCATCGAGTCATGGAGAATGCGGACGACCTCGATGTATTCCTCGTCGGCATCACGATTGTAGCGGAATACGATGAAGTGTCGGGCTTTGCGTCGTCCACGAGAGGCGTGCAACGCAAAGAAACCTTCGGGCAAGTCCATGCGCCGTCGTGCGCCGGGAATATTCGGTCCTGCGTGCAGTTCGACAAGCGCGCCGTCCAGAAGTTCGGCATAGGTCCGCGCCTGTTCGGTGCCGAATTGTTCGAGCGTCCAGCGAGCTATATCCGAATAGTCCGACGCGGCGGCTGCCGACAGTCGCACCTCCCAGAGGTCCCGTGTCGGCGTCACTTCCGCGTCGGGTGCTTGCGATGCTTCTCGATCACATCATCGGCAAGCGCGTGTAGATATTCTTGCAGTGCCTCGGGCGAACTGAAACTGCGATAGCGACCGCTATCCAGATCGTCGATCCCGACCTGGACGGCATCGCGTAGGGCTTTCAGGCGTGCGACGTCTTCGGCTTCGCGCGATTCGACCAGGCGAAGGCCCTCGCGCAGGACTTCGCTGGCATTCTGATAGCGACCGGACTCCACCAGTCTTTCGACCAGATCGGCCTGGTGGTCGGTCAGGACCACATTGCGCGTCGGCATGGCACGAGCTCCTTGCGTATTGGCATAATATGCCAATCGCTGGCACTGCCGACAAGGGCGGGATCAGTCGTCCCCCTCGACCCCGTACGCTGCTTTCGCCTGCTCCTTGCTGACCAGTCCCAGCCGCACGTCGCGCTCGATCTTGGCGCGGTCGCGCTTGGCGGGATCACCGAAGCCGCCGCCACCGGGCATCTCGACCACCAGCCGCTCGCCGGCCGGGATGGTCTGGAAGCCCTTGGCGCGCAGCTCCTGGCCCGAAGCGAGCGAGAGCCGGCCATTGCCGCCCGGCTTGCCGCCGTCGCGGCCACGGGCGGGATGCTTGACCCGTTCGAAGGTGGCGAAGATGCCGAAGGGCGCGCCCTCGCGGTGCTCGACCTCCATCACCTGGCCGAGGCCGCCGCGATGCTGGCCGGCGCCGCCCGAGTCCTGGCGGTACTCCTTCTTCCACACCACGACCGGCGCGATGGTCTCGGTGATCTCGACCGGCACGTTGCGCACGCCCGAGGGGAAGGGCGTGGCCGAGAGTCCGTCCAATGTCGGCCGCGCGCCGGTGCCGCCGGAATGGAAGGTCGTCACCATGAAGGGCCGGCTGTTGCCAATCGTACCAGTCATGCCGTGGCCGGCGCCGAGCTTCAGGTTCCACAGGTTGGAGGTGCCCTCGGCCGGCACGCGGCCGGGGATCACCTGGTGGAGCGCGTCGAAGCAGACGTCGGGCAGCATGTGGCCGATCGTGCTGCGCGCGTTCACCGCGGCGGGAAACAGCGCGTTGACAATGGTGTTCTCGGGCGCCGTCACCAGGATCGAATCGAGCGTGCCGGCATTGTTGGGAATGGTCGGCGCCACGACGCACTTGATGCCGAAGGCGGTATAAGCCTCGGTGTAGCACATCGGCGAATTGATGCCGTAGATCGACGATCCCGAAGTGCCGGCATAGTCGACGGCGATGTGGTCGGCGTTGATGCTGACGGCGGCATGCAGGTCGATCGGCGCGTCGTAGCCGTCGATCCGCATATGGCCTTTCCAGGTGCCGCGCGGCAGCTTGGCGATGGCGGCCACCATGCCGGCACGGCTCTTCTCGATGATATGTGTGCCCAGTTCGTCGAGCGAGGAGATGCCGTGCTCGGCCATCATGTTGGACAGACGCCGCTCGCCGATGCCGTTGCAGCCGATCAGCGCATGGATGTCGCCCTCGACCTGCACCGGCTCGCGCACGTTGGCGCGCACGATGCGCATCACGCTCTCGTCGATCGTGCCCTCGCGCATCAATTGAAGCAGCGGCAGGAACAGGCCCTCGTGGAACACCTGCCGCCCGTCGGGCGACTGCCCCAGGCCGCCGATGTCGACCACATGCGTGGTGCAGGAGAACAGCGCCACCAGCCTGCCGTCGTGGAAGGCGGGTGAGGTGACGACGATGTCGTAGAGATGGCCGGTGCCCTTCCACGGATCGTTGGTGATGTAGGCGTCGCCCGGCTTCATGGTCTCGACCGGGAACTCGCGGATGAAGTGGATGACGCTGCGCGCCATCGAATTCACATGGCCCGGCGTGCCAGTCACGGCTTGCGCCAGCATCTGGCCTTTCAGATCGAACACGCCGGCCGAGATGTCGCCGGCCTCGCGGGCGCTGGTCGAGAAGGCGGTGCGCACGAGGGCGCGCGCCTGTTCCTCGACCACCGACAGCAGCCGGTTCCACATCACTTGCTGGCGGATATCTGCTGGCGTGCTCATGCGATGTCCTCCAGGACAATCTGGCCTACGGCATTGATACGGGCGGCAAAACCCTGCGGCACGACGGTGGTGGTGCCATCCTCGACGATCAGCGCCGGACCGTCGAGCGACATGCCGGGCCTCAGCGCGCTGCGTTCGTGGATCGCGGCCTTCTCGTGACGACCGCTCGCCGGGTCCAGCACCTCGCGGTGGCCGCCGGGCGCCGGCGCCGCGATCCTGGCCGGATCCTTGGTGGGCTTGGGCAGCGGCCGCGCGGTGGCGATCGAGAGCGTCCAGGTGAGCGCCTCGACCTCGAGCTTGGGAATGGCGCGGCCGAACACCATTTCATAGGTCGCCTCGAAACGCTTCCGCAGGTCGGGCGCGGCATCGGCGGCGAAGGCGCTGTTGGGCAGCGGCACTGCGATTTCGTGGCCCTGGCCGCGGTAGCGCATGAAGGCGTGACGCGCCTCGACCAGTTGCTCGCCGGGCGCGGCCGGCCGCACGACGGCCTCGGCCTCGCCGCGCATGGTGGCGAACAACTCGTTCAGCATCTTGGCGTCGAACATGTCGAGCCGGACGTGGCGCGTGCGCACGACCTCGTAGGCGATGGGCGCGCGCAGGAAGCCGAAGGCGGAGCCGACGCCGGCACCGACCGGCACCACGACCTTCTTCATACCGAGCTTGCGCGCGAGCCGGGCGGCATGCAGCGGTGCCGCGCCGCCGAAGGCGATCAGCGTGCGCTCGGCAGTGTCCTTGCCGTTCTCGACCGCGTGCACGCGGGCGGCACTCGCCATGGTCTCGTCGACGATCTCGGCCACGCCGGCCGCCGCGCCCTGGGCGTTAGTCTTGAGAGCGCTGGCGAGCGCCTGCAAGGCAGCCTTGGCCTTCTCCGGATAGAGCGGCAGCGCGCCACCGGCGAAGCGGGCGGGATCGAGACGGCCGAGCGCGGTATCGGCATCGGTTACAGTGGGCTCGGTGCCGCCGTTGCCGTAGCAGGCGGGGCCCGGAACGCTGCCGGTCGAATCGGGGCCGACCTGGATGCGGCCCAGCGCATCGAGCCGGGCGATCGAGCCGCCGCCGGCGCCGATCTCGACCAGTTCGATCACCGGGATGCGCACGGGCAAGCCGCTGCCCTGCACGAAGCGATAGGCGCGCGCGACCTCGAACTGGCGCGAGCGCTGCAACTCGAGATCGTCGAGCAGGGTGAGCTTGGCCGTGGTGCCGCCCATGTCGAAGGCAACCGCCTTGGCGATCCCGTTTTCGGCCGCGACGGTGAGCGCCAGGATGGCGCCGCCGGCCGGACCCGATTCGACCAGGCGCACCGGATAGCGCCGCGCCGTGTCGACGGTGGTGATGCCGCCCGACGACATCATCAGCAGCAGTGGCCCCGCGATGCCTTCCTTCCTGAGGTCAGTTTCGAGCTGGCCGAGATAGCCCGCCATGCGCGGCAGCACATAGGCGTTGGCGATGGTGGTCGAGGTGCGCTCGTATTCGCGGATCTCCGGGCAAACCTCGCAGGAGAGCGAGATGGCGACGCCCGGCAGTTCCTCGGCCAGGATCGCGCCGGCACGGCGCTCGTGCGCCTCGTGGGTAAAACTGTGCAGGAAGCAGACGGCCACCGCCTCGATCTTGCGCTGGCGCAGTTCGATGGCGACGGCGCGCACGGACTTCTCGTCGAGCGGCATCAGGACGGCGCCGTCGGAAGCCACGCGCTCGGGGATGCCGAAGCGCAGGTCGCGCGGCACCAGCGGATCGGGCCGCTCCATGTAGATGTCGTACTGCTCGAAGCGATGCTCCCACGCCATCTCGACCGAATCGCGGAAGCCCTCGGTTGTGAGCAGCGCCGTGCGGGCGCCCTTCCGCTCGATCAGCGCGTTGGTGGCAAGTGTCGTGCCGTGCACGACCAGGGCGACGTCGGCTGCCGCGACCTTGGCCTCGGCCAGGATGGCGCGCACGCCGTCCAGTACCGCGCGCTCGGGTGCGTCGGGCGTCGTCAGAAGTTTTATGGAATGAGCACGGACGGAAGTTTCCAGAACCACGTCGGTGAAGGTGCCGCCGATGTCGACGGCCAGACGCGCAGGCATTACTCGTCGATCTTGATGTTGCCGCGACGAACGACTTCGGCCCAGGTGGCCGAGTCGCGCTTCAGGAAGGCGACATAGTCGGCTGGCGTCAGGATGGCGGGCGTGAGGCCATTCTCTTCGTATTTCTTCTTCACCTCGGGTTCCGCCAGGACCTTGGCGATGGCTGCGGCCAGACGGTCGACAATGGCCGGTGGCGTGCCGGGCGGGGCGGCGATGCCATACCAGTTCTCCGCCACGTAACCTTTCACCGCTTCATCGATGGCCGGCGTTTCAGGCAGGACGGGCCAGCGCTCCGGCGAGGTCACGGCCATGGCGCGCACCTTGCCGCTGCGGATCAATCCCAGGGTAGCGGGATCGCCGAAATAGGCATCGACGATTCCGGCCGCGAGGTCGTTCAGCGCCGGACCGGTGCCGCGATAGGGCACATGGATCATCTTCAGGCCGGTCATCTGGGTAAAGAGCTCCCCCGCGAGATGCTGGCTGGTGCCAATGCCGCCCGACGCCCAACGCAGTTCCTGGCGCTTGGCGAGTTCCAGGAACTCGGGCAGCGTCCGCGCGGCCAAGTCGTTGCGCACCGCCAGGATGAACGGCATGCGCACCAGCCGCGTGATGTTTGCCAGCGCCATCGGATCGTAGGGCATCTTCTTGCGCAGGTGAGGCCCTGCGCTGATCGTGCCGGCGCCGCACAGAGCCAGCGTGTAGCCGTCGGGCGGGGCGTGCGACATCGCCTCGACACCGATGATGCCGCCGGCGCCACCCTTGTTCTCGATCACGATCGTCTGGCCGAGTTCCTTCGACAGCGGTTCCATCAGCAGACGCGCCGTCAGGTCGACGCCGCCGCCGGGCGGGAACGGCACGATGATCTTGATCGGGCGGTCGGGGAACTTGCCCTGGGCATGAGCCGCAAAGGGAAGAGCAAGACCTGCGATCAGCATATTTCGACGGCTTGTCCGCATTGTCCCACCCCTTTGTCCCCGCGCCGAGCCTAGCATGGGCGACTGGCTACAGGCCTACCTTCTTGAACACCTCGACGAAACGGTCGACGTCCTGCTCGTCGTTGTAGACGTGCGGGCTGATCCGGAGGCGGCCAAGCCGCGGTGCGGCATGGACATTCTCGGCAGCTAACCTCTGGGGCAGGTCGGTCGCCATGCCCTTGGGAAATTTCAGGCTGAGCACGTGCGGCGCGCGCAGCTTCTTGTCGAGCACTTGCACGCCGGTGTTGGCGAGACCGTCGGCCAGCCGGTCGGTGAGCATGGAAAGCCGCGCCACGATCGGCTCGTTGCCCCAGCCCGCCATCATCTCCATGCCGATCGCCGCCATCTCCATCGAGATGAAATGGTCGCGCTCGCCCATGTCGTAGCGCCGCGCGCCGTCGGTGTAGGAGACGTCGCGGAAATAGAGCGTGTCCTCGGCCGAGACGGCGCGGCGGGCGCCGGCGGTCTGTTCCAGCGGCACGCCGTTCTGCCGGCGCTTGGCCGCATACATGAAGGCGCGGCCATAGGGGCCCAGCACCCATTTGTAGGTCGGGAAGATCAGGAAGTCGGGATCGAGCATCTTCACGTCGATCCTGCGCACACCGACGTCGTGCGTGGCATCGACCAGCAGTGCGGCTCCTTGTTTCTTCGCGGCCGCGGCGATCCGCGCCATGTCGAGGGCGCCGCCGTCTGACCAGTGCACGGAGGAGATCGAGACCAGCGCCAGCGGGGCCGCACCGCCGCGATCGACGGCGGCCATGACGGCGGTGGTCCAGTCGCCGTCGGCGGGCTGCGCTACCTGCTCGACGGTAAAGCCGCCGGCCTCGGCGCGGCTCATCCACTCCAGCACCGGCGAGGTGTGGTCGTCCTTCAGCACCAGCACGCGGCTGCCGCGCGGGATCGCCAGGACCTTGCCCGCGGTCGCCACGCCGTAGCCGACCGAGGGAATCAGCGCCACGTCGACGGGGTCGGCGCCGATCAGGGCGGCCGCGGCCTTGCGTGCGCGCTCATACTGTTGCGACTGGAAACCGGCCTCGAGCTTCCACGGCTGGCCCTTGCGGCCGATCGCGGCCCGGCCGGCTTCCTGCACCTTCAGTGGCAGCGGGCTCCAGGAGGCGGCGTTCAGGAAACAGACGTCGCGCGGGATGTCGAACAAGGCGCGTTGGGAGGGGAGCATGCTTTTGTCTCCGTCGATCGAATGTGTGCCAGCGAGACTAGCGCGCTCCCGCGTCGATACCGGCACCAAAAAACCTATAGGCAGACCCTATCCGACACGCGCGATTGATTACCTGCCATATCATTGAGAGGCCAGCGGCCCGCGCCCAAGTTGAGCCCATCAAGCCCAAGGAGGGATCGATGAGCTTCCAGTCCCGCAACCGCCTCACCCTCGAGCAGGATCTGTTCGCGACGCCGGCCGCGGCCGTGACGCCGCCGTCACTCCGCCAGCGCCTCGCTATCGCCGTCGCGGTGTGGCGCGAGCGTACGGTGGCGCGGCGCTGTCTCGCGGCGATGGACGCCCGCAGCCTGCGCGACGCCGGCATTTCACCGGCGGCGGCCGCCTTCGAGTCGGGCAAGCCGTTCTGGCAGAAGCTGGGCGGGCTGCGCTGAAGGCGGTCAGTCGGCGGCGATGCCGAACGGCGGCGGATAGACGACGCGGCCGTCGCTGCCGGCGAGCACCCCTGGCACGAGGTCGAGCGCCATGAAAGCGTCGCCCGCGAAGGGTGCCTTGAAGGGGCGCGCAAGCGTGGCCGCGAAACCGAAGCGCGGATAGAAACCGAGATGGCCCAGCACGAACACGGCCTGCCAATCGCGGGCTTTGGCGATCCCGAGGCCGGCCCGGACCAGTTCGCTTCCGATTCCGCGCCGTTGCTGGCCGGGCTGGACCGACATTGGTGCCAGGGACAGCGCGCGGATCGAATCTTTGCCGCGTGTCACGGCGAGGGGGCTGAACAGGATGTGGCCGACGATCGCCGTGCCCTCGATCGCCACCAGTTCGACCGCGGCGAGACCGGCCGCGCGCAGATCCTCGACCAGTCGCGATTCGTCGGGGCCGCAGAAGGCCGCGTCGTTCAGTTCGCGGATGGCGTCGTCGTCCGCCGGCTGGTGTTCGCGGATCACCACATCGTCTGGGCGGCGCGGCCCGGCCACTCGCGGTCGTAGGTCTCGCCGCCGACGCAGTCCTGGCTGAGCGCCGCCAGGATCTGGCCGGCGCTGGGCAGGCTCTTCGGCTCGACATGCCGCGCCGGGTTCCACAGTTCGGAGCGCACCAGGGCGCGCGCGCATTGGAAGTAGACGGCGTCGACGGTCATCACCATCACCGAGCGCGGCGCCTTGTCCTCGACGGCAAACGAGTCGAGCAGCGCCGGCTCGACGCTGAGCCGGGCGCGGCCGTTGACGCGGAGCGTATTGCCCACGCCCGGAATCAGGAACAGCAGCGCCACCCGGGGATCGCGCACGATGTTGCGCAGCGAATCGATGCGGTTGTTGCCGCGCCGGTCGGGCAGCATCAGCGTCTTCTCGACGAAGCCCGGCCTGTCGCCGCGCGGCGAGCAGTCGAGCCCTTCCGGCCCCGAGGTCGCGAGCGAGGCGAAGGGCGAGGCTTCGATGTAGGCGCGGTAATGCGGCGTGATCCAGTTCACCTCTTTTACGGTCGCGGCCTCGGCCGCCTGGCCGTAGAGCGCTTCGAGGTCGGCGAGTGTGGTGAGGACGGACATAAGGGGCCTCCAAGGATTTACTTCTACGCCGTCGACCCGGAGGGTGTCATGAAGCTTGACGAGGATCGTATCGACGATGCCGTTCTGGCTCTGCTGTATCTCGGTTTGCACAACGAATACAGGACATGGAAAGGCTTCGACTGGGCAGCAATGGAACGTCTGCACCGGAAGGGCCTGATCTCCCGGCCGCGGAGCAAGGCGAAGTCCGTCGAGTTCAGCGAGGAAGGCCTGAAGCTGGCGGAGGTGCGTTGTCGGGCATTGTTCGGAGCCCAGCAGGGCGGCTGATCACCACAGCCGTTTCACGCCATAAGCGTCGAAGGCACGTTCGTTCGACACGAGAGTCATGCCTTCGAGCAAGGCCTGGGCGATCAACATGCGGTCGAAAGGATCACGATGGTGCCCGACGAGGTCGCCGGCGCGTTGGGCGTGGCGCATCGTGACGGTCAATTCGGAAAATCCCTCCGAGGCGACGCTCGCCGCGACATCGTCTGCGACAGGTCGTGCTTCGGGGAGTTTGCCGATCCGATATTTGGTGGCGATTTCCCATGCCGAAGCCGCGCTTATGAAAACCTCGACCGCTTCGGTCGCGATCGCGCTTCGGGCGCTGCGAGAGAGAGTCGAACTGCCGGCCAGCCACCAGAGAAACGCATGCGTATCGAGAAGCAAGCGCAAGTCCTACTCCCAGAGCTTCAGCTCGTCTTCGGGAAGCGGTTCGAAAAATTCGGGTCCGATTTTGATTTTGCCTTTCAAGCGGCCGAACTTGCGCTTGGGCTTCGGCGCGACCGGCACGATCTTCACCACCGGCTCCTTGCCTCGCGCGAGCACGATCTCCTCGCCCGCCTCGGCGCGAGCGACGAGCTTGGAGAGGTTCGTCTTGGCGGCGTGGATCGTGTACGTGGGCATGGCGGTAACTTAGCTAATCACCTTAGCTAATTCAAGTCCAGCGGGCGGGCGAACTGCCGAGGGGCTCGGCGGGGCGGGCGTAGAAGGCGGCGGTTTCGCTCAACTGCACGATCGGTCGGAGATGGTTCAGCCGGCCGAACGGGCCGACGCTCTCGGTGATCAGGCTTGCCAGTTCGTCGTCGGTCAGTTCGGCGGCGCCTTTGCTGCCGTCGATGGTGCCGAGGCTCGCGATCCAGTGCGCGACCTGGACCAGCGAGACTCGCACCAGCCAGGAGCCACCTTCTTCCACGCGGCGGGCGAGGCCGATCATGGCGCCCAGCGCCGCGAGATAACCTGCGATGTAGTCGTTGGCCTGCACCGGCATGTTGCGCGGCTTTTCCAGGGTGCCTTGAGTCGCCGAAAGGCCAGTGACGTTCTGCACGATCGAGTCGAAGCCGCGGCGCGAGGACCAGGGGCCTTCGTGACCGTAGGCGCAAATGGCGACGCAGACGATGCCGGGCCTGAGCTCGGCCAGCTGCTCCGGCGAGAAGCCACGCGCGGCGAGCGTGCCCGGCCGGTAGCCCTGGGTGAAGACATCGGCCTCGCGCACCAGGCCATTCAAAGTCTCGATGCCGGAGGGCTCGCGCAGGTCGAGCCAGGCGCAGTGCTTGCCGTGGCCGGTGTCCATCAGCAGTTCGGTTTGATAAGGCAAGTGGGGTGCCGCGATGTGCAGGACCTCGGCGCCGTTCTCGGCCAACACGCGGCCGGCGGTCGGGCCCGCCAGCACGCGGGTGAGATCGAGCGCGCGGACGCCGCTCAGGGGCCTCTCGCCTTTCGGCAGCGGCCGCGCGGGCGCCTCGCCGATCTTCACCATGTCGATCAACGGCAGTTTGGCGACGGCGATGCCGTGCGGATGGGCGTTCCATTCCTCGCGGCTGCGTACCAGGCCGCCGACGCAATTGCCTGCTGCGATCGCCTCCTCGATGGCGAGCCCGTCCCACTTGGCGACGGCTTCGGCCAGCGCTTCGCGCGACTCGGCCTTGGCGCCCGAGATGCGGAGCGCGCCGGCACGATGGTGCGGATGGTTGGTGTGCAGGAACATCGTCCGGCCGTCGCGCGTCGGGTAGTGGCCGGCCAGCGGATCCCACGACACCGGCTTCTCGCCGTTCCGCCGCACGTAGGTGTTGGAGCGCAACGATGCCGCGGCAGCACGGCGATCGATCGTCACCGCCTGCGGCTTGCCCGTGCGCAGCCGCCAGAGATCGGACACCGCGAGGCCCACCGCGCCCAGCGCCGCCGAGCCGGCCTCGGCGATGCGCCACGGAGTCACGAACACCGGATCGTCGCCGCCGGTCAGCGTGAGTGAATCGTCAGGACGTTTTTTGCGACCGAGCTGGCCCAGGACATCGTGAGCGAGGTCCAGACTCACTTGTCTTCCCACGTGTTCGGCATGATCCGGGTCAGCAGCGCCATCAGCGCATCGGGGCAGGTGATGTGCGGATTGTGGCTGCAGTCGAGTTCGTACGACTTCCAGCCGGCCTCGCTCTTGGTGCGCGTGCTGAACTGGCGGAACACGTCGCCCGGTCCGTTGCGTGTTGCATATATATAGTGGCGCGGCGGCGGCGGTTCCTTCGACTCGAGTTTCAGCCTCTGCTCGAAGGTCCGGATGGGCTGCGGCCGGCGGCGCGGGCTCGCCCAGGCAATGTCTTCGGGCGACGTATCGGGCGGCATCGGACTAATGGGAATCCGCCAGCCATCGCCGTCCTTGACGGCGCCGGCGCGCATGTTGGCTTCGGCTTTCGGACCCACGAGGTCGAACAGGCTCTGCCCGTCGTTGGGCGCGAAGGCGTCGATGTAGACGACGCGTGCGATGCGCGCGCGGGCCTTGTCGGCAACGCCGGTCGCCACCATGCCGCCGTAGGAATGGCCGAGCAGGGTGACGTCGGTCAGGTTCTCGAATTCCAGCACCGCCAGCACATCCTGGATGTGGGTTGAAAGGTCGATCTCGGGATTGGCAAGGTGGGCGCGCTCGCCGAGCCCGGTGTAGCTGGGTGAGAAGAAATCGTGCCCGGCGGCCCGGAAGAGGGGCCGCATCTTCTTCCATGCCCAGGCTGCGGACCAAGCGCCATGCGCCAGAACGATCGATGCCATTTTCCAGTACTCCCTCGATGCCGACACTACACCGGAATCGGCGCCTTGAAGACGAAGAAGGCGCCGGCGCAGATCAGGGCAAAGCCCACCAGGTGGTTGAGCGTGATGCGCTCGCCGAGATAGAGCACGGAGAAGGCCGCGAACACGGTGAGCGTGATCACCTCCTGCATGGTTTTGAGCTCGGCTGCGGAATAGACCGTGTGGCCCCAGCGGTTGGCGGGCACTGCGAAGCAGTATTCGATGAAGGCGATGCCCCAGCTCGCCACCACCACCAGCCACAGCGGCCTGTCGGTGAACTTCAGATGCCCGTACCAGGCAAACGTCATGAAGACGTTGGAGATCAGCAGCAGGACGATGGGCGCGATGGCGGGAGGCAGCCAGGTCATCGACGGGGTTACTCCGGTTTGATGCCGAGCTTCTTGATCAGCGGCACGACCATCTTGTCCTCGGCGTCGAACATGGCCGCGGTCTCCTGCGGCGTGGTCGGATAGGCCTCGGCCGTGAGGTCGGCAAAACGCTTCACGACGGCCGGGTCCTTAAGGACCTTGACCATCGCCTCGTTGAGCCTGGCCACCACCTCGGGCGGCATCCTGGCCGGGCCGAACAGGCCGGTGAAGGTGCTGAAGGTGAAGCTCTCCAGTCCCTTCACGCCCGATTCCTTCATCGTCGGCACGTCGGGCAGCTCCGGCAGGCGCTTGTCGGAAGAGATGGCGATGGCGCGCAGCTTGCCGCTCCTGATGTGGCCGATGGCGGCGTTGACCTGGTCGACCTGGGCCGTCACCTGGCCCGCGATCACGTCGATGCTGGCGGCGCCCGACCCCTTGTAGTG
>LNFM01020755.1_pt1 | contig 14724 bp, 15 predicted proteins | sample 596031 | NCBI WGS metagenome assembly LNFM01 (sample SAMN04254537, study PRJNA301005) | activated carbon metagenome | isolation source: dual media filters at the Ann Arbor, Michigan drinking water treatment plant | place: USA: Ann Arbor
AAATCGATAGGGTTCAGGTCTCGCAACCGAATCCTATGTCCGATCAAGGGTTTGCGCCATGTCCGCCGACCCTGATGAATTATCCAGGCTAGCGACCTCGCGCGCTTCCGCCCCCCGCATACAGCGGGGCCAGGAAGGACCCTGCGGTTCGCGAGCACTCTCTGCCAAAGCCACGTTCATCGCAGAAGCATTAGGCTAACCTGTCTTCGAGCCAACTGAGCTCACGGCGATACAACGCCACGTCAGCCGCGTCGATTGGCTTTGCGTGCGTGTCTGGCCGATCATTAAGCAAAATAATGGCGGATTCCAATTTAGCCTTATCGCCGAGAGTCGATTCGAATACAGGCCAATTTTTCTTCAATATCTGAGAAATATCTTTCCAGAAAAGCTTCTCCATCATTTGATCCCCCGAAAGGGGGGCTAACAATGATCTTTGTCCTTCCGGCAGGGACGATAGAACCTTTTCGGCCCAGGATGAGCCTTTCGGAGTGCTTATCTTCAACGCAACCTGAATGAATTGTCGAAGTTTCCTCTCAAGTATGTTTCTGCGGCGGTTAATGATTGCGAGCTCCTCCGCCCACTCCTCGTTCCCCAGGGTCAGCATTGGCTGACTGCTCGGATTCGCGGTGACGCTTGGCTTGATCATATTGGGCGGTGTAAGGGCCCGTGCGCCATGTCTCACCATCGCGCTGGTGACACGAACATAGTTTCCGGCTTGGCTTGCTAACCCGTACTTCGTAAGTATCTTCCCAGACGCAAGCGATATCTGATCCGATGCAAGCGCTGACTCCAGTACATTAAGCGGCTCAGCCGTTTTCCTTCTGAGGTCCTCGAGAGCGACCCGAGCGATATCTACACCCTCCGCCTCGATAAACTGCTCTAAAAGGCTCGTGACTAATTCGCTTTCTAGTTCTCTCGGCCTACCATTTGGATCGGTCGATCGATGAATGAACGAACCGGCCATGCGCATCCAATAAGGAAAGTCGCCACACGCCTCGGCAACCCTTTCGTAGTCAGGCGCTTTCATCGAAAGTCCACACCTGCGAAATAGATCCTTCAGCATGGACACCGAGCCGGCTCGTGCAAATGGGGAGAGATATTCTTCTGGAATGAAATGAAGCACCGCGTTCTCAATTTCATCAAAACTCTCAACTCTGAAATAGTGAGAAGAGACGCCACAAACTAAGATTGCAAGCGGCTGATGCATTCTACTTGCTTCCTGATAAACCGCCCTAAATTCACGCCAGAAAATATTGAAGTCGGAGCGCCAGTGCGCTTGTGTTGGGGATGCTGGGGTTATGTAGTCAACTTCATCGAAAATAATTGTGAGAGGGCCGGATGGTCCTTGGCGCCATATATCATCGAAAACAGGCGCCATCTCCTGGTCTGATTTTTTTATTGCTTCACTAATGTGCGAATATCCTCGATGTGCCGCTAGTTTGGTCGCCTTTGCCACCGCTTTTAAGGCGTCGTGTGCACCCAGACTGTTGAAGCTATCGACCGAACAATCAATCATCGCAATTCTGGGACTTCCAGCCTCTCGGGCCAGAGAAATAACTCGATTAAGGAGCGATGTTTTCCCAATTTTCCGCAATCCAAAAAGGGCGCGAATTCGGCCGGCTTGAAGTTGACGAAGAATCTCCAGCGCGTCGCCTCTGCGGCCAAAAAAATCTCCTTCGGACATCACAGGACCTGTGAGCAAAAATGAGTCCTGCGCAAATAAGTCCTGCGCAAGTTTTCGGCGAATTGCTTCGGGAGAAGGCAGAGCTTGTGCTGATGTATAAAAAATCGGAAACACCCGAATGCCAATCTCCTTGCCCCAAGTACGCAGCTTTTCATCGCCATTCTTGTCGCTGTGCACGATGATGGCTATTGAAGGATCCAAGCGTCCGTTGCTTTCCTGGATAACTTCATTGGCGACATGCAGAGTTCGTACCTGCAGGTCTGCGGCCCGCACTTGTAGCGTCAAAACCTCCCGATCAAGTAAAAGAGCATCGGAAACAGTTTTTGATGGCTTACAATATAAAATAGAATAAGGCATATTATAAAATCGACGACGCCTGAAATATTCTATTGTAAAGAGGCCAATAACAGCCTCAGAGAAGCTTGCCGCAAGGCTGTCCTGCGCCACTGCGGGGCGGATATCTTCGTTTACGTTAGCAAGTTTGGTCATGCGTGCGGCTCCCATCATAGATTTTCTCGACTAACGGTAGTCTTTCTGATGAGCGTACCGTGCGCTGGCGCATAGAGCGCCGACACGACCACAAACAGAGAACGTCCATCTCAGTCCTTCAGGTCATCTGACCGTAACAAACCAACGTCCTTGTTTCGCTGCTGATCGAATATGTACTCATATCGGTAGAACTGTGCCCGCTGCATATCATAGGCAATCATCAAGGCCCTGCCGTACTCTCGGTGCTCGGTTCGTGTCTTCAACTCGGTATCGGCGCTGTCCACCCGCTCCTTCGTTTCAGCGAGCAGGAGGCCAGCCTTCCTGCCATCCACCGACACCACGAAGTCAGGGTAGAAGCCGCGGCCCGTCTCCGGGAGGACGATGCGTACCGACCAGTCATCCACCGCATTCGGTCGCGACGGGTTCCGCGTCCACCAGTGAATCAGATCGGCCTGACGATCGAGCCATTTGGCGAAGGCTGCCTCGTAGGTATTCAGCCCCTGCGGGATGACGCCGTAGAGGTTGAGCGGTGACTCGACCAGCGGCTCCGGGCTCGTCCAAACCTCCGGCAATGGTGCCGCATCCACCACCTCGGTGCAGGCAGCCATGGCCTTGCGCAGCGCCTCGCGCGTAATCTCTGGCCATCGACCCAGCACCACATGCAAGCCTTTCCGCAGGGCTCGCTCATCCAGCGGCTCGAGGCCTGAGCGGGCCAGATCATCCGCCAGCTTCTGTGTCAGCGCGCGACCAAGATCGGCTGGGGCGATGCTGTCACAGACGCTCAAGACCTTGTGGGCCGACTGCCGTGCGAAGAGCTCGGAGATGACGCCCTGTTCTTCGGTGCGGCGCTGAATGTTCCCCTGGAAGATCTCGGTCTCGCGCCGTTCGATCGGCATGGTAACGGCTCGTGCAGCCAGGAGCTGCTCAGGCGTAAACCGCACGGCGCGGACCAGCTCCCGCAAGAGCGGTTGGGTGTCGCGCGGCATCTTCTCCGTGCGCAGCCGTTCGGGGACAGTCAGGCCCTGCCTTCGCTCATATCGATGCAACATGGGGACGGCTCGTCCGCCGCGGGGCCGAGCAGCGACATCTTCCGTCACCGCCTGCTTGTCGTCCGCCATCGGCGCCTGGCTTTCGTCCAGGTCGCCAAACAATGTGCTCGACGCATTCAGTGTCGCGACTGCGCGCTCGGCGCGTGGCTGCGCCGTGCCATCTGTCCCGGCCGGCGCGGGGTCCGGCTCCAGTACGAACTCGTGCTGACCGTCATCATCGACGACGACCAGATTGCCAGTTTCCGTCGCGCGCACGCTCACGACATGGACGGCTTCCGTCATGATGGAGATGCCGTCCTTGATCGCCTTGATCCGGGCAGCCGCCCCAATCAAGCCAGCCTGCCCATCGACATCGCCAAGGAACACCCAACCGGTATCGATCTGCGCCGGCAGTTCAGTAAGGGCCTGCAGGGCGGAATGCACGCGCATGATGCGACCGACCACCTGCAAACCGAAAGCCGGGTCCCTCACGGCGCGCAGCGCACAGAGGACGAAGGCGCGTGGCGCATCGAAACCCGTTGCCACCGCCATCTTGAAGACCAGCACTTCTACAGCAGGGTCGCGCGCCAGGGCATAGACATCTGGATCGGGCTCGTCGGCGGTATGAACGCCTATGGAATCCGCAGCAAAGCCCAGGCTCTTCGTCAACAGCTCCTTCACCCGCGAGGGTGTCCATCCTTCGGAGCCGGCCTGAATGAGCAGCAGCGGCGACACCTTCAGGCCCTGCTTGGCCAGCGCAGTGCGAAGTTCACGGTGCTTCACCACAGCAGCCCGCAGCGCCACCTCGTTCATGTCGACCAGCGTGGTGCCGACACCCTCTGCCGAGAAGCTGACAGCCTGCACCGCACGCTTGTTCAGTCGCGCCGCCACGACGCTGGCGCGCGAGACGGAGACGCGCTGGAACCGCACCACGTCCAGGGCGCGTCGGAGGATTTCAATGTCGCCATCATCCGGCGTGGCCGTCGCCATCATGACGAGGTCCGGTCGCAGCGTGTCGGTGAAGAAGCGAAACGCCTCGCTGCCCGGACGGAAGGAGTGGTGTGCTTCATCCACCACCACGCCGATCGCAAAGCCGGCGTCGCGCAGCCCTTGCAGGAGCGTGCCGAGGCCGATTGCCTTGTCGTCATCCTCCCGCATACGCCGGGTCTCAGCCTTCTTCGCCGCAACGCTGGCCCAGGTCGCGACGAAAACGTCGCCGGGCTTGGTGCCTTCCAGGGCACGATCCTGGGCAGGCATGCGGACACGAAGGCCGGACGCCGCGCGGTTGAGCGTGCTGGCGGTTTGCGTAATCACGCCGGCGAAGGGCGCGAACCAGAACCAGACCACCGGCGCATCGCGACTGATGCGCTCGGCGGCGTTCGCCAGCATGACCGTCTTGCCGGAGCCGGTAGGCGCTTCCAGCAGCGAATAACCCTGCTCGCGTGTGATGCGCCCACGGTTGGCTGGCGCCTGCCGGATCTTCTCGACCGTGTTGACCGCTCCGCGTGCAAGCGCAGCAACGCAATCCTCCTGAAAGTCGCGCAGAACGATGGGGGCGGTTCGGCCTGGCTTGCGCGCCATCACAGCCCTGCAATCACGCGCGGGAACTCATCCATCAACCGCCCAGGTGCTGCCTCGATAGCGAGGTGCGGGAGGTCGAGCGCAGCCCGTATGGCACCTGGCGCCGGGCTGAAGGCCTGCACGGGGCCGGTCGCCAGCAGCTCCCGCAGAGCGCCCTCGGCCGCTTCAGACCAGTCGGGGATGAAAGCGAGGTGGCCGACATCGGGGTCATCGCTCGGCGGCGGGCTCGACTGGACCGCCCGCGTCGGGTCGAAGGGTCGCAGCGACCGCTGGTGCCGAAGCTGCAGCAGCAGCCAGACCTGCTCCGGCGTCAGATCATACGGGGCGTCATCCCAATCGAGGCGTCGCGTGCGCAGATAGGCGAAGTCGCCGGGCAAGGGCTCAGCATCGCCATGGCCCGCGATCACCTTGCGGATTCGCTCTGCGCAGACATCCCGGCACAGGTTCTTCTCAGGCTCCTCCGCCGTCGCCTCAGTGTTCGACACCAGGATGAAGCGCCGATCACCTTCATCCTCGTCATTCAGGGACAGCACCGCCTGTCCGGTGGTGCCGCTGCCGGCGAAGAAATCCAGGACCAGGTCGCCTTCCTGGGTCGTGACCTGCACCAGTGACCGGATGAGCGAGAGCGGCTTCGGGAAGCTGAAAATCTGCTCCCCGAACAGATGCTCGATCTCGGCGGTGCCGACGCCCTGCCGATCCGAGCGGAGCATCTCGGTTTCGTCGTCCACAGCATCCTCGTTCAGTCCGCCGATCCAGCTGCCGACCGGCTTGCGCTTGGTCTCATCCTCCTTGGTCATGCGCACGATCCGGCTGAGCCGGCCGCGGGCGATCTGCTTGCCGACCCAGAAGTCGAGCCGCGGCAACCCCTGCCGCAACAGCGGCCTGCCCTTGCCGTCGCGGGGCACGTCACCGCGGGCAATGGCCGCATCGAGTTCGGCACGCGTGCCGTAGAAGAAGGGGTCGGCTGTTTCGACCGGGAAGAAGATGTCCCCTGCGCGCAGGTGGCTCTCGATCGAAGGGCCGCTGCCAGGCTTGGCCAACCGGCGCGCCTTCCCCGTGACGGGATCGATCGGGCTGACTTTTGCCTCGTCCTTCTGGCGCTGGATTTCGACCTCACTCCAGAAGCGCCAGACCTGATTCGGTGCGCACGGATACCACAGGCCGGTCTCAGGATTCTGGATCGGGTAGTAGGTGTGTGGGCGCGAAATGAAGGTCCCACCCTTCGTGATCGGGTCCAGGCGAACGGGCTCATCGCCCAGCCCAGGGCGCACCCTGAATTTCCCTGGCCCCGCATCCGGCCCGATGAAGCCGAAGCCTGGATTGGCGAAGACCAGCACATGCTCGTGCACGCCCGACCAATTCCGCCGCTTGTCGCTGTTGTTGGTGTCCTTCGTGCGCCAGACGAAGCTGCCCAGGCGCATCCCCGGAAATACCTGCTGCATCAGCAGGTCAAGCAGTGCCCGGTTCTCGTCGTTGATGCAGACCAGGATCACGCCATCCTCGGTCAGCAGGTCGCGCGCCAGCAGCAGGCGGCGGTAGAGGAACTCGAGCCAGACGCTTTGCCGGTAGCGATCCTCCTTGCCCACGAAGCTGTCGTTGTAGGCGAAGTCCTTGTTGCCGGTATTGTAGGGCGGATCGATGAGGATGCACTTCACGCGGCCGGCATGGGTCAAGCGCAAAGCGCGCAGTGCGTCCCAGTTGTCGCCCTCGATGATCAAGTTTTGCCAGCCACCGTCCAGGCTGGGCGCAGTCGAAATCGTCGCGTCCAGATCAAAAGCGATGAAATCGTCGTTGTCAGTATTGTCGCGCGCGATGCGCTCGCGTTCCCAGACCAAGCCCAAGGAACGACGCGCGTCGCGGCGCTCCAATAGTCGGACCAGTTCTTCGCGCGGGATATCACTATAGCGGGATGTCGTCATGGTGACGGAGCATAGAGGCACAGGTGCCGTTTGTTGAGGGGCGACCTGTGATTCCATGCTGGCCACTGGACTGGCCGCGGGCTGCGCCTGGGAAGGCCCGAAGGGGGAGGCCGCCACAGCTTCCTGCGGCGGCCCCGCCCATCACCCCTACCGCACCATCGCCTCGTAATCGATCGGCACCGGCACCATCGAGATCTCGTAGGGCTCCCAGTCCACCGCCCGATAGATCGTCTCGCCACCGGCGCTCTCGCGCCGCTGCTCCCCGCCGAGACGCTCCGCAGCGTGCCATCCACTACCCGCTGCCAGACCGGCTCGACGTCCGGGGCCGTGCTGAACTGCAAGGTGGCATAGCCGCGGCCACCCTCGATGCGCGCCGCGACGACCCGGCCCAGCACATGCGCCGCCCCGTCGCGCCGATGGGTGTCGAGCACCGGCGCACGGCCGGAGCGCAGCATGTCCATCCGCACGGCAGAAGGTGCCATGTCCAGCTCCTCCACGATCCAGCCATGCGGCTGGACGAAGTTGCGGCTGCGCACCCCGGTGGACCAGATCACCTCGACCGAGCGCGAGGACCGGTTGAGGCTGACCGGAGCGCCCGTGCTCGGCATGAAGCGCCTGGCATCCACCGCCGCCATGTCGCCAACGCGGCGGACGCGAAGGTCGCCATCCAGGTCGCGCAGCGTCCTCGCCTGCTGCACGAGATGAACCGCCGTCTCCATCTTCAGGGGCGCGAGCCCGGCAGCACGCCGGGCGTCGTGATCCTGGATGAGAAGGGCACGAGCCCCGACACTGATCATCGGCATCATGCCATCACCTTCCACACCGGCAGCGCCGCGAAACGGGTCATGGCGACACCGTCCGTCAGCAGCGGATCGAAGGGCGACGGCGGATGCTGCGCCACCACACCTTCCGGCAGCCGCGAGAAGGCGTCCGATGCGGCCTGGCACGACAGGAAGGCCTCGTGATGCGCCGCCTGGGCGGCAGGCAGCGCGGTGCCGAGTTCGGCAAGCGCCGCGCGGATCGCCCGCTCGGAGTCCGCCACGCTGCGCGCCGCACCGCGACGCAGCTTGTCATAGGCGGCCAGCGCCTCCTCCCGCATCGCCGCATCGCCGCGGCGATGCAGTTCGGCGGCGAGGTCACGCTGCGTATCGGCCTCGGTCGCCTGCTCGATGGCACGCGTGCGGGCGGTGCGGGCGCCCTCGGCATTGGCATCGGCCAGGCTGCGCGCGGCCTCCACACGCGCCGCGGCAGCACGCTGGTCCGCGAGGCCAGCGGCGGCTTCCGCCGCTTCGGCACGCTGCCGCAGGTCGGCGGCGGTGATCTTGGTCAGGATACCCATCATCATTCTCCATCCGCGCGTGAAGGACCCCGGCCGCGCGCGGCGGACGGCAGGGGTGGCAGGTGGCGGCGGGCGCTGGCGAGCAGCCCGTCGCGCAAGGGGTCGGGATCGCCGGGCTGGTAGACGCGCCGCGGTGTTTCCGGCGCGATATCGGCCCAGGCGGGGCGGCGGCGCTCAGCAAGCAGGCGCACCACGTCGTCGCGGCAGAGCCGCAGCTCCGCGAGCAGATCGGCCGGCGGCGGCGTGGCGGCGGCGAGATGCACCTGCCCATCCGCCTCGAGGCGCAGACGCACCCCGAGCGCCTCGGCGCGAGCGATCGCATCGCGCGCATTCACAGCACGGACTCCCACGCCGGCCCGGTGGGCATAGGCATGGGGTTCATGGGGGACGCAGGCACAGGAGCCTCGGGCGCCGTGCGCTGCAGGGCGTAGAGGTCGGGCGACCACTTCCCCGCGGTGCGGATGCGCGCCAGCAGGAAGCCCGCGGCACGGGTGCCTTCGAGCTTGCCGATCATTGCCGCGAGGTATTGCCGCCCCTTGCCGGTGGGATCAGCCACGGCGCGGACATCCTCATGCAGATCCACGATACGGATGGGCTGGTCGTGATGCCGCTCCCACCAGGTCGAGAAGACCTCGGCGAGGTGCTTCCGCCGCGGGTCATTGGCCTTGGTGTCGGCAACGCGCGCCGCGGGATCGGCACAGCCCAACGCCAGCAGCGGATCGCGGCACCAGCGTGACCAATCACCGAAGCTGCCGAGCGGGCGGCCAGGCTTGATCTCGTCACCGGCCTGCCGGCCCCAGCGCCAGATGGTGAGAGCATCGCGCAGCAGCAGGCCGCGGTGCTCCATGACATCGCGCAGCAGGTCGCCCTTGAAGTCGCGCGCCTCGGGATCCTCCATCCCAGCATCGAGCTCGATGGTGATGAAGCGCCGTGCGAGGTCCTCGGAAAGCACCACACCATTGCCGGTGATGACCACGAAGGTGACCGGGTTCAGCGCACGCGTGGTGCTGCTGCCGAGGACCCGGACATAGGCCGGCCGTTCGGTGATGGCGCTGGCCAGTGCGTCGGAGCGCAGCGCCATGCCGTTGACGTTGTCGAGGAACAGCGTCTGCTCGGCGCCGATCAGTGCCGCGACCAGCCGCTTGTCGAGTTCCTCCAGCGTGCCGCCGGCGGTCATCGCCCGCGGATGCATCCCGAAGGCGATGGCGCAGATGACGCGGACCAGCAGGCCCTTGCCGGTGCCGGCGCCCGAGAAGGCCGGTGCATGGATCAGCACGCCAGGGGCGAGGCGCAGCGAGGGGCGGCAGACGGCGGTCAGCAACGCGACCAGCGCGGCGCTCTCATCGACGCCGGGCGGCTGGTCGATGTCCACCACCGGCACGGTCTGCCCTGGCAGCATGACGCGCTTCGCGTCGGCGAAGGCGAAGGTGCGGACCACCCGGCGCAGGCGACGGAGCGAGACCTCGGCCTCCTGGCGCGTCGGGGCGGCAGGAACCTCGACCGCGGGCATGTGCTCGCACCACATGCGGGTGAGCGGGTCGTAGCCATCGGCGACGCGGAGGCTGCCATCCTCGGCGAGCAGCGGCGCAGAGGCGATGCCGTCCAGCGGCTTGAAGCCCGCATCGCTGGCCATGGCGAGCATCAGATGCGCCACGCGCTCGGGCAGCGTGATCGGCTCGGGCGTGAGCGTGCCGTCGCTCTGGGCCCGCTGGATGTAGGGGCGCGCGATGGCGTGGAGCTCGCTGACGACGGCGTGCACGCTGAGGGTTTCGACGACGAGGCCGTTGCGCTGCGCATCGTAGACGAGACGCACGAGGCCACCGCGGTACATGATGCGCTCGCGGGTGGTGAGGCGCCGCAGACCTTCCTGCGCCACAAGCGGTAGGTCGGAACGCTGCACGAAGAGGTCCTCGCGACCATAGGGGTCGGGCGGCAGACCGGACTCCGTCCAGGCGGGCTGGCCTTCAGTGACCCGCTCGCGCGCTGCCTCGCGTTCGGCGCGGCGGATGTCGCGGCGCGTGGCCTTCACCGCGGCCATGAGGTCGGAGAGCGAGATGCCGAGGCCTTTGGCAGCATCGCGGCGTGCGAGTGCGAAGCCGACATCGTCCAGCAGGGCGAGGCGCTGAAGCTCGGTGTCGCGGTCGGAGATGGTGGGCGCGTCCGCGGGCGGTGCGACGACTTCGGCGGCGGCGACCATCGCCAGCAGCGTCTCGATGCTCACGCCCTCGGGCAGCGGGTCCGCGACATCCCAACCGGCAGGCCACTCGGCAGGCACCTCGACGATGCCGACGCTCGCGGCACCGGCCTGCTTCGCGGCACGCGCCATGGCAGCCGCGGCTTTCCGGCCGGGCTCGTCATTGTCGGGGATGATGACCACGCGCCGGCCGCGCAGTGGGCTGCAATCCGACTTGGTGACGGCGTTGCTGCCGCCCTGCCAGGTCATCGCGACCCAATCCGGGAACAGTGCAGCCGCGGCGTCGGCGACGATGAGAACCGGCGCCTCGGGACGCGCGGCATTGAGATCGAGGTTATAGAGAGCGCGCGGCGGTTGCGGTGCCTTGAAAACCCAGCTGTCCGGTCCGCAGGTATAGGGCAGCACCTGCTTGTCGCCATTCGGCTGATCGAACCGCGCCACGGCGAAGAGCAACTCGCCCGAGGCATTCGGATAGCGCCACACCTTCGACGGCACGCCGAGACGCCGATGCTGGATGATCTCGGGCAGCGGATCCCGCGCCGGCTGCATCGGCGGCGCGGTGTCCGCCTCATGCTCCTGGGTCGGTTCAGGCGACGCAGAGGCGGCAGGCGGCAGCGGCGCGAAGGTGTCGGTCGTCATCAGCGACCACCTCGCGTGGCATCGATGCCCAGCATGCGGGCCAGTTGCTTCGCGCCCTCGATCTGCCGCGTCCGGGTGACCGCTGCGGCCAGGCTGACCGGATCGCCGCCCTTCTCGCCGGTGGCGAAGTCCGCCCAGCGGCCGGCCCGCTCGCCGCGCATCCGCACCCGCAGGCTGTCGCCGGGATCCCCGCGCAGGCTGCCGGCATGCCATTCGGGGCCGACCGCACGACCACCAGGGAGCAGGCGGGCGAGCACCTCGGGCAGACGCGCCAGGGCGGCGCTGTTGACTATGGCGAAGTCCAGCGAGGGCACCCGCCGGCCCGGCGCCGTGCTGATCTCAGCGGCCCGCATGCGCATCGGCTTCCGAGGTGCTGCGGCGGGGCGGGGTGGTCAGGCTGCGCGCCCAATCCAGCGCATCGCCCCAGCGGTACAGCGCGCGGCCGGAGAACAGCGAGTAGGGAGGACCACCACCGCGCGTGGCCTTGGTCGCCAGCGTGCGGGGAGAGACGGGGTAGCCGGCGGCGGTGAGCGCGGCGGCTGCGGCCTCACGCTTCAGCAGCGCATCGGCGTTGTCGGGGATCTGTGACATCGGACCATCCATCGTTTGCGCGCAGCGGCGCGCTGTTGATGGAGGGTTGATGGCTGGCTCAGAATCACGCGGCCAGAAACGCGGAATTCCCGCGGGCGATTATCTCGGCGGCTTGCGCGGCCCTGACTTCTTCCACGCGGCCGGCGCCATTTCCCGCCGAATCGCGCGGAACGGATCGCGCGAAACCTTCACCCCGAAGTGCTGTGAGGCTGCGGCGAGGTCGTCGGCTTCGCTCGGCGGCAGTTCGGTGGCCGGCCAGGAGCTGCGGCGGAGCATGTACCAAGCCCGGAGTGTGGACAGCGAATAGACCGGCTTCGGATCGGCGTGCACCGTGATGGCGGGCGGCATCGCGTCCTGCGCCAGGCTGACCTGTGCCGGCGCGGCCTCCGCAACGCGGACCTGGAAAAGCACCACCGCGCCCAGGCCGTCTCGGGCGGTGTCATCGGCGAAATGGGGACAGAGGTACTGCCAGGAGTCTGCGGCCACCTCGATGCGGGGACCGGTTGGCCGCTCGCGCGCCGTCGCGACCAGGTCGCCACGCTGCAATCGGCGGCGCAGGTCGTCCAGCAGCTGGCAGCGCTGATATTCGGCCTCGAAATAGGCCGCGGATTTGAGCATGCCGCGATGCGTGTCCTGCCGGCCGGGGAGCAGGTCCATGGCCTCGAACCGGGCCGCCTCGGCCTCGGCCGCGGCAAGCGCCTCGAGGATGGCGGTGTCGCAGGAGCGGCGGGCCCCTTCGGCAAGGGTCAGGCCAATTGGATGGTCGTGCTTCATGCGGTCGCCCCTGAGGTGAATGGGCGGTCCTGCGTCGCCACAAGCTGCGGCGAGGGCTCGACCGTCCGGCGATCGCCTTAGCCGATCGTTCTTGCTTTGTCCCTTGCTCTATTGTGACGGGATTTGCGGCTGCTCAGCCGGCGACAGCCCGCTGCACCGCCTCCGGTTCGCGCTCGATGATCCGCAGCAGCACGCGCGCCGCCTGGTCGGGCACCGCCCGGCCCTGCTCCCAATCCCGCACCGTGCCGACCGGCAGGCCGAAGCGCCGGGCGAAGGCGGGCTGGGTGAGCTTGAGGCGCCCGCGGATGGCGCGGACATCGGGCGGCATGTGCAGGACGGCACCCGGCACCGTCTCGCCGCGCGCCATGGCGGCAGCTTCCTGGGCGGCCTGGATCAGGCGGCTTCCGACTCGGCTCATGACCTGCCCTTTCCTTTGTAGCTGGCGGCGATCCCTGCAAGGATCCCGCGCAGCGCGTTGCGTTCAGCGGGCGATAGGTTGGCCCGCTCCCCCTTGGCATAGAGCGTCAGCAGGAAGACCGGCAGCGCCCGACCGGCGTAGTAGGTGATCACGCGATACCCGCCGCTCTTGCCTGTCCCTGGCCGTCGCCACCGCAGCTTCCGCGCTCCACCGGTCCCGACGATGAAGTCGCCGGCATCCGGGTTGGCGGCGAGGAAGCCGATCAGCTCGGCCTTCTCCGCCTCGGACATGCCCGCCGCCGCCGCGTCGCGCTGGAAGGTCGGCGTCTCCGCGACGGTTTGGAGCATGGGCAGCATATACGGGATTCCCGTAGAATATTTCAAGGCTTGGCTGCGGCTGGCGGTGCGGCACGCGAATGGCGCTTCACCTTCTGGTCCCTATCGAGGTATCGCCTCGGCTCCCGAGTCCCGTCGAGATCGCCGTCCCATGTCAGCCGCGCCGCCCACCGAAGACGTTGAGGCCACTGCCGTGTTGCTGCGCTTCCTGGCGCGCGACATGCAGGACAACCCGGATCGCCTGATCGCCATCAGTGAAGCAGAGGCGACGTCCCTCGAGAAGCTCGTGCAGGGCGTTGTCGTCGCCGACGATGAGACGCTTCCCGCCGACGTCACGTTCTGAAAGCAGCGAGCGCCCCTCGGCCCGGATTGTCGCCGGCAGCGTCGACGATGCAGGAGATCGGCGTCAGGTGTGCCGACCACCTGCCATGTCGGGCCCCTCAATGAAGTCACGCGCCGCCCCGCGATCGCGAGGCAGGTCGCCGCCCTCAGGAAAACCAAGCAGCAGATCGGCGAAGCCTGGCCGCGCGCCGGTGAGGCGCTGCCATTCGTCGTGGCCCACAATCACCGCCACGGGTTTGCCGCGCCGGGTGACAATGATGGGCTCGCCCCTGGCGGCCTGATCGACAACGGTCGCAAGGCCGTCTCTGGCATCACGCAGGGGCATCACACGCATCTTCCACCCCTCTCCCGTCGCCGGCCAACGAGCCCTGTGACCCCCATGCTACCCGGCGCCCCCGGCCCATCGCGATGCAAAATTGCCGCATCGCAGGGCGCGTCATTTCGAGACGACGGTTTCGCGATGTCGCTTGAATGCTTGCCGCAGCGCCTCGGTCGGCACCGGCGGCGCGTCAAGCGCCGCGAAGAACACCGCATGGTCGATCGGCTGCAACGGGGTGCGCGCATCGGTCGGCTTGGCCTCGTCGTGATCGTCGCGCATGGTCGCCTCCTGCTGGCTGCGGCGTCGCCGCGGATTGGGTGTCGGGTCCACGTAGTCGAAGCGGGGAGGCCTACGCCACCTCTTGCTGCACCCCCGGCCCCGCCACCACCTCGGCGCTGCCTTCCCCCGCCATCTTCCGCAGCGTCGCCGCCCCCACCCGATCCGCGACTGCCAGCAGCACATCATCCGCCGCATGGGTGTAGCGCGCCGTCACGCTGCCGCTGCGGTGGCCGAGCAGCGCCGCGATCGCCAGTTCCGAGCAGCCCAAATCCGCCGCCAGGCTCGCAAAGGAATGCCGCAGGATATGCGGCGTCACGTCCTTCGGCAGCCCGCCCGCCTTGGTGATGCGCTCGAACAGCGTCGGAAAGCCGCTCATGACCCCATCCCCGCGGGAAGGCGGGAAGACCAGCGCATCGGCTTTGCCGGGCCCGAGCCTGCGCAGCAGATCGCAGGCGGCGGTCGCCAGCGGCCGGACGCTCTCGCCGGTCTTGGTGTCCGGCAGCCGCGCCGTGCGCCGCGGCAGATCCAGCATCCCCCAACGCAGCGTCAGCGCCTCGCCGCTGCGCCAGCCGGTCAGCGCCAGGAAGCGGGCGGCGTGAATGGCGGCGGGCCACATCATGTGGCCCTGCTTGCCATCCTTGCGCGGTTTCGGCGCATTGGTCAGCGCAGCCAGGCCCACGCCGAGTGCTGCATACTCATCATCCGACAGCCGCCGCTGCCGGCGCCGATCGGCATAGCGGATCACGCCCCGCACCGGATGGTCGGAGATCATCCGCTTGCGCTGCGCATAGGT
>LNFM01009023.1_pt1 | contig 14723 bp, 12 predicted proteins | sample 596031 | NCBI WGS metagenome assembly LNFM01 (sample SAMN04254537, study PRJNA301005) | activated carbon metagenome | isolation source: dual media filters at the Ann Arbor, Michigan drinking water treatment plant | place: USA: Ann Arbor
TGGGGCTGTCCTATGCGGCCCTGGCGGTGGTCGCCAACTTCGCGGCGGGACGTGGCAGCAGCGCGCACGCGATCGACCTCGGGGTCATCGGCGGGGTACTGGCGACGGCGATGCAGCGGGTCGCCCACATCCTCGACCGCTGCGTGGAATGCCATGATTCGTGACGTGCTGAAGATGGGCGATCCGCTGCTGCTGCAGGTCGCGCGGCCGGTGGAATCGTTCGGAACGCCGGCGCTGGCTTCGCTGCTGCAGGACATGCGCGACACCATGGCCGCACTCGACGGGGCCGGGCTCGCTGCGCCGCAGATCGGCGTCTCGCTGCAGGTGGTGATCTTCGGCGTCGGCGCCAATCCGCGGTATCCCGACGCGGAGGCGGTTCCCTACACGGAACTGGTCAATCCGGTGCTCGAGCCCGTCGGCGACGCGGTCGAGGACGGGTGGGAGGGCTGCCTTTCGGTGCCGGGCATGCGCGGCGTCGTGCCGCGCTGGAGGCAGTTGCGCTACCGGGGATCCACCCCGGCGGGCGAGCCGGTCGACCGCACGGTGTCCGGTTTCCACGCGCGCGTGGTCCAGCATGAATGCGACCACCTGATGGGCATCCTCTATCCGATGCGCATCCGCGACCTCCGCCTGTTCGGGTTCAGCGACGCGCTGTTCCCTGGGCAGGACATCGAAGACGACTAGGCCGAAGCGATGCAGGCACCTGCATGGCTCGACCTTGGCGAATCGCTCGAACACCTGCAGCGGCCCGAGGAAGCGCTTGCCTGCTATGCCCGTGCGGTCGAGGCAGACCCGGGTTCCGGCAAGGCCCTGCTGCAGCTGATCCGGCTTGCGTCCAGGACCGGCGATCCGGTGGTCGAGCCGGCGGTGGCGGCGTTGCTCGCGCTCGAGCCACCCGACCGCGCGGCGTTGCGCGCGGCCGGCACCGTGCTGGCCGCCGGGCCGTGGCTGCCTGCCGCCCTGGATTGCATGGCGGCCGGGCTGGCGGATCCGGTCGACCGCGACGCCAGTGCGGCCGACGAAGCGGTGTTCGCCGAACTGCTCGGCAATGCAGGCCGGTTGCAGGAGGGCGTGGCCCACTACCGACGGGCACTGGCACTCGCGCCTGACTGGCCCGAACTGCACAACAACATGGGCGTGCTGCTGCGCAAGCTGGATGATCCGGCGGGGGCGGGCGCCAGCTTCGAACGCGCGGTCGCGCTTCGCCCTGGATATGTCGCCGCGCACTACAACCTGGGCAACGTGCTCGCGGTGCCGGGCAGCGTCGATCGCGCACGCCAGCATTACGAGCAGGCCCTGTCCATCGAGCCGGCACATGCCGCTGCACTGCATGGCCTGGCCCAGGTCACCCGCGACACCGGCCAGCGCATCACGCTGTACCGGCGTGCACTGGCAGCCGACGCCGGGCAGCTCGAGTCGCTGCTGGCGCTGGTCGAGGCGCAACTGGCCGCCTGCGAATGGACGGGGCTCGACGCAGCCATCGATCAACTGCGGCGCGCGGTCCGTGAAAGGCCGGGCGCGGCGATCGCGCCGTTCGGCTTCGCCGGGCTCACGGCGTCGGCCGCGGAGCAGCAGCAGTGCGCGCGAAACTGGGCAGCGACACGGGTGTTGCCCAGGGCATTGCAGGCCGCGGCAGGCCATCCCCCGTTCGTGTACGTGCCCGCGCCGCGGTCGCGGCTGCGCATCGGCTACCTGTCCGCGGATTTCCGTGACCATGTGATGGGTCGCCTCCTCGTCGACCTGTTTCCTGCCCATGACCGCGGCCGGGTCGAGGTGGTCGGGCTGTCCGTCGGCCCCGACGATGGCAGCGCGGTGCGCGCGAAGCTTGCTGACGGCTGCGACCGCTTCCTGGACTTGTCCGGGCACGGCATCGCCGGCCTGGCAACCCGCATCCACGAGTCAGGCATCGACGTGCTGGTGGACCTCGGCGGTTTCACCGAAGGCAGTCGCAGCGAGGTGCTCGCGCTGCGGCCCGCGCCGGTGCAGGTGAACTGGCTCGGCTATCCCGGCACGATGGGTGCACGATTCATCGATGCGATCTTCTGCGACCCGGTGCTCGTCCCGCACGAACACCAGTGCTGGTTCGATGAACAGGTGGTGCATCTTCCAGGAAGCTACCATCCCGCGCCTGCCCTGCCACCCGGCGGGCCGCCGCCGCCGATCACCGGTGCGGCGCGTGCCATCCACGGCCTGCCCCCCGGGCGAACCGTGTACGTGTCGTTCAACGCCAGCCACAAGCTCAGGCCCTGCATGTTCCGGCGCTGGATGCGCATCCTGTCCAGGGTCGAAGGCAGCGTGCTCTGGCTGAGCGTGGACGGCGCGGCGGCGCGGCAGCGCCTGTGCGCGTTCGCGGCGGAGCACGGCGTGGATCCCGGCCGGCTCGTGTTCGCACCGATCGTGCCGTTCGAACAGCACCTGGCGCGGCTTCCCGCGGCCGACCTGTTCCTCGATTGCCATCCGTATGCCGCAGGTGCCACGGCAAGCCAGTGCCTCGCTGCCGGCGTGCCGTTGCTGACGCTCACCGGCGAGACGTATGTGTCGCGGATGGCGACCGCGATCCTTGCGTCGGTCGGTTGCCCCGACCTCGCCTGCGCCAGTGGCGATGCATACGAGGCCCTCGCAGTGGCCATCGGGTCCGATCCCGTGCGGCTGCAGGCGTTGCGCGAACGCGTTCGGGCCGCCGTCCCGGCTTCGCCGATGTTCGACCCGCGCGCGATGGCGCGTGGCGTGGAGGATGCCTGCCTTTCGCTTTGGCACGCTTTCTGCAATTCCTCCCTGCATGAACAGCGAAGCCCGATTTCCTTGCCGCAATCCACGAACGGACGGCAATCCTTGCCGTAGTGGGGCACCTGCCTGCCGCCTGCGGAGGCGTGCATGAACGCCGGCACGGCGCTGGCCGAAGCCGCCCGTCTCCACGACGCGGGAAACTTCCGCGCCGCGCGCACGGCCTATCTCGCAGTCATCGCGGCAGAGCCGGGCAATGCGCGCGCGCTGTACCTGCTCGGGCTGCTCGAAAAGGCAAGCGGCGACCCGGATGCATCGATGGCAAGCCTGCGCCGGGCGATCGACGTCGATCCCGCCCAGGGCGATGCCTGGCTGGCGATCGGCGAACTGCATGCCGAGCGCGCGGAGGATGCGCTGGCCGCGGACGCCTTCGAGCGTTCGGTGGACCATGCGCGCAACAGCGCCCTGGGCTGGTTCAAGCTCGGCTTCTCGCGGCAGAAGCTTGGTCGCCATGGCGACGCGGAGAAGGCCTACCGGCGCGCGGTCCGCCTGCAGCCGGTCTTTCCCGAGGCGTGGTGCAACCTCGGCAATGAACTCGGCGCCCTCGGCCGGGATGAAGAAGCGGTCGCCGCGCTGCGCAGGGCGGTCGCGCAGCGGCCGGTGTTCCCCGAGGCATGGCGCAACCTGGGCGTCGTGCTGGAGGCCGGCCTCGGCCGGCGCGAGGAGGCCTTGTCCTGCTTCGAGCGTGCCTGCGAGCAGCGTCCGGACTACGTGGACGCGCAGTTCAGCCGCGCCAGTGCGCTGGGCGCGCTCGGGCGGAGCGTCGAAGCGGTGGCCGGCTACGAACGGGTGTTCGAGCTCGACGCGGCGCATGCCGGTGCCTACAACAACCTGGGCATCCTGTTCCTCGAGGAGTGGCTGCTCGACGACGCGCGTGCCTGCTTCCTGCGCGCGCTGGATGCCGATCCCGCGCATGCGGAGGCGTTGAACAACCTCGGCAACGTGGACCTGCGCGAGCAGCGCTTCCCGGAAGCGGCGGACGACTTCCGGCGTGCGCTGTCGATCGCACCGTCCTTCGTCGAGGCGTTCAACGGGGCCGGCCTGGCGGCGCAGGAGCTCGGCCATGCCGACGATGCCGCAGCCTTCTTCCGGCAGGCCCTTTCGCTGCGCCCTGCGTTCGTCGAAGCCCATGCGAACCTCGGCATGACCTTCGTACAGCTGGGTGACACGGCGGCGGCACGGCAGTCCTTCCTGCATGCAGCGGCACTGGCCGACGACGCCACGCTTCGATTGCGCGCCGCGTCCCTGCTGCCGGCGATCATGGGCAGCTGCGCGTCGATCGAGGCCGACCGCCTGCGCATCGGCGCCGACCTGCAGGCGCTCGCCGGTGATCCCGGGCGGGCCAGCGAAGCGCAGCTGATGAAGTACCTGGACCCGCCGTTCTACTTCGCCTACCGCGGATGGAACAACCGGGAGCTGCTGTCTGCGCTCGCCGGTGCCTACCGCGCCATCACGCCGGAACTCGGCTTCGAGGCACCGCATGTGCACCGGCCCCGCGACCGTCGCACCGTGCGCGTCGGATTCGTGTCGCAATACTTCTACCGGCATTCGGTGGGCATGTCGTTCGCGCAGCTGTTCGCCGGCCTGGCGGCCGATCCCAGGCTGGAGATCATCGGTATCGGGCTCGGGCGCCAGGACGACGAGGTGACGGCGAGCATCCGCTCGCATTGCGCCGGGTGGCTTTCGCCGCGTGGCAACCTGGCCGCGGTGCGCGAGGCGATCGCATCCCTCGAACTGGACGTGCTGTTCTTCACCGACATCGGCATGGACCGCATGACCTATCCGCTGTCGCTGTCCCGCCTTGCGCGCGTTCAGTGCCTCAGTGGCGGCCATCCCGAGACCAGCGGCAGCCCGAACATCGACTACCTGCTGTCCAGCCGCTGGCTGGAGACGCCGCGGGCGCAGGCGTACTACAGCGAGAAGCTGGTGCTGCTCGATGCCTACAACAGCGTGCTCACCCGTCCGGCCGTCATGCCCGGGTTGCATGGCCGCGACCAGCTGGGCGCCGATGGCATGCACGTCTACCTCTGCCCGGTGAAGCTGCACAAGCTGCACCCGGCGTTCGACGCTGCACTGGCGGCGATCATCGAGCGTGATCCGAAGGCAGTGGTGGTCCTGTTCGATGACGAACGGCAGCGCCACTGGCGCCGGCTGACGGAGGCACGGCAGCGCGAGACGATGGGCGCCGCCGCGTCGCGGGTACGCTTCGAGCCGTGGGCGGATGCCCGCCGGTTCCAGTCCTGGCTGCAGGCGGCGGACGCCGTGCTCGACTGCTGGCCGTTCGGCATGGGCACGACCGCGATCAGCGCGCTCGGACAGGGAATCCCGGTGCTGACGCTGCCTTCCGAACGACTGTCGGGCCGCGGTACCCAGGCACTGCTGCGGATGATGGACATCGAAGGGCTGATCGCGACCGACAGCGACGACTTCGTCTCCAGGGCAGTGACCCTGGCCTCCGAACCCTCTTTGCGCCTGCAACTCGCTCAAGATTTGCGCGCGCGGTCCGATCTACTGTTCAAACAGGCGGACTGCGCAGCCGAAATGGCCGGATTCCTGGTCGAAAGCGTGGCCCGAAAGGAGGCAGCATGACCCCGATACCGGTCCTCAAGCCCGACATGCCCTCGGCCGACGAACTGCTGCCCTACCTGCGGCGGATCGACGAGGCACAGCAGTACGCGAACTTCGGCCCCCTCTGCCTTGAACTCGAGCGCAGGCTGGCCGTGGGCTGCGCATCGCAGGACGAGCATCCGGTCGCGCTGACCACGGTGGCCAACTGCACGGTCGGCCTGCAGCTCGCATTGATGGCCAGCGTCGACCGGCCGCGGGTCAAGGTGCTGGTGCCGTCGCTGACCTTCCCGGGAACGGTGTCCGGGATCCTGCAGGCCGGGTTCGAGCCGGTGCTGGCCGATGTCGATCCGGTGCGCTGGGTGCTGACGCCCGAGATCGCGCGTGCAGCGATGAACCGGGTGCGCGGCATCCGCGCCATCATGCCCGTCTCCGCGTTCGGCGGCGCGCTCGACGCGGACGCCTGGGACCGGCTGACCGAGGAGACCGGCGTGCCGGTGGTGATCGATGCCGCCGGGGCGTTCGGCAACCAGTCGATCGGGCGGCATACCGTCGTCGCCTTCAGCATGCACGCGACCAAGGCGCTGGGGGCGGGCGAGGGTGGTTTCGTCGTCGCACGTGACACGGAGCTCGTGGCACGCGTGCGCCGGCTGTCGAACTTCGGATACATGTCGGCGGGCGGCCTGATCTCGGACATCGGCGTCAACGGCAAGATGAGCGAATACGCAGCCGCCGTCGGCCTGGCGGCGCTGGACCGCTGGCCCGCGATCAGCGCCGCCCGTCAACGGCTGATGACCACCTACCGGAATGCCCTGGCCGATGCCTGTCCCGAGATCGTGCTGCAGGAGCGCCCGGTGGGCGGGGTGTACACGCTCGGGGTCGTCCGTCTGCCGGACAGGCTGCGTGCCGAGACCGTCGCGGAGTTCCTGGCATCGCGCGGCATCGGTTCGCGGCGCTGGTACTGCCCGGGCATCTACGCCCATCCCGCGTTCCTGTCGCTCACGCAGGCGGACGACCACGTGGTGGTCAAGCACCTCGACCAGCACCTGCTCGGCCTGCCATTCCACCTGCAGATGAGCCTGGCCGACATCGAGCGCGTGACCGGTGCGCTGCAGGCCATCCTCGCGCTCGGCGGCCGTGGCCGCACGGGCGTGGCGAAGGCCACGCGCAGCAGCGGTCCGCGCGGGTCGCACCTGCGCGCGGTCGGCTGAAGATGACGATGCGCACGCCACTGGTCGTGTTCGGCGCGGGCCAGGTCGCAGAGGTCGCCTGGCACTGCTTCGAACACGATTCACCCTACGAGGTGGTGGGATTCACCGTGGATCCGCAGTATCTCGGGGCGTCGACGCTGCTCGGCCTGCCGGTGCTGCCCTACGCGGAAGCCTGCGTCCGCTGGCCTGCGGCCGACCATTCGATGTTCGTGGCGATCGCCTATGGCCGCCTGAACCAGGCCCGCGCCGGCACCGTCGCCCGCGTGCAGGCCGACGGGTATCGCTGCGCGAACTACGTCAGTTCGAAGGCGCTGGTGGCGGGGGAAATCGTCCCCGACAGCAACACCTTCGTGATGGAACTGAACAACCTGCAGCCGTTCTCCCGCCTCGGCCGCAACGTCTGGCTCTGGGCCGGGAACCATGTCGGCCATCACGCGGTGATCGAGGACGACTGCTTCCTCGCCTCGCACGTGGTGGTGTCCGGCGCCGTCACCGTCGGCGCATCGAGCTTCATCGGCGTGAACGCGACGATCCGGGACAACGTGCGCATCGGCGCGCGCAACGTGATCGGAGCCGGGGTGGTGATCCTGGCCGACACCCGCGATGCCGAGGTGTACATCGGCCCGAAGACCGAAGCTTCGCGGGTGCCCAGCCACCGCCTGCGCGGCATCTGAACGGAACGACGATGGACAACGCGATGAACACGCCTGCCGGCCTGCTGCCGGGCCGCGATGCCGACGCCGGCGCGGGCAAGGGCAACGCCGGATGGCGCTGGCGCAAGCTGGGGCAGGTGTTCGATCCGCGTGCCTTCAGCGAATGGGCCGGCAGCCATGCGCAGGTGCCCACCGTGCTCGTGATGGCCGATCGCCTGCGCGTGTACTACGCCGATCGTGGCACGGACGGCCGCAGCTTCCCGACCTTCATCGATGTCGACCGTGAAGATCCGACGCGCCTGCTCGGTTGCCATCGGGCATCGGTGCTCGGACTGGGCGCGCCCGGCACCTTCGACGACGAGGGCGTGATGCCCGCTTGGGTGCACCAGCGTGACGGCCGGGTCTGGATGTACTACAGCGGCTGGAACCGCCGCCTGACGGTTCCCTACCACAACGCAACCGGCCTGGCGGTCAGCGACGATGGCGGCCTGAACTTCCAGCGCGCCTTCCAGGGGCCGGTGCTCGACCGCACCCCGGAAGAGCCCTACCTCGCGGTGACGCCCTGGATCGAGTGCGAGCCGCGCGCGCCCCAGGGCGCGCGGCAGCCTGGCCAGAGGGCGCCCCGGCCTGCCACGCCGGCGCGCCGTGCAGCGCGCAACGCGCGCTGGCAGGCCTGGTACATCTCGGGCGAGCGCTGGGTGCTGGTCGATGGCCGGTATGAACCGGTGTACGTGATCCGCCATGCCCGCTCGGACGACGGCGTGCACTGGCAACGCAAGGCCGTGACCTGCGTCGAGCAGGCGCACCCGCTGGAGGCCTTCTCGCATCCGACCGTGCTGCGCGAGGGCGGGCGATACCACCTGTGGTACTGCCATCGCCACAGCCTCGACTACCGCGACGGCAGCGGCGCGTACCGGATCGGCTACGCATGGTCCGACGATGGCGAGCGGTTCGTGCGCAGCGACGCGCAGTCGGGCATCGAACCCTCGGCGGAGGGCTGGGATTCGACGATGCTCTGCTATCCGTCGATCGTGCGCGCCGGAACGCGCACCTATCTTTTCTACAACGGCAACGGCTTCGGGCAGAGCGGCATCGGCGTCGCGATCCTGGAAGGCCACTTGCCCGGCCGGCATGGCGCGGCCGCCGTACAGACCACGGAAGGCTGACCCGGATGACGCTCCACGGAAGTTCACGCACCAGCAGCGAAGGCACGTCGGCGGACGAAGGCCAGCTCGAACGGCGGCAGGAGCTGGAACGCATGTTCCACGATTCCCCCCTGCCGCCCGAGCACCTGATGTTCAACCTGGGCATGTACACCCGCAGTTCCGTTCTGGTGAAGTTCCTGTTCATGAACGACATCTACCAGCGCATCCGACACCTGCCCGGCGCGCTGATCGAACTGGGCGTCTGGTGGGGCCAGAACCTCGTCCTGCTCGAGAACCTGAGGGCCATCCACGAGCCGTTCAACAAGCAGCGCATCGTGGTCGGCTTCGACACCTTCTCCGGCTACCGTACGTTCACCGACAAGGACATCCGCGGTGACGTGATGAGCGACGGCACCTATGCGACGCCGGCCGGGTATCGCGAGTACCTCGCCACGCTGCTCGAGGCGCATGAAGGCGCGAACGCCTTCGGCCACCAGCGCGGCAACCACCGCCTGGTCGAGGGCGATGCGACGCAGACCGTGCCGAAATACTTCGAGGACCACCCCGAGACGCTGGTGGCGATGGCGTTCTTCGACATCGGCACCTACCTGCCCACCGTCGAGGCCCTGAAGGCGATGAAGCCTGCGCTGATGCCGGGCAGCGTGCTGGTGTTCGACGAACTCACCTGGCCGGGGGCCCCGGGCGAGGCGATCGCCTTCAAGGAAGTGTTCCGCGACATCGACTACACGATCGAGAAGGCGGCGCTGTATCCGTCGAAGGCGATCGTCACCATCAAGTGAGGAGCTGGACATGCCCGACATGAGCGAACCCCCGTCTGTTTCCCGGCACTGCGTCCCGTCCGATGTCGGCGTCGATCGCTTCGCCGAGGCCATGGCCCTGCGCGGATGGCTGGTGGTCGACCGGTTCATCGATGAACCGCTGGTGGCGCGCATGCGCGTCGACCTCGACCAGGCCTATGTCGGCTGCCGGCGGCTCCAGGTCGCCAACGGCATCGCACTCGATACCGAAGGCACGCTGCATCACCTGGTGGGGCAGGGAGAGTCCTTCCTCGAGTTCATCGACCGGCTCGGCCCGCTGGTGCCGCACTTCGAGGCGCATTTCGGCGGACCGTTCATCCTGAACTCGTTCGGCGGGAACATCCTGCGCTCGAGCGCATCCTATGCGAGCGCCATCCACCGCGACGTGCGCACCTATTCCCCCGCACTGCCACTGCTCCTGAACACGCTGCTGATGCTCGACGATTTCACGTTGCGCAACGGCGCGACGATGATGATGACCGGCAGCCATCGCGACCATCCCGGCAGGCCTTCGGAGCAGGCTTTCATCGCCCGGGCCGAGGCCGCGACCGGCCGGGCCGGCAGCCTGCTCGTGTTCGATTCGAACCTCTGGCATGCGGCGGGCGTGAACACCACCGCGCGCCCGCGCAGGTCGGTGACGCCGATGTTCAGCCGCCCGCTGGTGAAGCCCCAGTTCGACCATCCACGCGCGCTCGGCTACGACCGCATGGACAGCCTGAGTGAACTGCAGCGCCAGGTACTGGGCTACCACGCACGCATACCGGCGACGCTGGAGGAGTGGTACCAGCCGCCGCAGCGCCGCATGTACCGGCCGGGCCAGGGCTGAAGCGATGAAACGAGAACTCGAGAACGAGCACCAGGATACCGGCGCACGGAAGTACGCGTATGCGTTCGACTACATCCATCGCGAATACATGTGGCGCGCGTTCCAGCCTTTCGTGCCGCGCGAGCCCGGTGCGCGGGCGCTGGAGATGGGCTGTTACCGCGGCGAGTTCACCCGCACGCTCGCGGGTGCCTTCGACGACCTGACGGTACTCGAAGGGGCGGGAGACCTGATCGAGGCGGCCCGCCAGGTGGTGCCCGGCCACGTGAGGTTCGAGCATTCGCGGTTCGAGGACTGGGCCCCGCCGGCACCGGCGCTGTTCGACGCGGTCTTCCTGATGCACACGCTGGAGCACGTCGACGAGCCGGTGCCGTTGCTCGAGCGGATCGGGCGCTGGCTGTCGCCGACCGGCCGCCTGTTCCTGGTGGTGCCGAACGCCAATGCCCCGTCGCGCCAGATCGCCGTGAAGATGGGGCTGATCGCGCACAACAGCGCGGTCACGTCCGGCGAGCACGCGCATGGGCATCGGCGTACCTATGCGTTCGACACGCTGGAGCACGACGTTCGCCTCGCGGGCCTGGACGTGGTCCATCGTGCCGGCGTGATGTTCAAGCCGATGGCCAACTTCCAGATCGATCGCGCGCTGGAGGCCGGCATCATCGACCGGGCCTATCTCGAAGGCTGCTACCAGCTCGGCATGGTCCATCCGGACCTGTGCGCGAGCATCTTCCTGCTCTGCGGCCCGGGCCCCGGCGGCCTGGGTGATGCAGGACACCGACACTGAGGGAACTTAAATGACACTTGCCCTACGCAGCGTGCGTCCCGGCGGCATCGTCGCTGGACGCGTGCCGGCCCAGCCGGGCTGGCTGGGTGCCTACCGCGACAGCGGACTGGCGGTGATCCCGGGCGTGCTGCCGGTCGATCGCCTCGACCGCATCGCACGCGACATGCACTGCACCTACGAGCGCCAGCTCGAGCGCCTGGGGCTTCCGGCTGCCCCCTGGAGCGGACGCGCATCGCTGCTGCAGAACATGGAGCGGCTGCTGCAGGCCGACGTCAAGGTGTACCTCGCGGCGACGCGCCACAATGCGCGCCTCGCTTCGCTGCAGCAGCTCGTCGTCTCGGACGCGGTGCTGTCGATCGCGTCCACGCTCGGCCTGTCCGCCACCTCGCTGCCCACCTCGCCGGTCCTGCACGTGATGGGGGACACCCTGCGCATACCCGGTGGGTACCATGGCGTGGCCACGCACCAGGACTGGCCGGTGGTGCAGGGCTCGCTCGACGCCGTGACGATGTGGTTCTCGCTGTTCGACGTGACGCCGCGCACCTTCCCGCTGCAGCTGATCCCGGGCAGCCACCGCCAGGGCGTCTGGCCGGGCAGGATCACCGAGCACACCAGCGAGGTCGATCCATCCGCCTACGACGACGCGGATTTCGTCACCGCGACGGTTTCGCGCGGCGACCTGCTGGTGTTCACCGGATTCACCGTGCACCGCACGGCGGTGAAGGATTGTGCCGGGCTGCGCATCGCCGCCAGCATGCGCTACGAGAACACGGCCGAGCCGACCTTCGTGGAACGCGAGTATCCCTGCGCGTACCAGCGTACCGTCATCCGCGAGGTGCTGTTCCCCGGCTTCCCGTCGGTGGCGCAGGTCGACGGCGCACTCGGGTTCGGCCACGGGGGCTGAACGGGCAGGTCCGTCCGGGCAAGCGGGGTGCCGCCGCTTCGGGCGGGTCAGCCTGCGGTGGACAGCCAGTCGCGCCAGATCGCGCGCAGGCGCGCTTCGAAGGCGGTCGCGAAGCGGTCGGTCTGCCACTGTGGCGTCGTCGCCAGGTATTCGGCGAGGTGCCGGCGCTGCCTGCGCAGGTGGTCGACATCCCCGGCCAGTGCCGCGGCCCGGTCGATGTAGTCGTCCACGTCGCGGGCGATGTAGTCGTGGAGGCTGGCGCCGACCAGGATCGAGGCGGTGTTGCGGCTGCGCCATTCGTGGCCGCCCACGGCGACCACCGGGACGCCTTGCCACAGGGCGTTGATCGAGGTCGAGCCGCTGCTGTACGGAAAGGTGTCGATCGCGACGTCCACCTGGGCATACAGCCGCTTCATTGCCTCGTAGGGAGAAGGGCCCTCCAGGATCAGGCGCCCGGCGCCGATGCCGAGCGCGGCGAACGCAGTGGCGACCCGCTCGCGTTCCGAGCGGACCCTCAGGTTCGCGCTCTTGAGGTAGAGCCGCGCGCCGGGCACGCGGTGCAGCAGCCGTGCCCAGGCCTGCATGACCTCGTCGTTGACCTTGAAGAAGTCGCCGAAGCAGGAGAAGGTCGGATGGCCGTTGCGCTCGATCGGCGGGGGCGATGCAGCGGGCGGTGCTCCCATGTCCCAGGCGGATATGGTGCCGTTCGGCATGTTGAACACCTTCTCCACATAGAGGGGCCGGTCCTCGGGTGGCACGCTGTAGTCGTCGGCGACCAGGTAGTTGTAGGCGCGTGCGCCGACCGTCGCGGTCAGGTTGAACCAGTTGACCTGCACCGGCGCCGGCTGGCGCAGCATCGCGTCGAAGAAGTTCGGCGTGCGCAGGCGGCCATTGATGTCGAGCATGATGTCGACGCGGTCTGCGCGTACCTGGTCGAAGAAGGCGGCGTTTCCGATCCCGCGCACGTCGCGGTAGCGGTCGACCAGGGTCGACAGGACGTCCCCGCCACCGCCGAAGTTGTAGCAGCACAGCTCGATGCGTTGCCGGTCGTACTGTCGGAAGAATGGATAGAGCGTCTGCCGACCGATCATGCTGTCGATGTAGTCGCCGACGAGGCCCACGCGCAGGCGGCGCTCGGGGTCACGGTCGTTGGGGAAGGACGAGGGGGCGGGCAGTCGCGCTTCGCCGGCATGCGCGACGGCCCAGGCGCGGCTTTCCTCGAAGTACGCACGCGCGCTGTGGCGCGGGCTCGCCAGGTAGCACTTGAGCAGGAAGTTGTGGTGGTCGATCGTGTTCGAACGCGAGAGGTCCGCGCGGGCCATCGCTTCGGCCTCGTCGACGAGGCCGCCGTGGTAGAGCCGGTCGCGCACCAGCGGGTCAGGCTGCATGCGCGCGACCGCGAGTCGGCGCAGGTCGTCGGCTGCGGGGTTGCCGAGTCCCTTGCCGGGCAAGCGGTCGAGCAGGGGGATGGCGTGGTCCGGCAGCCCGCGTTCCACGACCACCAGCGCCAGGTTGAGAAGGAGCTCCGCGCTGTCCGGATGGCGGGCGAGCCCGGGCTCCAGTGCGTCCTGCGCGCCGGCAAGGTCGTGCGCGCGATAGCGCACCCTGCCGAGGCCGCTCGCACCCTGCACGCAGCCCGGGGACAGTCGGGCCGCTTCCTCGAAGCAGGCCTGCGCCTCGTCCGCGCGTCCGAGGGCCAGCAGGACGTTGCCCAGGTTGCCGAAGGCGTCCGCGTAGTCCGGGCGATGATGGATGGCAGCGAGGTAGGACTGCAGCGCGGCTTCGTCGTCGCCAGCCGCGCTACGCACGCTGCCGAGGTTGTTGTGCGCTTCGGCTGCATCGGGGCGAAGCACGAGCGCCGCTTCGATCAGGCGTGTCGCGAGTGCCACCTCGCCGAGATGGAGTGCGGCGACGCCCATCAGGTGCACCGCGTCGAAGTTCGACGGATCGGCTTCGTGCAACTGGCCATAGAGCGCGATCGCCTCCCGCACGCGCCCCTGGTTGTGCAGGCTGATGGCAAGGTCGAGCCGTTCGCGGCTGGTGTCGTCGGGGGCGCGCGGATCCGTCATGCAGGGTGCAGGCGATGGCTTACGGTAGGGGCGCCGGCGCGGATCGTGAAACGCACCGAGCGAACGGGCATTATCGGGCATCGGACGCGCAATGCGAAGCATCGGCCGGCCCTGCCGGTCGACGCACGACAGCGCGACGGGCGAGGCGGATCTCCCGCGCGCACAGCCAGAGGGCAGGGCCAGTGACCACCATTGCCATCATGCAGCCGTACTTCTATCCCTACGCCGGGTACTTCCGGCTGTTCTCGCGCGCCGATCTCTTCGTGGTCTACGACTGCGTGCAGTTCCCGCGCCGTGGATGGGTGCACCGGAACCGGCTGACCGGGGCCGACGGAACCCTGCAGTGGCTGACCTTGCGCCTGGCGCATGCACCGCAGGAGACCGCGATCCGCGAGATGCGCTTCGAAGCCGGCGCGATGCAGCAGCTCGAGGCCGACCTGCGCCGCTTCCCGGTAGTGCACGGCCTGTTGAAGGAGGAGGGGCCCGGCCAGCTCCCACTGCTCGAGGGCGGGGCGCTGCTGGTCGACTACCTGGAACGAAACCTGAAGGCAACGCTGGCGCGGCTGACGATCGACTGCCCGACGGTTCGATCTTCATCGCTGGACATCGACCCGGCGCTGCGCGGGCAGCAGCGGATCCTCGCCATCGCCCGGCAGCTGGGCGCCACCCGGTACCTGAACGCGCCGGGCGGGCGTGACCTGTATGACGCCGACGCGTTCGTGCAGGCAGGGATCCGGCTGGACTTCCTCGAGCCGGCTACCGGCAGCCCGGCGAGCATGCTCGAGCGGCTCGCCGCGGCGGATCACGAAGGCATCCGCGCGGACGTCAGCTGATCGTGCCGGCGGGGCGGCGGCCGCGTCGGCAGGGAGCCGCGTGACGAATCTGGCAGCGCCGGCGACACATGCGTGGCATCTCGGGGACCGCCCCTCAAGTTCCGCTGTCCGATGCCGTAATCCGGATCGACATG
>LNFM01009024.1_pt1 | contig 14723 bp, 15 predicted proteins | sample 596031 | NCBI WGS metagenome assembly LNFM01 (sample SAMN04254537, study PRJNA301005) | activated carbon metagenome | isolation source: dual media filters at the Ann Arbor, Michigan drinking water treatment plant | place: USA: Ann Arbor
GGGCGGGCCTTCGGCGGAGCGTACGACTGCGTCGGCGGGCAGCACGATGCCCTGGACCTGCCGCGCCGTGCGCAGGGTCACCATCACCGAGGCGCCGATGGGCGCATCGGCCGGCGGGTTGTCGACCCGGAAATTGACCGGCACGGCCTGCTGACGCACCGTCAGACCCCGCCCCATGAAGGTCAGCTCGACGGTGCGGCCATCGGCCAGCGTGGCGGAGGCCCCGGTCACGCGGTCCAGGCCCTGCCGCTCGAAGGCCAGCGCTTCGACCCAGAGACGGGATGGGTCCACGATGTCGAAGACCGAGACCTGGCTGTCCACCAGTTGGCCGACCGCGCCGCGCACCACGGACACCACGCCGGAAACCGGAGCGACCAGCGACTCGCGGCCCGACAGGGCCGGCTGGATCGCGGCCCGGCGCTGCCGCGCACCGGCGAGTTCGGCCTGCGCCTCCGAGATCTCCCGCTCGGAGACGCTGCCGCGCAGCGCGACCAGCCGGCGGACACGCGCGTCGAGGATGGTGATCTGTGCGTCCAGTTCCGCCGCGTTCTGGACAAGGCCGCCGCGCTCCGCGGCGCTGTAGGTCGGCAGCACAAAGGCCAGCACCTGGCCACGCTCGACCCGCTGACCAAGGATGGGAAAGCCGCGGTCGGTGGGTTCCAGGCGCCCAGGCTGCGAGGACTGCACGCGGCCGGATGCATTGGGGTCCGGCACAAGCGTCCCGACCATGCGCATGGACGCGGCGGCGTCACCGCTTGCGGTGACCTGGGTGCGGATCGTCAACAACCGCTGCGATCCTTTCGGCATAAAGATCGCCCCATCGTCCAGGCGGCGCGGAGCCTCGAAGGTGGAGGTCGAACCGGGCGCGGGGCTATGGCCGGGATCGGCCCAGGCGAGGGGAGAGCCCAGCAGCATCAGGCCAAGCCCCAGGGCGGCCACGCGGCGGGCCGGCGCCTCTGCCGCCGCGGGTCGTGGGGTCGCGGGGGCGGCAGGTTCCGCCTCCTCCACCATGGGCGGCAACGGCCGCCGCACGGAGCCCCGGCCCAAGAGCACGCCCACCACCAGCAGCAGCAGGCCGAGTGCGAGTTGGGTTGCAGTGCTGCGCAGGAAGGCGAACAGTGAAGCGGCCGCGCCGTGCGTGACGACCGCCTCGGGGATGTCGAGACGCGCGGTCAGCAGGTCCATCTGTTCGCCGGCGCTGACGGTGAACACGACGTCACGCGGGCCGGGCCGGGCCAGCAGCGGTGAGCGGGCAACGAACAGGCCAATGCCCTGCCGCTCGGTTGCCACCTCCTGGCCGTCTATGGTCAACGTGACCGCCCCATCGAGCGGCGCATTGTCGGCCCATCGGTCGAGGTAGATGGTCAGCACGCCGCCCGGCTGCAGCACGGAGACGATCTCGAACAGGTCGCTGTGCGCCTCGGCGCGTGGCAGAGCCGCCGAAACGGCGCTGGCCTCGTCGTCATGGCCAGGATGGGCCTGGGCGGGCATGCCGGCGGCGAATGCGAGCAGCGCGGCGAGGAGGATGGATCGGATCATTGCGGCTCCAGGCCCAGGGTTTGGTTGATGACGGACGCGATACGGCCTTGTTCGACACGCGCGCGCCGGCGCTGTGCGTCGGCCTGCGCGATCTGGGCGCGCACGCGAACCACTTCCGCGAAGGGGAGATTTCCCGCGCGATAGGCGGCTTCGCTGAAACCCGTTTGCTCGGCCAGGGCGCGGTGGCGCTGCTCAGCGAGGGCTGCGATGGCGGCGGCGTCCTCGGCCTGGGCGCGGGCGCGCCGATCCGCGCCGGCCAGTGTACGCGCGACGGTGGACAGCGTTGCCTCGGCCAAGGCCGCCTCGGCTCGCGCCGTGGCAACACGCTCGTTTACTTGCGGTGCGTAGGAGAAAGGGATGCGCACGCCGACAAGGATGCGATCGATGTAGGGCGCGCCAGTGGCGTCACGCTCGCGCCGCCAGCCGCCGAACAGGGCGGGATTGGCGCGATCCCGGACCTGCGCGAGGCGCTCTTCCGTGCGGGCGAGGTCCTGCGATGTCCTGGCGACGATGGCGGCCGGCAGGGCGCGGAGTGCGGCTTCGCCAGCTGGCGGCGGTGCCGCCCGCTCGGGCTGGCCTTGGACGGGATCCCTGCCGGTGAGCGTCCGGAACGCGATGCCCGCATCACGAACCGCCCCGGCGGCACTGCGAAGCGTGGCCTCGGCATCTCGGGCATCGGCGGCGGCCAGCAGAAGGTCGGCGCGCGGCACCTGGCCAGCGGCAACCTGGCGGCCCAGGTCGCGCTCCAGCGCCCGCGCGGCCGTGACGCGTGCCTGGGCCGCCTCGCGCTCGGCGTTCGCCGCCGCCCAGCTCCAATAGGCCTCCCGAACCAGGCCGGCCAGCGTGATGCGTGCCTCGGCGATGCGGGCGTCAAGCTGGGCGGTCTGGGCTTCCACGGTCCCGCGCAAGGCACGCGCCTCGCCGGGCAGCCATACGGGGATCTCCCCGCCGATCTCGAACTCCTGGAAGCCCGTGCGCTGGGTGAAGGTGGTGGTGCGCCAGGATGGGCTGATTGATGGCGCAGCCGGCAGCAGGCTCTGGGAGCCTTGGCGACGCGCCTCGATCACCGCGCGCTGAGCCAAAAGGCCTCGAAGCTCGGCATTCAGATCGACGGCGGCGTTGAACCCGCTGCGGACGTCATATGCCTGTCCGGGCGTGGCCCAGACCAAAACCGTGGCAAGAAGGAGAAAGCTGCGCATGCGAAAACTCCGGTCCCGACGGTCTTGCCGCGGCAACCGCGACAAGACCGCTCAGGATCATGACAAAGTGTGTCAAGCGTAGCGTAGGAGTGTCTCCATCCCGCGGACCTGGTGGTAGAGATGGTGGCAGTGCAATGGCCATGCGCCGGGGTTGTCGGTCGTGAAGGCGATGGTGACGCGCTGCATGGGCGGCACCAGGACGGTGTCGCGCACGGCGCCCGCGAAACGGCGGCCTTCTATCGCCACGACCTGAAACCGATGACCGTGCAGGTGCATGGGATGCGACATCATCGTGGTGTTGCGCATTTCCACCTCCAGGCGCTCGCCGCGACGGACCTGGATGGGGGTGCCGTCGCCCAGGCCCCAGCGATAGGCTGCCATGTCGCCCGTCAGCGGCAGTGTGATGCTGCGCGAGGCTCGGATGGGTCGCGAGGGGCCGCGCAGGCGCGTTTCGAGGTCGAGGCCGACAGCGGGCGCGGTCTCGCCCATCGCCGCCACGCGGGAGATATTGGCGCCCGGCGGCTGGAGGATGATGCCGGTGCGCTCACGCGCGCCTTCGCGGCGGAACAGGATCGGCACGGCACCGCCGCCGGCCGGCAGGTCAAGCAACACGTCGACCCGCTGGGAGACGGCGAGAGGCACTGTCGATACCTGGAGCGGCTCGACCAGATCCTCGCCGTCCACGGCCACAAGTCTTCCGGCGACGGGGCCGAGATCGAGATGGAAGCCGGTGGCAGCCGCGCCATTGATGATCCGCAGCCTCACGCGCGCGCGTCGCTCGACAGTGATCACGTCCGGGTCGTCGAGGGTCCGGTCATTGGCCAGGTAAGCATCGAAATCGAGGTCATTGATGTCCATCGCCATGCCGGATCGGCCAAGGCCGACCAGTCCGCGCAGCCGGTCGAGAATGCCCATGCCGGCCATCGCGCCATGCGGGGATGAGGCTGCGGCGTGCGGGCTCGCCGCGCCGTGCGGCGAAGCCTCGGCGGCGCCGCCGAGCAGCCGGGTGAGAAGCTCGTCTGCCGGCGTAAAGCTGAAGTCCTGCAGCAGGATCACCACCTCCTGCTCGTCCTGTTCCGCCGCTGGCCGAACGATCAGCGGTGCCGCCATCAGGGCCTGCTTCTGCATGCCCAGGTGACTGTGCATCCAATGCGTGCCGGGGCGGTCGAGCGGAAAGCTGAACGCCTCGCTGCCACCTGGTGCGATGGGGTCCATCGACACGCCGGGCACCCCGTCTTGCCGCCAGGGTGGCGTCGGGCCATGCCAATGGATGCCTGTCGGTTCGGCAGTCTCGTTGATGACGCGGACAGAGAATCCGTCACCGGCACGCCCAGTCCAGCCGGGCTGAGCGCGCTGTCCCAACAGACCGAAGACTCGCGCGGGACGGCCCTTCACCTCGATCTGTCGGGTGACGACACGGATGATGTGGGGTTCCGACTGTGCCATGGCCGGAAGGGGGGCTGCGGCGGCGCAGGCAAGGAACTGGCGACGATTCATGGACAACATCCTGACTATGCAAGAAACGGGGGGGGGCGTCCCGCCTTGTCGGTTCACTGACTGATGGCCGGCGGGGGCGGCGCAGCGGCGCCGACGAGAGAGTAGGGAAAACTCATGAACAATGTGCTGGCTGGGTAAGTGTAGGGCGGGGTTACCCCCGCCCTATTGGCTCAACGGCTGCCGGCCGGGCGGTGCCCATGCTCGATCACGGGCAAGCCGTCCTGGTTGTCCACGACACGGCCGGGCGCAGGGAAGCCGAGGTTTCCGCGCGCCGGCCCGCTGTAGACGATGGTGCTGTCCTGCGCGCCGCCGGGAACGCTGGCCACGCCCGCAGAGGCGCCTGCGTGGGTAGAGGCGTCGGGGCGGTGGATCTCGGGCGTGCCGTCGCCGGTCGCACCGGTGACGTGCGGTGCGAAGTTGCCGGTTTCGGGCCGGCCGGAAGGGTCGTGGGCCAGCGCGGCGGTCGTCAGCATGGCGAGGCCGGCGGCCAGGATCAGAGAGGAGCGCATCGTTCGGTTCCTTGTTCGAGAGCCGGATGATCCCGTGCTCGTGGAACCGTTCTGGCTGCCAGATGCCGACGTTGCTTCTCCGAGATGTGACAAAGCTTTGCCTGCAAAGGCTGTGAGCTGCGTCTTTGCACGACGGCCCGGCCAGCCGACCGGTTGCGCAGGGTCCTGCGGGGCCGAATAGAGGTCGAGCGGCCGCAGGATAGAAATCTCGCGCTGGACCGCGCGTTCATCCTTCGCAGTCGTCGCCTGCTTGGTCGAGGGCATGCGAGGATCCGGCCACATCAACCGAGACCTCGCGCAGCAGCGTCGGCCCCCTGGACAGCCGCCGTCCGAGCGCCTCCAAAAATCGCTCGTACCGCTCGCGACCCTTGGCCTGCGCGGCGGCATAGTGCGTCTCGGATGGTGCTGGAACGGCGATCAGCCAGTGCCGCACGAAGAGCGCAAGGGTTTCCAGGCCGACGCCGGTATCGCGGTTCAGGCGCTCGATTTGCCGGCCTATCCGGTCGAGGCGCTTGGCGACGACCGTCTCCATCCGGTCGGGCGCATCGGGCGACAGGAACGACGCGATCGAGGCTTCGGCAATCACCGAGAGCGAGCGGCGCCGCTCCTTCGCATAAGCCTCGAGCTGCTTCGCCAGCTTCGGGTCGAGATAGACGGAGAGGCGGACCTTCCGCATGGCGAGGCCTCAGAGGGCGATGCCATCATCGGGATCGAGCGCTGCCTGCCGCGCCAGCCGTCCCGGCCGGACGCGCAGCGCGCGCGCCCGTGCTGCGTCGTCTTCCTGATCCTGGTCGAGCAGCGGCAGTTCCTTTTCGGTGGGCAGTCCTGGCTCGGGTACGATCTGTTCGTGCTCCGGGAGCGTGGGCTCGCGCCGCAATCCGCCGTCCTGGTCATCATCCCGTGCCGCGGTTGCTGAGGACACCGGCGTTGGCTGCGGCGGTGGAACCAGGCCACTCCAGTCGTCGCCGCGCGTGTTCATCTGGGCGGTGGTCCGCGGATCAGGCGGCGCCAGGACACGCGCTTGCAGCTGCCGATCCTCGTAGTAGCGCGCCTTCCGTGCGCGGATCGGCGGGCAACCGGACACCAGCACGATCTCGTCGGTTGGCGGCAGCTGCATCACTTCACCTGGCGTCAGCAGCGGCCGCGACGTCTCCTGGCGCGACACCATGAGGTGCCCAAGCCACGGCGACAGGCGGTGCCCCGCATAGTTCCGGCTGTCGCGGATCTCGGTTGCCGTGCCGAGCGCATCGGAGACGCGCTTCGCCGTGCGCTCGTCATTGGTCGCGAAGGCGACGCGAACATGGCAGTTGTCGATGATTGCGTTGTTCGGCCCGTAGGCTCGCTCGATCTGGTTCAACGACTGCGCGATGAGGAAGGACCGGATGCCGTAGCCCGCCATGAAGGCGAGCTGGCTCTCGAAGAAGTCGAGCCGTCCGAGCGCGGGGAACTCGTCCAACATCAGCAGCAGCCGATGGCGCCGCCGCTCGTTCTCCAGCGCCTCGGTCAGGCGGCGACCAATCTGGTTCAGCACGAGCCGCACCAGCGGCTTGGTCCGCACGATGTCGGAGGGCGGGACGACGAGGTAGAGCGTGATCGGCTCACGTGCCTCGACCAAGTCGGCGATCCGCCAGTCGCATCGGCGCGTGACCTGCGCGACGACGGGATCGCGGTAGAGGCCGAGGAAGCTCATGGCGGTCGAGAGCACGCCTGATCGCTCGTTATCCGACTTGTTGAGCAGCTCGCGCGCCGCGGATGCGATCACGGGATGTGGCCGATCGCCGAGATGCGGCGTCGTCATCATGGCCGCCAGCGTCCGCTCGATCGGGCGGCGCGGATCGGAAAGGAAGCCCGCCACGCCCGCGAGGGTCTTGTCCTGCTCGGCGTAGAGGACGTGCAGGATGGCGCCGACCAGCAGGGAGTGGGAGGTCTTCTCCCAGTGGTTCCGCCGCTCCAGCGCGCCCTCAGGGTCGACCAGGATGTCGGCGATGTTCTGCACGTCGCGCACCTCGCTGTCGCCGCGGCGGACCTCGAGCAGCGGATTGTAGGCGGCGCTCGCCGGGTTGGTAGGGTCGAACAGCAGCACGCGGCCGAAGCACGCCCGCCAGCCGGCGGTGAGCTGCCAGTTCTCGCCCTTGATGTCGTGCACGATGGCCGAGCCAGGCCAGGTCAGCAGCGTCGGCACGACGAGGCCAACGCCCTTGCCGGAGCGCGTCGGCGCGAAGCACAGCACATGCTCCGGCCCGTCATGGCGGAGGTAGCGCTGGGCGAACCAACCGAGGACGACGCCATCGGGGGCCAGCAGCCCGGCGTCCCGCACTTCGCGCTCCGTCGCCCAGCGGGCCGAACCGTAAGTGGTCACGTCCCGCGCCTCGCGGGCGCGCCAGACGGACATGGCGATGGCGATGCCGATGGCCGCGAAGCCCCCGGCGGCGGCGATGACGGCGCCCTCGTAGAACACCCGCGGCGCGTAGGCGTCGTACCAGTACCACCACAGGAAGAAGGCGGGTGGCGGGTAGACCGGCACGCCGGCCCAAACGTCCATGGGGTGACCAAGCTGCGCCTGGTAGCCGAGGCGCCAGGCGACCCATTGCGTCGCGCCCCAGACCCCGGCGAGCACGATCAGGAAGACGACCAGGACCTGGCCCCAGAGGATCTTGGTGGCGGTCATGGGTGGGTGGGGCGCGCGGTCACCATGGAGCGACACGTGCGCGATCGACGCGCTCGTGTTCAAGCAGACGCTGACCTGCGTCGTAGCGGCGGCGAGCGCATCGCACAGAACGGCGGGGGACCCGTTCCGGGCCGAGACGGCGGCGCCGCATCCGCTCAGAGGCTAAGGCCTCGCCTGCGCGTGGGCGCGAACTCAAGGCTACCGTCAGGCGCGATGCCCCCTGCCACCGAAAGTCCCCGCTGCCGCTCCATCGACGGCTTCCAGGGCACCAGTTGAAAGCCGAGGCCGTCGTCCATCATCGCAAAGCGCCCCGATGCGAGGTCGAGCCGGCGTGTGAACGCGCCGGTGACGGGCGTCCCGTCCCGCGTCGGCCGCCACACCTTGCCCGTCTCGGCGGTAAGCCGCGCGGCGACTGCTTCGAGCTCGCGATCCCTGAGTGTTGCCAGCAGGTCGCACGCGAAGATCATGCGCTGGCCGTGACGCCGCGCGAGGCCCTCCGAGACCAGGTGGTCTGTCCGTGCGGCAAGGGCCGCGCGGACGTCCCCGCCGAAGCCATCACCGCCAAGGGAGCTAGGTGCCTGGTCCAGCAGCCGACGATCGAGCCAGGTCGCCCCCTCGACGGCTACCTGGGCCTCGATCGGCAGGTCGGAGCGCACCGCCAGCGCGGTACGCTCACGGCCCTTGGCATCGGTGAAGTGCCGGAGTTCGACGACGGCGCCCGGTGCCGCGTCACCGGTGGCTTCGAGGTCGCGGAAGCGCAGATGGTGCACGCGGCCGTCAACCCCATCCACGATGGCGAAGGCCGTGCCCTTCAGCTCGTTGTCCAGGCCACGCGCCACGAGCCGCCCGACAACCGGGCCTCGGTCGCCGTCGAGGACATAGTGCTCCGCGCCGCGATCCCACCCCCGACCGGTGAGTTCCCGGTGCATGCGCCTGATGATGTCGCCGCGCTCGCCGAGCGCACGGAGGCGCGGCTCGAGATCGTCAGCAAGGCGCCATTGCGCAGGACCCATCGGTTCAGCGAGACCTAGCCGCTCCAGGGTTCGAAGCCGCCCGATCCGCAGGGTGGTGTCGTCGCGATGTGCAGCTGCGGCCGGGGGGCGCAGGTCCAAGACGCCATCCGCGGCGTGCCGCACGAGCTCGCGGTCCAGGCTGGTCCACCGCTCGGCCTGCGTCTCGCGCTCCAGGCTTTGGCGGATGTCGTGCTCCGTCCGTGGACCCAGTTCGAGGGTCGCGCGCTCGGCCGCCCGCGCGCGCAGACCGTCGCTGATGTAGTCGCGCGACATGACCAGGTTCTCACCGTCGTCGGCCCGTCCACGGACGAGAACGTGGATGTGCGGATGCTCGGTGTTCCAGTGGTCGACCGCGACCCAGTCCAGCCGCGTGCCGAGGTCGCGCTCCGCAGTCGCCATCAGCTCCCGCGTATAGGCGCGAAGGTCGCCCAGCTCGGCGGCATCCTCCGGCGACACGATGAAGCGGAAGTGGTGGCGGTCGCCCTCGCAGCGCTCGGCGAAGGCACGGTGGTCGGCGTCACCGGCCGCGTCGAACATCCGCCCCGGCGCGCCATCGCGGGTGACCCCATCGCGCCGCAGATAGGAGAGGTGGGCAGAGAGAGGCGCGGCGCGGGCGCTGTGCCGCACGACGCGGGCCTTGATCGCGACCACGCGGCTGTCGGGCCGCAGCCGCGCGCGGGCCTGCACGGCGGCGGCGCGACCGCGGCCAAAGGTGCTGCGGCTGGAGGCCCGCCGTTCACCACCGCGTCGGAAGCCGCCAGCCTTTTCGGTGGCCGCGAGCGCCTGGGACAGAAAGGACCGCGCCCGGCGCGGTGTCTTGACGTCTCTGATGCGCCCGGGCCGGACGCGCAGATCGTCGTCCCGGGTCATGTGCTGGCTTCCCGCACATCGCGCGAAGCGGTGTCGGTGCAGTGGGTTGTCGCGTCGCGCAGGCTACGGCCATTGGCCGCACCTCGCGCGGGGGCGTTGATTTTCCTGCCTGCTTCTCCGCGACCGTCGCTCCGCACACCGCGGCCTTTATCTTGCAATCTGCGGTCGGGGTTCCTGCGTCCTCCGCCACCATCGCTCGGGTGGTCGGTTCTGGGGTAGCCGGCAGCAGCACAGAAGCCCCCGAACATACGCGCGGCTGCGACAGCGGAGCGATTGCAGGGGCGCGTCATGAAATGCGTCCCGACGACATCACTCATCGTTCACCGCCCGAGCTGCGACGGATGGCGAAGATGGAGCCGCGATGGCCCGCCGGACCGTCGGCCTCATGCGACTCCGCTGCTCGGGATCGGCCGACGAATGGCTGCGCGGCTTGTGTGTCGGCTGCGATCGTCGCACCGCCAACCGGCACGAAGATCGACCGCGTCGGTGCCATGTCGTCACCCGCGAGCCGCACGAAGGTGCCGTCAGCGTTGCGCGCAGCACCCATCGCAAGCTGGCCAGGTGCAGAGGTGCCGGCGTCACCGGTGAGCAGTGGTGCGAGGGCTGCGACATAGGCTCGCGTCTCCGCAGGCAGCGGCTGGCCTGTGGCAAGATGCGCCTCCACCCGACGCGGCCCGGCGTTGTAGGCCGCCAGCATCAGCGGCACCGATCCGAAGCGGTCCAGCATCTCGCGGAGATACGCAGTGCCAGCGAGGATGTTGTCCTGCGGCGCGAAGGGATCGGCGCCGAGGCCGTGTTGCGCGCGCAGGCCTGCCCAGGTCGCCGGCATCACCTGCATCAGCCCCATCGCGCCGCGGTGCGACACGGCGTGCCGATCGCCGGCGCTCTCCGCGCGCATCACCGCCCTGATCCAGGCTTCCGGAATGCCGAAGCGCTGCGAGGCGGCAGCGATCTCGGCAGCATGGATCGTCTGCGCCGCCAGCCCGGATGGCGACAGGCCGACCAGCAGCAGCACGGCTGCGATACAGGGCCACGACCGGGACGGGAGGGAGGAAGCGAGCCGTCCAGTGCGCCCTGCCAGAGCGCCGCGCGTCGCAAATGGGTGGGCGTGGAACGGGGGCGTCATGCTCCTGGTCCGCGCTCCGTGATCCAGACCGGACGCAGCCGGGCGACAATGCTCGTGCGTGGGAGAGGCCCGAAGTAGCGGCCGTCGAGGCTGTCCGGCTCGGCGGGGTTGAGGAGGAACACCTCGCCGGACTCGAGCCTGTGGCACCCGTGCCAGGTCGGCAGCGCGCGGCCCAGGCGGTCCGTGCCGCGACGGTGTGCGACCGTCCCGGCGTCGACGATGATCGCGTGACCCGCTGCGCACACCACCTGCGGCGGCAGGGCGGCGACATGCTTCAGCAGCGGCACGCCGCGCGCGACGTAGCCTCGCTCGGCGAGGAACGCCGCCAGCGTCTCCGGCGGGCGGACGAGGACCATGTCGCCGCGCGCGATTGTGTCGGCCGACGCCGCGACGTAGAGGCCGAGCGGCACGCTCGCCGACGCGTTCCAGATGATGCGCGGCTGCCAACCCGCTAGCGCTGGGACAGCGATCAGTCCTAGCCCGGCGAGCATAGCCGCGACCGGCGCCGCGCGCCGTCTCCGCCGCGCCGTCATGCGTCGATCCTCCGGCGCAACAGCCAGGCGCGGTGGCGCTCCCGCGTGTAGGCGCGCGCCGGCTCGCCGGCTGAGAGGCGGTTCATGACGTGCCGCCAGTGGTCCGGACAGGCTTCCTCGGGTGCGACGCCCGCGCGCTCGACCGCGTCGATCGCGCGCAGCACCTCGTTGACCTTCGGCCAGCCGGAGATGCGCAGCAGGATCTCCGCACCAGGCTCCACAAAGCCGATCGTGCTGAAGGCCTCGCCCGGGCCGATCGCGCGCAGGATGTCGATGCGGCTGACGACGGTGCCGTAGCCGTTCGACGCCCACCGCACGAAGGCGAAGACCTCGCCCGCGGCGAAGGCGACGACGCGGCGTCGGCGGTCGAGGATCGTCTCCTCGGCGACCCGCCCGAAGCGGATCCAGCGCTCGACGCGGCCCTCGAGCCACAGCAGCTCGACGCGGGTCAGCGCCGTCATGGCGCCGCCTCCCGCTCCCCGTCCCGGCCGTGTTTTCCACCGACCGCGCTGGGCCTACCTTCATTAGAATTAGACTCAATTAGAGTCTTTACGGGCCAGAATTCCGCTTGTGCCGTAACGGCTTGCGGGTGGTTCGTGCGCCTGATCTGCCGTGTCGGCTGCGCCTGATCTGCCGTGTCCCGTGCGCCCGATCTGCCGAGCGGTTCCACAGGCCCGCACAAGTTATCCACAGAGCCGGCGTGGCGGCTGCACGGCGTGATTCGCAACAGTTCGCTGCCGCCTGCATCGCGGCGGATGGCGAGGCGATAGCCTGGCAGGCTCTGCCGCGCGGCAATCCGTCGGAGATCGACCGCGAAGTCAGCGAAGCGTGCGAGGCTGCCGGACTTGGCGTGCAGGTGCCGGAACTCGAATGCCCAGCCGGACGGCTGATGCCCGGCGTGCTTGCGCGCGACGCGGTACAGCCAACGCTCGATGCCGCCCGAGAGGCGGAAGTACGCCGGGTCGATGGTCAGCAAGAGCTGACGATCGAGGACGCCGCGATAGAACCAGTCCGGTAGCACGAACTCCATGCCGTCGGCGCGGCCGGAGGCAGTGACCCGCTCCTCCCATTCGTTGACCCATGAGAATTGCTGGCGCCGCCAGTGCGCACCGTGGCGGATCGTGGTGCGGATGACGGTGGACTGGAGCCGACCCAAGGCGGCTTTTAGCAGCAGGTACTGGTGCTGGCCGGTGCCGCGCCCGATGGCGGTCAGCAGCTGGTGCGGAGCGAAGCGCATGAACCGGGAGGCTGCGAGCCCTCGGTCGGCGGCCTCGACGATCTGCGAGCCGGCCCAGATCAGCACGTCGGCATCCCAGATGGTGGCCATGCCGTGCTCAGGGACGGCGTGGACCTGCACCTCGACGTCGCCGGCGCGGTAGAGGATCGGCGCAACGCGGCGACCCTTCGCCAGCGAGAAGAACGGCCGCTCCATGAGGTCCCGCTGATCGCGGCGCGGCGGGCCGTCCTCGGGCAGCGCGTCGAACGGGCTCAGTCTGAGCCGCTCGCTCGGGGTTCGCTCGCCGTGCATCGTCGAGTCAGCGACGTGCTGCGCCGGCATAGGCCGGCGAGACTGCGGCATGGCGCTTGGCGGGCAGCACGGTCTCGCCCGTGTCATCGCTGGTCGAGGCCTTGGTGCCGCGGTTCACCCAGGCCTGGAGGTCCGTCAACGCATAGACGACGCGGCCGCCGATCTTGGAGTAGCGCGGGCCGGTGCCGTAGGTGCGATGCTTCTCGAGGGTGCGGCCGGACAGGCCGAGGAAGCGTGCGGCCTCGGGCGTGCGGAGGTATCGCGGCGGCAGGCCTGCATTCGGGTCGGGCATCGGGAGCCTCCGGTGATGCTGTCGGATGCCGCGCATGGGGCGCGGCGGTCGCATCGGAGGCTGGCGAAGCGGGGTCGCGGCGGGGGAGTCCGAAGACTGCGGCGGAGGAAACGGACCCCCAGTGCGGAGGTCAGAGCCGGACGCTTGGCCCCGTCGTCAGCAACTCCCGGTAGCCGCCATCACGCAGCGCGCGGGCGGTGGCGAGGAGGCGTAGCGTGCGGCTGCGCAGATCGTGGGTTTTCCAGGCAGGGCCGTCGGGCACGTGAGCGGCGCCGAACAGGCTGCGCGCCAGGTCACGGAGGGCTTCGCCGTCGGCGTGTCCATCCAGCGCGCGGAGCCGGAGAATCAACTGCCGCCGCTGGGCGGGCGTGGGGTGCCGGTCCCGCGCGGGGCGGCCATGCAGTGTGAGCCAGAGGCGCAGCGCGGCAGCCATCCTCCTGGGCGTCAGGTCATCGAGCGGGATGAGGATGCCGAGCGGCGCGTCCGGCGGAGGATCGCCGATTAGCCAGACCGGCTGTGATTGAGTTCCGACGAGGCCGTGCAGGCCGTCACTCTCCCAGCGCGGCGATCTCACAGACGGCAGGGCAGCCGGAGAGCGTGGCGAGAATGACGGCGGCAAGGCCGAGAGCGCCACGGTGGCGGTGCAGAGCGCCGGCATCCAGACGACGTTCGCCGTCGGTGCGTCGAGCGCCGGGTCGGCCGGGAAATCGCAACCCCCAGCGCTCGGCGACGGCGTCGGCCGCGTCGTCGGGCCGCCGGTCGTCGAGCTGTTCCCAGTCGCGCACATAGCGCGGGTTGCGCCGGAGAAATTCCCAGGCGAGATCGCGTGCCGAGGCGTTCTCCAGCTCTGCGTAGGCGGCCGCCGACCGCCAGTCTCTCGACGGCATGGCAAGGCTCCGGCACAGCGCGAAGCGCACGCTCCGCGCGCAGCATGCCGAGAGATGCGACTACCCTGTGTGTTGTGGAGGCGCGCGCCGGGCAACACGTGTTGCCCCCGATGCAACGCCGGTCAGTTCTGCGAGCCCTGCCGCAGCAGATCGCGGTAGCCGGAATCGGTCATCCAGCGGGCGCGGGCGAGATGGCTGTCGTGGATTCGCCGTGCCTGTTCGGGATCGCGGTCGGGGTCGAGGCTTAGGACGATGCGTGCGACCTCCCGCCAGTCGGCGCCCTCGGCGGCGGCATCGAGCAGGCGGAGGTAGAGGATCTTGTGGGCTAGGTCATAAGGCGTGACCCGCGGTTCGTCGGGCGGCGCATCCAGGAGGGCTTGGTTCACGGGGCCTCCGCGGCGGCTGAGGTCACGGGTCGAGCGGCTGGAGTCATGGGTGATTTCCGGCGCCATGGCTACCCCGGCCTGCGCGCTGCACCCGTTCTCGTCTACCCTGAAACGAGGCGGCGGCAACTGGGCTCCGTAGACACTTTGTCGAGAATACTCCGTGGTGAAATACACATCAAGACGGCGCACTCCCGCAGATGGAGATTCGGGAGGTGCTGGCGCGCAACCTGCGGAAGGCGCGGCAGGCGAAGGGGCTCTCGCAGGAGGAGCTCGCGCACCGCGCCGGCGTCGACCGGACGTATGTCAGCGCGCTTGAGCGCCGCGTCTACGCAGCCAGCATCGAGGTTGTCGACCGTCTCGCGCGTGAGCTCGATGTTGAGGCCGCTGACCTACTACGGCGGCCGACGCGCCGCGAGGCGTCCGCCACGAAGACGCAGCCGTAGCTGCCCCACTGCCCTCGCGTGGCGCGAGTGCGGCAGGCGCCCCGCCCTCTCGGGCCGGGCGCCGTTGGCCGCTCACTCCCTGCTGCGGTTGCCGTTGGGGCGGGACCAGATCAGCTCGAACTCGCCGCCCTCCATCTCGAAGAGGTTCGCCAGGATCGGCGCCGGCAGGGAGGGGTCGTCGAGCTTGACCGAGAGGTAGTCGCGGCCCTCGTTCGAGGTCTTCTTCCACGCCG
>LNFM01011740.1_pt1 | contig 14723 bp, 11 predicted proteins | sample 596031 | NCBI WGS metagenome assembly LNFM01 (sample SAMN04254537, study PRJNA301005) | activated carbon metagenome | isolation source: dual media filters at the Ann Arbor, Michigan drinking water treatment plant | place: USA: Ann Arbor
CATCATCTTCACGGCTCCACACTGTTTTAACAGGCACGCCAGCCGCTTTAGCGACTTGCACGGCTTCTGATACAAAATCAGCAACTGGATTCGCGCGACGACCAAAGCCACCGCCTAAAAATACAGTATGAATGCTGACTTGCTCTGGCTTTAGCCCTAATATTTTTGCAGCCGCTAGCTGGTCTGTGGTTTGCATTTGCGTGCCAGTCCAAATTTCGCAAGAATCTTTTTCAATTTTTACTGCGCAGTTAAGCGGCTCCATTGGCGAGTGCGCTAAATAGGGCAGCGAATATTCAGCCTCTACAAGTTGTTTGGCATTCGCTAGCGCTACTTTTGTGTCACCTGCTTTAGCCGCAGGCAAGCCTGCTGTTGCCGCCATTTTTCGATATTCTTCAAGCATTATTTTTGAATCAAGTTTAGCGTTAACACCTAAATCCCAATCCACTTTCAACGCTTCACGGCCTTTCTTCGCCGCCCAATAATTGTCGGCAATCACAGCTACGCCAGTAGGCACTTGCACCACTTGGCGTACACCTTTTATTTGCTTGGCGGCAGTTGAATCAAAGGATTTAACCTTTCCGCCAAACACTGGAGAACGTGCAACCATTGCCGTCATTAAGCCTTCAAAATGGATATCTTGGCCAAATACTGCTGTGCCATTTATTTTTTCAGGGCCATCCAAACGTTTAGTGGCTTTGCCAATAATCTTCCAGTCCTTTGGGTCTTTTAGTTTGACTGTTTTGGGTGTTTCAATGTTGGCTGCAACTTCTGCTAAATCGCCATAACTGATTTTTTGATCACCACTGATGACAAAGCCGTTTTCTGTTTTAATGCTTTCAACAGCTACACCCGATTTTTGAGCTGCGGCGCCGACTAAAAGTGCGCGCGTTAACGCACCTGCTTGACGGTAACGGTCAAACTCTGACCATGTGGTAGAAGAACCACCAGTGATTTGAATGCCGTAAGTCGTATGTATGTATGCTGGGGCACTAGCAGCATGTTCTACTTTTATGGTGCTCCAGTTTGCATCAAGTTCATCAGCAATTAGCATGGGTAACGTCGTCCAGATACTTTGACCCATTTCGCTGTGTGCAAGCAACACGGTGATTGTGTTATCACTGCCTATACGTAAAAAAGCATTGGGCGATGGCAGTTTTGCGGCATCATTAGCAACATCAGGCGTTGCATCAGGCACAGAACCAGGCATTAAAAAGCGCTTAGCATAGGGAACAGTAAAACCAATAATCAGGCCGCCCGCAACAAGAGCAGTGGCTTTTATAAAAGTGCGTCTGGAGATATTAATCGGTGCATTCATGGTTGGCTCCTAAACTAACTTGCTAGCAGCGTTGTGTATGGCCGCGCGAATACGCGGATAGGTGCCACAACGGCAAATGTTGCCAGTCATGGCCGCATCGATATCGGCGTCACTTGGTTTTTGATTGGTAGCGAGCAGAGAGGTTGCCGCCATGATTTGCCCAGACTGGCAGTAACCGCATTGCACTACATCTATCTCGCTCCATGCCGCTTGCACCACTTGCCCAATTTTCTGGTTTTGCATGTCTTCAATGGTCGTGATTTTTTTGCCTGCAGCAGCACTCACTGGGGTAATACAGGAGCGAATCGCTTGTCCATCCAAATGCACGGTGCAAGCACCACATAATGACATGCCGCAGCCAAATTTGGTGCCAGTTAAATGCAGAACATCCCTCAGCGCCCACAAAATCGGCATATCATCTTCTACATCGAGTTGTTGCTCTTTGCCATTGATATTCAAAGTAATCATGCTGTTTGGCTCCTTGATTTTTCGTTGCGTTTTTTGATTGAAAAATTCTATTGTAAAAATGGGTTAAGTTGATTACATAATCGCATAGTGTTAGCAACCATAATATGGAATAATTTGGAATTGATAATTCCAAATTATGGACTAATTGCATTATGCAAAACCAACTTGAAATGCTACGTATCTTTAAAGTCGTAGCAGAGTCGACTAACTTTAAAGAAGCCTCGGTCAAGCTTGGCATTTCACCACAATCTGTTACACGTGCCATTAAAGAACTTGAAGAGCGCTTAGGAGAGCCGCTGTTTTACAGAAGCACACGCAATACGACGATTACCGAATTTGGCAAGCAAATCGCCCATCAATGCGAAAGCCTGATTGATGGGATAGACACGCTATTTCAATTGAATAAAAACGTCAATCCCCAACAAATAGAGGGTTTGGTCAGAATTACCATGCCTAACTTTTTAGGCCGACATTATTTGTTGCCAGCACTGACAGATTTTTTAAAACAACACCCCAGTATTCAATTTGATTTAAGGTTTTCAGACTTAATCGATAATGTAGTCGCTGACCAAATGGATATAGGTGTGCGTGTGGGCTTTTTTAGTAACAACCGCAATGTAGCCAGACGCGTCAATGAGGTAAAGTTTTATATTGTAGGCTCACCCGAGCTTGTGGCAAAAACAGGGTTGCCCAATAAGATTGATGATTTATGTCGCATGCCGTATACAGGCTTAATCGACCAAAATACAGGCAGAATGTGGCCTTGGTCTTTTGCAAATGCACCCGATTGTTTTCCAACCGCCCCAAGCTTTATTACAGACGACCCAGAAGCTGAGCTAGGCGCAGTATTGGCTGGAATTGGTTATGCGCAACTGGCAGATTTTTTATGCGAAAAATATATTAAAAGTGGACTGCTTACTCCTGTATTACAAGATCAAGCACCAGCGCCATGGGGCATTTATGTGTACAGACCACAACGCGGCCCAGTCGCTGAACGCGTGCGAGTTGTATTTGACTTTTTAGTGAAGATACTGACCGAAGTTAAGCTGGATGAAGTGAATTGATGATATGCAGAAATTTAAAAGCCATGAAATGAAAAAAGCCAGCATATCAACTGATATTTTGGCTAAATTGGCTTTTGATTTAATGTATTTATTGCCAGTAAATTTAATCTTTAAAAATAATTTAAACTGGCGTCCCCACGGGGATTCGAACCCCGGTCGCCTCCGTGAAAGGGAGGTGTCCTAGGCCTCTAGACGATGGGGACCTAAGAAATTTAAGAAATTTTTGTCTTAAAGCATTTTATCAACGTTTTTTGGTGGAGGTAAGCGGGATCGAACCGCTGACCTCTTGCATGCCATGCAAGCGCTCTCCCAGCTGAGCTATACCCCCATTACTACCACTAATTTGGGCTTCGGACTGGCAGATTTGCGTGTCAATCAGAAGAGGCGCAATATTAAAGATGCACAGAACAATTGTCAACGATTAGTTGGCATTTAAACGCATTGATAGCGATAAATATTCCCTAAACTTAGCCGCGCGTATTGCTTTGCGATTCAAACGCCTGCAAGTCCACTCTTGGTAGTGGTTGCCATCCTGCTTGGCGATGCTCGGCAATAACATTGGTAAAAATACCGCCACGCACATAAAATTTGGCTGTAACGCGCATAAATTTTGGCTGAGTCACTGCCACTAAATCATCCAATATGCGATTGGTGACGGCTTCGTGAAAACAACCTTCGTTTCTAAATGAAACCGTATAAAGCTTTAAGCTTTTAAGTTCTACACAAAGCTGATTAGGAATGTAATCCAAATAAATCACCGCAAAATCGGGTTGGCCCGTTTTTGGGCACAAGCAAGTAAATTCGGGGATTTCCATATGAATATGAAAATCACGATTAGGATTTGGATTCGGAAAGGTTTCAAGCGTTTTAGAAGGCTGCGCGCTTAAGTCGCCCAGTAATGTAACGCTATCGTGTAAGTTGGTGCTAGACATATTGGCATTCATATCAAATAATAGCGGTATTATAAAACGTGTCATCTCATCATATAAAGCCTTAAATATAATAAAATACTGATTTGCGCTTAACTCACTTAAAACTTGCCGGCTTTAAATCATTTGTAGACCCTACCACCATTCATTTGCATGGTCAGCGCGTGGGTGTGGTTGGGCCTAACGGCTGCGGCAAATCGAATGTCATGGAATCGGTACGCTGGGTTTTGGGTGAGTCATCAGCCAAAGAAATGCGTGCAGACGCTATGGATGCCGTCATTTTTAATGGCTCTGGTAACCGAAAACCTATATCAAGGGCATCGGTTGAGCTGATTTTTGATAATAGCTTGGGCGGTGCGACTGGTAGCTGGAGCCAGTATGCTGAAATTAGCGTTAAGCGAGTGATTGAGCGCGAAAAAGGCTCTACCTATTACATCAACAATAGCGCTGTGCGTAGGCGCGATGTGGCGGATTTATTTCTGGGCACAGGCTTAGGTGGCAGGGCCTATGCGATTATTGGCCAAAACACCATATCTCGTATTGTAGAAGCTAAGCCAGAAGAGTTACGTATATTTTTAGAAGAAGCGGCTGGCATTAGTAAATACAAAGAGCGTCGTCGTGAAACGGAATTGCGACTACGCGATACACGCGAAAATTTGACTAGGGTTGAGGATATTTGCCGCGAACTGCAAAAGCAAATCACCAAATTAGAATCTCAAGCGGTGGTGACACAGCAATATCATGCTTTGCAGGCATCATTTAAGTTGGCAGAAGGGCAGTTGTGGCTACTGAAGAAGCGCGATGCTAGCCGTAGCTGGGAGAAAACCAAATTGCTGGTTGAGCAACTGGTTAACCAGCTAGAAGCGCAAACGGCGGCATTGCGTAAAAGTGAATCCGAATTAGAACTAAGCCGCCAAGCGCATTATGCTGCTTCAGAAGGTATTAATACGGCGCAAGCTGCTTATTATGAAGCCAATGCAGAGGTATCCAACTTAGAAAATCAAGTTAAACAAAATGCCGAAGCGCGCGAACGTATGGTGCAGCAAATGCAGCAATTAAGGCAATCAATAGAGCGTAACGCCAGTAATACTCAGGCTTTGCAACAAAATTTAGTGCAATTGAATCATGATTTAGCGCTTGCGCAATCGAATGAACAAGAATCGAATGCTGCTTTAGCCGCATTAAAGCGCATATTGCCAGAAAAAGAATCTCTGCTAAAAGCTGCGACCACATTAGCGCAAGCTAGCCATCAGGCATTAAACGAAGCCAATCAGCGCATTCAGGTTGAGCGAAACAATATTCATTTTATTAATCAGAATATTCAAGAAAATCAACAGCGTATACAACGATTTGAAGGTGAATTAGAAAGATTAACCTTGCCCAACGAATCTGATTTAAATGCGACGGAAGTCAGCTTGCAGCAGGCGCAGAGCTTAGTTGTGAAAATTGAAAAAAATCGACAAAGCCAGCGCACAAATGAAACAGTGCTTCAAGCCCAATTAGCCCAATTACGCGATTCACAAAATATTGCGCAACGCGCGTTAAATCAAGCGGATGCTGAGATGCATTCATTACAAAAAATGCAGCAGTCACTGCATTCAGAAAGTAAGTTGAGCGATTGGTTGGCAAGAGCTGGATTGAAAGACAGCGTTTATTTATGGCAAAAAATTAAAATCAATGCTGATTGGCGCGTAGCGATAGAGTCGGTTTTAGGTGCTAAATTAAATGCGCTGATTGCCAATAAAAATGCATATGGCAGTCAATCCGAAAAAAGGCCGCCAAGCGCTCTGGTACTAGGATTTGATCATAAAGCCGAAGTGAAGCCACTGGCGAATAATGCCAACTTGACACCACTTATTCAAATGATAGAAGCATGCGATGCCGATTTAAAGCCCGTATTGACGGATTGGTTACAAGGCACTTATTTGCTGCTTTCAGAAGATGCGCCAGAAGCTGTTATCAATCAGCTTCAGCTTGGTGAAACCTTAGTGAATCAGCATGGCGATATATTCAGTCGCTACAGCGTTTCGTATCACACTGCGCAATCTAATCTGCATGGAGTACTTGAAAGACAGGCGCAATTAGATTTGCTAAAGCAAAATCAGCCAACGCTGTTAAACAATTTTAACGCAATTGATGCGTCGCTAAAAAATATAGAAAACCAATTGCAGCTTGTGCGCCAACAACAACAAGAAGAAGACACGCAACTACGTCAAGCAACTCAGCACCAACACCAAATGCAACTTAAGTTAGCGCAATTACAACAAGCGCGACAAAATGCGCTTGAGCGTGAAAAAAGTATTCAGGCGGACTTGGCTGCTGCCAGCCAAAAATTAGCGCAGTTAATGCACGACAAAGACAGCAAACAGGCATTGCAAGATGCAACAGTTGCGCGAATTAACGCCTTAAATTTGGATAAAAATAACCATGCGATTGCCAAGCAGCAGGCAGAACAAGCTTATTTTGTATCGCGTGAGGCAATAGCACAAGCAGAAAAAAGTCATCAAGAATTTGGATTTAATCTAAAGTTAATAAATAATAAAATCAATGATTTAAATCATAAACTTAATGCATATTTTGAGGATAAAAATGCAATTGAGTTACATCAAAAAGAGCTTGAGCAGACATTATTACTCACCCCGATGGATACTTTAAAGGCCAATCTTGTTGAGGCTATAAATATCAAACAACATCGTGAAGCATCGCTTGCGAGTGCGCGTGACCATTTGGCTGAACAAGAACAAGTTTTGCAAAGCCATGAGCGTGTGCGCATGCAAAACGAACAGCAGTTGCATCCTTTGCGTGATCATTTAGAGCAGCACCGCCTAAATGAGCAAGAAGCGCGTTTGACTTTTGAACAATGTCAGGCGGGTTTGCTTGAAAATGGACAAGATGAACAAACGCTAGCGCTCAGCTTGAGCGAGCAAGCTAAAGTGAGTGATTTGGCGCGTAAATCGAATCAAATACAACAAGAAATTAACGCCTTGGGCGCAGTGAACTTGGCGGCGATTCAGGAATTGAATGTAGAAACTGAGCGCAAAACTTATTTAGACAACCAAATGCTGGATTTAAAGCAAGCTAGCGATACATTAGAAGATGCGATTCGCAAGATTGATCGTGAAACGCGCGATAAATTAATGCATACTTTTAATACGGCGAATCAGCATTTTGGTGAGCTGTTTGCAACCTTGTTTGGCGGCGGGCAGGCAAGACTTGAGCTGCTTGGCGATGAAATTTTAGATACGGGTTTGCAAGTATTTGCGCAGCCTCCTGGTAAGAAAAATACCACGATTCAATTATTATCTGGCGGCGAAAAGGCATTAACTGCGCTCGCTTTAGTGTTCGCGTTGTTTCGATTAAATCCTGCGCCATTCTGCTTAATGGACGAAGTGGATGCACCATTGGATGACAGCAATACGGAACGTTTTTGCCATATGGTGAAGAGCATGAGCGAAAACACGCAATTTTTGTTTGTTAGCCATAATAAAATTACTATGGAAATGGCACAGCAACTCATTGGTGTTACCATGCAAGAGTCTGGTGTTTCGCGTGTTGTGGATGTGGATATTGAAGCGGCATTAACTTTGCAGGCTTGAGTTATTCTCTAATTAAACAGACAATAATACTTAAATAAAAACAGACTAAACTGTGCAACTATTTTTATAGATATTAATTAAATAAACGCTGTTAAGTTTTAAAAAACCTTTAAATTTAAAATCACTCACCATGTCAGATTTACAAATCATACTTATTATTTTGGGTGCATTTATCATTGCAGGGGTTGTCGTCTACAACTGGTTGCAAGAGCGAAATTTGCGTAACCAAGTCATCAACGAATTTATCGTGCCCCAAAAAGATGTATTGGCAGAAGATTTTTATATTGATACCGATGCGTTTGTTGAAAAAGAGCTGGCTGAAGTGCCGCAAAAATTCAAACATGCTATTTTTGAAGAGCCTAATCAAGCAGTCACGCAGCCTCAAGTGCTTGATGAAGCTGCATCTTTGAAAGCTGAACCCATTCAGCAAACAGCAGATATTGGAGAAGATGCAATAAGTCATGCAGAAAATAGTACTCATCTTGCAGACCAATATCTCAACAAAATGGTAAGCGCATCAAACGAAACGGAATCTTTGACTGCGAAGCCTTCAATAGATATGATTAAACCAGCCCCGCAAACGATGCCTGAGACATTATCGTTGCCTGATGCTGTACATGCGCACATTGATTTAACCGCAATATTATTCGCCAACCAAAAAATAAGTCACCAAGCTTTATGCAATATGGCTGACAGTATCGATGAAATCAGATTGCCCATGATGATTTTTGGCTTAGATAGTGCAGGTAAGTGGCATCTGGTACAAAGCAATCAAGTTGAGAAATCCAGTGTTAATCCCAATGAAACTCAATACAAACAAGCTGCATGCAGCCTTCAATTAGCCGATCGTAGTGGCCCAATTGCAAAAAACATACTCAATAAATTTCAGTATGCTGTTGAAAATATGGGGCTAGAACTCAATGCTCATGTAGAGTGGCAAGGCAGTGGCGATGTGCTGCAACGTGCGGTAGAGCTGGATCAGTTTTGTATTGAAGTAGATCAATTAATCAATGTGCACGTTGCGCAAGGAGAAACGCCGATTCATGGCACAAAATTTAGAGGCTTGGCTGAAGCAAACGGCATGACATTAAACGAAGATGGCCGCTTCCATTATTACGCCAACAACGATAATAGCGCTCTAAAATCGCCTTTGTTTTATGCGCTAGAGGCAAATAATCAAGCTTTGACTGCAGAAAATTTGCGTAATAGCGTGTTAAAAGCGGTCACTTTTCAGCTAGAAATCCCTAAAGTACCCAATTGTGAACAAGCATTTAATCAAATGATTCATGTTGCACAAAAATTAAGTAGTAGCTTGAACGCGCATTTAGTGGATGATAATCAAAAACCTTTAGGCGATTTGCAGATAGAAAAAATTAGGCAACAGCTTAAAATCATTCATGCAACCATGGTGGCTCGTGGCGTGATGCCAGGCAGTTTAGCCAGTATGCGTTTGTTTAACTAACTTACCCGTTATTTAAACGATGGCAAGTTTAGAATCTGCAAGGTTGCAAATCGCTGAACTTATTGCGGCAATTGCACACTACGATTATCAATATTATGTTTTAGACGCGCCCACCGTATCCGACAATGAATATGACGGCTTGTACCGCCAGCTAGTTAGCTTAGAGCAAGAATTTCCTGAATTAATCACCTCAGATTCACCTACGCAACGAGTTGGCGGCAGTGCAATCGATAGTTTTAATAGTGTTACACATCGTCAGGCCATGTTGTCTTTAAACAATGCATTTGATGATGATGAGTTGCTGGCTTTTGATAAGCGTGTGCGCGATTATTTGGGCATTAGCCAAGTGGGATATGCAGTAGAGCCCAAGTTTGATGGCTTAGCGATTACCTTAACCTATGAAAACGGCATTTTTACACAAGGCGCAACACGGGGTGATGGCTATACGGGTGAAAATGTCACCCATAATCTACGTACCATCCGCGCCATTCCAACTAAATTAGCGATTAAAAATCCGCCACAACTATTAGAAGTGCGTGGTGAAGTGATCATGCTCAAACGTGATTTTGAACGCTTAAACCAAGCTCAAGCGCAGATAAGCGCCAAGTTATTTGCTAATCCACGTAATGCCGCCGCAGGCAGCCTACGCCAACTTGACCCACAAATCACTGCAACGCGCCCCTTATACTTTTTTGCCTATGGATTGGGCGAGGCGCTAGGCGTGCCTGCACTAAACTCGCATGCAGAGGCAATGGACTATCTGGCTGAACTGCGCTTTCCCGTGAGCGATTTACGTAGTGTAAAGTTGGGCGCAAACGGTTTGCAGGATTATTACCTTAATATCGGCGAAAAGCGTGCAAGTTTGCCGTTTGATATTGATGGCGTTGTATACAAAGTGAATCAATTTCAGCAACAAAAAACATTAGGCTATGTGTCACGTGCGCCGCGCTGGGCAATTGCTCATAAATATCCTGCAGAAGAAGCACAAACCGTTGTAGAAGATATTACAGTACAAGTGGGCCGTACTGGGGCAATTACACCAGTAGCAAGGCTTAAAGCGGTGTTTGTAGGTGGCGTTACTGTGACAAATGCCACGCTGCACAATGAAGATGAGTTACGCCGCAAAGATATCCGCATTAACGACACGGTCATTGTCAGGCGAGCAGGGGATGTCATTCCTGAAGTAGTTAGTGTTTTAGTGGATTTACGCCCCGAAAATGCGCAAATATTTAGTATGCCTAGCAATTGCCCTGAGTGCGGCTCACATATTGAGCGGCCATTGGATGAGGCGATTGCGCGCTGTACGGGTGGCTTAATTTGCCCAGCGCAACGCAAACAAGCCATTACGCACTTTGCCTCACGCCGTGCATTGGACATTGAAGGCTTGGGTGAAAAATTAGCTGACCAGCTTGTTGAAGCTAATGTAGTTAAATCATTGGATGATATTTACAAATTAGATGTCGCCACTTTGGCAAATTTAGAGCGTATGGCGCAAAAATCCGCTCAAAATGTGATTGATGCACTTAACCATAGCAAGCAAACCACATTGGCACGTTTTATTTACGGCTTAGGGATTCGTAATGTGGGTGAAGCTACCGCAAAAGACCTCAGTAGCCATTTTGGTCACTTGCAAGCCTTGCTGGAAGCCGATGTAGAAGCGCTATTGCAAGTAAACGATGTCGGGCCAATTGTGGCTGATTCACTATTGCAGTTTTTGAGTGAGCCACATAACCGTGAGGTGATTGCGTCTATGCGCAGCTTAGGGCTTAGGTGGCCAGAACATGCAGGCAAACAAACAGCAACAGGCGGCTTAGTGGGCAAAGTATTTGTACTCACTGGCACGCTACCCAATTTGTCACGCGACGAAGCGCAAGCCATGATAGAAGCAGCTGGCGGCAAAGTGAGTGGCAGTGTTTCTAAAAAAACAGATTTTGTAGTGGCTGGCGCTGAGGCAGGTAGCAAGCTAGAAAAAGCGCTTAGTTTAAACGTGCCAGTGATAGATGAAGAGGCTTTAAAACAGCTGATTTCAGCCGCCTCGGCAACTAATGACACTAGCCATGCGTCAGATTCATTAGTAGCACAACCAACACTTTTTTAACGATTCACTTTTACTTAACCATATAAAGCAAAGAAATTTATGAAGATAGAAAATACATTAATAAAATTATTTACTGCATTGTTTATAATTAGTTTTAATTTAAATGCGGCTGAAGTGACTGACCAGTCTGCTGCTTGCACGCAGGCTTTTAATCAAGGTGATTTTGCAAAAGCCATCGTTATTTCAAGTGCAATTTTAAAAACAAATGCAGAAAATAGAGATGGATTATTGTGTCAGGGCAGGGCGCTAGGCGCGCAAGGCCATTATGCGGAAGCGTTAAAAACCCTAGAGCAATCGCTTAAACAAGCTAAATCTGGATTCGACCAGATTATTTCTCATCTTTTAATAGGCAATTTACATAAAGAAAATAAGAAAAATACAGAAGCGCTTGCCAGCTATGAAAAAAGTATGAATATTTCAAAGCAAGAAAAAAATGACAAATTCACGCGCATTAACCATAACTTAATCGGTGAGGTTTATGCTGACAAAAAAGACTTTAATGCTGCGCTCACTAGCTATTTAGCGGGCGAAAAGCTTGCTTACAATGACAATGAACGTGCAGATAACTTTGAGCGTATCGCATCCACTTACAGTGCGCTTGCTCGGCATGACGAAGCGATTGAGTTTCAAGTTAAGGCGATTTTGATGCAGAGAAAATCTGGTACATTAGATCAATATGCGAATGCCAACTTAGAAATGGGGCGCATCTATATTGCGGCTAAAGAGCTTCAAAATGCTGAGAGAACTTACACGAAATTGGTGCAATTTAGCCAAGAAAATGGCGGTGCGTATTATGAAATGAAAGCAAACATAGGTTTAGCCCAAACCAAGCTTGCAATGGGCGATGCCGCTGCCGCCAAAACATTGTTAATTGATGCACAAAAAATGGCAAAAAGCCTCGGCGAAGCTGATTTAATTACCGAGATTGATGCCTTGCTAAAAAATTAGGCTGAAAAAAGTGGTTAAGTAATCCGATTAAATCAATTAAATATCGCGTTTGACAGCTTAATAACTGTAAGGCAGCCGTATTTGTAGCGACTAACAAGTAATCACTTTGCAGGTTAACACCGATAATTATTCATATTTAGGGCGACATTTTCATGATTATTTTGAATCAATCCAAGCTAAACCCAAGCAACATCCAGCCATCTGAGATTACCACTCGCGAGGTATTTGAAAATAGACGTCATTTTCTGAAGGCGGCAGGTTATGGCTTAGCGGCTGGGTCGGCACTTTTATTAACCAAACAATCACAAGCAGCTAATGCGCCAGTTGCGTTTAAAGCTAACTCAAGGCAAAAGATAAGTGGCTTTAGCAAAACCGCTTATGGCGTAGGTGAAAAGCTCACGCAATATGAAGATGTGACGACCTACAACAACTATTATGAGTTTGGCACTGGCAAGAGTGACCCTGCCGTTCAAGCGACACTATTTAAGCCTCGCCCATGGACGATTAGCATAGAAGGGCAAGTTAAAAAGGCAAAAACCATTAGCATTGAAGATTTATTGAAACTAGCCCCATTAGAAGAGCGTATCTATCGTATGCGCTGTGTGGAGGCATGGTCGATGGTGATTCCTTGGGTAGGGTTGCCGTTGGCAAGTTTAGTAAAATGGGCAGAACCAACAGGCAATGCCAAATACATTGAGTTTATTTCTGAAAGTGATCCACAAAGCATGCCTGGCGTGCGTTCGCCTATTTTAGACTGGCCTTACACAGAAGGTTTGCGTATGGATGAAGCGACTAATCCATTGACTTTGTTGGCGGTTGGCCTGTATGGCGAATACTTGCCTAACCAAAATGGCGCGCCTGTGCGCTTAGTAACACCTTGGAAGTATGGCTTTAAAGGCGGTAAAGCCATCGTTAAAATCAGATTTGTAGAGAAAATGCCTTTAACTACTTGGTATAAAGCTGGCCCGTCTGAATATGGTTTCTATGCGAATGTGAACCCTAATGTCGATCACCCACGCTGGACACAATCATCTGAAAAACCGATTGGCGCTGGCTTATTTGGCGGACGCATCAAAACAAAGATGTTCAACGGTTATAGCGAGCAGGTTGCGCACATGTATACGGGCATGGATTTGAATAAAAACTTTTAATTTAGACGCGCAAAATAATGAAAAAGCAGCACATTGTTTTCGTTAAAGCGGCGATATGGTTATTTGCACTTTTACCGCTAGCGCGCTTGATTTGGCTGGGTCTAAACGATAATTTAGGCGCAAATCCTATTGAATTTATCGAACATTCAACTGGCACGTGGGCTTTGGTATTTTTACTCATCACCCTAAGCATGACGCCGATTCGATTGTTAACAGGTCAAGTCTGGCAAATTCAGTTGCGTAGGCTGCTTGGCTTGTTTATGTTCTTTTATGCTTGCTTGCATATCATCACCTATGTGTGGCTAGATTTTGTCTTTATGTGGGACGAACTACTGATTGATGTAGCGAAACATCCACGCATACTCGTTGGCTTTGCGGCGTTTTTACTTGCAATACCACTCGCTGCAACCTCTAACAGCTATATGATTAAACGGCTTAAAACTAATTGGAAAAAGCTACATCAAGCGGTTTACCTCATTGCAATTCTCGCAGTTATACACTTTTGGATGCTAGTCAAAAAAGATCTCACTGAGCCTATTTACTACGCAGTCGCACTCATTGTATTGCTCGTAATAAGGCTTTATTTTAAGTATCGCCCACATTTAAAAGCAAAAATGACCAAAGTCATGTAAGGATTAACCCCTTTATATGACTAACTATCACTAATATAAAGGGAGAGTTTTTCATGTCGTCATTCACACCAGTCATTCAGTTTTATCAATTTGTATGTCAAAAATTAGAAATGATAGGCAGTTGGCTGCCACAATTATTTTTAAGATTGATTTTAGCGTGGGAATTTGGCGAAGCTGGCTTTGAAAAATTGCATGGCACTAACTGGTTTGCAGATATTACATTTCCGTTTCCTTTTAGTTTATTACCGCCAGATATCAGTTGGGGAATGGCTACATTTTTTGAAATAGTTGGTGCGTTTGCATTGGCACTAGGCGTTGCGACACGTTTCTTTACAATATCACTCATCATATTAACAATCGTTGCAATTGCAGCAGTGCACTGGCCAGCCGAATGGAACACTTTATCTGAGCTTTTAACTGGCTATCGAATTACAGATAAACAAGGCGATGGATTTGGCAATTACAAAATTCCATTGTTATACATTATTATGTTTTTACCTTTGTTGTTTAATGGCGCAGGTAAACTAAGTATTGATCATTTGATTAAGCGTTTCATCAAATAACATACCAGCATAAATTTAACATAATATACATTATACGAAGTAACAGATAATATATCGCGGAATAGTTTTTCATTTTTAACACTACTCTTGGTTCTGCCAATTGGAGAAAAACATGAAAGAATTTCCGCGATTCACCGAATCAATTATTCAGCTTGAGCTGAAGCAACCGCATTGCAAAATAATCTTTGTTGCATTGCAGGCATTAATCAATCAACTTGAGGCTGGCCTATCGCCAGACCAATTTGAATCAATCCTCGTCAGCACCAAAAAACGCATGGGCGTTAAATTAGCTGCCGAACTCACCCAAGACCAAACCATCTTTTTAGACCAAGTGCATTTGGTCGCAGATGCATTCATTGACGCATTCAACGATAAGCAAATGTTTTACGTGAATGCGTTTCTCAAAGACATCAACGACCACTTTGACCAGCACTATGACCGAGAAGTGTTTGATTTAGCGGATGGCCAGACCCTCAAAATTGAAGATATGCACAGTG
>LNFM01009025.1_pt1 | contig 14721 bp, 16 predicted proteins | sample 596031 | NCBI WGS metagenome assembly LNFM01 (sample SAMN04254537, study PRJNA301005) | activated carbon metagenome | isolation source: dual media filters at the Ann Arbor, Michigan drinking water treatment plant | place: USA: Ann Arbor
GATAAGATAGTATATATGAATCCTTATGCGCTCCGTGGTGGGTGACATCATGCCAGCCAGGCTACGGCGAGGACTCAAGAAGTTCGGGGAGGACATCAGCGTCGCGCGTCGCAAGCGCCGTCTGACGGTCGCGATGATGGCGGAGCGAGTTGGGGTCGCGAAGAGCACGTATCTCCGTGCGGAGCGGGGCGATCCCAAGGTGGCGCTTGGTGTGTACGCGATGGTCCTGTTCATCCTTGGCTTCGGCGATGCGATGACTGACCTCATCGACACACGCAAGGACGATGAAGGCTTGCTGCTCGATGCGGAGCGGGTCCCCAAGCGCGTTCGGGCGAGGAAGGTCCCGACGTCGTCGTGAGTCGCGTGATCGATGTTTATCTTGGCGAGAGCCCCGTGCGCGTCGGTGTCATCCGGCACGACGCAAGGGGGGCGCGACAGAGCGCGTCGTTCGAATACGCGAGCGACTGGTTAACATCGCCCGATTCGTTCCCACTGGCTCCTGGCCTCCGGCTGGTGCCAGGCCCACAGTTCCACAAGCCCTCGCGCCACGGTTCGGTGTTTCATGATCCGATCGCGGACACCGAGCCGGACGGTTGGGGCCGTTCTGTCATCCTTCGCGATCACGCCAAGCGTCGACAGGAAGCGAAGCGTTCGGGATCCCCCCCTCTCGCGTCCGCCCTCAACGACCTCGACTTTCTTTTGGCAGCCGACGACGTGAGTCGGATCGGCGCGTTGCGCTTCCAGGACGAGACCGGCCACTTCTGTCGGGTCCCCAAGGCGGGAGAGCGAACGACTCCCCCACTCATCGAGCTCGGTGTACTGCTGGCAGCTTCGCGAGCCATTGAAACCAACACCGAGACCAGCGCCGATCTGGCGTACCTCCGAGGCCGGGGCACCTCCCTTGGAGGGTTGCGACCGAAGTGCAGCGTGCTCGACGAGAGCGGCCGCCTCGCCATCGGCAAGTTCCCGAGCGTCCAGGACCAGCGCCCCGTGACGAAAGGTGAGGTGCTCGCGCTGCGACTGGCCAAGCTCGCCGGCATCAACGCGGCAGATGCACGGCTCGTCGATTCGGATGGCGTCGCCGTGGCTCTCGTTCGCCGCTTCGACCGGTCGGAGCGAGGCCGCATCATGTACATCAGTGCCGCCTCCATGCTCGGCGCTGACACCACCGGGCCAGGCGAGCACTCGTACACCGAGATCGTCGACGCGATCCGGGCGCACGGTGCCGCTGCGCAGGCCGACATCGAAGAGCTGTTTCGCCGCATCGCGTACACGATCCTCATCACCAACGTCGACGACCATCTCCTGAACCACGGCTTCCTGCACGTGAATCATGGGCTGTGGCGGCTCGCTCCTGCGTTCGACATCAACCCCTTCCCAGAACGCGTCCGCGAGCTCAAGACCTGGATCTCGGAGGAGACCGGCCCCACGGCCTCCATCGAAGCCTTGATGTCGGTCGCGCCGTACTTCCGCGTGGATACTGCACGAGCGACGACGATCATCCGCGACGTCGAGGCTGCCGTCGCTCGGTGGCGGGAGGAGGGACGAGCCCTCGGGATGTCCACGCTCGAGCTCGACCAGTTCGCCGACGCCTTCGAGCACGACGAGCGGGAGACGGCACGCAAGCTCGCCAACCACTGATGGCAAGCTCGCTCCGTTGAAAGCGGAGGACCTCGCTTGCACCTCGCTCCGCGGTCTTCGCGCACGCTGCCTGCGGGGCTCAGGTCGGCGCGGTCATCGAGGCGACCCGCACCAGCTTCTTGTTCACGAACTCCTGGATGCCCATGTCGCCGAGCTCGCGCCCGTAGCCGGAGCGCTTGATCCCGCCGAAGGGCAGCTCCGCGTCCGACCACGAGAGGTTGTTGATGAACATCATCCCCGTGTCGATCCGGCTCGCGACTCGACGGCCGCGGGCGATGTCCCGGGTGAACACGGATCCCCCGAGGCCGAAGTCAGAGTCGTTGGCGAGTGCGATCGCCGCCTCCTCGTTCTCGACCCGGAAGAACAGCGCCACCGGCCCGAAGAACTCTTCCCGGAATGCAGGGTTCTCGGGCGTGATGGTCGTCAGGATGGTGGGCTGCATGTACGAGCCCGCGCGGTCGATCCGCTTGCCGCCGAGCACGACCGTGGCGCCATGCGCGATCGCGCCCTCGACCTGCGCGAGCAGATCCGTGAGGGCGGACTCGGTCGACAGGGGGCCCAGCCCCGTCGTCTCGTCCATCGGATCGCCCGGCACGAGCGCGGCGAGCGCCGCCTTGAACTTCGCGAGGAACGGATCGGCGAGCTTGTCGACGACGATGAAGCGCTTCGCCGCGCAGCACGTCTGACCGGCGTTGTACATGCGGCCCCAGACGGCCCACTTGACGGCGTGGTCGAGGTCGGCGTCCTCGAGCACGATGAAGGCATCGCTGCCGCCGAGCTCCATAGACGAGATCTTGAGGTTCTGCCCCGCGCGCGCGGCGAGGCTCTGACCCGCGGCGGTGCTGCCGGTCAACGCCACGCCCCTGATCCGCGGATCGTCGACGACGGCGTCGGACTGCCGATGCGAGATCAGGAGATTCGTGTACAGCCCCCGCGGCGCGCCGGCATCGATCCACAGCTGCTCGAACGCGATCGCGCACTGGGGGACGATGCCCGCGTGCTTGACCACGACGACGTTGCCCGCCATGAGCTGCGGGCCGGCCACGCGCGCGAGCTGGTAGAACGGGAAGTTCCACGGCTCGACGCAGAAGATCACGCCGAGCGGGCTGCTCTCCATGTGGGCCTCGCCCACAGCCGGGTGCAGCATGACCGGCGCGAGGAACCGCTCGGCGTGCTTCGCGTAGTAGGCGAGGATCTGGCTGCTGAACGTGACCTCGCCCCGCGCCTCGGTGATCCGCTTGCCCATCTCGAGCGTCGCGAGGCGCGCGAACTTATCGACGTTCGCCGCGAGCAGCTCCGCGGCCTTGGCGACGATCGCGGCGCGCGCATCGTAGCTCCGCATGCGCCACTGCCCGAAGCACGTGGCGGCGGTCGCGAGGGCGGTCTCGAGCTGGGCGTCGGACATCTCGTCGAACGTCTTGATCGGCTTGCCAGTGCTCGGATTGACGGACTGGTAGCTCACAGCGACCACCGGTTGTCGACGGCCGGGACGAACTCGTATGGATAGAGGTAGCCATCGTCGAACCAGGCGTTCTCGCGCAGATCGCTCTTCGCACACCGATAGGCCTGCCCGCCGAGGCGCTTGGCCAGCGCGTCGATCGGGCTCGTCCAGTCCTCGCTGACGTCGGCGATGATCGCGGTCTGACCGGTGTGGATCACGGCGCGGGCACCGAGCTCCGCCGCATCTCGCGTCTCGAGGCGCTGCAGGTCAGCCGCGATCCCGATCGCGCCGCCCGTGGCCGCGCCGATCCCAGCGCCCGCCGCGACGCCGATCGCGACCCCCGCGGGCCCGGCGAGCGCGCCGAGCAGGGCGCCGATGCCGACGCCGAGCGCGGTGGCCATGGCCGGATGGGTCTCCTTGGTGTCGACGTGGAACCCGCCAAACACGTTGCGGTGCACGACGGCCGTCCCGTGGACGGTGATCTCCGCGGAGGCGTCGAGTTGCCACAGCGCGTGCAGGGCCTCGTACGCCTTCGTCTTGTGATCGAACACGACGGTGATGAAGTTGCGCATGGGCTCAGACCTTCTGCTTCGTGTTGGCGTGGGCCGACCGCGTGGCCGCGACCACCTCGCTGATCTTCTGGACCGCGTCGTGCGAGTCGGCGAGCGCCTGCCTCGTCGCGGCTTGAAACGCGTCGCCGGTGGACTTCAGGCCCGTGGCGATCTGCGTCTTCGCTCCCTCGAGGTGCTTGACGGCCTCGGCGAGGTGCTCCTTCGCCACCTCGTTCTGGTCGCCGATCACGGTCTTCACCGACGAGATGAGGGACGTGACCGTGGGCCCGATCGCCTGCAGGTGATCCTTGATCGCCTGACCGCGCTGGACGGCCGCGTCGCTGATCGCGCCGTGAAGCTCCTGGGCAGCGGCGCGGATGCCGGCGAGTGGATCCTTGCCAGTATGGTCCGCACGCGACGGTGCGATCTTGATCGGTTGGGTTTGATTCATGGTGCGCCAGCTCGGCTGCACGGTTCAGGCCACGGTCGCTGGTCATCACCCGTGCTTGTCGGGCGGATGCGGTGGCTGCACCGACCAGGAGGCGGGCTCGTCGTCCGTGTCAGCCGCGGCCGCGGCCGCCGTCGCCTGCACCTTGCCCGGCTTGTGATGAGCGGGCGCATAGATCGTGTAGAGCTGCATCGGAGCGGGGCCCGTGTTCTTGATGTTGTGCCACGTACCCGCGGGCACCACGACGCACCAGCCGTCCGACACGTCCTGTTCGAACGTCAGGTTGTCCTTCGTGGCGCCCATCTGGACCCGACCCTGACCTGCGTCGAGTCGCAGGAACTGATCGGTCTCCGGATGTGCCTCCAGGCCAATGTCCTTGCCGACGGGGATCGACATCAGGGTCACCTGCAGATAGCGCCCGCTCCAGGCCACGGCGCGATAGTCCGGGTTCTGCGTCGTCGCGTGTTCGATGTCGAACGAGTGCGGCTTCGGGCCAATGTCTTCGAGCTTCATGAGGAGCCTGCTTTCGTCAGCGGGGATGAGCATGGCGGCCCATCGCGTCTACGTACTCCGGAGGATGAGATGCGGTCGTCTCGCGGCGATCTCGCTCGGCGAGCGCGAGCCGTGGGCGACACGTGCCCACGTTCACCGTCGGCCGGTGCTGCTCACCGTCACACGCACCATCCTTGCAAGCCGAACACCGTTCCCGCTGCCTCAGGTGCGCCAGGCGGCCTTGCCACGCCTCGCCGGGTCCGCTACGTTACCTACCAACTAGTAGGTAAGGGACATGCAACTCCACGCCGACCTCTCGCTCCGCGTCGTCGCCGACACCGGTGTCATGCCCTGGATCGATGCGCCATCTCCGGGCGTTCGCCGGCGCATGCTGGATCGTGATGGCGGCGAGGTGGCGCGGGCGACCTCGCTCGTCGAATACGCCGCCGGGTCCGCCTTCCCCTCTCACCAGCACGACCACGGCGAGGAGATCTTCGTCCTCGAGGGCACGCTCGCCGACGAGTACGGCGAGTACGGCCCCGGGACGTATCTCAAGAACCCTCCCGGCTCGGCCCACGCTCCGCGATCCACCACGGGCTGCATCCTGTTCGTGAAGCTCCGGCACCTGCTCCCGACGGACCACGCGCGGGTAGTGGTGAACACCGCGACCACCGCCTGGCGCCCCGGGTTGGTCACCGGCCTCTCCGTGATGCCCCTCGCGGAGCACGAAGGCCATCACACCGCCCTCGTGCGGTGGGCCCCGGGCACGCGCTTCAGTCCCCATCGCCACTTCGGAGGCGAGGAGATCTTCGTGCTCGAGGGAGTCTTTCAAGACGAGCACGGCGTGTACCCCCAAGGGACCTGGATCCGCAGTCCGCACCTGAGCGTCCACCAACCCTTCAGCGATCCGGGGTGCACCATCCTCGTGAAGACGGGACACCTCCATGCCTGACGCGCCCCTCGACACCGCCACCCGGATTCTCAACAGCGCCGAGCAGCTGATCCAGCAGCGTGGCTACAACGGTTTTTCGTACGACGACGTCGCGAAGAGCGTCGGGATCCGCAAGCCGAGCATTCACCACCACTTCGCGACCAAGGCGGCGCTCGGAGCGGCGGTCGCGCAGCGCTACGCGGACCGCTTCGACATCGCGCTCCGCGAGATCGAAACCGCCGAGAGCGACCCGCACCGCCGCCTGACCGCCTACGCCGCGCTGTTCGAGCGCACGTTCGCCACCGACCGGCGGCTCTGTCTCTGCGGCATGCTCGGGGCGGAAGCCCCGTCGCTCCCCGCCTCCGTCAGCGCCGAAGTGGATCGCTTCTTCGAGCGAAACCTGGTGTGGCTACGCGCGCGCTTCAGCGAAGGGCAACGAGCCGGCGCCTTTCAAGCCGCCCTTCGCCCGGCGGCGCTGGCCGATAGCTTCTTGTGCTCCCTCGAAGGCGCGATGGTGATCGGGCGAACTCGCTCGACCCCGGCCACCCCCGCTCAGGTCGCCCGCACGTTCTTGCGGGCCATCACCCCCGGCTAAGCGCGGAGCAGACGTCCGCGCGTGTTCGCATGTCAGCGCTCCCTACCTACGAGTAGGTAGGGTAACCCATCACGAAAGAAAGCAGTCAGCCATGTCCCAGACCTTCTCGAATCGATCCCTGCTCGTCATCGGCGGTACCAGCGGCATCGGCCTTGGCACCGCGCGCCTCGTCCTCGAAGGCGGCGGTCGCGTCACGCTCGTCGGCCGCGATCACGCCAAGGCCCAGGCCGCCCGACACACCTTGAGCGGGCAAGATCCAGCCCTCCGTGAACGGGTGGCGGTGGTCGAAGCCGACATCTGCACCCCCGATGGCTTTGCTGCCGTGTCCAACGTCATCACGCAGGCGCGCGGCGGCATCGATCTCTTGCTCAACGCCGCCGGGCTGTTCTTGCCCAAGGCGTTCCTCGACCACAGCCCCGCTGACTACAACCAGTACCTGGATCTGAACCGGGCCACGTTCTTCATCACGCAACACGTTGCCAAGCAGCTCATCGAGCACGGCCGAGCGGGAGCGATCGTCAACATTGGCTCCATGTGGGGCAAGCAAGCGATCGCCGCCACCCCATCGTCAGCCTACTCGATGGCCAAGGCCGGCCTGCACGCGTTCACGCAACACCTCGCGATGGAGCTCGCGACCCATCAGATCCGCGTCAACGCGGTGTCTCCCGCTGTCGTCGAGACCCCGATCTACGAAGGCTTCATTCCCAAGGCCGACGTGCACGCCACCCTGCAGGGCTTCAACGCATTCCACCCGATCGGCCGCATCGGCACCGCGAAGGAGGTTGCCGAGGTCATCGCCTTCCTGCTCTCCGAGCGCGCGGCGTGGGTCACGGGAGCGGTCTGGGACGCGGACGGGGGCGTCATGGCGGGCCGCAATTAAATCGTACCGGCCGCTGTAATCGCCGGGCCCTGGCCGGCGAGGTCACGTTCGTCAGGGTGCACATCGACGACGATCCCGGCCTGATCGCACGCGTCAGGCATGCGCCGATGCGGCGGCCTGACTCACCTCGCCGAGGCGCCCGTCTTCCATCGACAGGGTGCGGTCGCAGCGCTGGGCAATCGACTCGTCGTGCGTGCTGATCAGAAACGCCGTGCCGTCCTCCTGCGACAGCTCGCGCAGCAAGCGCATGACCTCGTCCGAGTTGGCGCGGTCGAGGTTGCCGGTGGGCTCGTCGGCCAGGACGAGCTCGGGCTTCATGATGAGCGCGCGCGCCACCGCCACCCGCTGCTTCTGACCGCCCGAGAGCTTGGAGGCGCGAAACGTCATCCGATCGGCCAGTCCGACGCGAGCGAGCAGTGCGCGCGCCCGGCCGTGCCAGTCCGCCTCGACCCGGGCGTGCGCGCCGTAGACTGGCATGAGCACGTTCTCCAGCGCCGTGAAGTCCTCGAGCAGGTGATGGAACTGGAACACGAACCCGAGGTGCCGGTTGCGCAGCTCCGCGAGCGCACGCTCGCGCAGGCCGAGCGCATTCTCGCCGACGATCCGCAGCGTGCCGCTCGTGGGCCGGAGCAGGGTCCCGGCGATCGACAGGAACGTGCTCTTGCCACTGCCGCTCGGCCCGACGAGCGCGACGAACTCGCCTCGCGCGATCGTCGCCGAGATCCCCCGCAAGACGATCGTGGCGCTGTCCCCCTCGCCGAATACCTTGACGATGTCCCTCGCCTCGAGCGCGTTCATGACTGGATCGCCTCCAGCGGATCGGTCTTCGCCGCCGACCAGGCGGGCAGGATGGCCGCAAACGCACTCGCGGCGGTCGCGAGCAGGATCGCCCGCAGATACTCGCCCCGCGCCGGGTCGATCGGGATCGACGGTGCCCCGGTGGCCGTCATCGAGATCGCGAGCAGCACGTGGGCGAACGCGAAGCCGAGCGCGACCCCGACGACCGATCCCATGATCCCGATCAGCACGCCCTGGAGCACGAACGTGCGGACGACCGCCCCCCGTCCGATCCCGAAGCTCCGCAAGATGCCGATCTCCGAGCGCCGCCGCATCACCGACAGGAACAGCGTGCTCGCGACGCCGATCGCGATCGTCAGCAGGCTGAACACCTTGATCATCGTCGCGGTGCTCGCCTGCGCGCGGAGCCCCTCCTGAAGGCGCGCGTTGCGATCGAGCCAGCTCGTCGCCTTGAGGCCGGTGGCCCGCGCCAACCCCGCACTCAGCTCCTCGGCCTGCCAGATGTCGTCGAGCTTGAGCTCGATCTGCGACACCCCTTCCGCGAGGTCGAACAGCTTCCGCGCGGCGGTGAGCTCGAGGTACATGACCCGCTCGTCGACCGCCTGCACCCCGAGCGTGAAGATGCCGCGCACGGTCACGATCGCGTCGGCGCTCGCTCCCGCGCCCGCCCGAGACCGCGCCGCTCGCAGGACGAGTCGATCACCGACGTCGACGGCAAGGTCCTGCGCCAGCGTCGAGCCGATGACCACGTTGCCCACCCCGAGGTCGAGCCGCCCGCGCACGAGCGAGCGATCGATGGGCGCGATCGTCCCCGCCTGCTCGGGCGCGACGCCAGTGACCGCGACGGCCACCGACTTGGTCCCTCGCGCGAGCGTCGCGTTGCCGAGGACCTGAGGCACGGCCACCCGCACGCCGGGCATGCGCGCCGCGACCTCGAGCACCGAGCGGTAGGTCCGGATCTCCGCGGCGTCATCGCGCCCGGGCTGCACGGCGAACAGCGCTCGCCCCCGCGGAGACGGCATGAAGGTGCGAGGGACCCGCGGCTCCGGCTCGAGTGTCACGTGGGCGACGTTCCCCGTGATGTCGTCCGTGAGCCGAACATTGAGGCCGTTCATCAACGCGGCGATGAACGTGAACACGAGGACCCCGACGGCGACCCCGGCGACGAGCAGCGACGTCTGGAGCCGCGACGAGATCAGGTAGCGGAGCGCGAGCTTGGCCTCAAATACCACTGCGCACCTCGGTCCGTACCCGCGCGCCATCGGCCGCCGCGGTCGGGTCGACCACGATCACGTCCCCGGCCGCGACCCCCGATCGCACGACGACCGACGCCGCCGGCCAGTCCTCGATCGTGACCACGCGACGCTCGACGCGGCCGTCGACCACCACCAGCACGAACGCGCGACCGTCGTCGCTCCCCACGGCCTCGCGCGGGATGGTGATGGCCGCCGCGATCGGGGCGACGCTCACGTTGAGGTCGACCGACATCCCGAGCAGCGCCGCCGTCGGCACCGTCGCGTACGTGAAGCGAACCGTGGCCGCCCCGGTCTGTGGATCGACCGCCTGGGCCACGTAGCTGATGGTCGCGGCCTGGGCCTGGTCCTGCGACCCGACGGGCAGAACCTGCGCCGACATCCCCACGCGCAGCGCCCGCACGTAGCGCTCGTCGACCTCGGCGGTGACCCGCGACGCATCGACCGTCGCGATCTCGAACACCGTCGTGGTCGGCCCGACGATCTGACCGAGCTCGCCATCGCGCCGGACGATCGTCCCGTCGAACGGAGCCACCAGCACGAGCTTCGATCGCCCGCTGTCGAGGACCGCCTCGAGCCGGGCGACGTCGTTCGTGGCCTGCGTCGCGACGAGGCGCGCCGTCTCGAGCTCCGTCCCGGCGACCGCGCCGGCGGCCACGAGCTTCGCGGTCCGCGCGAGGTCGCGCCTGGCCTGCGCCAGGTCGGTCCGCCGCGCCGACAGCGTCGCGCGTTCCTGCACGACAGCCGATGTCGCGGCCGCGTCCTCGAGCCGCGCGAGCACCTCGCCCGCGATCACGCCGTCGCCTTCATGGTGAACGATCTCCGTGAGCCGCCCCGCGAACTGCGGAGTCACGACCACCGTGCGGTCGGCCTCGATCCGCCCCGTGACCGCGAGCATGCGAGACACATCCTCCTGCCGCGCCGCCACGACGGCGACGACGGGCGGCCGGCGAAGCATGCGCACGCCTTGCACCCCCGCCACGCCGACGATCAGGAGCACCGCGATCCAGATGCCCGTACGCAGGCCTCGCTTCCGATGTCGCGGCGAGACGGCCACGGGAGAGAGTGGGGCGTGCGAGCCCGCTGGTTCGGGCGACGGAACGGGCGTCATCCGGTCATCGGGTGCATGCATCGCGCCCGACGGGGCGCAGTTCCTGTGGATGAGACGCCGCCCTCTCGTACCGTTTCCGCTCGCTGTGCGTCAGCAGCGGGCGATCGCCTCGGCGCGACTCACGGCACGTACGGTGCACATCGAGACGTCACCATGAACAACGACAAGCGAACCGAATACGTGGCCCGTGACAGCATCTTGAAGCTGTTGTCCGCAGGCGAGCTCGCGAAGGTGAGCACCGCGGAGACCGCGCCAGGGCTCGCAGACGGCGACGAGTACATCGACCTGGAGCAACTCGAGCAGGGCGTGCGCACCGCCCCGGCCAAGAAGGCGCCCATGAGCCGCATGCTGCCGCGCAACGCCGTGCATCCGGCAACCTGGACGAAGATCCTCGCCGTCCTGGCTGCGGCCTGAGCTCTCCCCAGTATCGAGCGGGCGTGGTGATCCTGCTGAACATTGCACCTAGCTGACCGTGAAGTCCTGGGGCTCAGAGGGCAGGCGTGCCGCCGGAGTTTGCTACGCCGCGGCCTCGTCGTCCTCACGTGGCTCCACGCCGAGCGGGCTGGCCACCTGTCGCATGAAGCTACCGTCCCCCTCGAACGCCACCTCGTCGCTGTCACCATCGAAGAGGCCGGTGAACAGCGCTCGCTTGCTCGTCACGAGGGCGGCGATCCGCTCCTCGATCCCGGCGGCGCTGACGAGGTTGTAGACATCGATCGGCTGCGTCTGCCCCAGCCGGTAGATGCGGCCCACGCGCTGCTCGAGCACCGCCGGGTTCCACGGCAATTCGAGGTTCACGCATGCGCTCGCCGCGCGCTGGAGATTGAGCCCCACTCCACCCGCATCCGTCGCGAACAGCACGCGTGTCCGCGGGTCGTCGTGGAAGTCCACGATGTTCTCGGTCCGCCGTGCGCGCGACTCGTCGCCGGTGAAGAACACGGCCCGCAGTCCAGCCGCCGCGAGCTCGTCGCGGGTCACCCACGCTGCCAGCTCGAGCATCCGCCGCCACTGACTGAACACCACGACCTTGCGCTGCTGCGCCCCCGCGAGCTCCATCACCAGCCGCCGCACCTCCCCGAGCTTGGGCGCATCGAGCGTGTCGAGGAGCGCGTCCGTCGGCGCCTCGTGCCGCACCGTCGGCCAGTAACTCTCGAAGTGCCGCAACACGCGGCCATTGCTGATCAGCCGCTGCTCCGCGAGCAGGCTCAAGAGCCGCAGCTGCTCCCCAGGCAGCAACGACCGCTTCCGCGCGATCTTCATCAATACGGCTATCGGCCGGTCCAGCTCGCGCTGCTCCTGCAGCTGCAGCGGTGTCATCGGTACCATCACGCGCGTGTCCCGCCGCGGTGGCAGCTGGGCGAGCACCTCCTGCCGCTTGCGCCGCAGCATTGACGGCGCGAGCCTGGTCCGCAGCGTCCCCAGGTGCTGCGCGCCGACGACCTCACGCGCCCCGTCGGCCCGCCGCGCATGCCAGCTCGACAGGCGCCACTGCGGCTCCAGCGCCGTCTCGTCGACCCACTCCATCAGCGACGCCAGCTCGCCCAGCCGGTTCTCCATCGGCGTCCCCGTCAGCACCAGGCGCCACGCCGGCGCCAGCTGCTTCACCGCCTGCGCCGTCTTCGTCTGGCCGTTCTTGATGCGCTGCGCCTCGTCGAGGACCACGAGCTCGGGGGCCATCCTCTGCACCGCGCCCAGGTCGCGCAGCAGCTGCTCGTAGTTGATGCACACCACTCCGCGCTCGAACCCCTCGAAGATCCGCGCCCGGCGGGCCGGTGCTCCCACCGCAGCGCGCGCTCGGTCCACGCAAGAGGCCCCGACGGCTGATGCCGCTGCACCGCGAACAGGTGCACGCACAGTCCCAGCGATGCGCGCGCGAAGTCCGGGCAGCTGCAACTCCCCGTCACGCTGTCGGCAAACCCCGCCTCGTACCGCGTCCCCGCGCGCTCTGTGACCACATAGCCCCCGCGCTCCGCCTGCACCGCAAGCCCACCGCGCGCGGCCGCCTGCCACCGGGCCAGCAACGCCTCGAGTGCCGCTACCGCCACCGCGAACCCGCGCGCATCGCTCACCCGCAACGCCCGCAGCGCGAGCGTGGTCGCCACGTCGTCCGCCCCTCGCGCCTGCGCCAGCGACACGAGCTCGTGCAACGCCTCCTGCGCGGCGTACGAGAAGAGCACCTGGCCTGCGATCATCATGGCGACACGCTGCCCGACGCCCGCGTGATCGCCAAGCGACTTGACGTGTCCGAATGCCGGACGAGATCGCCCCGCCCACCCGCACGTCGCCAAGTCGTCGACATGATGCGAGATCGCCCCGCGCTCGCGTCGGCGAGGGCAGGGCGCCGCGGTGTCGTGTCCGGGATTCGGACACACGATCCTCCTCCGTCACGATCAGACCCCCTGCCTAGGGTCGCCCGCATGAACCTCCAGACCGGAACCGAATGTCTCGCGTGCCCAGGCGGCTCCTGGCACGACGTCGAGATCAGCGCGCGCAACGCCGACGGCACCTACAACGCCTATCCGCTCGACGGCCTCGGAGACCCCGACGAGTGGATCGGCATCACGCTCGCCGAGCTCTCCATCGACGACGAGTCCCTCTGGCCCGCCGTCTTCGCGCGCATGTGCCGCGGCCGGCCCGTCCTCGACATGCCATCGTTCGGCGTCGCGCTCGCAGCGCTCGGCTTCGACCTCGGCGGCACCCGCCTCCCCGAGCTGTGGGTCGAGCTTGCCGACTCGCTGTCGTCCGTGGTGGGCCAAGACCAGGCGTATGACGGCATCCGCGAGCTCGGCCTCTCGGCCAAGGACTTCACGCAAGGTCGCCGCGACCGAACGATCCTCTACTGGGACGGCGTGCGCATGGGCGGTCGCGATCCCTCGGAGCTGCCATCGGTGGGCGTGCTCGACATGCTCGCCATCCTCGGCCTGACGACTACCGACCCCACGCTCGTCGCCGAGCTCGACGCCTTCGAGCAGGAGCACGACCTCGTGGTCCCGACCTCGCTCCGGGCGCTCGTCACCAAGCACCGCGTCGAGCAGGTGATCCACGACGCGCATCCGACCCAGCCCGTCCTCCTGCGCCCCGCCGACTGGCTCGTCGAGCGGCGCGGCCGCGACCACGCGATCCGCTTCCTCGCGCCCCGCACCGGCGAGCACGCCTGGTGGACGGTCTTCCCGCCCGGCGCCACCGATGCGCAGGTCTTCCTCTCGTCCCACCGCCGCTGCAAGCCCACGCAACGCATCGCCGACTCGCTGCCCTTCTTCCTCCACGACATCACCTCGACCGGGCACGCCGTGCGCTGATGCGGATCGCCGACTTCGCCCGCACGTGGCTCGCCTCGAAGGCCCTGAGCCTCGACGCCGGCACCGCGCGCACGTACACCAAGGCCCTCGAGGACCACGTCCTGCCGGCCCTGGGCGCGCTCGACTACGCCGCCCTGAAGAAGGTCGACGTCCAGCGCTGGGTCGACGACTCTCTCCGCCGCGCCTGGACCACCCCCACCGGCCACGCGCGCTCCTACAGCCGCTCGGCCGTCCATGGCTGGTTCCGCGTCCTCCGCACCATGACCAAGGACGCCGTCGACGACCTCGAGCTCCCGCGCGATCCGTGCGCCCGCATCCGCTTCCCGCCCGCCGACCTCACCGATGGCTCCAACGCCCTCACCCCGACCGAGCTCGCGCGCTTCCTCGCCGTCATGCGCGAGCGCTACCCGCAGCACCACGCGCTCGTCATGCTCCTCGCCTTCACCGGTCTTCGCTTCTGCCACGCGAGCGCGCTCCGCTGGGACGACTGGGACGAACCCGCGGCCCTCCTGCGGATCCGCCGCAAGCAGGTGCGCGGGGTGGTCTCGCCCTTGACCCGCAAGAAGCGCGCGCCAGGCGTGATTCCCGTCGAGCCGGTGCTGGCGGCGGCACTGCGTGAGCATCGCGAACGACTCGGGACCCGCGATGGCTGGATGTTCCCATCGGAGGCGGGGACGCTGCGCACGCCGAACACGATGGACAAAGCGTGGGCCGCTTGCCTCGCCGCCGCGAGCATCCAGCGCCGCTTCACGCTGCACGGCCTCCGCTACACCTTCACCGATCTGATCCGCCTCGCGAACACCGACGCCGTCGTGCGCCGCGCCCTCACCGGCCACGTCACCCAGGAGATGCAGGACCACTACTCGAGCGTCGGCACCGCCGAGAAGCGCGCGGCGATCGCGGGCGCGATCAGACTCGTCCACGACGCCCACTAGGCAAGAAACGGGATCGCCTAGGCATGATTGAGACGTATAGTTACGGCATGGAACCGCTCCAGAACGTCCTTGAACAGGCGTTACAGCTCTCGGACGAAGAGCGCGGCGAGCTTGTTGGTCAGCTTCTACGGAGTCTCGAGTCGGACGTGGCGGAACCAGCATTGACCGCGGACGAGTGGCACGTAGCCTGGTCGGCCGAGCTCGAGAGGCGCGCGCGGGAAGTTCGCGATGGCAAGGTTGCGCTCATTGATGGAGACGAGGCGCTCGCGAGCGTCCGTCGCTCGCTCGCTGCTCGGCGCCCGTAACGCGGTATCGCTTCCACCCAGAAGCGCTCGCCGAGTATCAA
>LNFM01009026.1_pt1 | contig 14720 bp, 10 predicted proteins | sample 596031 | NCBI WGS metagenome assembly LNFM01 (sample SAMN04254537, study PRJNA301005) | activated carbon metagenome | isolation source: dual media filters at the Ann Arbor, Michigan drinking water treatment plant | place: USA: Ann Arbor
ACCGCCACGGGCGGCAGCATGGCGAGCACGGCGGTGGCCATGATGATGTTCCATTCATTCTGCGCGTCGCCGGTGCCGATCATCTTCGTCATGCCGACGACCACCGTCTCCAGGTCGCGATCCGTGACGATCAGCAGCGGCCAGAGGTACTGGTTCCAGCCATAGATGAACAGGATGACGAACAGCGCCGCGATGTTTGTGACCGACAGCGGCAGCACGACATCCTTGAAGAAGCGCAGCGGCCCGGCGCCATCGATCTTGGCGGCTTCCACATATTCATCCGGGATGGTCAGGAAGAACTGGCGGAACAGCAGCGTCGCGGTGGCGGAGGCGATCAGCGGCACCACCAGGCCGGTCATCGTGTTGATGAGGCCGAGATTCACCATGACCTCGAAGGTCGGGATGATGCGGACCTCGACGGGCAGCATCAGCGTGATGAAGATCAGCCAGAAGGCCAGCATGCGGCCGGGGAAGCTGAAGAACACCACGGCATAGGCCGAGAGAAGGGAGATCGCGATCTTCCCCACCGCGATCAGCACCGCCATGTTCAGGCTGTTCCACAGCATGACCCAGGCGGGGACGGATCGCGTGGTGCGCGTGGCCTCCCCGCCCGTCATCCAGGCGGAGACGTAGTTGGAAATGCCCCACGGCCCGAACCAGAGCGGCACGTCGCCGCGCCCGATTGTGGAGGCATCATGGGTGGAGCCCACGACCGTCAGCCAGATCGGGAAGGCGAAGATCAGCACGCCGAGGCTCAGCGTGACATAGGCGATCCAGCGGTTGCGCGCATTGCGGCGAAGCGTGGCGCGGGCGAGGCGGTCGGCCTCGAGATCAAGGGTGGCGGACATTAGCGATTGTCCCAAAGACAGGAAGAACGGGTGCTGGCGGCCTGCCGCACTTCAGGCAGGCCGAGCGCGCGAAGGCGCGCCGCGCACAGACGAAGCGTGCAGGTGGCACTGGCTGCGGCCTGCGCGAAGCCAAGCGGCCGGAGGCCGCGCCTGGCGTTTGAAGGCATCTTAATAATGCACCTTCCGCTCGATGAAGCGGAACTGCACCGCGGTCAGCAGGATGACGATGAACATCAGGATCACGGATTGCGCGGCGGAGGAGCCGAAATTCAGGTTCTGCACGCCATCGACATAGACCTTGTAGATCAGCGTCGTCGTCGCCTGGCCCGGTCCGCCGCCCGTCAGCGCATGGATCGTGCCGAAGGTGTCGAAGAAGGCGTAGACGATGTTGACCACCAGCAGGAAGAAGGAGGTCGGGGCCAGCAGGGGGAAAATGATGGTCCAGAAGCGCCGCATCGGGCGCGCGCCATCGATCGCCGCGGCCTCCAGCACCGATTTCGGAATCGACTGCAGCCCGGCCATGAAGAAGATGAAGTTGTAGGAGACCTGCTTCCAGGCTGCGGCGAAGATCACCAACAGCAAGGCCTGGTCGCCATTCAGCTTGTAGTCCCACGGCACGCCCATCCCGTTCAGCATGCGGCCGAACAGGCCGATCTGCGGGTGGAACATGAACAGCCACAGCACGGCCGCGATCGCCGGCGCCACGGCATAGGGCCAGATCAGCATGGTCTTGAAGCCGTTGGCGCCGCGAATCGCCTTATCCGCCTGCACCGCCAGGTACAGCGCGGCCCCCAGCGCCAGGACGGCGACGGCGGTGGAGAACACCACCGTGGTCCAGCCGGCCGAGAGGTAGTTCGGGTCTGCCAGCACTTCGGTGAAATTCTCGAAGCCGACGAATTGCCGCGACAGGCCGAAGGCGTCCTCCCGCAGGAAGGACCCGTAGATCGCCTGGCCCGCCGGCCAGAAGAAGAACACGCCGGTGATGAGGAGCTGCGGCAACAGCAGCAGCCAGGGCAACGCGATGCCCTTGAAGATGACCTTCTTCCGCAACCCCTCAATCCCCCATCAAATACGAAAGGGGTGGGCACTGGGCCCACCCCCGATTCCGCTCAACGCTTTGGCATCAGCCGCCGCGGTTTGCACGCTCGAAATTACGCAGAACCGCATTGCCGCGCGTGGTCATGGCCACCAGCGCCTGCTCCGGGGTCTGCTGGCCCTGCAGGGCCTTCTCCATCTCCTCCTGCATGATCACGCGGATCTCGACGAAGCCACCGAGGCGGATGCCGCGGGTGTTCTCCGAGCTTGCGCCACGCAGCATCTGCTCGATCGGGATGTCGGCGCCCACATTGGCGGCCTGGGTGTAGAAGCCCGAGGCGCGGGCCGCCTCGAAGCCGCTACGCGTGATCGGCAGGTAGCCGGTGTCCATGTGCCACTTGCTGGCGATCTCCGGCCGGGCGGTCCAGGCGAAGAAATCGGCGATGCCACGCAGTTCGGCCGCGCTGCGCTGCGCGTTCGGGCCGCGGTTCATCACCCACAGGCTGGCGCCGCCGATGATCGCATTGGCCGGTGCCGTGCCCTCATAGACCGGCAGCATGGACACGCCCCAGTCGAAGCGCGCCTCACGCTGCACGCGGGCGCGGAAGCCGGAGGAGGTCAGCATGATGGCGCATTCGCCGCCCGGGAACAGCGCCTCGCCGGCATTGTCGCGGCCGCCCCAGCGGAACAGGCCTTCCTTCTGCCAGTTCACCAGGTTGGTCAGGTGGCGCAGCACCAGAGGGTTGTTCACCTGCAGCTCGGCATTGGCGCCGCCGAAGCCGTTGCCCTGGGTGGCGAGGGGGATGTTGTGGATGGAGCTGAACTGCTCCAGGTGCAGCCAGGTCGGCCAGGCGGTCGACATCGGGCAGGTATGGCCGGACGCCTTGAGCGCGACCAGCGCGCGGCCCACGCCTTCCCACGTTGTCGGGAACTGGTCAGGGTTCAAATTGGCGCGGCGGAAGGCGTCCTTGTTATAGTACACCACGGCCGTGCTGCTGTTGAACGGCATCGACATCTGCCGGCCATCGGCGGCGGCAAAGTAGCCGCGCACGCCGGGCAGGAAGTCGTTGAAGTCGATGTTCACGCCGGTCTGCGACAGCAGCTCATGCGTCGGGATGATGGCGCGGCCGGCATTGATCATGGTGCCGGTGCCGACTTCGAACATCTGCACGAGATGCGGCGCCTGGCCGGCGCGGAAGGCGGCGATGGCGGCGACCATTGTCTCCGGATAGCTGCCGCGGAAGGTCGGGACGATGCGGTAGGTCGTCTGGCTCTGGTTGTAGCTGGTGACCAGGTTCTCCAGCAGGCCGCCGAGCGGCTGGGACAGGCCGTGCCAGAACTGGATCTCGGTCGGCGCCTGCGCTTGCGCGGGGCCGATCAGGCCGGCCAGCGCGACGGCGCCTGCCATGAGGGTGCGGCGGAACATGGGCAAATCTCTCCCCGTTTGGTGACGGCGGGCTCTAGCTGGCCTGCGTTTCGGGGATTTTACAGTTTTATGTCAGTTCCGTGAAGGGGATGAGTGCTCACATGATCTGGCTCGCCGCGCGCAGCCCGGTGATCATGGAGGAGCGCAGCAGATGCGCCCGCGCCTTCACCGGATCGGCCGCGGTGGCCTGCAGATCCGCCAGCAATTCGGCCCGCCGCGCCGGGTCCTGCTCCCGCATCCGGGCACGGTTGCGGTCGGCCTGGGCGATGATTTCCTGCGCCGCGATGGGCTGGCGGCGGCGGGTGTAGCGGTCGAGCAGGCTGTCCTCGGCCTCCCCCCGCCAGACCGGGGCCAGGGTCTCGGCCAGCTCCATCGCGTCCTGGATGCCGCCATTCATGCCCATCCCGCCGGAGGGCGAGTTCAGATGCGCCGAATCGCCGGCCAGCATCAGCCGGCCGATCCGGTAGGTCTCCACGATTCGCTGATGGATGCGGTAGGGGCGGAGGTCCGGCACCTCATAGGGCGTGGCTTTCGGGTGGATCGCCTGGAGCTTGCGCTCGATCGCCGCCGGCTCAAGCGCCTGCTCCACCGATTCGCCCGGCGCCGTGTGCAGGGAGGCGCGCCACAGCCCTGGAACGCGGAGCAGGGAGAAGGTGCCGGAAAACGCCGGGTGCCGGGTCCAGATGTAGTTCACATTGGACAGGCCCTCGAACACCTCATGGAAGGGGAAGGGGGTGGTCGCGAGGATGGTGGTCTCGGGGTAGGTGTCGCCGGTGAAATCCAGCCCCATGGCGCGGCGGATCACGCTGCGGGCGCCGTCGCAGCCCACCGCGTAGGGCGCCTCGAAGCTCTCGAAGCCCTCGCCGGACAGCGCCACATGGTCGGCGCCATGCACCACCGTATCCAGCCTTGCGTTGAAGCGAAGCTCCACCAGGCCGGCATGCTCCGCCGCCAGCTTCGCCAGGATGAGGCGGGAGAGTTTCCACTGCTCGGCCTGCAAGCGGTAGGGATGCGCCGTGTCCTCGCGCAGCACGCCCAGGTCGAAGACCGCCCGGGCGCCATCCTCATGCCGGCGGATTTGCCAGTCGGGTGTGACCAGGCCCTGCGCGATCAGCGGTTGCGCCACGCCCAGGCTGTGCAGCATGTCGAGGCTCGGTGGGTGGAAGGTGGAGGCGCGGAGTTCCTCGCTGATATCCGCGCCGGCCTCCAGCACCACGCTCGGCAGGCCCATCGTGGCGAGCTTCAGGGCCAGCACCAGCCCCACCGGGCCGGCACCGATGATGGCGATGCGGCGGTCGCATGGACTCATGGGTGGAATTCTCTGCGCCTGTTCTATGGGGGCAGCATAGCCCTGGCGCGGTCCGCCGTGCAGCCGGGGGTGCGTCCTGGGGGCCACAGGGCGGGTAAAGCGCCACGCCGGTGGCTGTGGCTATGTTGTAGATGCGAATGATTCGCATTATCGAAAAGGGGATTGCTCAGGAGCCTCCGCATGACCGATGCGTCCCGCCCCACCCGCCTGTCCCCACTTCTCGCCGGCGCCCTTGCAGGTCTCGCCGCCCTGCCGGCCCTGGCGCAGACCGCGCCGGAGCCAGAGGGCGCGCTGCTGCTGGGTGAGGTCTCCGTCACCGCCACCCGCGCGCCGCGCCCGGTGGAGCAGATCCCGCAGACGGTGCAGGTGATCGACCGCGCGGAAATCGAGCGCCAGCTCGCCTTCGGCAACAACCCCTCCGCCGCCATCTCCCGCCTCGTCCCCGGCTTCTCCCAGACCACGGAGACCATCTCCGGCGCCTCCGAGACCTTCCGGGGCCGTGACGTGCTGGTGCTGCTGGATGGCGTGCCGCTGAACACCCCGCTGCGCGACGTCTCCCGCATCCTGGCGCTGATCGACCTCAACACGATCGAGCGGATCGAGACGGTGGCCGGCGGCTCCAGCCTGTATGGCGCGGGGGCCACCGGCGGCACCATCAACCTGATCACCCGCCGCGGCACGGAGCCGGGGGTGCGCTTCACGGCGGATGCCTCCGTGCGCGCCTTCACCGCCAATCCGGGCCGCTCGCTCCAGCCGCAGCTTTCGCTCGGCGCCAGCGGCCGCACCGATGGCGGCTTCGACTACGCCTTCACCGTCACCGGCCGGCAGACCAATGTCACCTATGATGGCGCGGGGCGGGAGATGGCGTCGGATGCGCTGCTCGGCCAGGGCGGCGGCGACCGCACGCGGTCCGGCAACCTGTTCGGCCGCATCGGCTACGACATCGACGGCGCCCGCCGCATCGAGCTGAGCGGCACCTTCATCAACCTGGAGCAGGATCCGACCTACCTCACCACCTATACCGCCCCGCGTGCGGCGCCGGATTTCGCCACCGCCTATACCGGCGAGTCGGTGTATGAGCGCAGCGCCTCGCTCTCCGCCCGCTACACGGATGAGGAATTCGCGCTGGGCCGGCTTTCGGTGACGGGCTTCCACAACGACATCAACAAGCGCTTCAGCTATTCGCGCTACGCCTTCCCGGCCAACAGCGTCGTCTATTACTCCGGCAACCCGGCCTCGCCGACCGATCCGGCGAACCAGACCACGCTGAACTCCGTGCGCTCCGGCCTCAACATCACCGTGGACACGCCGCTGACGGCGGTGATGGACGGGCTGCTGCTGACCTGGGGTGGCGATCTGGGGCGCGAGCGCACCTCGCAGGAACTGCTCGACGGCCGCCAGGTCTTCTCGCCGCTGGAGCAGACCAGCACCGCCGCCTTCGGCCAGTTGCAGGTGCCGGTGGGGGAGCGCATCACCCTGCGCGGCGGCCTGCGCTATGAGCGCTTCGACCTGGATGTGGAGGATTTCAACCGCCCCACCGCCTATTTCGGCGCCAGCGCCACCACCGGCTATGTGCTGCCCGCGCTCAACGTCACCGGCGGCAGCTTCAGCTACGATGCGCTGACCGCCAATCTCGGCGCCACCTTCCGCCTCAGCCCGAATGCGGAGATCTATGGCGGCTGGAGCCAGGGCTTCGCCCTGCCGGATGTGGGGTCCTTCACCCGGCGCGCCGGCCTGTCGCTGGCCTATGCCTGCACCGTGGCGCGGCCGAACTGCCTGCCTTCCGGCACCCGCGTGTCCTACGCCTCCATCGCGCCGGAAGCGCAGCTGGTGGACAGCTACGAATTCGGCGTGCGGCACCGCTCGGCCGGCTTCAATGCTGGGCTGGTCGGCTTCGCCAGCACCTCCGACGAAGGCGTCACCTTCGACCCTGGCACCAACCGGATCTCCCAGCAGAAGGAACTGATCTATGGCGTGGAGGCGCATGCGGACTACGCGCTGACCGCCAATTTCCGGATCGGCGGCATGCTGACCTGGCGCGAGGGGCGCTACGATTCGAATGCCGATGGCAAGCTGGACGCGGCGCTGCCGAACAACCGCATCCCGAGCCCGATCCGCGGTGCGCTCAGCGGCACCTACAGCTTCGAGGGCGGCACCGTGCTGCGGGCCGAGGGCGTCGCCTTCAGCGGCCGCAACGAGACCATCGACACGCGCGGCACCCGCTACAAGATCGCCCAGGGCGCCACCATGAACCTCAGCGCCGCGACGCCGATCGGCGGCGGGCAGGGCTATGTCGCGGTGGAGAATCTGTTCGACGCCGCCTACCAGAACCCCACGGCGACGTCCGTCCGCAACCTGCCGGTGGAGGCGCTGGGCCGCGTCGTGACACTCGGCTACCGGATCACCTTCTGAACATGGTCCGGCTCGACACCGAGGCCGGCGGCCTGCTGCGGTTGGTGCTGGATGCGCCGGCTGCGGCAACGGACGAGGCCGACTACCTGGCCGCGCTGCACCGCATCAGCGACCAGCCCGGCCCCTTCGTGCTGCTGGCCTGCTTCGCCGGCCACGCCATGCTGTCCCAGGCGGGGGAGAAGGCGCAGGCGCTGTGGTTCAAGGCGACGCGCGACCGGCTGAACCAGTCCTGCCGGGCGCTGGCCATGGTGCGCCCCGGCAAGCCCGGCAGCCGATCGGCCGAGGTCTTCGGCAAGCTGTGGCGCTTTCCCGTCGCGGTGTTCGAGCAGGAGGGCGCGGCGCGCGACTTCCTGCGCCCCTTCATGGATCCCCCGGCATGAGCACGACCACATTGGACACGCCGCTGCGGATCGGCCGGATGCGGCTGTTCGTGGTGCTGGCGGCGCTGTACCTGGCGCAGGCGATCCCCAGCTACCTGCTGGTCGCCGCCCTGCCGCCGATCATGCGGGAGGCCGGCGTATCCCGCACGGATCTGTCCAATCTCAGCCTGCTGTTCCTGCCGCTGGTGCTGAAATTCCTCTGGGCGCCGCTGGTGGATCGGCTGCGTCCCTTCGCCCGGGCGCAGCGGGCCGGCTGGGTAGTCCTGACGCAGGCGGGCGTCATCCTGTGCATCCTGTCGCTGATCCTGGTCGGGCCGCGCGACGTCTGGAGCATCATCGGCATCGGCTTCCTGACCTCGCTTCTGGTCTCGACGCAGGACATCGCCACTGACGGCTATGCCGCGAAATACCTGCCGGTGGCCGATCGCGGCATCGGCAACGCCATCCAGGGCGGCGCGATTGCCATCGGCGTGGTGGTCGGCGGCACGCTGGGGCTGGTGCTGCACCACCATTTCGGCTGGACGGTGATGCTGGTGACCATCGCCGCCATTTCCACACTGCCGCTGGTGGCGGCCTTCGCGATGCGGGAGCCGCCGCCGGGGCCGCTGGAATCGCGCAGCCTGCCTTCGCTCCGTGCCTTCCTGCGGCGGCCGGAGGCGCGGGCGATCCTGTGGATCGCGCTGCTGTACCGTGCCAGCGAGGGGCTGGTGAAGGCGCTGGAGGGCCCGTATCTGGTCGATTCCGGCGTGCCGCTGGACTGGATCGGCTACATCTCCGGCGTCTCGGCGGTGACCGCGGGGCTGGCAGGGACCGGCATCGCCGCCTGGATGGTGCAGAAGCGCGGCCTGTCCTTCACCTTGTCGCTGCTCGGCAATGCACGGACATTGTGCTTCCTGCTGTTCGCGCTGCATGCGGCGGGGCTGGTTTCCGGCTTCGTGCCGCTGTTCGGCGCGGCGGGATTCCAGACGCTGATCCGCTACATGGAGATCGTGGCGCTCTACAGCCTGTTCATGGCGGTGGCCTCGCCGGACCAGCCGGGCACGGATTTCACCGTGCTCGCCTGCGCCCAGCTCATCGTCTACATGGCCGGGTCGTTCATCGCCGGGCGGCTGGCCGATGCCATGGGCTACACCGCCGTGTTCGGCCTGGCCGCGCTGCTGTCGCTGATCGCGGTGATCGGCACGCTGGGGCTGCTGAAGCGTGCGAAGCAGGTCGCGGCGATCCCCGCCTGACCCGCCGGCCTCAATCCCGCAGCGCGCGCCGCAGCGAGTCCCGGATCGGCGAAACCAGGTAGCTGAGCGCGCTGCGCACCTCGCCCAGCACGAAGATCTCGGTCGGCATGCCGGCGTTCAGCCGCAGGCCGGGCACGCGTTCCAGCTCGCTTGCGCCGATCTCGGCGCGGGCCAGGAAATAGACCACGCCCTGCGGATCCGTCTGCTGGTCGGCAGAGACATAGGTGAGCTGGCCCGCCAGCAGCGGCGTGGTGCGCTGGCGCAGCGCGGTCAGCCGCACATTCACCGGCTGGCCGACCCGCAGTTGCTCCACATCGGTCGGCGCCACCCGGGCTTCGACCACCAGCCGGTCATCCAGCGGCACCAGATCCAGCACTGGCTGGCCATCCGTGATGCTGCTGCCGGGCGTCACGAAGCGGATATCGGTGACGATGCCGGGCTCCGAGGCCACCAGGTCGCGCCGCGCGCGGATGTTCTCGGCCGAGACCAGGCGCTGCTCCGCCTCCACCATCTGCTGCTGGGCGTCCTGCAATTCGCGGGCGATGTCCTGCGCGCGGGTCAGGCGCAGCGTGGCGAGCTCCGCCTCCGCCTGGGCGATGGCCTGGCGGAACTGCGCTTCCTGCGCCGCATGCAGGCCCATATCGCCGCGGGCCTGCGCCTCCAGCCGCTCCAGCTCCCGCACCTCCCGCATCCGGGCGAAGCCCTGCTGGGCCAGCGGCCGCAGCCCTTGCAGATCGGCGCGGACGGAGGCGGCGCGGGCGGCGGCGGCGGCGCGCTGGGCGCCGGCGGCCAGCAATTGCTCCCGCGGTACGGCGGCGCGGCGTTCATAGACCTGGAGATTGCTGTCGAAGGCGTCCCACCGCGCGGTGAACAGCCGCATTTCCGCATTCAACAGGGCGGCCAGCGACGCATCGCTGCGCGCGGCGTCGAGGATCTCCTGCGGTACGAAGAATTGCCGCTGGTCCTGCTGTTCGGCGCGCAGCCGGGCGACGCGGGCGGTCAGCGTGCGGGTCTGGGCGCGCAGTTGCACCGCGTTGGATTCGGCCGTGGTCGGGTCCAGCCGCAGCAGAACCTGGCCGGCCTGCACGCGCTGGCCCTCGCGCACCAGCAATTCCTGCAGGATGCCGGGCTCCGACAGGATCATGGATTTGCGCCGGCCTTCTGCCACCAGCGATCCGCGCGCCACCACCGCGCGTTCGATCGGCGTGATGGCGGCCCAGAACAGCAGGCCGCCGAAGCCCACCACCAGCAGAAGCAGCGCCGCCCGCATCACCCGCTTCACATCGGGGGTGGCGGCGGCGGCCTCGGCCTCGGCGAAGTTCAGCGTGATGGGGCGTGGCCCGGCCAGTCTCGCGGTCATGCCGCCTTACCCCCCAATGCCTTGTCGGCCAATGTCTTGTCGGCCAATGCCTTGTCAGCCGGTGTCTCGGCACGCCAATGCCCGCCCGGCGCCAGGCGCAGCACCTGGTCCACGTGGCCGGTCCAGAGCGCCGCCTCATGGCTGATCAGCAGGCAGGCCGCGCCGCCCGCCCGGGCCGCCAGCACCGCATCCCGCACCGCGTCCCGCCCCGCCTGGTCCAGCCCGGCCTCGGCTTCGTCCAGCGCCAGGAATTCCGGCGCGCCATACAGGGCGCGCGCCAGGCCGATCATGCGGCGCTGGCCCATGGACAGGCCGCCGGTGGGGCCGGCTTCGGTGGCGTAGCCTTGCGGCAGGCGGCCGATCATCTCATGCGCGCCGGCAAGGCGCGCGGCCTCCACCACGCCGGCCGCATCCTCCGCCCCGAAGCGGCCGATATTCTGCAACACGGTGCCATCCAGAAGCTGCACATCCTGCGGCAGATAGCCGATGCGCGGGCCAAGGCGCGTGCGATCCGCGAAGCGCGTCGGCTGGCCGCCGAGCAGCGCCTGCCCGCCCTCCGCCGGCAGCAGCCCCAGCGCCAGCCGCAGCAGGGAGGATTTGCCGACGCCATTCGGCCCCACCACCAGCGTCACCGTGCCCGGCGGGCAATACAGCGTGACATCGGCCAGCACCGGGTTCAGCCCGCCCGGCGGCGTCCAGCGCAGGTCGCGCAGCCACAGCCCTGGCGGCCCGGCGGGGTCTGGCATCTGCGCCACCGGCGCTGCGTGATCCGCGAACAACTCCTGCAACCGCTGCCAGGCGAGGCTCGCGAAGGCCCATTCGCGCCAGGCCAGCACGATGCGGGCAATCGGCTGGGTCGCGGTACCGGCCAGCATCATCGCGGCGATGATCGACCCGGGCGAGGCCTGGTCGCCCAGCGCCAGCACCACCCCCACCACCACCACGCCGCCCTGCGCCATGTAGGAGGCGAATTCCGTGACACCGCGGACGGCGCGGGCCCGCGCCTGGGCGCGGTCGCCCTCCGCCAGCGCGGCGGCCTGGGCGGGTTCCCAGCGCCGGACCACGGCGGCCAGCATGCCAAGCCCCTCCAGCAGGTCCGATTGCCGCAGCCGGCCCTGCAATTCGCCGGCATTCTTCAATTGCCGTTCGGAGGCGCCGCGCACCAGGCCGCGCGTGGTGCGGTCCAGCACCAGGCCGAGCAGACCCATCATCACGCAGGCCGAACCCACGACCAGCGCATAGACCGGGTGGAGCAGGGCCAGCACCACCAGCGCCACCGGCAGCGCCGTCATGTCGAACAGGTCGGCGATGGTGTTGCCGCCGAGGAAGCGGCGCAGCTCCGCCTGGTCCTGCAAGGCCGCGAGCCCCGGCTGGCGGCTGCCCAGCAGCGCGCTGCGCACCGCGGCCTGCAAGGCCTCCAGGCTCAGCCGGCGGGTCATGTCGTCGGCCAGCGCGGACATCAGCGCCGATCGCAGCGCCCGCAGCGCGCCGGCCATGCCGAGCGCGATGACGAAGGCGATGGACAGCACCGTGAGCGTGTCGAGGTTATGGCCCTCCGTCACGCCATCGAAGATGTGCATGGTCAGCAATGGCATGCCCAGCAGCGCCGCCTGGCGGGCGAAGGACATGGCGAGTGCGACCGCCAGCAGCCGGCGGAAGGCCGGCGCCTGGCGCAGCGCCGCCCAGGCCGCGCCGATCTGCGCGTTCATGCGGCCCGTCCCGTCGTGGAAAGGACCGGTGCGGCCAGCAGCGTGGCGCCGGGGGTGGGCACCACCTGCCCGCCGCGCAACGTCACCACCCGATGCGCCGCGGCCAGCAGGACCGGGCGGTGGGAGGTGAACAGGATGCCGGTGCCACGCGCCGCGAGATTGCGCAGCAGCCGCACCAGCCTTTCCTCCCCGGCGGCATCGAGGAAGGCGGCCGGTTCGTCCAGCAGCAGCAGGCGCGGGTTGCGGTACAGCGCGCGGGCCAGCGCCACGCGCTGCCGCTGGCCGGCGGAAAGCGGACCCTCCGCGCGGGTCGGCGTGGCGTAGCCGGCGGGCAGGGCGGCGATCAGCGCATGGGCATCGGCCAGCCGCGCCGCTTCCATCACCGCCGGCATGTCCGGCTGGCCGAGCCGGGCAATCGCCTCCGCCACCGTGCCATCGGTCAGCAGCGGGTCCTGCGGCAGGTAGCCGACATGGCGGGCGAAATCCTCCCGCGCCCATTGCCAGGTGGCCTGGCCATCCAGGAAGCAGCCGCCGGCGGTGGGGCGGACCATGCCGACCGCAATCCGCAGCAGCGTGGTCTTGCCTGCCCCCGCCGTGCCGGCCAGCGCCACGATCTGCCCCGGCGCCACCTCCAGCGATACCTCCCGCAGCAAGGCGCGGGGCGCGCCGCGATGGGCGAAGCTGACGCGCTCCAGCCGCAACCGTGCTTCCCGGCAGGGGAAGGCGATGGCGGTATCGGCCGTGCGGTCCGGGCGCATCAGGGTGGCAAGCCGGCGCCAGGCGGCAATCGCCGCGCCCCATTCATGCGTGGCGCCGCCGATGCGGGCGAAGGGCGAGATGACCTGGCCGGTCACCAGCATGGCCAGCAGCATGCCGAAGCCGACATCCACGCCATTGGCCGACAGCAACGTGCCCACCACCAGCGCGCCGCCCGAGCCGATGCCATGGATGGTGGCAAGCCCGGCGCCGATCCAGCGCGCGCCGGATTGCGCGCCGCGCAGCGCCACCGCGCCTTCCTGCATCCGCGCTTCCCAGCGTGCGGCGAGCGGCGCGCGCAGGCCCATCGCCTCCACCGCCTCCGCACAGCGCATTGCATCCGCGACCAGCCCTGCCGTGCGCGCCTGCGCCTCGTTGGAGGCGGCGACGGCGCGGCGCGTCAGCCGGTCCCCCAGCAGGGACAGCCCGGCGGCGGCGAGGCAGCAGGCCAGCGCCCAGGCGGTGAAGGCCCAATGGAAGAACAGCAGCAGCAGGATGAGCGTAGGCACCAGCACCGCATCCACCAGCCCGGTCAGCACCGGGCCGGTCAGGTTGCGGCGCAGCTCCTCCACATCCCGCAGCGCCTGGCCGGCGGCGAGGTCGGATCGGCCCGGCTGCTGTGCCGCCGCCAGCACCAGCGGCGCGGCCAGCCGCCGCGCCAGGCGGTTCGACACGGCAAGCAGCCCCAGCTCCCGCAGCTGGTCCAGCCCGAGCAGCATGCCGACCGCCAGGCAGAAGACGATGGCGAGCCCGGCCAGGGTCCAGGGATTGCCGGTGGGCAGCACCAATTGCCAGATCACCAGCTTGGCCGCGACCACGCCGAAGGTGGCGAGGCTCAGCGCCAGGCCGAGTGCCAGCGTCAGCCGCGCGGCGGCCGCCACTTCGGCCCGCGCCACCTCGATCACGACCTGCCGATCCGGGTGTGCCGCGGCCGGGTGTGCCGCCGCCGGGTGTGCCGCGGCAGCGGGGTTGGGCAGCCGGCGTGCCTCGGCCATGCGGCTAAAGCGCCAGGACCAGGGCAAAGACCGTCAGGGCGCCGAGGCCGGTCACGCCGAGCAGCGCCATCAGCACGACCTGCCAGGTATCCAGCCCGCGCGGGCCATGGGCGCGCACGGCCGGGGCCGCGGCCTGCAAGGAGGCCAGGCGTTCATCCAGCCGCGCCACCCAGGCCTCCAGCACCGCCATGCGCTGCTCGACCTCCGCTGGTTCCGCGGTCAGCGGGGCGGGCATGGGTTGGTCGGGCATCGGCCGCAGCGCCAACTCCTGCAACCGCGCCTCCAGCGCGCGCTGGCCGGCAACCAGCTGCTCGATCGCCGCGACGATTTGCGGGTTGGACGGTCCTGCGCGGCCATCACCGGCGGCGGGGCTGGCCGGCGCGCCGCGGCGGAACAGCGGCAGGGCCACTTCGCCCCCCTCCGCACCGCGCGCCACCACCTGCAGATCGGCGCGGCGTTCCGCCCAGGCGGTGCGCAGCAGGAAGCGGAAGCCGTGGAAGGCATCGCCGATGCCGGCGCGGATCAGGTCCGCCCGGTGGCGGTCCGCCACGCTGGTGGCGACCGTCGCGCCATCCAGGCGCAGTTCCACCACCACGCGTTCGGTCGGCTGGGTGGTCTCGAAGGCCCAGCCATCGATCTGGCTGCCGGTGACCGAATCGATGAAGCCGCGAATATTCGGCGCGGGCGGTGGCGCCACGATCGGTTCAGCCGACACGGGCGCGGCCCTCCGCCCGGCGGGTCCGCTTCAGCGGGGTGGCAGCACCCAGCAGGCGTTGGTAGAGAGTCAGATGTTCCGCCGCCGCCTCCTCCATCCCGTGTGGGCGTTTGATATTCGCGGCCAGGCGGTCCCACAGCCCCGGCTCCTCCGCCGCGCGCCGCATCACCCGGGCCAGGCCGGTGGCGTCCCCGATGGGGAAATGCAGGCCATCCACCCCGTCGCGCACCGATTCGGCCATGCCGCCGACATCGCCGCAGATCACCGGCCGGCCGTGGCGGAAGGCTTCCTGCACCACCAGCGGCGCGTTTTCCCACCAGATGGAAGGCATCACCACCCAATCGACGCCCGCCATCCGCGCCGGCATGTCGCCCGCGCCGTACAGCCCGTGATGGCGTGCATCCGGCGCGGCTTCCAGCGCTGCCTTGAACTCGGCCAGGAATTCATCGGCCTGATGCGCGGTGCCGCCATGCAGCGCCAGATCATGCGCGATGCCCTGCTGGGTCAGCCGGGCGGAGGCGCCGAGCGCCACCAGGCTGCCCT
>LNFM01009027.1_pt1 | contig 14719 bp, 15 predicted proteins | sample 596031 | NCBI WGS metagenome assembly LNFM01 (sample SAMN04254537, study PRJNA301005) | activated carbon metagenome | isolation source: dual media filters at the Ann Arbor, Michigan drinking water treatment plant | place: USA: Ann Arbor
ATCCCACTCGATCAGTCCATCCTTCAGGCGGATAATACGATGCGCATAGTGTGCGATGTCATCTTCGTGTGTAACCATGATGATGGTGTTGCCTTTCTCATGCAGTTCATGAAATAGCATCATGATGTCATAGGAAGTTTTAGAGTCGAGATTACCCGTAGGTTCATCGGCAAGAATGATGGAGGGATTATTCACCAGGGCCCGAGCAATGGCCACCCGTTGACGCTGACCACCTGATAACTCATTCGGCTTGTGGTGATGGCGATCACCCAAGCTAACATTTTCGAGTGCTTCCATGGCCATATCTTCCCGCTCGGAGCGACTATAGCCAGCATAAATCAAGGGCAAAGCCACATTATCAAGCGCAGTGGCACGGGGCAAAAGATTAAACGTTTGGAATACAAAACCAATCTCCTTGTTTCTTACAACAGCAAGTTCATTTTCCGTCATATCACTCACCAGCTGATTGTTAAGCCAATATTCTCCGGTTGTTGGGGTATCGAGACAACCCACGATATTCATAAGCGTGGACTTTCCAGAGCCCGATGGACCCATAAATGCACAATATTCGCCTCTTTCTATGGAAATGGAGATATCCTGCAGGGCATTTACAATGTTGTTACCCATTTTATAAACCTTCGAAATGTGGGTGGTTTTAATAATATTAGGCATTGGGTTCGATTTATTTCTAGTGTGATGCTCTTCTTTCCTGAAAAGTTTCTCTTGACTTCAACTTAAGATCTGACTTTAGGTTTCAAAAACGGTACAAATTGATAAAAATATGTGTAAAAAGGTCAAAATTGTTATTCAATGGCAATTATAACAGCCAGACGACCAAAATCACCCTAAGGTTACATACTGTTATTACCCTTTACAAAATCCACGCAGGTACTTATCACCGTCTCGTCTTTTAAAATTCGGTTGTGACCGAGCCCTTTTGTCAATAAAAGTCGAGCCGAAGGAAATACTTTAATTAACTCATGGACATGAATAATCTCAACTTCCTTGTCGTCTTCATCATGCACGAGCATCAAATTCAAATCGGAAGGCACGTGGCGGATCATCGATAGGGCTGTATATTCCTCGAAGGATTTACCGTGTCGTTGCTGAATTAATGCTTTGAAGTTTTCTCCCGTCTTCCACGAACCGCCAATAGCATTCAGATAAGATTGAATTATTCTATCGGCAATAGTTGGAGAAGCAATATTGATCAGCTTCTTAACCGAAAACCCCTTAGCAATTGCAAACAAGGAGGCACCTCCCCCAAAAGAATGGGCAATAATCGCTTCGGGAAACCCCCTGGTAGTGGCTATCGCTTTCATTACTTCTTCAAATTCGGCAATGGATGTGCGTTTGCCTTCCGACTTACCATGGGCTGGACCATCAAAACCAATTACGCGATAACCGGCTTCGTTAAACTGAGGAACAAACTTGCGGAATTGGGTTGATCGACCCGCCCATCCATGAACCACCAGCACATAAGGTTTATGGTCTTCGCCCCATTGATAGCACTGGATTTTTTTTCCAGCAGCCGATATAGAAAATAACCGAGCTGTTGCCTCGGCTTCCATTTCTTTTGCTGGAGTCTTGTATCGAAAAGGAGTAAAAAATATTCTCTCAAAATACCAGCCTGACAATCGCGTGGAAATCTTTTCCAGTTTTGGAAAACCCCAACGGATTATTCGGAAAACCAATGGTATTTTTATTGGCTTGGCTTTAGTCATTAGCGATAGCGAACTCAAACTTGCTTGTCTTGTGGACAAAGGTATCAAGATCATAGACTCTTTCTGAAAACAATACATGGTTGTCTTGAGAAACCAAAATAACTGTAGAACATCGTGTTCCATACCCATTTGTTTTAATAAACATGGATGATAGTGCTCGCTCACGTTCAAGTCCGATTCCGGTATCAGGCAATAGTTGATCCTCAGCCCGTTTTTCATCGTAAAGCATTTCATATAAAACGTTCGGTTCGACTACCGGTTTACTAATGGCGCTACTGAATTTATCTTTCCCCCGTTCTACTTTTGGCCAGGGAGTATCGAGTAAGTGATTGCTCAGTCCATAAATACCACTTTCCAAATTTTGAATTCCTGATTTATAATTGGATAAATAAAGTAATTCATCAGGATTTCCAGCTAGCAAATTAAATCCATTGTATTCGGAAGCATGAGCGTACACTTTTTTCAAATACTCTTTTGGTGAATCGTTATTGATCAAAAAATCTGAAACCAATTGTCCGCGCGAAGGTGCTGTAGGATTTATATGGGCAGGATCCCGATAATTCGTAACGAGACTGATTTTACCGTTTTTATTCATCCCCATCCAGGTGCCCGAAGCTTGCAGATCCCGACCGCCCAGTATGTTGGGGTTGTCTTCCCAGAAATGGGCAGGAGCTGTTTTGCGAACATAAAACTCATCGCGGTTGGCCGCAACAATAAGTTTGTAGTTTGAGTGATTATTTAGCGAAAGAAAGATCAAGCACATAATAGGAGGTAGACTTACATTGTCCAGATAGTAAGATAAAAAAGCATTCTGCGATAGAGCTCAACACTCACTTGCAGAAGGACAAGAAGAACAAATGTCTTTGGAATAATCCAATACCACTTTTGACCATAGAAGATATGCAGGCCACGGATTAAAAAGTAACCCAGAAGAATAATTGAGAGTATTCCAAATGAATTGTCGGAAAGCAGAATAGTCCAATCAAGATCCCATACAGCCCCTAGATGTATCAAAGCCCTGAGCAAATGAGCTAGCAGAACCGCACTCAATAACAATTGAAAACTGTAAAACTCCAACGAAAATAGAAGATGGTCAAAAAAGAAGATCTTCTTCGAATAATTCACAATCAGCAAGGCACCGGTAAATGCAAATACCAGAAGGATAATCAGAAGTTTAGAAAGATTTGTCGATTGATTGCTATAGTCCTTTTGAAAATCTCGCATTGTAATAGCTTCCTTTTCAATTCTTTCACTTACAATTTCTTTTGCACGGACGCTGTGACTCCCCAAGTAATTGAGTTGTGTGGTAAGTGAAGAATTATAGGAGTCGAATACAGGAAAAAGAAAGTAGAAAAAGTTGGCCACAAAAAATAACGACACCATTTTCATGTAGGGCACTCGTTGTCCATCCGCAATGTTTCTGGACAATTGACCCGGCCGGGTCACTATCAATTTTAAGCTCTTGATAAACTTCCCATCCAAAAAAGTAAAAGCATTTAAGAGGCTGTCGAGAAAATTGAAAAATGATCGTTCGCTGGGCTCAAGGGCTTTCTCACCACAGATATTGCAATAGCGACCCTTGAACATGTGGTTACAGACTTTACAAATCCGCGACACATCATAGTCAAATGTATCTGGCTTCTTTTTAAGAAAAGTCAATTTCATTCTTAAAACAATTCAAGTTGTGAGGGCAATAATTGAAAAGATCTTCTGTGCAGGGGAGTAATTCCTAACTGACGAATTCCATCGCGGTGTTCTTCTGTTGGATAACCAACATTGGTATGCCAGCCGTAGCCGGGAAATTCCTCCGAAAACTTCGACATCAAATCATCACGATAATTCTTCGCCAGCACTGATGCGGCCGCAATGGAAAGATATTTACCATCACCTTTAATCACACACTCGAATTTTACTTCCCCATAAGGTTTAAAACGGTTGCCGTCAATCAACAAAAAGTCCGGTCTCAGGGTCAATCTATCCAACGCCAAATGCATCGCTTTAAAAGATGCATTTAAAATATTAATCTCATCAATCTCTTCGTTGCTTACCTCCGCAACAGCCCACGCTAAGGCATCGCGAATAATATCCAATTGTAAAGAAATCCTATCCTCTTTAGTCAATTGCTTCGAATCGTTTAACAATTCGTGAGTATAATTTTTTGGAAGGATCACGGCTGCAGCGACCACAGGGCCCGCCAAACACCCACGCCCTACTTCATCGCAGCCAGCTTCAATTAAATCAGGGGTAAAGGAAGACAATAACATGAATCAAAAATCAAGATTCAAAAGTCAAAATTCAAGGTCGTTTACATTAATTATTAAACTAATTTTAAATCTTGTTCTTTAAACATTTACTTATGAACCCCTGGCAAACCCTTTCCTCCGAGGAAAAATACGATAACCGATGGATCAACGTAACGGAATATCAGGTGATTAATCCTGCGGGGGGTAAAGGCATTTATGGAAAAGTACATTTCAAAAATAAGGCTATTGGTATTGTTGCTCTTGATGAAAATAATAATACCTGGCTTGTGGGGCAGTGGCGTTATACACTGAATGAATGGAGTTGGGAGATACCCGAAGGTGGCGGCCCGCTTGCGGATGATCCTCTGCATTCTGCGAAGCGTGAACTGAAAGAAGAAACGGGTTTACTTGCTGATCGATGGACATTGATTCAGCGCGCCCATCTTTCCAATTCAGTATCTGATGAAGAGTGCTTTCTTTATTTGGCTGAAGGGTTAACCCAACAGGAAAGCGAGTTGGAAGATACAGAGGCTGATTTGAAGGTTCGAAAACTCCCCTTATCAGATGCCTTGGAAATGGTACTAAGTGGTGAAATAACCGATAGCTTAAGCGTGATCGGAATTTTGAAAGTTGCCAGAATGAAAGGCATATGAGCGACCTTTGATACGTATGCTGAAATTAATAGAGATTCTGTTGAAGGTTCCAAAATCTTGTAACAATCAAGCATGTCAACACTAGCTCATTATCGCTCGCACGTTCGACCTAACTTTCTCCTGGCCTACCCGGTGATGTTAAGTATGTTGGGTCAGGTGATGACGGGTGTAGCAGATAGTGTGATGGTGGGCTGGACCGGGGCAGTGCCGTTGGCGGCCTCTTCGTTGGCCAATATATTTTTTTCCATTCCGCTGTTTTTTGGTGTGGGCGTTTCCTATGCCATCACTCCCCTAGTGGCACAAGCTGAAGGCTCAGAGGATGAAAAAAAAATAATTGACGTATTAAAGAATGGTTCAGTAATCAATTTAATGACGGGCCTCATTTTAGTATCCCTGATTTTTTCGGTTGAACCCTTCATGCATGCGATGGGCCAACCCGATGATGTAGTAACATTAGCAATTCCTTATCTCAGCATCATTGCCATCTCGATTATTCCCACTATGATCTTTCAAACCTATCGGCAATTTGCTGAAGGACTTCAACGTACCCGCGCAGCCATGATTATTGTAGTAGGCAGTAATCTGCTCAACATACTTCTAAACTACCTGTTTATTTTTGGAAAGTATGGTTTCCCGGAAATGGGATTAAACGGTGCGGGTTGGGCAACCTTAATTGCGCGAATTGTTATGGCATTGAGCATGATGCTGTATGTCTATTTTGGAAGAAAATTTCAACCCTATCAGGCCGGATTCTCCTTTGGAAACTATTCAAGATCACTTATAAAAAAAATGTTGCATATCGGCATTCCTTCCGGCTCGCAATTTATTTTTGAAGCCGGTGCCTTTGGCTTTTCTGCTCTGATGATGGGTTGGATTGGCACCACCGCACTGGCCGCACATCAGATTGCAATCAATCTGGCCACCATCAGCTACATGACTACGTCCGGACTTGGTGCTGCCGCCACAATCCGGGTAGGAAATTTCTGGGGTCAGCGGGATACAAAAAATCTCAGAGCCTCTGCCTTCACCATGATTGGCATCGCTGCACTGCTCATGACTGCCTGGGCACTGTTGTTTATTCTTGGTCGCAACTTTTTACCATCCCTTTACATTGAAGATCTGGCCGTGATTGAACTTACTGCATCCTTATTAATTATCGCAGCCTTCTTTCAGCTATCCGATGGTATACAGGTAGTAACCGCAGGTGCTTTGCGAGGATTGCAAGATGTAAAAATTCCGTCTGCTCTAACTTTCGTTGCTTATTGGATACTGGCATTGCCTCTCGGCTATTGGCTTGCCTTCCCGTTGCAATTGGGACCCTTCGGCATTTGGATCGGCCTGCTGATTGGACTCACCCTTACAGCAAGCGCTATGGTAGTGCGGTTTAACCGACTTTCAAAAAGGAAAAATTTTCAGTAGCCCTCACCCGTTATACTTTTCAGAACTATTACCGTATCAGTGGCCCTCTCCCAAGGGAGAGGGCAGCAGTCGTTCCTAGTGTACTTGATGAGGATTGATGGGTGAGGGAAAAACTTCTTAACTTACTAACCAAACCTTACCCCTATGGAAGAACCCGCTCGCCCGGTACAATACTCACAAACCACCATTACCGAACTGATGATTCCCGCCTACGCCAACTTTGGTGGAAAAATTCATGGAGGCACATTGCTCTCACTTATGGATAAAGTTGCTTACGCCACTGCCAGCAAACACGCGGGCACCTATTGCGTAACGGTAACTGTTGATAAGGTTGAATTTCTTCAACCCGTAGAAGTGGGTGAACTTGTTTCCATGCATGCCTCGGTAAATTATGTAGGTCGCACTTCCCTGATTGTAGGTATTCGGGTAGAATCCCAAAATATAAAAACCGGAGAAATAAAACATACTAACTCATCCTTCTTTACCATGGTGGCCAAAGGGGATGACGATAAACCAGCCGTAGTACCCACACTCATTCTTGAAAACAGAGAAGATGTAAAACGCTTCATTGAAGCCATGCGCATGAAGGAAATCAGAACTATGGTACGCGAACAAATGGACGATGCGAAGTCGCATATTGAAGTGGAGCGGGCTAATGAGATTTTGAAAGACCAGCGGTGTAAAATCCACTTCAAGTAGTTTTACAAACACCTATACTTACCAAAAAATAATTCTTATGAAGTATATTTTATCACTATTACTTATTTGCATTTCCACCTGGACATTAAGTCAGGTTCCTGTCATCCTCTCCCAACGTGACCAGGCCCGAGTGATTGATGAATTATTGGAAGACCGCCTGCGCACAAACTTACCTGCGCTTATGCGCAGGGAGGGATTTGATATGTGGGTAATTATCTCGCGCGAATACAATGAAGACCCTGTAATCCGCACATTGTTACCAGCAACCTGGCATGCTGCTCGCAGAACCACGATGTTGATCGCATTCGACCGCGGTGCTGATAAGGAAATGGAGTTTCTGGCTGTCGCCCGATACGATGTAGGCAAAATGTTTAAGCGCGCATGGGATCCTGATGCAAACCCTGATCAATGGGCGCAACTTGGCAAAATCATTAGCGAACGTAATCCCAAAAAGATTGGTGTAAATAAAGCACCATCGTGGGGCCATGCCGATGGCCTTACTTCAAATGATTACGACAACCTGATGAAAGTGCTTCCAAAGAATCTTCATCCAAAAGTGGTCTCGGCTGAGAAGTTGGCTGTAAGTTGGCTGGAAACCCGCACCGAAAAGGAGATGGCGATCTACCAGCAAATTTGTCGAATTGCCCATGATATTATTCAGGAAGGCTTTTCAGACAAAGTAATTCAGCCGGGTGTAACCACTACTGAGGATGTCGTGTGGTGGTATCGCGAACGAATCAAAGAATTAAAATTGGATACCTGGTTTCACACTTCGGTATCTATACAACGTAATGAACCTGATGCACTGACAGCAAAACGTCCTCAGCCCTTGGTGATACAACCCGGAGATTTATTACATGTAGATTTTGGAATTACCTACTTGCGATTGAATACCGATACACAACAACATGCATACATTTTAAAAGCTGGTGAAACGGAAGTGCCCAACTATTTGAAAGATGCATTTGTTAAAGGGAACCGGTTACAAGATATTCTTACGAGTCATTTCAAAGTAGGCCGCACGGGAAATGAAATTCTAAAAACTACACGCGATCAGGCCATCGCAGAAGGTATCACTCCATCTATTTACACACACCCGATTGGTTTTCATGGCCATGCAGCAGGCACTACTATTGGTATGTGGGATATGCAAGGCGGTGTTCCTTTTACCGGAGAGTATCCTATGCATCACAAAACCGCGTACTCGATTGAGCTGAATTGTACGGTGAATATTCCCGAATGGAAAAAAGATATTCGCATTCAGCTGGAAGAAGATGGGTATTTTGATGAAACCGGATTCCGCTACATAGATGGCCGACAAAGAGAAATTATTACCATTCCAAAAATGGGTGGTATTAACCGTCAGTAAAGTTCCATATTATTCAAAGTCCTTCGGTGATTGAATCAAAGAAGGACTTTTTTATTTTATCTTTACAATCCAAATCATTAAAAAGTACTGACCTGCCCTGCATGAGAATCCTAAGAACGCTTCACACCCTCTATGGATTCATTCTTTTTTCAGCGGTGTTTCTTATTTTGTTTCCGTTGTTTCTAATTCCAATTTTTTTTCCAAAACAATTTCACCTGGTGGGGGTATTAAATCGCTGGTGGGCTTATATCTTATTTCCACTTACTTTTCTACCCTATAAGGTTGAGTGCCGATCCAAACTAGATCCCAAAAAACAATACATATTTTGCCCTAACCATTTCTCTTACCTCGACATCGCGGCTATGGGACTCAACCCCATCAATACGATTTTTGTTGGCAAGAACGACATGGAAAAAATTCCGTTGTTCGGATATATGTATCGTAAACTTCATATTACTGTAGACCGCTCGAAGTTAAAAAGCCGAAGAGATACACTTATCGCATCCATGAAAGCGGTTGATGAAGGCAAAAGTTTAGTGATCTTTCCAGAGGGAGGTATTATATCCAGGCATCCACCGGGCTTGGCACCATTTAAAGATGGTGCTTTTCGTACAGCGATCGAAAAACAAATTTCATTGGTTCCAGTCACCATTCCTTTTAATTGGATAATTTTGCCCGATCAGGTTCCGCTACGTTTGCATTGGGGGGTTATTCACGTAATTTTTCATGAACCCATCGATACAAAAGAATACACACTTGATCGTATTGAAGAGTTGAAGACCCGCGCGTATAACGTAATTGAGAATGAATTGAAAAATCATGAAAATCGATAAGATTACGTTAAATAAAATAGCTCATCTGGCAAGGCTAGAGTTTAATGAAAAAGATGCGGAAAAAATGACGCAGGATATGAATAACATCCTGTCGTTTGTAGAAAAACTCAATGAAGTAAATACGGACGGGGTGGAACCCCTCACCACGATGAGTCATGAAATTAATGCCTTGCGGGAAGACGAAGTAAAGCCTCATTTAGATCGTGATCTTGCATTGAAGAATGCTCCAAAAAAAGATTCTGAGTATTTCCGGGTACCCAAGGTTTTAGAATAATTACACCTTTCTTCGCAATTGCTATTCGTTGTATTAAGAGGTAAACTTGCGTTGCTTTTTTTAACTACCAGCATATGCACACTATTCAATTCTGGAAGTCGTGGAATAAACCGTATCAAATTTTTTTCTGGTTTCTCTGCACCTTAGTGATTCTTTCGTTAGTATTTTTTTGGTACTCCTATCTAACCAATCCGGCACCCGTAATTACCTGGCAGTATTTTCAAGAACTTCAATTAGAGGAGATTCCAATTCGTTCGTTTCAGGTTGGTCTGGAAACCATTCAGGTGAAGGCAGATAATCTTATGATTTATGAAACACAGTCAGGAAGCCCCCTGCAACCTAATACTGCTTCGTCCTACATTTTTCTCTCAGCGCTAGTCATTACAATTTTAGTTCTGCTTACCATTTGCACGTTACTAAGCAGATTTTGGTTTATGGTGGGCATGGGCATCTTTTCTCTCTTCGTGATTAGTCTACAACCTGAAGCAATGATGGTGTTTGGCCTCACCAATAAAATTCCAGTCGCTTCTATGTTAATCCTGATTGCAGGCCTAGGATATTACTTCCATGCCTTTCGAAATGAAACAGGATTCTTTATACGTCTGCTTTCCTTTACAATTCTCTTTATAATTTTGGGAGCCATAGTTGTTGGATTTAGTCAGACCCAAGATCCCTTTCTACACCTTTCTGTAAATGGATACTCATTAGGACTTATTCTTACTCTTGTATTCATTTTAATGGTAGGCCCGGAAATACCTGCAGCCTTTATTAATGTGGTAACGCAAGGAACCCGTCAAACAAAAAGTCTGAGACATTTTCTAATCATCACAAGTGTATACCTGATTAATCTATTAATTGCCTATAGCATCAAAATTGGATACCTCGACTGGAATATCTGGGCAATCGATATCTTTTTTCTTTTTACACTCTCGTCAATTCTGGGCATCTGGGGCTTTCGACAGCGAGAGCCACAATATGCTTCTATCTTTTCTGCCGATCCGTTTGGGATTTATTTCATACTGGCCATGATGTTGATTTCCGTTACAACCATCGCATACTTTTTGTCTACCGCCAATGATACAGTAATTATTGTTTTGAGAGACGTTATTTTATACAGTCATATTGGCTATGGTTTAATTTTTCTGGCCTATATAATTTCAAACTTTGGTTCTATGTTGACCAAAAACCTGCAAGTATATAAAGTGCTTTACAAACCAACTACCATGCATTACTTTACATTCAGGCTCATGGGTCTGATTACATGTTTTGGTTTTTTGGTTTTCGATACAAATTGGCGGACTCCAATCAATCAAATCTATGCCGGATACTATGCTAGTTATGGCGATCTGTATTTAGCGCAAGGCGATGATCAACTGGCAGAGGGATTTTATAACAAGTCCATCTTCCACCGCAATCAAAATCATCACGCTCATTATGCATTGGCTTCTATTTACGCCTCGCGTCTTGAAGCCCAAAAAGAAAAACAAGAATTTGCCGAGGCCAGCGCAAGCGCCACAGAATTTGCATTTATTAATCTGAGTGATGCCTATCAGCGCACCGGAGATTTACTTGAATCCGTAATGGTCTTGAACGAAGCCAAAAAATCTCTTCCGGAAAGCGGGGTCATTTACAATAGTCTTGGATTGGCTTTTTCAAAATTAAAAATGTCTGACTCAGCGTTATTCTCATTTCAAAAGGCGCGCACCTACAGCAATATGAAAGAAATGGCAGAAACGAATTTGCTGGCCACAAGCGCAAGATTTAAACTTTCCTACCCAGCGGATTCATTACTGCAACTTATTGGATCAAAATCAGAAGGACCAAAGGCTAACGCGCTTGCATTGGCCAATATGCAAAATCTACCCATCGATATAGATTTTACACTTGGTACCGACACTATACTCTCTGCAACAAAAGTCACTTTCTTGTGTAACTATTTAATCAATCAACCAACCAAAATTGATACCGCCCTTCTTTCCAAAGCAATCGCGTTAGCAAGGAAACCGGGCAATGATTATTTTAAAGAGGTTATCATCGTTGCCGCTTCGCATGCGTATTATCAACAAGGTCATGTGAAACGAGCCTTTGATCTTACCCGCGAGATTGCCTATTCTTCAGGAAGCGGAAAGTACTTTTCATTATTGGGTACCTGGGCACTGGAACAAAATAATCCGCAAATTGCCGCTAATTATTTTTTGGTTGCCAAGGACAAAAATCAAACTAAGGCCTTATTCAATGAAGCACTTTCCTACACGGAAGCAGATAGTATTCTCGTTGCCTTAAATCTGTGGGACAGTTTGACCCGCAGTAATGATTCAATTCAAAATGCTACAGCCAGTATAATAAAGCGCAGCCTGACAGCAACGCCTTCTCAAGTCATGTCTTTCACCGATGAAGAGAAATATCTGTTTTGTCGTTATAAAGTTGACCTGACAGATACAGCACTATTCTGGACTATTAATTCAAGTATTCAAAAGGAAGAGTTAAAAGCGCAAGCCATTCTTGACTTCAGTAAAAAATGGTTTGCTCTCGATGAAGCCCCTGTAGCTTATGAAATTCTTAAAAAGGTTAAAGGTCTGCGGCTAGCAAACAAAAGTACTTATGACGAAATAATTGTTTTAAATCTTATGCTATTGGCTGATTTTGACTCCGAAACGTTTATTAAACAATCACTAGACAATCTAGAACCACTAAAGAACTCATTCCCAAATCAGGTAGTCTATCTCCAAGCCCTACAAGATCAATATGCAGAGCGCATCCAGGAAGCACGCGCTAAGTTTGAGCACCTTAGTCAGGCAAACATTCACTTTGAGGAAGGCCTGGTAGCTTCAGCTAAATTCTTCTCTGCTGACACAACAGATAGACTTAAGTCATACTCGATAGTGGTCTCGGGTCTGGTCGCACGTCCACATTCCATTAAACTCTTAAAAGCCTATGTCAAGGAAGCTGCCCTTGTGGGTTTTGATGATGAGGCCGATGAGAGTTTAACAAAATTGAGAGAGTTATTACCGCCTCGGTCTTTTAATCGTTATGTAAAGGAAAACCCTGATTTCTTTGATATTGAAGATTAAAGATCGCAAGCGCTTGATCTGGCTTAAACCATTATCAATTCTTACTTTTGTGGACTTTATTAAATCCTATGGACAAGAAAATACCTCTTCATGAACTTCATGTAAAATTAGGCGGAAAGATTGTGCCCTTTGGCGGCTTTCTCATGCCGGTTCGTTATTCTTCAGACATTGAAGAACATATGGCGGTTCGGAATAGTGTAGGTGTTTTCGATGTATCCCACATGGGTGAGTTTAAAGTAGAAGGACCTCAGGCGCTTGATTTGATTCAGCGAATTACCAGTAACGATGCCTCCAAATTGGCCGATGGCCAGGCGCAATATACCTGCTTACCCAATGAACAAGGTGGCATTGTTGATGATCTGATAGTTTATAAAATTAAAGACAACGATTATTTCATCGTAGTGAACGCCTCAAATATTGAAAAGGATTTCAATTGGTTTAAAAAATTCAATTCAAAAGGGGCGGTGCTTAAAAACATCTCAGAAAACATGTGCCTGTTTGCTGTGCAAGGGCCTAAAGCAACAAGTGTTCTACAAAAACTCACAAAAACTGATTTAGGTGTTATCAAATATTATCACTTTGCGATTGGTGAGTTTGCAGGTGTTCCAAATGTAATCATGAGCAATACGGGCTATACAGGTGCGGGTGGTTTCGAGATTTATGTTGATAATGCCAGTGCTGAAAAAGTATGGAACGCAATCTTTGAAGCCGGCCAGTCTGAAAACATTAAACCTATTGGTTTAGGTGCGCGCGATACACTGCGGCTCGAAAAAGGATTTTGCCTTTATGGCAATGATATTGATGACACAACATCTCCTCTTGAAGCAGGCTTAGGCTGGATCACCAAATTCACTAAGGACTTCACAAATTCTGCTAATCTTAAAAAACAAAAAGAGGCAGGGGTGTCAAAAAAATTAGTTGGATTTAAAATGATTGATAAAGGAATACCACGCCATGATTATCTTTTAAAAGACGTGACTGGAAACACTATTGGAAAAGTAACGTCAGGTACAATATCTCCACTGCTTGGAATTGGAATTGGATTAGGGTATGTTACCGCTGAACATGCTGCAACAGATACCGAAATATTTGTTGATGTCAGAGGTAAAGGGTTGAAAGCAGTAGTCTCCAAACTACCTTTTGTCTGAGCCTTGATTCATATAATTTCCATGATATGTTATGATAAAGCCTGGATATAAATATTCAGAACTGAAAGGAAAGCTAATCGGATGTTCCGTAGACGCTCATAACGCTTTGGGCTCGGCAATACTAAACTTGAATTTGTAAGACTCCAAATAAAAAATTCAACCCCCATGATCATCATAGAAATCATCTACATCAAAGTTCTGGCCGCATGAAAACTATAGATGTTTGTTTAACACCGGAGTTAATTCATCTTTATTCACTGAAAGATAAAACCGTAGTGATTGTTGATATACTTCGTGCAACTTCTTGCATGGTCACAGCCTTTGCACATGGAGCCGATCGGATTGTTCCCTTTGCAAGTCAGGAAGAATGCAGACTAATGAAATCAAGAGGCTATATTACTTCCGGTGAGCGCGATGGCAAAAAAGTAGACGGTTTTGATAAGGGAAATTCACCCTTTGAATACATGGGAACTGAGGTTACCGGAAAAAAAATTGCATTTACAACCACCAATGGAACACAAGCAATTGAGAAATCAAAGCTGGCAAAGGAAGTCATTATTGGTAGTTTTCTAAATTTATCATCGGTAATAAAGTATTTGCTTTTCAGTCATAACAATGTGCTGGTTGTGTGTGCCGGATGGAAAGGAAAAGTAAATCTGGAAGACACCTTGTTTGCAGGCGCACTCGTTGAGAAACTAAAAAATCACATTGAACCCGATTGTGATGCTCCTATGGCAGCACAACATCTTTACAACCTTGCGAAAGATGACATGGTTGATTACTTGAAAAATTCAAGCCATGTAAAAAGATTGAATCGACTAAATATTCAGAAAGACATTGAATTTTGTCTTACACCCGATCGGTATACCGTTGTTCCGCGATTAGTGAATAATGAACTGATCTGCTGATCAACCGTGCTTACCGAAGTTTAGGATTTTGGTGATGCCTTTCCTTATCGCGAATGGTTTTCTTTTCAAGATTTTGTTGAAAGGCCTTGGTAAGATCTACACCGGTTTGGTTAGCCAGACAAATCAACACCCAAAGTACATCTGCCATTTCATCACCTAAGTCTTTACCCTTATCAGATTCCTTTTCTGATTGTTCACCATATCGTCTGGCCATGATACGGGCAACCTCGCCCACCTCCTCTGTCAATATCGCCATGTTCGTCATCTCATTGAAGTAGCGCACTCCATGCGATTTTATCCATTGATCAACTTGTTGCTGGGCTTCCTGAAGTGTCATGGCTAATTAGGCTATTTATATAATACTCCTCGCTAGAAAGG
>LNFM01011554.1_pt1 | contig 14719 bp, 15 predicted proteins | sample 596031 | NCBI WGS metagenome assembly LNFM01 (sample SAMN04254537, study PRJNA301005) | activated carbon metagenome | isolation source: dual media filters at the Ann Arbor, Michigan drinking water treatment plant | place: USA: Ann Arbor
CCCGCCCAGCTGTCGAAGATCTGCACGGCATCGACCCCGGCATCGATCTGCGCGCAGAGATAATCGATCGAGGTGTCGACGATCCGGTCGATCATCAGCCGGAACAGCGCTTCGTCGCGGGTGAAGAGCTCCTTGGCGGGCCCCTGGTCGGGCGTGCCGCGACCTGCGACCATATAGGTCGCCACCGTCCAGGGCGCACCACAGAACCCGATGAAGGCCGTCTCCTTCGGCAGCGACGCGCGGACGCGGCGCACCGTTTCGATGACGGGGTCGAGCACCGAAAGCCCTGCATGCCTGTCGATCTCGGCAAGCCTCTCCCGGTCGGCAACCGGCTCGAGACGGGGACCTTCGCCCTCGACGAACCAGAGCTTTTGGCCGAGCGCCTGCGGCACGACGAGAATGTCTGAGAACAGGATCGCGGCATCGAATCCAAACCGCCGGATCGGCTGGAGCGTGACCTCTGCGGCCCATTCGGGATTGTAGCAGAGACCGAGGAAGCTGCCGGCCCTGGCGCGGAGCTCGCGGTACTCCGGCAGATAGCGCCCCGCCTGGCGCATCATCCAGATCGGCGGTGTCGGCAGGGTCTCGCCGGAAAGGGCCCGCAGGAAGGCAGGCTGGTCAGGTGTCGTGAGGCTCATCGGCGATCCATCCCCCATCTCTCTTAAATAGATTTCTAGAGAGAGAATCTTCTTTTTTGACTCTTGGATGGGGGCAGATAGCCCGACGCAATCCGATCCACAACCTGTCCACAGGTGTCCAGCCTGAGGCAGGCGAAGCGCGCTGTCCACCCGCCCAGCGTTAACGGTTTGTTAACCCGTACGAATCGCGACCGCCCATCGGCGCGCCAAAATGATTCACGTGAAACACGTCAGCCTCTCCCCACAGCCTCTGGCCTGTTAACGGATCATTAGGGTTATACAGACCTTAACGCCGCCGCCCTCCGGAGGCGGTTTTCTCCACAGCGCTCCCCAGGCAAGCCGCGACGGCCGGCGCCCTGGCCCGGCTCACCGCCGAAGCGCCCAGAGCCGGCCGATTTGCTTTGACGGTCTGCCGGGCTAGAGGTGATTGACCGCATCCTGGCCCCGGGGAACCCCGTGCACCGCAACTATTTCCACCTCCATCTGGTGTCGGACGCGACCGGCGAAACCCTCATCGCCGTCAGCCGCGCCGCTGCGGCGCAGTACGAAACGGTGTCCGCGATCGAGCATGTCTATCCGCTCGTCCGGTCGGAGGCGCAGCTCGCCCGCGTCCTGGCGGAGATCGAGGCCTCTCCGGGCGTCGTGCTCTACACGCTGGTCGAGCCGGAGTGGTCGCAGCGGCTGGAGAATTTCTGCCGGGAGCTGGGTTGCCCCTGCCTGTCGGTGCTCAACCCGGTGCTGGCGCTCTTCCAGTCCTATCTCGGCCAGGCCTCGGCTCCGAAGCCCGGCGCGCAGCATGTGCTGAACGCCGAGTACTTCCGCCGTATCGATGCGATGAACTACACGCTGCTGCACGACGACGGCCAGCTCGGCGGCGATCTCGAGAATGCCGACATCATCCTCGTCGGCATCAGCCGGACCTCGAAGACGCCGACCTCGATCTACCTCGCCAATCGCGGCATCAAGACCGCCAACATCCCGCTGGTGCCGAACGTGCCGCTGCCGGCCCTCGTCGCCAGTCCTGACCGTATCGTCCAGATCCGCCAGAACCGGCTTCTCTCGCTGCGGGCCGATGACGAAACGCCCTATGTCGACCCGGCCTCGGTAGCCGACGAGGTCGCCCAGTCGCGCCGGCTCTGCGCCCGCAAGGGCTGGCCGGTGATCGACGTGACCCGCCGCTCGATCGAGGAGACGGCCGCGTCGATCCTCGATCTGCTGCGCGACCATCGCATGAAGTTCATCGCGACATGATCGCGGGCTTTCGCCTCTGGCTCTCGCCTCAACCGTTGGTGCTGGCCTCGGGCAGCACCACCCGGCGCGACATGCTGACGGCGGCTGGCGTCCCCGTGGAGACGGTGAAGCCATCGGTCGACGAGCGGGCGGTCGAAGTGCCGCTGCTGGCTGCAGGCGAGTTCCCTGCGCGGATCGCCCTGGCCCTTGCCGTCGCCAAGGCCGCGGCCGTCTCGGCGCAGCAGCCGGACCGGTTGGTCCTGGGAGCCGACCAGACGCTCGCCTGTGCAGGCGAAGCCTTTCACAAGCCGGCGGACCGTGCTGCGGCGGCGCGGCAGATCGCCGCTCTGGCCGGCCGCGATCATGAGCTGCACAGCGCCTTCGCGCTGCTGCGGGGTGGCAAGGTGCTGGCCGAAGGTCACCAGACCGCCAGGCTCACCATGCGCCCGCTGACGACGGGCTTCATCGAATCCTATCTCGACACGGTTGGCGATGCGGCTTTCTCCAGCGTCGGCGGCTACCAGATCGAGGGCCTGGGCGCGCAGCTCTTCGAGCGTATCGAAGGCGACCATTTCACCATTCTCGGCCTGCCGCTGCTGCCTTTCCTTGCAGCACTGCGCGATCTCTCCATCCTCGCCCGCTGAGCGTCCAGACCCATGACACCGCGCTGCTTCGTCCTCGGCCATCCTGTCGCCCATTCCCGCTCGCCACTCATCCATGGCAGCTGGCTCACCGAACATGGCCTCGCCGGCAGCTATGAGCGCGTCGATGTCGCCCCGGCCGATCTGCCGGCCTTCGTCGCAAGGCTGCGTGCCGGCGAATTCACCGGCGGCAACGTCACCGTCCCTCACAAGGAGGCGATGCTCGCGCTGGTGGACCATGCCACGGACGCCGCGCGCGCAATCGGCGCGGTCAATACCGTCTGGCGCGAGGGCGACCGGATCTGCGGCGACAACACCGACGTCTCGGGCTTCCTCGCCCATCTCGACGCCACGGCTCCGGGCTGGGACGGGCGCGTCGGGACGGCGCTGGTCGGCCTCAAGGGTCGCGGCATCGGCCGGATCATCCTCGTCAACCGCAGCCATGCGCGGGCCGACGAACTGGCGGCTGCGCTCGGCGGGAGCGTCGAAGCGGCCGACTGGACACGGCGCGACGCGCTCGTCGGCGACGCCGACCTCGTGATCAACACGACGGCGCTCGGCATGCATGGCCAGCCGCCGCTGGAGATCGACCTCGCGCACCTGCGCCCGGGTACGATCGTCGACGACATCGTCTATGTCCCGCTGCAGACGCCGCTGCTGATCGAGGCGACGCGCCGCGGCGGAATCCCTGTCGATGGTCTCGGCATGCTCCTGCATCAGGCGGTGCCGGGGTTCGCGCGCTGGTTCGGGGTGACGCCGACCGTCACACCGGCGCTGCGGGCACGGCTCGAAGCCGATATCCTCGGCCACTGATTCGCAGGGCGAGCCCGCCTCGGGCTCCGGGACGCGGCACGCATGACCTTCATCCTCGGCCTGACCGGCTCGATCGGCATGGGCAAGTCGACCACCGCCGCGCTGTTTCAGGCGCGCGGCATTCCGGTCCACGATGCCGATGCCACCGTCCATGCGCTCTATCGCGGCCGGGCTGTTCCGCTGATCGCGACGGCTTTCCCCGACGCCGTCCGCGATGGCGTGGTCGACCGGCTAAGCCTCTCGGCCGCCGTGCTGGGCAGGCCGGAGGCGATGGCGCGGCTGGAGGCGATCGTCCATCCGCTGGTGCGCGAGGACGAGGCCAGCTTCCTGCGCGGGTGCCGGCAAAGGGGGGCGGGCCTTGCCGTGCTCGACGTGCCGCTGCTGCTGGAGACGGGTGGCGAGTCGCGCTGCGACGCCGTCCTCGTCGTCAGCGCCCCGGAGGCTGTCCAGCGCGCCCGGGTGCTGGCCCGGCCAGGCATGACCCCCGAGCGGCTCGACGCGATCCTGGCCCGGCAGATGCCGGATGCGCAGAAGCGCGCGCGCGCCCATTTCATTGTGGACACGTCGCGTGGCGTTGTGGCGGCAGGCCGGCAGGTCGGGTCTATCCTGGCTGCGCTCGCCGGGCGTCCGGGCCGGGCTGGGCGAGGGTGGACCGACGACCATGCGTGAGATCGTTCTCGATACCGAGACCACCGGCGTCGAGGCGCTCGGCGGCGACCGAGTCGTCGAGATCGGCTGCGTCGAGCTCGTCAACCACTGCCCGACGGGGCGCAGCTTCCACGCCTACATCAATCCCGAGCGACCGATGTCGGAGGGAGCCTTCAAGGTCCACGGCCTGTCGGACGCGTTTCTGGCACCCCAGCCCGTCTTCGCGGCGATCGCCGACGAGTTCGCTGGGTTCATCGACGGCGCGCGGCTGGTGATTCACAACGCCGCCTTCGACGTCGGCTTCCTGAACATGGAGTTCCAGCGCATCGGCCGGCCGCCGATCGAGTCCTCGCTGGTCGTCGACACGCTCTCCATGGCCCGCCGCAAGCATCCGGGCGCCTCCAACAGCCTCGATGCGCTGTGCACGCGCTACGGCATCGACAACAGCCGCCGCACCCGCCACGGCGCGCTGCTCGACGCCGAGATCCTGGCGGAGGTCTACATCGAGCTGATCGGCGGCAAGCAGGCGTCGCTCGGGCTGGGGGCCGGGGAGGCCGGGGGCAGCGGCCTGGCGCCGATCCGGATCGAGCGGCCGCAGCGCCAGCGCCCGCTGCAGCCGCGGCTGGACGAGGCCGCCATCGCCGCCCACGAGGCCTTCATCCGCTCGCTCGGCAAGAACCAGCTCTGGCGCGGCTATCTCGGCATCGCCGAGGAGGGCTGACGCCCGCCTCAGTCGCCCTTGCGGCGCATCGCCCGGCGCGACAGCATGTTGAGCGCCTCGACCATCGCCGAGAACGCCATCGCCGCATAGATGTAGCCCTTGGGCACATGGGCGCCGAAGCCCTCCGCGATCAGCATGCCGCCGATCATCAGCAGGAAGCCCAGCGCCAGCATCACGATGGTCGGGTTGCGCTCGATGAAGAGCGCCAGCGGGTCGGCCGCCAGCAGCATGACCAGCACGGAGACGAGGACGGCGATGACCATGACCGGGATATGGTCGGTCATGCCCACCGCGGTGATGATCGAATCGATCGAGAAGACCAGGTCGAGCAGCAGGATCTGGAAGATCACGCCGCCGAAGGTGACGGTCGCGGCACGGCCGCCGTCGAACACGTCCGGCCCGTGATCGGGATCGACCTTGTGGTGGATCTCGACGGTCGCCTTCCAGACCAGGAAGAGCCCGCCGCCGATGAGGATGAGGTCGCGCCAGGAAAAGGCCTTGCCGAAGACCGAAAAGATCGGCGCGGTCAGCTGGACGATGATCGCGACCGTGCCGAGCAGGGCGAGCCGCAGGAACAGGGCGAGCCCGATGCCGATCTTGCGCCCGCGCGAGCGCTGCTCCTCCGGCAGCTTGTTGGTCAGGATCGAGATGAAGATCAGGTTGTCGATGCCGAGGACGACCTCCATGGCGATCAGGGCACCGAGCGCAGCCCAGACCGCGGGATCGGCGGCGAGCGTCATGAGATAGTCCATCTGTCCTCCGGCAACGGCACGATCGACGGGCGGCGTTCAGCCATCCGCCGGGACTCAAGGGGAGGTGGCGAGCACGGGGCACCCCGGTCAGGCAAACCTGTCGGGAATGCCCGGAAGGCGCAAACGAAAAAGGGCCCCGCGGGGCCCTTGGTCGTCATGGCGTCAGTCGCGCCTCAGGCGAGCGGGGCGCCCTGCTGCGTCTGGAACTCCTGCATCCGCTGCTGATACAGCGCCGCGAAGTCGATCGACGGCACATAGAAGGGCGGGAAGCCGCCGCCCTGCACCGCTTCCGCGATGATCTGGCGGGCGAACGGGAAGAGCAGGCGGGCGCAGTCGATCACGAGCACGGGATGGATATGCTCCTGCGGAATGTTCAGGAGCCGGAACACGCCGCCATAGCTGAGATCGAAGGCGAACAGCATCTCGCCGTTGAGCTCGGCCTTGCCCTCGAGCTGAAGCACGGTCTCGTAGTCGTTCTCGCCCAGCGCGCTGCTGGAGACGTTGACCTGCAGCGACATCTGCGGGCCTTCCTGGGCCTGCTGCTGGCCGAGCGCGCGCGGCGCCTTGGGGTTCTCGAAGGAGAAATCCTTGGTGTACTGGATCAGGGCGCTCATGCTCGGCGCTGCGTCTGCGGCACCGTTGCCGTTGGGAAATTCGTTGGCCATCGGTCCCATCGCTTTTTGGCTGGCTGTCTCGGGAAGTCCGCACCCGTCCGAGGCCTTGGACTGCGCTCTGCACTCACGCAATGGCGCGGGCGTCGGCTATCATGGTCCAAAGCGCCGCACAAGAACTCGCCTTCACAAGCAGGGGGGTGGATGTTACGAGCCTAGGTCACCATATGACGCGTGACGGCGCTCCCGCGCGGAGATGCTGGTCCTGCAATACGACTGGAGCCTCGGGTCAGCTTTCGATGCAAAATTCCTTCGACATGACGACTCTGGTCTTCCTGGCTCTGGCCGTTTTCGTCGCCTGGAAGCTGCGCTCCGTGCTCGGCCAGAAGACCGGCAGCGAGCAGCCCCCGGCCGACCCGTTTTCCCGCCGCGAGACGCCGCCGGTGCGGCCCGATCAGGCTGCGCCCGCCGATGCGCGCCGCGACAACGTCATCCGTCTGCCCGGCGCCGCCAATGATCCGGCCGCGGCCGCACCAGCGGCCGACCGCTTCAAGGACATCGCGCCGGAAGGCTCGCCGATCCTCGCTGGCATCGAGGGCATCATCAAGCAGGAGCCGGGCTTCGATCCGCGCGAGTTCCTCGGCGGCGCCAAGGCCGCCTATGAGACGATCGTCACCGCCTTCGCCCGCGGCGACCGCAAGATGCTGAAGGGCCTGCTCGCCAAGGAGGTCTATGAAGGCTTCGAGCAGGCCATCACCGATCGCGAGAAGCGCGGTGAGAAGGCCGAGTCCAGCTTCGTCTCGATCGACAAGGCCGACATCACCGCGGTCGACGTCAAGGGCAAGACCGCCCAGGTCACCATCGCCTTCGTCTCGCAGCTGATCAGCGTGACGCGCGATGCCCAGGGCACGGTCGTCGACGGCAGCGCCGAGGTGGTGTCCGAGGTCAACGACATCTGGACCTTCTCGCGCCAGCTCGGCAGCCGCGATCCCAACTGGCTCCTGGTCGCGACCGAATCCGCGGCGTGATCCGTGGCGCCGGTCTCGCACTGGCGCTGCTCGTCGCCTGTGTGGCTCCCGTGACCGCGATGGCCACAGCGCCTCCGCCCCTGCCGCAGGGCGCCTTGGCCGAGCCACTGAGCCCTGCCCGGGTACCGGGCTGGGCCGGAGACGATCACCGCATCGTCCTCTCGCTCTTTGCCGCAGGCTGCCAGGCCGAGCCGCCTCTGCGCGCGGCCGTTCCCGTTCCTGCTGCCCTCCTTTCCGCTTGCGCCCAGGCCCGGCGTCTCCAGGCCGCCGGTCCGGTCAGTGCCGCGGCAGCCAGGCAGTTCTTCGAGACGCAGTTCGGCTTCTGGCGGATCCGCTCCGCGCCGGGAGCGACCGGCTTCATGACCGGCTATTTCGAGCCGGAATTCGAGGGCTCGCTGACCCGCTCGGCGGCGTTCCCGACGCCGCTCTATGGCCGCCCGCCGGAGCTGGTCACCCGCATGCCCGGAGACGACTGGCCCGGCCTCGATGCCGGCTTGTCGGCGGCCCGCCGAACGGACAAAGGGCTCGAGCCCTTTCCGGATCGCACGGCGATCGAGACCGGCGCGCTGGACGGGCGTGGCCTCGAAATCCTCTGGATGCGCGATCCCGTCGATCGCTTCGTGCTGCAGGTCCAGGGCTCGGGCCGCATCCGCCTGCCGGATGGCCGCGTGACACGGCTGGTCTATTCCGGCCGCAACGGCCACGCCTACACCTCGCTCGGCCGCGTGCTGAGCGAGCGCGAGGCCATCCCGCCCGCGCGGATGACGATGGACCGGCTGATCGCGCGGCTGAAGGCCGATGCGGATTTCGCCCGCGACCTGATCCGGCTCAACCGCTCCTTCGTCTTCTTTGCCCGCCGCGACGACCTTCCGCCCGAAAGCGGGCCGATCGGCGGCGCGGGCCTGCCGCTGACGCCGCTGCGCAGCGTCGCGATCGACCGTGGCATCTGGCCCTATGGCCTGCCGGTCTGGATCGACGCGACCGTGCCGGGCGAGGCGGGTGGCGAGGAGCGGCTGTCCCGGCTGATGCTGGCGCAGGATACGGGATCGGCCATTCTGGGCCCGGCCCGGCTCGATCTCTTCGTCGGCTCTGGCGCTGCGGCCGGCCACCGCGCCGGGCTGATCCGCCACCCGGTCGACTTCATCGTCCTGTGGCCGCGCGACCTCCGGCCTTAAGCGATGCGGTCGCGGCGCGGGCGGACATTGTCGGAGGCCGATCTCGCGCTCTGGCGCCAGGTGGCGCGCTCCGTGAAGCCGCTGCCGGGCCGTGCCCCGGTCGAGCCGGAACCCCTGCCGGTCACGCCGCCGTCCCTCCCGGAGGAGCCGCAGCCTGTGGCGGGCGTCGCCCTGGGCCGTCCATCCCCCGCCAAGCCTGCCCCGCCGCCGCTGGCGCCGCTCGAGAACCGGCTGCGGACACAGCTGAGGCGCGGCCAGCAGGGCGTCGAGGCCGTCATCGATCTCCATGGCATGCGACAGGACGAGGCGCATCTGGCGCTGCGCGCCTTCCTGCGCCGCGAGCAGGGCCGAGGCACCCGCCTGGCGCTGGTCGTCACGGGCAAGGGCGCGGCCGGCACGACGCTCTTCGGCGAGGAGCGCGGCGTGCTGCGCCGGGTCGTGCCGCACTGGCTGCGGCTGCCCGACCTGCGCCCGCTCGTGGTCGGATTCGAGGAGGCGCAGGCCCGCCATGGCGGCTCGGGTGCGCTCTATGTCCGGCTCCGCCGCGCCCGCGAGGCCGGGCCGTGACGCCGTTCGGACAGCGCGTGCGCGCGCTGCGGGCGCAGCGCGGCATCACGCTCGCCGAGATGGCCGGCGTGCTCGGCGTCACACCGGCCTATCTCTCGGCCCTCGAGCACGGCAAGCGCGGCCGCCCGACCTTCACCCTGATCCAGGGCGTCATCCATGTGCTCGGCGTGATCTGGGACGAGGCGGACGAGCTCGTGCGCCTCGCCGATCTGTCGCATCCCCGCATCGTCATCGACACGGCCGGTCTCGAACCGGAGGCGACCCTGGTGGCGAACCGGCTCGCCCGCGACATCGGCGATCTCGACGGCGACGACCTCGCGCGCCTCTCGACGGTGCTGGACGAAGCCCTGGCGCGGCGCAGCCGCCCCCGCGGCGCGGCTTGACCCGCGCCGCCATGGATGCGACAGGCCGCGCCACGCCACCGCTTTCCCTTCCGACATCCCCTTTTTGACGAACAGCAACGGGCTTCTCATGACCAGCACGCGCACCGACGTTCTCGCCCTCGGCAACGCCATCGTCGACGTCATCGCGGCGGCGGAAGAGGATTTCCTCGCCAGGCACGGCCTGACCAAGGGCGCGATGGCGCTGATCGACGAGGCCCGCGCCGAATCGCTCTATGCGGCCATGGGGCCCGGCAAGGTCATCTCGGGTGGCTCGGCTGCCAACACCATCGCCGGCCTCGCCTCCTTCGGCGGCAAGGGCGCCTTCATCGGCAAGGTCAAGGCCGACGAGCTCGGCAAGCTCTATCGCCATGACCTGACCTCGCTCGGCGTCGCCTTCGACACGCCGGCTGCGACCGAAGGCCCCGCCACCGCCCGCTCCTTCATCATCGTCACGCCGGATGGCGAGCGCACGATGAACACCTATCTCGGCGCCTGCCAGGGCCTCGGCGTCGCCGATGTCGATGCGAAGGCGATCGAGAACGCCGACATCATCTATCTCGAGGGCTATCTCTGGGATCCGCCGGCGGCCAAGGACGCCTTCCGCAAGGCCTCCGAGATCGCCCACAAGGCCGGCGGCAAGGTCGCGATCACCCTGTCGGACTCCTTCTGCGTCGACCGCTACCGCGACGAGTTCGTCGGGCTGATCCGCAACCGCATGGTCGACATCGTCTTCGCCAACGAGCACGAACTGAAGAGCCTCTACCAGGCGTCGGCCTTCGAGGATGCGCTGGCGGCGCTGCGGCAGGAGAACATCCTCGCCGTCGTCACCCGCTCGGAGAAGGGCGCGCTGGCGGTCACCCCCGAGGGCGTGATCGAGGAGCCCGTCTTCCCGATCGAGCGCCTGGTCGATGCCACCGGCGCGGGCGATCTCTTCGCCGCCGGCTTCCTCTTCGGCCTGACCTCGGGCCGCGAGGTGCGTGACTCGCTGCGGCTGGGCGCGCTCGCCGCGGCCGAGATCATCAGCCATGTCGGCGCCCGGCCGGACGTGAACCTGAAGGTGCTCGCGGGGAACGAAGGGCTGCTCTGAGCGGCCCAACCCTGTCATTCCGGGGCGGCCCTGCGGGCCGAACCCGGAACCCACGACGGGGTGAGACGACAGGTTGATGAGTGCGAGGGGCGATTGCGACCGGAGCAGTCACCCGGTCGTGGGTTCCGGGTTCTTCGCGATGCGAAGCCCCGGAATGACAGGGGGCGGCTCGGTCACCCCTCAATACAGCGTCGCGCGGACCCGCTCGGGCAGCGCCCTGTCGTAAGCCGCGCCATCGAAGGTCTCGACCGCCGCATCGCGTGCCGTGATGTCGCGCAGGATCGTGCCGGCGCTCGGCACGCTGCTGCGGTCGACATGCCGCTCGGCGTTCCACAGCTCCGCCCGGACGACCGCGCGCGAGCACTGGAAGTAGGCGCTCTCCACCGTGACCACGATGACGCAGGCCGGGAGCTTTCCGGCCATCGCGAAGCGCCCGCACAACCCAGGGTCGCCGGAAAGCGACGCGACTCCGTTGACGCGCAAGGTCTCCCCGTAACCGGGGATCATGAAGAGCATTCCGATTCGTGGATCGAACAGGATATTCTTCAACGAATCCAGTCGGTTATTGCCTCTTCGGTCGGGAATCAGCAGCGTTTTCGCGTCCCGGACCGTGACAAAGCCCGGCTGATCCCCGCGCGGTGAACAATCCAGCCCGTCGGGACCATTGGTCGCCAGCACGAAAAACGGCGAGGCGGCGATCAGCGCGGCATAGTTTGCGTCGACATGGTTGATCTCCTTGTGGATCGACGCCGGCACCACCGGGTTGGGGTAGAGCGCCGCGAGCTGGTCGAGGGAGGTGATGGCGTGAGCGGTCATGTCCGGTTCCGGGAGCAGCGTCCGATAAGTCTAGACTATGATGATCGTGCCGCGGCGGCCAGCGCTACGCTGACAATTTGCGCGATCTGTCAGCCGAGGCGAGCGCGTTCGGCCGTTCCGTCACGCGCAACGAAAAAGCCCCGCATCGACAGATGCGGGGCTTCTCGTTTCACGTGAATCGCGTAAGAGGCGACGGCTTACTCGGCCGACTGCTTCTCGCGGGTCTTCTCGGCGTCGCGCTGGGCCTTGAGCTTCTCGGTGATGTCCTCGCCGGTCTCCTGGTCGACGACCTTCATCGACAGGCGGATCTTGCCGCGCTCGTCCTGGCCGAGGAACTTGACCTTGACCTTGTCGCCTTCCTTGACGACGTCCGAGACCTTCTGGACGCGGGCGGCGGCCAGCTCCGAGATATGGACCAGGCCGTCCTTGGCGCCGAAGAAGTTCACGAAGGCACCGAACTCCATGATCTTCACGACCGTGCCGTCGTAGATCATGCCCGGCTCGGCCTCGGAGACGATCGACTTGATCCACTTGATCGCGGCTTCGATCGACTTGCCGTCGGCCGAGGCGATCTTGATGGTGCCGTCGTCCTCGATGTTGACCTTCGCGCCGGTCTTCTCGACGATCTCGCGGATGACCTTGCCGCCGGAGCCGATGACTTCGCGGATCTTGTCGACCGGGATCTTCATCGTCTCGATGCGCGGAGCATACTCGCCGAGCTGGCCGCGCGCGGTGGCGAGCGCCTTGTTCATCTCGTTGAGGATGTGGTCGCGACCGCCCTTGGCCTGGTCGAGGGCGACCTTCATGATCTCCTCGGTGATGCCGGCGATCTTGATGTCCATCTGCAGCGAGGTGATGCCGTCGGCCGTGCCGGCGACCTTGAAGTCCATGTCGCCGAGATGGTCCTCGTCACCCAGGATGTCGGACAGCACCGCGAAGCGCTTACCTTCCAGGATCAGGCCCATGGCGATGCCCGCGACGGGAGCCTTGAGCGGCACACCGGCATCCATCAGCGCCAGCGAGGTGCCGCAGACGGTGGCCATCGAGGAGGAGCCGTTCGACTCGGTGATCTCCGAGACGACGCGGATCGTGTAGGGGAACTCCGACTTCGCCGGCAGCATCGGCCGGATGGCGCGCCAGGCGAGCTTGCCATGGCCGATCTCGCGGCGGCCGGGCGAGCCCATGCGGCCGGCTTCACCCACCGAATAGGGGGGGAAGTTGTAGTGCAGCAGGAAGGTCTCCTTGTAGGTGCCTTCCAGCGAGTCGATGAACTGCTCGTCGTCGCCGGTGCCCAGCGTGGTCACGACCAGCGCCTGCGTCTCGCCGCGGGTGAACAGTGCCGAGCCGTGGGTACGCGGCAGGATGCCGGCCTCGACGACGATCTTGCGGACCGTCTTGAGATCGCGGCCGTCGATGCGGATGCTGTCGTCCAGGATCATCCAGCGCACGACCTTGGCCTGCGCCTCCTTGAACTGGCTGCCGACCTGCTCCTTGGTGAAGGTCGTGACGCCATCCGGGGTCTCCGAGATCAGCGAGGCGACCTTGGCCTTGGCGGCGTCGAGAGCCTTGTAGCGCTCGGCCTTGGTGCGGATCTGGTAGGCGGCGCGGATGTCGGCGTCGACCAGCTTGAGCACGGCGTCGAGAACGGCGGAGTTGTCGGCCGGCACGTAGTCGCGCGGCTCCTTGGCGGCCTTCTCGGCCAGGCGGATGATCGCGTCGATCACCGGCTGGAAGTGCTTGTGGCCGAACATCACGGCGCCGAGCATGATCTCCTCGGAGAGCTGCTTGGCTTCCGACTCGACCATCAGGACGGCGTCGGGCGTGCCGGCGACGACGAGGTCGAGCTGCGACTCCTTGATCTCGTCGACCAGCGGGTTGAGCTTGTAGGCGCCGTCGAAATAGCCGACGCGGGCGGCACCGACAGGGCCGGTGAAGGGCACGCCCGACAGGGTCAGGGCGGCGGAGGCGGCGACCATCGCGACGATGTCGGGGTCGTTCTCGAGATCATGCTGCAGCACGGTGCAGACGACCTGCGTCTCGTTGCGGTAGCCCTCGACGAAGAGCGGGCGGATCGGCCGGTCGATCAGGCGGGAGACCAGCGTCTCCTTCTCGGTCGGGCGGCCTTCGCGCTTGAAATAGCCACCCGGAATGCGGCCGGCGGCGAAGGTCTTTTCCTGGTAGTTCACGGTCAGCGGGAAGAAATCGATCCCCGGCTTCGGCGATTTGGCGGAGACGACGGTCGCGAGCACGACGGTCTCGCCATAGGTGGCGAGCACGGCGGCGTCGGCCTGGCGGGCGATCTTGCCGGTCTCGAGCACGAGCTTGCGCCCGCCCCACATCAGTTCTTCGGTCTGGACATCGAACATGGATTTTCTTTCGGATCGGATGCGACCCGCCTTCGCGTCTCAAGCCCATGGGCAAGACGGCGAAGCGCTCGGTTCCGGACGGTCACGATCCGCGCCCGAGCGCTCGGCGATCCTGCCATGGGCGAGAGGCGCCCGGCGGGTCATGCGGCAGGCCGCCCCATGCGGCTGCTGCGTTGGAGAGGGGCTTGTGCCGCACCATTGCGGGGAACCCCTTTAACGAAAGCGCCCGGAGCGGAACCGCACCGGGCGTTGGCGTCAGCGGTCGATCAGCGGCGGATGCCGAGCTTCTCGATCAGCGAGCGGTAGCGCGGCTCGCTCTTGCTCTTGAGGTAGTCGAGCAGCGAACGACGCTGCGAGACCATCTTGAGCAGGCCACGACGGGAGTGGTTGTCCTTGGTGTGCGACTTGAAGTGGCCGGTCAGGTTGTTGATGCGCTCGGTGAGGATCGCGACCTGAACTTCCGGCGAGCCGGTGTCGTTCGGCTTGGTGGCATGCTCTTTCATGAGCGCGGTCTTGCGCTCGGCAGTGATCGACATCGTCTGATCCTTCGGTTGGGTGTTGATCTGGCGGGCCGCAGCCGGGATGTCGTCCAGCAGGGTCCGAAGCCCGCGATCCGCCTCATCGCGGAGGGGTCGCGCAGCCGGCCGAGAAGGCCGGTTGGCGGCGGTATACACGAAATGACGGCAAATGCCAGCGCTGCGGCCGAAACCGCGATGCGCCCGGCTGTGGCCCGAGTCGGGAGCAACGGCCGTGGTTGCGTCATCCGGCAACGTCACGCGGACGTCGGACAAGGATGGTCATCCTTGCGCTCGCAGCGCAGCGCAGCGGGCCGGGCTCCTCGACAAGGCCCGGCCTCTCGATGGGGGCCGCTGACCGGCGTTCCCCTCAGGAGCCGCTCAGAACTCCTCCCAGCCGGTGTCGCTGGCGCGGCTGTTGGCGACCTTCTTGGCCGGGCCCGGCGCGGCAGGCGCCACTGCCGGGGCTCGCGCCGGCGCAGCTGCAGGACGCGGAGCCTGCGCCCGCGCGGGCTGGGCCCGGGTCTGGGCGAAGGCGGCTTCCGCCAGCTGGCGCAGGCGGGCGGGTTCGGCTGCCGCCGGCACGGTCGAAGCGTTGCTGGTGAAACCTGCATCCGGCCCGGTCCTGAACGCCGCGACGAGGTCGTTGAGCTGTCCGATGCGGTTGGAGAGCGAACCGGCGGAGGCGGCGCTCTGTTCGGCGAGCGCGGCGTTCTGCTGGGTCATCT
>LNFM01009028.1_pt1 | contig 14718 bp, 13 predicted proteins | sample 596031 | NCBI WGS metagenome assembly LNFM01 (sample SAMN04254537, study PRJNA301005) | activated carbon metagenome | isolation source: dual media filters at the Ann Arbor, Michigan drinking water treatment plant | place: USA: Ann Arbor
GCCTTGAACCCAGCCGGGGCGCGCTGGCGATCTGGCGTCACGACGTGCATTTCTTTCAGTAGCGCTTTCAGGTCGAGCGGAACGGCGCTGGGGGGCCAGTTGGCGCGGTCGCGGCAGTCTTGGAAGTGGAACCGCTTGAACCAGTCGAGCCGCTTGATGATGCGCACGGCGCGCTGGCACAGCGGGCACATGCCGTCGAAGAGCACGACGGCCTTGCCCTTCGCGGGGTCGGCGCGTTCGGCGGCGGGCGCGGGGGCTTCGGCGGCGCTCATGGCGGCTCCGGGTTTGGGCACGGCTATTCTACCGCAGATACCGGCGCGGCGGCGGAAATCCAACACCGTAGAATGAGGCGGAAGAGACCTACCCCCCTAGCCCCCCTCCCTAAAGGGAAGGGGGAACAAGAGGAAACCGTTGGCTCTTCGCTGCGTCACGAAGTGACGCAGTCTCCCCCTTCCCTTCAGGGAGGGGGCCGGGGGGTAGGTTGCCTTTGGAGTCACCATGAGCGCCGTTACGCTTCCGAAGCAAATCACCGTGCCGGAGTTCCGCGCCGCGAAGGGCCGCGGGGCCAAGCTCGCGGTCGTCACGGCCTACGACTACACTTCCGCGCGCCTAACCGACGAGGCCGGCGTGGATGCCATCCTCGTCGGCGATTCGGTCGGGATGGTGGTGCAAGGGCACCCGACGTCGCTTCCGGTCACGCTCGACGAGATGATCTACCACACGCGGTGCGTGATACGCGGGACGAAGCGCGCGCTGGTGGTCGCGGACCTGCCGTTCCTGACCTACCAAGTGAGCACGAAGCAGGCGGTACGGAACGCGGGCCGGCTGCTGAAGGAAGCCGGGGCGCACGCGGTGAAGCTCGAAGGGGGCGTGCGGATGCGAAACGCGATCCGCGCGTGCGTAGAGGCCGGCATCCCGGTGATGGGGCACATCGGCCTCACGCCGCAGGCGGTCCACCAACTCGGCGGGTTCAAGGTTCAGCGGGACGCGGAGCAACTCCTCGCCGACGCCGCGGCGGTGCAAGACGCGGGTGCCTTCTCAATGGTTGTTGAAAGCGTCCCATCAGACTTGGGCGCGCAAATCACGGCGTCGGTGAGCGTGCCCACAATTGGCATCGGCGCGGGCGCGGCGTGTGACGGTCAGGTGCTGGTGTTCCACGACATGATGGGCCTGTTCCCGGACTTCAAACCGAAGTTCGCGAAGCGGTACGCGGACTTGGGCGGCGCGGTGCGCGGCGCGGTCGAAGCGTATTGCCGCGAGGTCCGCGCCGGCACCTTCCCCGCCGCCGAGCACACGTTTAAGTGAGGTGCGCTGTGATCGTACTGAACGTGGCGCGCGGGGCCGACATCACGAAACTGCTGTTCCTCGACGCAGAGCGGTTGGGAGTGTGTGCGTCGAAGAGCAAACCGTACCGCAAACTCCCCGCGTCGCTGTGGTCCGTGCCGACGGGCGCGCGCGTTGAGTTCCAGAACCCCGGATTCGACGACGACAACGTGGGCCAGCTCCGAGCGGGCGAGTGGCTCTTTGGTGCGTCCGGGCAGCGGCACGTGCTGGTCGCGCACAACCCGCAGACGGGGCAATACGTCTCCGAACCGGTCGGGGGTACCATCGTCGATCTCGCGCTCGCGCCGGGCGCCGGCACGGTGCTGTTCTCGATGCGCGACGCGGAGACCGGCCGAGAGCGCTACGAAAGCCGGGCGTGGTCGCACGCCGGCGCATTCGGACCGGGCTTTCGCCGCGACTTTGAAACGGGCGACGGGCACTCCATCCTTCCACTACCGGACGGCGAACGGTTCGTGGCTCTCGGCTTGTATGTGATTAATCCGCACATCCGCGTGCGCTCAGTCTCGACCGGCAAGGAACTCACCGCCGGAGGGCCAACAGTTCTCTACACCATGCCGGCGCTCGCCTGCTCACCCGATAGCAAGCGCCTCGTGGCTGCGGTTCAATTGTCGCTGCACGTGTACTCCACCGACAGGCTGGAATTCGAGAAGTGGGATGTTCGAAAGGACGGTCGCAAGCACTTCACGGGCATCGCGTTTCACCCTTCCGGCAAGTACCTTGCAGCGACGAGCAACGACGAGACGGTGAAGCTGTACGACACGGCTACGTGGGACGTCGCGCACACCTTCACGTGGAAGATCGGGCGCATGCGCAGCATCGCGTTCTCGCCAGACGGCGCGCTCGCGGCGGCGGGGAGCGACAAAGGGCAAGTGGTGGTGTGGGACGTGGATCTCTGAGGGCACGCGAATGCTGGTACTCAAAGCAAAAGGCGAGCGCGGGCGGATCGATCTGGTCGAGTTCGCTCCGGATTCGAGCGCGCTGCTGACCGCCGCGCAAGACGGCCAAGGTATTCGACTGTGGGAGGGATTGCCGAATCCCAGTGCGCCGCGGTTGTATCCGGACATCGCGCTACGTGGGCTCAACCCGATTCAACACGCGCAGTTCACACCGGACGGCCGGTCGATCCTGTTGAGGGCCAAACCGCTCGGCATCTGCGACCGAGTCACGGGCACCGTGCGCGCCGTGGAAATGTGGGACGCGACTCATGGGTGCCACTTCGCGCTCGCGCCGGACGGCCTCACGTTCCTCGCGACGCAGTACGTCAGCTACGGTCAACCGCTCGGTCGGATCACCTCCCGCCCGCTCGCCGACCCGACCGCGGGTGCCGCCCTGTGGGTGCAGGAACTCGACCGCCAACTGAACTATCCTCCGGTGTTCTTGTCGCGCGAGCGGTTCGCGGTGGTGGACGTCCCGCTGGCAGGCGCGAGGGACGATATGCGGTGCACGGTGCGTTCGGCGCGCACGGGCGAACTCTTGTTTTCGTGCGATGCTTCGACCTATGGCGGGACGCTGCACCCGTCGCCGTGCGGGAGCATGTTCGCGACACCGAACGCGACCAACGTCCACATATTCGCAGTCGGCGAGTCGTCTATCGAACTGCGAGCCACCCTGCAAAACGACTCTCGCAAGCTGTTCACCGGCATCGCGTTTCACCCAAGTGGCAAGTACCTTGCTGCCACGAGCAACGACGAAACGGTGAAGCTGTACGACACCAACACGTGGGAAGTGGCGCACACATTCACGTGGAAGATCGGGCGCATGCGCAGCATCGCGTTCTCGCCCGATGGCGCGCTCGCGGCCGCCGGCGGCGACAAAGGGCAAGTGATCGTATGGGATGTTGATTTCTAATCCCGCCGCTACAATTCCCCGCATCACGCTCGCGCCACGGACTCGCACCCGATGACCGACGAACGGCCGACCCCCAACGCCGCTACCGCGACCGACGTGCCCCCGCGCGTCGGCATCATCATGGGCAGCAAGTCGGACTGGGACACCATGAAGCACGCGGCCGACGTGCTGCGCGAACTGCACGTGCCCTTCGAAGTGAAGGTGGTGTCGGCGCACCGCACGCCGGACCTGCTGTTCGAGTACGCGGGCACCGCCGAGGCCCGCGGGCTGGAAGTGATCATCGCCGGGGCCGGCGGCGCGGCGCACCTGCCGGGCATGTGCGCCGCGAAGACCGTGGTGCCGGTGCTCGGCGTGCCGGTCGAATCGGCGGTGCTGCGCGGCGTCGATTCGCTGCTCAGCATCGTGCAAATGCCGATGGGCGTACCGGTGGGCACGCTCGCCATCGGCAAGGCCGGAGCCGCGAACGCGGGGCTGCTCGCTGCCGCCATTCTGGGCACCACAACCCCGCAGGTGCGCGAGGCGCTGAAGGCGTTCCGCGCGAACCAGACGAAGAGCGTGCTCGACAACCCGGACCCGCGCCCCGCGAGCTGAACTCATGACCGCCGCCGACATCGCCGCGCACCTCGACGCCAAGTTCGGCCGCGCCGTGCTGCCGGGTAAAGCCGACGCCATCGACCCGTTCGTGGTCGTGGAACCGGCCGTGCTCGTGGACGTGTGCGAGTACCTCCGCGACGAACCGGCGCTGCGGTTCGAGATGCTGAACGACCTGTGCGCGGTCGATTACCTCGAACCGGACGCGAAGAAGGCCCCGAAGGCCGGGTTCGAGCCGCACATCGAAGTGGTGTACCACCTGTCCAGTTTCGCGTACCCCGGGCTGCGCTGCACGCTCAAGGTGATTCTGCCGCGGTGGAAGGACGGTACCGTTGGGCAACTGCCCGAAGTGCCGAGCGTGAGCGGCGTGTGGCCCACCGTGGACTGGCACGAGCGCGAGGCGTTCGACCTCGTGGGCGTGCGGTTCGTGGGCCACCCGAACCTGACGCGCATTCTGCTGAACGACGACTGGGAGGGGCACCCGCTGCGCAAGGACTACGAGTTCCCGCTCGAGTACCACGGCATCCGCTGCCGGTGACGCGCGCGGTGCCGAGCGAACCGCGGCGGCCCGCCTACGGCTTCGACGGCCCGCGGATGCTGATGCCGCGCAGCGCCGTTTCCTTCGGCGCTTGCTGCGTGTAGCTCGCCACCAACTCCCACTTCGGGCTGAGCTGGTAGAAGTGAAAGTCGGTCGCGTTGCCGGGGTGAACGTTCGGCCCGGTCACTTTCTTCGCGTCGATCTTCAGCAGCGCGAAGTACCCCTCGATTGTGGCGGGCCGCTTCTTCTTGTCGCCGTCGAACTCTTTGTCCAGCGCGGCGAGCGCCTCCGCGAACTGCGCGGCCTCGGCGTCGGTGTAGCCCTTCGGTTTGTCGTCGGCCGCCGCGAACAGGGCGGCGCTGAGCAGAAGTGCGGTCACGGCTCGGCCCTCGGTGTGTGTGGCGCGGCGAGTGTACCGCGGCGCGCGTCACGCGGGTGTAACGGCCGCCCGGCGCGTGCGGTGGCACCGCTCACCCCGGCACGCGGCGGACGCGGTACACGGTGCCCTTCGTGCGCTCGCCCCCGGGTTCGCCGGCGCGCGCGAAGTCGGCCTCCGCGTCGTAGCCCGCTTGCATCAGCTTGTAGCGGAACGGCCGCGCCGGGAGCCGGTCCGGGTCCGCGATCAGGCACACGCCGTTCGGCGCGAGGACCGCGTCCAGCAGGTCCACGAGCGGATCGACCAGCCGCTCCTCGTACATCAGATCGGACCCGAGCACGACGTCGAACTGTTCGCCGTCGGGCGGCGCGCGGAAGTCGAGCGGCATTCCGCGATAGCCCTTCGTGAAGCCGTTCACTTTGGCGTTGCGGAGCGCGAACGCGACCGCGGTTTCGTCCACATCGGAGAACGTGACGCGCAGCCCGCGCGCGAGGCACGCGACCCCCGCGAGGCCCAACCCGCACCCGATCTCGAGCACCTCCGGGGCCGGGCCGAACGCGGACCAGTCGGCGCTCAGCACCGCTTTCGCCAGCATGCGGGCCGACGGCCACAGCGTGGGCCAGTACGGAACGTATTCGTCCGCGGCGTACGCGGAGCGGCACCACGGGTGATCGAGGAGCTTGTCGCCGTCGGCCGGGCGCTCGATGCGGAACGTGTAGTCGCCGACGAACACCGTGTCGCACACGGTTTCGGCGACGAGTTCCGGCGGCGTGCAGTGGTAGCGGGGGGGCATGGGGGGGGCCGATTCCCGGGACCGCGGCCGTCTCGGCCGCACGCGAACGCGCCAATCACGCTGCGCGTGTTCGTGTTGCTCGCACACAACGAGAAGCGCGGCCGAGACGGCCGCGGTCCCAGCGGTGTCACCCCGGTGGCGCGCCTTCTGCTGGCGGCGGCCCTTCGCTCGGCGGCTTGCGGTCGCGCAGGTGCGCGGGCACCTTCACCGGGGCCACGTCCCACGCCAGCCCGACCACTTGCAGCGCGCGCACGAACGTGAACGTGAGATCGACCTCCCACCACCGGTGCCCCTGCGAGCACGCCCGCGGCGCGGCGTGGTGGTTGTTGTGCCAGCCCTCGCCGTTCGTGAGGATCGCCACCCACCAGTTGTTCGTGCTGCGGTCGTTCGTTTCGTAATTGCGGTAGCCCCACCGGTGCGACGCGGAGTTCACGAACCACGTGATGTGCCACACGTAGACGGTGCGCACCACGATCACCCACAGGAACCACTGCGCCGCGAACATCAGCGCGTCGTTCGTGGTGTCGAAGAGCGCGAACCCGAGGCCGAACCCGGCAGCGGTGAGCAGCACCACGTGCGCGAGCCACACGAACAGCCACTTCTCGCCGCGGTGCAGCCACCGCAGGAACTTGTCGCCCATCAGGTCCGGGACGTACTTCGCGTAGGTTTCCAACGACTGCCGCCGCGGGTCCGCGGTGTAGATCCACCGCATGTGGCCCCAGTAGAAGTCGTCCTTCGGGCTGTGCGGGTCGCCCGCGTCGTCCGAGTGCTGGTGGTGCATGCGGTGCGTACACACCCACCACAGCGGGGAGCCTTCGAGGCTGCACACGCCGAAGATCACCCACAGCCGTTCGAGCGGCTTGGGGAACTTCGCGGCGGAGTGCGTGAGCATCCGGTGGTAGCCGAGGTTGATGCCGAGCGAGCCGAAGACGAAGTTCCCGATGATGAGCGCGGGAACGCCCCACCACACGAACGTCCACGGGGTGAACGCGAGCGGCACGAGCAGGTGAACGAACACGATGACGGCGAAGAACCAGAAGATGCGCGGCGGCTTCGCGGTGGTGGCAGGGGCGACAGCGGGAACCGTGCTCACGAACGACCCTCGGTGTGCGGGCGGCGCACCGGCGCGTCGGGCGCGCGTCGGTCGCTTCGCAGATAGAATAAGGCGCGCGCGGCCGTTCGGCGAACCCGCGCGGCTTTACCCCCGTTGCTCACGGTATGCTACTTTTCGCCGGGCCGCGGGCACGGTTCTGAAACACCGGGCGCGCGTCGAACGCGGGTTCGCGCCGGAACGGCCAATCATGCTCGAATTCCCCACGAACGCGCTCGTTCCGGCCGAAGAGATCGGGCTGCGGCACACCCGCGCCGCGGTGCAAGCGCTCGCCGCGGCGTTCGCCGATTACGCCATGCTGCGCGCGCTGTGCCCCGACGCGCGCCGGCGCGCGCGGGTGGTGCCGGCGTTCGCGCGCATGCTGTACCGCATCTCGGCGCGCGCCGGTGGGGCGTTCGCGGTGCCGGGCTTCGGTGCGGTCGCGTGCGGGTTGCCGCCGGGTTCCGAGTGGCCGTCCGAATGGGATTACGTTCGCGCCGGTGCGCTCTCGGTGGTGTGGCGGATGGGCCTGCGCGCCGGGTGGCGGTTCCTGAAACTCGGCCCGGCGTTCGACGCGGCCCGCGCGAAACACATGGGCGACCGGCCGCACTGGTACTTGCACCTGCTGGGGGTGCGACCGGAAGCACAAGGGAAGGGGCTGAGCCGCGCCGTGCTGCGCCCGATGTTCGACGCGGCCGACCGCGAACGCGCGCCCATCTTCCTCGAAACCGCGACCGAAACGAACGTGACGATTTACACGCGCATGGGTTTCGAGTTGCTCGGCTTCACCGAATTGCCCGGCGGCATTCCGAACTGGGAGATGGCCCGCGAACCGCGCTAACACTCGTCCGGCGCGTCGGGGCCGCCGTACACGTCGCGGAGCGTGAGCTTGCCGCGCACGAGCAGCAGGCGGTCGGTAGCGCGGCGGTAGAAGTCGAAGAGCGGCCCGGCGACCGCGTCGCCTTCGATAACCCCGAGCGCTTGGGCGACGGCCTCGAAGGTGGACATGTGGTGCCCTTCGCGATTGCGGCGCACGGCCGGCCCCGCGAAGGCCCGGTCCGGCAGCGCGACCTTCACGGCCGCGGAAAGTAGCGGCAACCGCTTCACCATGCGGCTCGCCTGTCGCCAGTTGCCGTCCGGCACGACGAGCGCCGGCGGCGCGGGAAGCGAAGCGACCAGTTCCGGCGTGAGCGGGCGCGCCCCGTGCCCGGGGAACAGCACGAGCGGCGTGTGGCCGGCGGGCACGTGGGCGGCGGGGTCGGTGGGCGTCGGCGTCGCGCCGTGGCACAGCACCGCGGCCCCGCGCACCGCGAGCGACAGGAGCCGCACCGTGTTGCTGGTGCGCCCGAGGTCGCGCACGTGAACGACGAGCACGAGCGGCGTGCGCGCGGTCACGTGCGGCACCAGTGCGCAGACGCACAACCACCCTTGAAGGCGGCAAGCGGGGCAGGGGGTGGGGTCGCGGTCGGCGCGCATCGGGCTCGGGGTCGCTTCGGGGTTCGGGCGTGACGGCGCGTTCCGCTGCCCGGTGCGTAAGATAGGCGTTCGCGCCCCGCTCGCACGCCACAAATCGCGAAGGCACGGCCCGCCCGCGCGGTTTGGCACCGACTTCGCCCGCGCTCGCGCCGCCAGTTCCCTTAGCGGCTCTTCACCATGAACCCGATGCCGCCCTTCGAACTGCCGGACGACAGGTGCGCCATCTGGTCGAAGCCGTAGGCTCGCAGCACGCGGGCCACGATCTCCGCTTCCTGCTGGTTGGCGGCGTCGAACAGGCCGCGGCCGGCGCTCGTGACCATCCACTTGCCGTTCACCTGTTGCGCCTTCACCGCGCTCGCGTCGAACGAGCGGCCCTGCGCGCTGAACGGCGCGCGCGCCGGCGGCTTGCCGTCCTTTAGGAAGAACGTCACGCCGGACGTGCCCCCCAAGCGGCAGAACTCGGTGTACCCCGCGTCGCGGATCACGCGGGCCGCGTCGCGCGCCGCGAACTCCGTCGGCCCGAACCGGCCCAGCACCTGCGCGCCCGCGGCCACCACCCACTCGGTGCCGTCCTTGCGCGCCTCGACCTCGCGCGGGTTCAGCTTCACCAGTTCGCCGATGTAGCCCACGCCCGGCACCGGGATGCCCGTGACCGCCAGTGCGTCCACCTGCGCTTGGAACACGAGCGGCCCGCCGGCCTGCGGCTTCTCGTCCGGGCCGGCGAACAGGAAGCTCATCGCCGGCGCGGTCGGCGCCCCCACCAGCCCGATGCGGTTGAACCCGTACCGCTGCATCACGGCCGCGGCCTGTTCCGCGCCGCCTTTATCGGGGCCGAAGTTCAAGAGCAGGTTGCTGTCGTCGCGCACCACCCACACGCCGCGCACGGCCTCGGCGCGCACGCTCTTCAGGTCGAGCGCGCGCACCACCTTCGCCCCGGCCCCGGTCGCGAGCGGCCCGTTCGAGCCGCCGGCTTGCACCACACCGGTCCCGCCCTGCGGCTCGTTCTTGCCGTCCGGCGGAACGGCCGCCGCCGCGGGCTTGCCGTTCGTGAGGCCGTATTCGACCACCGGGCGCGCGCCGCCGATCGTCACCCATTCGGTGGGGCGCAGGTCGCGGTACACGCGGGCCACGTCGCGGGCGGTGGCCTCGCTGGTGGGCGCGTCGCCGGTGTCGCGCAACAGGCGCTGCCCGGCCCACACCTGCCACGCGCCCGCGGCGCGCTTCACGGTCACGTCGAGCGCGTTGACCGGGAACTTCTCTTCGCGGAACGGCAGCGGCACCGCCGCGCCTTCGAGCGGCGTCGCCTTGTTCGCCTGCGGCAACTGAGGCGCGGTCGGGCGCGTCGGATCGGGCCGCGCGAGGCCCGGCGGCGGGGGGGGCGCGACCGGGCCGAACGGCGGTTGTGGCGGAACCGGTTGCGCGAGCGCGCCGCCCGCGCCGAACAGCACCCCCACCGCAACGGCCGCGAGTTTCTTGCGCATGTGCCACACCCCGCAGAACCGGAATCGGACCTTTCGGGTTGTATCGGTTGCCGCGGGGGGCGAAGTTGAGGCGCACCGTTTGGCGCGCCGCCGCGCGGTGGGTAATGTGGAGGGGATACGCAAGCGGTTGTGTGGGAGCAGCGTTCAATGACCGAAGCCGAAGGGCCGTTCTTTCTCGCGCTCACCGGCGACGCGGGCGACACTCTGCGCCGGCTGATCTTCGCCGACTGGCTCGACGAGCGCGACGACCCGCGGGGCGAGTGGGTGCGCCTCGGGTGCGAACTGGACGGGCTCGCGGAGAACGACGACCGCCGCCCCGCGCTTGAAGCCCGCAAACGGCAGTTGTGGGAGCGGCACCGCGACACCGTAGACGAGTGGGACCGGCGGTTCGCGCTCGCCCGCATCAAGTACAAACTCGCGCGGGCCGCTGAAGCCAAACGGATCGGGCCGTTCAACGCCGTGCTCACCGAGGACGAATTGCTTGCGTTCGAGCGCGAGCACGGCGTTTCGCTGCCGGAAGGGTATCGCGCGTTTCTGTGCGAAATCGGCAACGGCGGACCGGGACCGGGCGAGGGGTTGCCGTCACTCGCCGAAGCGGTCGAACGTGCGCCCACAGGCGATTTCGAGACGCCGTTCCCGCTCTCGATGCGGGAGTGGGCAGAGGCCACCGAGCGTGCGCGGCGCGAGGACACCGACTATCCCGAGGAGTACGAGTACGAGCAACCGGGCGTCTTGTGGATCGGCGATCCTTGGAAGGATTGGGAGCGAGCGTACTTGGTTCTGACGGGCGAAGATCGCGGGATGGTGTGGGGTTGGGGCCTCGTCGATGGTGGCTGGCAGCCGGAAGTACGCGCCGGGTACGAGGACAACGCTTGGGAGGAGAACTTCCGCAACTTCCTCCAGTGGTACGAAGATTGGTTGGACGCTCACCGCGCAAACGACACCGCGACACCGGGCGCGTGATGCGCTTCGCACACCCCGCTTGACATGTCACCGAAACTGAACGTATTATCACTTCAGGGGCCCGCGGCGGTTGGGCCGCGGGTGTGGAAGGTGCGCGCGTGCGGAACCCCGCGCGAAGCGCCGGCGCGACCGAATTTCGCGCCGCGGTCGCAATAGCATTCACCGTCGCCGGCGCGCCGGACTACCGGCAGCTCGGCGGCACACACGTTGCGGTGCGAAGGGTGCGCCGCGACGCGCAGAAGGTGCGCGCGCGGCGAACCCGAGTTGCCCCGCCGCGCGGCCAAAAGTGGTGCAATTCGCCTCGAAAACCGCTCGCGCGTCGCGTTACACCGCGAGCGGGTCGGCGAGTAAGGGGTCGGTGCGGTCGGCCAGCGCCGCCAGCGCGCTGCACCCGCCGCAGTGGCACATGCCGGCCCGCGGGTCGGCCGACGCGGTGAACACCTCGCGCTCGGCCCCAGCGTAGATGCCCTCGCCGCCGCCGGCGGTTGCCGTGAAGGTCGCGCCGCCGCCGACGCCGGTTTGGCCCTGCGCGAACGTGGTCACGCTCACCACGGGCGAAGCCGGGTTCGCGCCGACCGCGACCACCTCGGCGCGGCCGTCGCCGTTCACGTCGCGGGCCGCGAGCCGCGCGCCGGCGTTGCCGTTGCCCGGCAGCACCGTGAACGCGAGCATCGCGGGCAACCGTTCGAGCGGCAAGCCGGGGTTCTGAGTCATCACCCGCCCGGACCACCCGTACACCACGCCCGGCCCGCCGCGCTCGAACACGGTCACGAGGTCCGCGTAGCCGTCGCCGTCGAAGTCGCCCACCGCGGGGTTCAGCCCCACCCGCGCGCCGCCGAACGGCAGGCTCGGCACCAGCATCATGTCGGCGACGCCGGACCGCAGGTCGGCCCCGCTGTACGCGGTCACCGCGCCGATGCCGCCGGCGGTGGTGACCACCACGTCGGCGAACCCGTCGCGGTTCAGGTCGCCGGCCGCGACGCGGATGCCGCCGGTGTACCAGTCCGCGCCGAACGCGGAGAAGATGGCGATCGGGTTCACCCCGCCGCCTTCCACCTTGGATACGAACACGAGCGGGGCGAACCCCTCGCCCGCGGCGAAGATCAGTTCGTCGCGGCCGTCGCCGTCCACGTCGCCCGCGGCCAGTTGGAGGCCCCGGTTGTAGCCGCCGTTGAGGACGGTCGGCCCCATCAGGTCGAACCCGCGCCCGCTGGTGACGCGGAGCATCGTCGCCGGTCCCGCGGCGGTAGCGGTGGCGACGTCTTGCACGCCGTCGCCGTCGAAGTCGCCGGTGGCGACGCGCACCGACCCGCGGTAGCCCGCGAACGGCTGGAGCCGAATGCCGGTCGAAATCAGTTGGCCGGTCACGGTGCTGGCGTAGAGCGTGACGAACCCGTCGCCGCCGCCCAGCGCCACCGGTTGCACGTTCGCCAGCGGCACGGTGGCGAACTGCGGCGGGGCGGGCGGGGGCAGCGGCGCGCCGCCGGAGTTCCAGCCCAAGTCGCGCAGCGCCGCGGCGTCCAGCGCCGTGTGGCCCACGCGCTGGCCGAGCGGCAGAATCGGGTCGTAGCTGGTGTGCTGCCCGCCGGAGGTCACGCCGTCGGCCCAGTGCGAGCCGTCCGAAGAGAGCGGTACCGCGCCGCCGTAGGCGGCCATCGCGTTCGCGCCGCGGAACGTGCCCCCGGCGCGCAGCGCGTTCCACTGCGGCGCGGTGCCGATGCCCAGCACGTGCCCCAACTCGTGCGCGGCCACCGAGTAGAAGTCCAGTTCGGTGGGGTCCAACCCGGCGGTCGTGGTGCCGAGGTGCCAGTTCTGCGTGGTGTCGAAGGTGATGCTGCCGCCCCACGTGGCGAACCCGCTGGTGCCGCGGTTCTGCACGGCGCTCATCCACGCCTGCGAGCCGCTCATGCTGTAGCCGCCGAAGCCGCCGAAGCCGGCGGTGGTGCCGGGCAGGTTCCGCGCGCCCACGAACAGCCGAATCGTGTTCGCGCCCACGCTCAGGTTCGGCAGGCTCACCGTGTTGCCGGTGGAGGGGTCGAAGAACGTCGCGGTCCACGTGTTCCCGCCGCCGGGGGTGAGGGCCGCGAGGTTGGTGGTCAGCGTGTTGCCGATGTCGGCCGCGACGCGCTCGAGGGTGGCGCGAGCTTCGGCGTTGTTGAAGAACCCGCTGGTGTCGCGGGAGTAGTCGATCTGAATGAGGATCGCGGGCACCTCGCGGCTTTCCAGACGTTCGAGCTTCAGGCGCGGGGTGCTCATGGGGTCGTGCTCGCGTGTGCGTGCGACGGCCCGCGGCGCGCGGGGCGTGCCCCGGCCGTGCGGCGTGCGGTCGCGTGCGGTTTCGTACCCGTGGGGCCGCTCGAATCGGGCGAGCGGCAGCGTGCGAAAGACCGAGGGGTTCGGCGGGTGCCGCCGGGTCGCGGCGGGCACCGGTGATGTGAGTTCTTTAGGATGAGGTCGGCGGCGCGGTCAAACCGCGGACCCGCGAAAGTTCCTCAAATTTCTAGCGTTTTTGCGTGGTGCGAATTCGCGCTCTTGCCGCGCGCGCGAAATTCAGTTCCGGCGAATCGGAGTGTAAACCGGCCGCAACGCGCGAGCGCGCGCGTCGGGTTTTCGGTCGCTTGTGCGCCCCGCCGCGCGCGGCTACAACTGTGGGGACGAACCGCCGGAGCCGATCGCAATGACGCCGAAGCCGACCGCCGACACGGGCGCGCCCCCGGACCCCGCCACCGGGTCGTTCGCCGGCGACACGAACGCCGCGAGCCGCCCGCCGCACGCGCCGGGCGCGCCGCCCGCGTTCCTCGCGGCCCCGCAGGGCGACGGCGAACTCGGCCGGCTCGGCCCGTACCGCGTGCTCGAAGAGCTGGGCCGCGGCGGAATGGGCGTCGTGTTTCGCGCCGAAGACCCGAACCTGAAGCGCCAAGTGGCCCTCAAGGTGATGCTGCCCGAAGTGGCGGCCGACCCGCGCGCCGTGGCCCGGTTCCGGCGCGAGGCCGAAGCGCAGGCCCGCGTGGAGCACGAGCACGTCGCCGTGATTCACCACGTCGGCGAGGCGAACGGCGTCCCGTTCCTCACGATGCCACTGCTGAAGGGCCAAACGCTCGCCGCGGCGCTGAAGGCGAACGGCCGGCCCCCGCTCGCGGAGGCGGTGCGGATCGCGCGCGAGATCGCCGAGGGGCTGGCGGCGGCGCACGCCGCGGGCCTCGTTCACCGCGACATCAAGCCGGCGAACGTGTGGTTGGACGGCCCGAAGCGGCGCGTGCGCATCCTCGACTTCGGCCTCGCGCGCACCGCCGACTCCGCCCCCGCGCCGCAAGCGGACGGCGAACCGCTCACCGCGAGCGGCGCGATCGTGGGTACGCCCGCGTACATGAGCCCCGAACAGGCGCTCGGCCAACCGGTCGGCGCGCGTTCGGACCTGTTCAGCCTCGGCGTGCTGCTGTACCAACTGGCGACCGGCGAGCGGCCGTTCAAGGGCGACAACCCGTTCGCGGTGCTCGCCGCCGTGCTCGAACGCGACCCGCTGGCGCCGCACGCGGTCGAACCCGGCGTGCCCGGCGAGCTGAGCGCGCTCGTGCTGCGCCTGTTGGCGAAAGACCCCGCGGCGCGCCCCGCGAGCGCGGCCGAGGTCGCGCGCGAGCTGGAAGCGATCGAGGGCGGCGTCACGCTGCCCGCGGTGCGCGTACTGCCGCTTCCGGCCGCGGGGGGCGTGCCCGCGGACGACCCGTGGACCGAGATCGAATCCTCTCTGGTCGCGCCGGTCGCGCGCGCGCCGGAACCGCCGCCGCGCCGCGTGCTGTGGCTGTGGGCGGCGCTCGCGGGCGTGGTGCTGCTGTGCGCCGGCGCGCTCGCGGTGGTGTTCGTGCGCGGCACCGCCGCCAAGGGCGCGCTCACCGTGGAAGCCGACGATCCGGCGTGGGAACTGGTGCTTTCGCGGGGCGGCGAAGTGGTGCGGGACCGCACCCGCGAGCGCGAGTTCGTGCTGCCGCCGGGCGACTACACCGTGCGCGCCGCGGACCCGATTCCGAACTTGAAAGTCAGCCCCGAGCGCGTGGCACTTGCGGACAAGGGCAAGGAGCGCGTGCGCCTGTGGGTGGAGAAGCCGCGGCCCGTACTGAAGCCGAAACTCCCGCAGCCGGACGCGCCGCCGCCCTTCCCGCCGGAGCAAACCAAAGCGCTCGAAACGGTACTCGCGATGGGCGGCAGCCTGCACTTGGTGGT
>LNFM01009029.1_pt1 | contig 14715 bp, 9 predicted proteins | sample 596031 | NCBI WGS metagenome assembly LNFM01 (sample SAMN04254537, study PRJNA301005) | activated carbon metagenome | isolation source: dual media filters at the Ann Arbor, Michigan drinking water treatment plant | place: USA: Ann Arbor
GGCCGGCGTGCGTGACAGTCCGCGCTGCGAACGGTGGGCTTGGCCGAAATTCCCTCTCCCCGCTCGTTCCAACCGTCGTGCTTGGCAGTCCGCTTCGAGAGCGGCGCGCTTGGTCGAAGTCCCCCTCTCCCCGCCTGCGGGGAGAGGGTAAGGGTGAGGGGCCATCAGGAAGACCGGTGCCCCTCCACTCAACCCTGCGGCGCCACCACCGGATGGGCCGCGCGATAGGGCTCGATGCGCACGATGCCGGCGGCCATGAGGGCCACCTTCGCCGTCGGCGCTATGACCAGCGCGCCGCCGTCGCCGCGGCGCACGCCATACTGCCAGACGGTCATCTGCCCGCGCGCGGCGATGGTCTTCGCCAGCGCCTCCACCGGATTGCCCGCGCCGAGGCCGGCGACCTCCGCCGCGGTCAGGCCGACGACGTTGAAGAGCGTCACGGCCGCCGTCTCGGCGAGGGCCGGCGCCAGCCCGAACGGGACGACGGCGGCTGCGGCGAGCGAGGCGAGGATGCGGCGGCGGTTGGCCTGGCGCAGGATGAGGGCGGTCATGGGATCGGTCTCCGGATGGCGGGGCGGGACATGGCCCGCTGTTCGGCCCGGCTTGTCGTCCCCCGCGGTTTCAGCCGGACGTTCCGCATCGCCGGCGTCGTTTCAGGACTGAAAAGCCACAGCCCCGCGGGCATGGCCACCTCGCGCGCCGACGCCGCTTGACAGGGCGCGGGCGGAGCGGGATTAAGTTACGTTGTAACATTGCATACCGTGGAGTTGTCATGCGCCCCGCCCGCCTCGCCGTCTCTTCGGCAAGCCTCCTGGTCCTCGCCATGGCCGCGACGCCGGCCACGGCCCAGACGGCCCTGCCCGAGATCCTGATCGAGGCGCCGCGCAACCCCGACGGCGCGACGCGCGACCTCGGTCTCACCGACGGCCAGCTGCAGGTCATCGACCGCGCCTTCGTGCCCGTCACCGTGGTGCGGGAGACCGAAATCCGCCGCAACGGCGGCGGCACGCTCGGCGACCAGCTGAACACCACGTCCGGCGTCACCGGCTCGAGCTTCGCGCCGGGCGGCGCCAGCCGGCCGATCATCCGCGGCCTCGACAATGCCCGCGTCCGCATCCAGGAGAACGGCATCGGCGCGCAGGACGTCTCCGACCTCTCCGAGGACCACGCCGTGCCCATCGACCCGCTCGCCGCCGAGCGCATCGAGGTCGTCCGCGGCCCGGCGGCGCTGCGTTTCGGCTCGCAGGCCATCGGCGGCGTCGTCAACGTCACCAACGAGCGCATCCCGACCCGCCTCGGCACCCCCGGCGTCACCGGCATGATGACCGGCGGCCTCTCCTCGGTGGACCGCGGCATCGACGGCGCCGCCCGCGTACGCGGCTCCTCCGGCCAGTGGGCCTTCTCCGCCGACGTCTTCGGCCGCAATGCCGGCGACTATGCGACCCCTCAGGGCCGGCAGGACAATTCCTTCGCCCGCACTTTCGGCGGGTCCTTCGGCGCCTCCTACTTCTTCGACCAGGGCTATATCGGCGCGGCCATCTCGCAGTTCCGCTCGCTCTACGGCATTCCCGGCGCCAGTTCCGCGCCCGACCGCGTCCGCATCGACATGATCCAGACGCGCCTCGCCTCCAAGGGCGAGATCCGCTTCGACGGCTCGGTGGTCGACAACGTCCGCTTCTGGCTCGGCGGCTCGCTCTACCGCCACAACGAGCAGGCGCTCGAGCTCGGCTCCTTCGCCACCGCCTCCACCTTCCGCAACCAGGAGCTCGAGGGCCGCGTCGAGACGGCGTTCCGCCCGTTCCAGACCGGCCTCGGCACGCTCTCGACCACCGTCGGCGTGCAGTTCGGCGCCCAGAGCCTCGGCACCTCGGGCGAGGCCGGCGGCCTGCTCGCACCCACCAACACCCGCACCGCCGCAGCCTTCCTCTTCAACGAGCTGGCGCTGACCCAGACGACGCGCCTGCAGGCCGCCGCCCGCATCGAGCAGGCGCGCGTCTCCGGCACCGCCTCGATCTTCCCGGCCGGGCTCGATCCGGCCGGCGGCGCGCCGGTCGAGTTCGGCGCGGTGCGCAACTTCACGCCGATGAGCGCCAGCCTCGGCCTCCTACAGAACCTCCCCGGCGGCTGGGTGGCGAGCCTCACCGGGCAATATGTGGAGCGCGCCCCGCGCGCCCAGGAGCTCTACTCCAAGGGGCCGCACGAGGCCTCCGGCACCTTCGAGATCGGCAATCCGAACCTTAGCAAGGAGCGGGCGCAGACCATCGAGCTCGGCCTCCGGCGGGCGCAGGGCGCCTGGCGTTTCGACGCCACCGCCTATTACACCCGCTATTCCGGCTTCATCTACAAGCGCCTCACGGGCCTGACCTGCGACGACGACTTCGCCACCTGCGGCTCCGGCGGCGGCACCGAGCTGCGCCAGCTCGTCTTCTCCCAGCAGGACGCCACCTTCTACGGCGTCGAGCTGCGCGGCCAGGTCGACCTCGGCGAGATCGCCGGCGGCACCTTCGGCGTCGAGGGCCAGTACGACTTCGTCCGCGCCACCTTCGCCGACGGCACCAACGTGCCGCGCATCCCGCCCCATCGCCTCGGCGGCGGCCTGTTCTGGCGCGACGCCAACTGGTTCGCGCGGGTTTCGCTGCTGCACGCCTTCGCGCAGAACCAGATCGCGGCTGAAGAGACGGCCACCCCCGGCTACAACCTCCTCAACGCCGAGATCAGCTACCGCATGGACCTCAAGCCCGGCCAGGGCGCCCAGAGCCTCACCTTCGGGCTCGTCGGCACCAACCTCCTCAACGCCGACATCCGCAACCACGTCTCCTTCAAGAAGGACGAGGTGCTGATGCCCGGCCGCGGCGTGCGCTTCTTCACCACCGTCCGGTTCTGAGGCGCCGCACCCTCCCTTCGCCCGCGTTGACACCCGCGGCGGCGGCGCATTTCAATCGGTTCGCTGCCGGCTGACCCGGCTGACGGACGGGCTGACCATGCCGCGCCCCCGCGCCGCCGACTTCGACGACAAGCGCCGCCAGATCCGCGCGGCGGCCGCCCTCCTCTTCGCCCAGAAGGGCTATGACCGCACCTCCGTCGGCGACATAGCCCGCGCCTGCGCCATGTCGAAGCCGCTGGTCTACCACTACGTGGCGAGCAAGGAGGACCTGCTGGTCGCCATCATCGCCGACCATATCGAGGACCTGACCCAGCGCGTGCGTCGGGCGGCGCGGCGGGCGGCGCCAGAGGGCCGGCTGCTCGCCGTCGCCCAGGCCCTGCTCGACGGGTACCGGCAGACCGACGCGCTCCACAAGATCCACATCAACGAACTCGCCCGCCTGCCCGCCCCCGCCCAGGCCTCGCTGATGGCGGTGGAGCGCGAGCTCGTCGCCATCTTCTCCGACGCTCTCGCGGCGGCGGTGCCGGAACTCGCCGGTTCGCCCCGCCTGACCGCCGTCACCATGTCGCTCTTCGGCATGCTGAACTGGCACTGCATGTGGTTCCGCACCGACGGTCCCATGTCGCGCGAGGCCTATGCCGACCTCGCCACCGGCCTCATCGTCGCCGGCGCCCGCGACCTCGCCGCCCGGCAGGCGCCCGTCGCGGCCGCCTAGCCGCCCCTTGCCGGTCCCCCGCGAAGGGCAGACAGTGCCGCCATGGCGACCTATCCGACCTTCCTGACCCGGCCGGGCCTGCGCGGCATCCTCACCGGCACGCTGGCCGTGCTGACGGCCGCCCTGATCCTGTCGGTCACCGCCGTGGTGGTCTGGACCGCAACCCGCGAGGCACAGCGCTCCATCGGCCGTTCCCTCGGCGACCTCGCCGCCTACATGCGCGAGGCGCTGGAGAGCGACGTCTACGAACGCTGGCGCTCGGCGCGCACCCTCTCCACCCTGCCCGCCTTCACCAATCCCGCCAGCAGCTATCCGGGCAAGCGCGTCATTCTCGACCGGGTGAAGGGCAACGTCGACGAGATCGTCTGGGTCGGCTTCGCCGACCTCTCCGGCCACGTCACGGTGGCCTCGGGCGGCGTCGGCGAGGCGAGCGACGTCACCGGCCGCCGCTGGTTCGCCGCGGCGCGCGACCGGCCGGCCCGGGCACCGGGCGAGCCCGAGCGCCCGACCATCCAGACGACGCCCGGCGAGCGCGTCGTCGAGATCGGCGTCAACGTCCGCGACGCCTCCGGCGGATCGGTCGGCATCCTCGGCATGCTGGTGAGCTGGGACTGGCTCGGGCACCTGCGCCGTTCGCTCATCGACCGATCCCAGGGCCGGCAGTCCGACCTCGAGGTCATCGTTCTCGACCGCGAGGGACGCACCGTCATCGGCGACCAGAACCATCTCGGCCCCACCCTCGCCCGCCAGATCGCCCAGCGCCCGGACGGCTTCGCCACCGACACCCTGCCGGACGGACGCACCATGGTGATCGGTACCAGCCGCGCCTCCGGCGGCCGCGGCATCGAGGGCCTCGGGTGGCAGATCGTCGTCACCTCCAGCGCCGCCGTCGCCTTCGCCCCGGTCGACGAGCTGCGCCGCCAGATCATCGCCGCCGGCGGTATCGTCGGCCTCATGGTGCTCGCCGCCGGCTGGTGGGTCGCCGGCCGCATCGCCAGCCCCCTCCAGGCCATCGCTGCCCGCGCCGATCGCGTCGGCCTCGCCGAGGCCCTGGACGGCGTCGAGATCGAGGTGCCGAAGTCCTCCTCCCGCGAGATCGTCTCCCTCGCCGCCTCGCTGCAGGGCATGATCGACCGCCTCGCCGACAACGAGGAGGCGCTGAAGCACCTCGCCAACACGCTGGAGCACCGCGTGGCCGTCCGCACCGCCGAGCTCGAGGCAGCCAACCGCGCCCTCTCCGCCGCCCGCGACGACGCCGTCGCCGCCACCGCCGCCAAGTCGCGCTTCCTCGCCGCAGCGAGCCATGACCTGCGCCAGCCGCTGCACGCCCTCTCCCTCTTCGCCAACGCCCTGTCGCGCCGCGTGCAGGGCGACGAGCCGCGCCGCCTCGTCGCCAACATGGAGACGACGCTCGGCTCGCTGCAGGACATGTTCAACGCCCTGCTCGACGTCTCGCGGCTCGATGCCGGCATCGTCGTCGCCGAGCCGCGCACCTTCGTCATCGGCGACCTCCTCGAACGCGTCGCCGCCGGCTTCCGCGCCCAGGCCGCCGCCCACGGCCTCGAGTTCCGCCTCGTCCCCTCCCGCCTCGCCGTCGTCTCGGACCCCATCCTCATCGAGACGGTGCTGCGCAATCTCGTCGGCAACGCGCTGAAGTTCACCGCCTCCGGCAAGGTTCTCGTCGGCGTGCGCCGACGCGGCGACCGTGCGGTGCTGGAGATCCACGACACCGGTCCCGGCGTCCCCGAGGAGGACCGCGAGCGCGTCTTCGAGGAGTTCGAGCGCACCAAGGCCGCCGCCCACGGCCAGAACGACGGCCTCGGCCTCGGCCTCTCCATCGTCCGGCGCCTGTGCGCCCTGCTCGACCACCGCATCCTGCTGACGAGCCGCCGCGGCCGCGGCACCGTCTTCCGCGTGGAGCTGCCGCTGGCCGCGCGCGCCCTGCCGCTGGTCGAGGCACCGGGCGTGCAGCCGGACCTCCTGCTCGCCGGCCGCCACATCCTCGTCCTCGACGACGAGCCGATGATCGTCGACGCCCTCGCCCGCACCCTGCGCGACGACGGCGCCACCGTCACCGCCGCCTGCAGCAGCGCCGAGGCGACCGAAGCGCTCGCCGGAGCGCGCGAGGTGGATCTCGCCGTCATCGACCTCCAGCTCGAGCGCGGCGTCGACGGGCTCGAGCTCATCGAACGCTGGCGGCGGGAGCGCGCCTATGCGAGGCCGACACTGATCGTCACGGGCGCCACCGATCCGCAGACGCTGGCGCGGCTCCAGGCGAGCGGCACCCCCTGGCTGACCAAGCCCGTCGCGGTCGACGTGCTGCGCGCCGCCCTGGCGCGGCTGGTGGTCTGAGGCGTCAGCCGCGCGCCAGCAGCGGCGCGGCGACGGCGACCGCGGCGGCGCGGTTCGAGACGCCGAGGTGGCGGAACACGGCGGCGAGATGGATCTTCACCGTGCCGTGGCCGAGGTCCAGCGCCCGGGCGATTTCCTTGTTGGTGCGCCCCTCGACGAGCAGGCCCAGCACGTCGCGCTGGCGCGGCGTCAGGCGGGCGAGGTCGATGGTTCCCGAACCGGGTTCGGTCGCGGCGGCGGCGCTCTGCGCCAGGCTCGCCGGCACGTAGATCGCCCCGCCGAGGATGGCCTGCAGCGCCGCCACGAGATCGTCGTCCCTCAGGCCCTTCGGGACGAAGCCGTTGACGCCCGCGGCGAGCGCGGAGAGCACGTCGGCCCGGTTGTCCGAGCCGCTGACCACGGCGATGGGGAGGTCGGGATAGCATTCACGCACGGCGGCGAGGGAGGCGGCGCTCTGCATGCCCGGCATGGACAGGTCGAACAGGGCGAGGGCGATGCCGTCGGTCTCGCCGAGACGGGCCAGCGCCTCGTCCAGCGAGGCGGCCTCCTCCACGCCGTCGAACCCGAGCCTGTCCTTCAGCGTGAAGGCGAGGCCCATCCGATACATTCCGTGGTCGTCGGCGATGACGGCGATACGCGACATGGACGCAAGGCGTAGGGCCCGCGCGGGACGGCTGTCAATGCGGCTGTGCCACGGGGCCCATCACAGCCCCGAGACCCTGCCATGCCGGCCCGCGGACTATTCGGCCGGCTGGCCCTGGGGCGCGCCTGCCGGGGCGGGTTCGGCGGCCGGAGCGGGGGCGCTGCCGCGCCGCGAGATCCAGCCCGAGAGCCCGTCGAACATCAGGTACACGACCGGGGTGATGTAGAGCGTCAGCAACTGCGACACCGCGAGGCCGCCGACCACCGCGACGCCCAGCGGCATGCGCAGCTCGGCGCCGGCGCCGTGGCCGATGGCGATGGGCACGGCGCCGAGGATGGCGCAGAGTGTCGTCATCATGATCGGGCGGAAGCGCAGCACCGCGGCCTCGACGATGGCCTCCTTGGCGGAGGCACCCGCGTTGCGCCGCTCGATGGCGAAGTCGACCATCATGATGGCGTTCTTCTTGACGATGCCGATGAGCATGACGAGGCCGATCATGGCGATGACCGAGAGGTCGAAGCCGGTGAGCTGCAGCGTCAGCAGCGCGCCGATGCCGGCCGAGGGCAGGCCCGACAGAATGGTCAGCGGGTGGATGAAGCTCTCGTAGAGGATGCCGAGGATGATGTAGATCACCAGCACCGCGGCGAAGAGCAGAAGGCCCTGGTTGGCGACCGCCTGCTGGAACACCTGCGCCGTTCCCTGGAAGCTGGTGGCGACGCTGGCCGGCAGGCCGACGTCACGCGCCGCCCCCTCGATCAGCGTCACCGCCTGCGACAGGGCGACCCCCGGCGGCAGGTTGAACGAGATCGTCACCGCCGGCAGCTGGGCGAGATGGCCGACGGTCAGCGCCGTCGGCTGTTCGCGCAGGCTCGCCACCGCATCGAGCGGCACGATGGCCCCCGAGGTGGAGCGCACCGTCAGGCGCCGCAGCATGTTGGCGGTGTCGTTGTACTTCGGGTCCGCCTCCAGGATGACCTGGTAGGTGTCCTCGGAGGCATAGATGGTCGACACCTGACGCGAGCCGAAGGCCGAATAGAGCGTCGAGCGAATCTGGTCGGCGGTCACGCCGAGGCGCGAGGCGGCGTCGCGGTTGACCTCCACGGACGTCGAGCGGGCCCGCATCTGCAGGTCCGAATTGACGTCGAGGATGCCCGGCAGCGTGCGCATGCGCTGCTCGACCTGCGGCGCATACTGGCGCAGCGTGTCGAGGTCGGCGGCCGTCAGCGTGTACTGGTACTGCGAGCGGCTCTGCACCGCGCCGACGTTGATCGACTGCACCGGCACGAAGAAGATCTGGATGCCCGGCACCTGCGCGGCGATGCGGCGCAGCCTGGCGATGACGACCTGGATCGAGTCCGTGCGCTCCGGCTTGTCGCGCAGGGTGATGAACAGACGGCCGGCATTCTGCGTGTTGGCGGCATTGCCGCCGCCGGCATTGGCCATGACCATGGCGACGTCGGGATCGGTGCGGATCGCCGCGGCCAGCGCCTGGGTGCGGGCGACCATGGCCTGGAAGGAGGCATCGTCCGGACCGACGGTCGCGGCGGTGATGAGGCCGTTGTCCTCGATGGGGAAGAAGCCCTTGGGGATGTCGCGGAACAGCACGTAGGTCAGGGCGAAGGTACCCAGCGTGATGCCGAGCATGATCACCGGCATGCCGACGACCTTGCGCACGGACCAGCCGTAGCCGCGCGTCATGGCCGAGAAGAAGGCCTCGAACCAGCGCAGCAGGAACATCGGCTTGGCGTGGTGGTCGATGGGCTTCAGGACGCGCGAGCAGAGCATCGGCGTCAGGGTGAGCGAGACGATGCCCGAGATCAGGATGGCGGTGGAGATGACAACGCCGAACTGCGCGAACATGCGCCCGACGACGCCGCCCATGAACAGCACCGGGATGAACACCGCGACCAGCGAGATGGTCATCGACACGATGGTGAAGCCGACCTCGCGCGATCCGACCAGCGCCGCCTGGAAGGGATCCATTCCCTCCTCGATGTAGCGCATGATGTTCTCGAGCATGACGATGGCGTCGTCGACGACGAAGCCCACCGCCAGCGTCAGGGCCAGCAGCGAGATGTTGTCGATCGAATAGCCGAGCACGTGCATGACCGCGAAGGTGCCGACGATGGAAATCGGCAGGGCGACGGCGGGGATCAGCGTGGCGCGCCAGCTCTTCAGGAAGAACCAGATGACGACGATGACGAGGAGGGCGGCGAGCGCCAGGGTGAACTGCACGTCCGCCACGGACTCGCGGATGGACTTGGAGCGGTCGTTGAGGACGGTGATCTCGTAGGAGGCCGGCGCCTCCTGCTGGATCTGCGGCAGCAGCGCGCGGACCCGGTCCACCACCTCCACCGTGTTGGCGTCGGGCTGGCGCTGGACGGCGAGCACGATGGCGCGCTTGCCGTTCAGCCAGGCGGCGATCCTGTCGTTCTCGACGCCGTCCACGGGGGTAGCGACGTCCGAGACGCGCACCGGCGCCCCGTTCTGCCAGGCGACGACGACCGGCCCGTACTCCGCCGCGCGGGTGATCGGCCCCGTCGCGTCCAGGATGGCGGCGCGGCCACCCTCGTTGACCGAACCGACCGGGCGGTTGGAATTGGCGCTGGCGAGCGCGTTCTGCAGGTCGGTCAGCGTCAGGCCGCGGGCGGCGAGCTGTTCGAGGTCGGCGCGCACCCGCACCGCGTATTTCTGGGTGCCGAAGATCTGCACCTGCGCGACGCCGGGCAGCGAGGCCATGCGCGGCAGGATCGAGGAGTTGGCGAAGCGATCGACGTCCGAGAGCTGGGCGATGTCGGAGGAGATGGCGAGGAAGATGACCGGCTGGTCGGCCGGGTTGACCTTCCTGAAGCTCGGCGGCGTCGTCAACTCGGCCGGCAGGCGGCGCATGGCGGTGGAGATCTGCGACTGCACGTCCAGCGCCGCGCCGTCGATCGACCGGTTGAGGTCGAACTGCAGCACGATGGAGGTGTTGCCGAGCGAGGAGGTCGACGTCATCGAGGTGACGCCGGCGATGGTGGAGAACTGCTTCTCCAGCACCAGCGCCACGGACGAGGCCATGGTCTCGGGGCTGGCGCCGGGGAGCTGGGCGCTCACCTGGATCGTCGGGAACTCGACGCGCGGAATGGCCGCCACCGGTAGCTGCCGGTAGCCGAACATGCCGGCGGCGAGGAAGGAGACCATCAGCAGGATGGTCATGACCGGACGGCGGATGCAGAGCTCGGAGAGCATGGCGGGGTCTCCTCAGCTCTGCGGGGCGCGGGGCGTGGGCGCGCCCTCGGCGGTACCGGCCGGGCGGGACGCCACCGGTGTTCCGTTGGCGAGGCGCAGCTGGCCGGAGGTGATCACCTGCTCGCCGCCCGCCAGGCCCTCGGCGAGGATCGCCATGTCGCCCATGGTGCGGGCGACCCGGACGGCGGCGACCGCGGCCCGGCCGTCGCGGACGACGAAGACATAGGGCCCGTTCTGCCCCACCTGCAGCGCCACGGACGGGATCACCACCGCGTCGTCCTGCACGCCGAGCAGCACCTTAACCGGCACGAAGGAGCCCGGCCAGAGCTGCTCGGATCCGTTCTCCATCCGCGCCTTGGCGGTCACCGTGCCCGTCGTCAGGTCGACCTGGTTCTCGATGAAGGCGATGGCGCCGCTGGAGGTGCGCCCGCCGATGCTCGCCTCCACCTTGATGCGGGTGGGGTCGTCGCCGAGCAGGGCACGCATCTCGTAGAAGGTCGACTGCGGCACGGCGAAGGCGATGTGGATCGGGTTGATCTGGTTGATCGTCGTCATCGCCGTCGTGTCGGCGTTGCGCACCGAGGTGCCGACCTTGGCGGCGATGGAGCCGATGCGGCCGGAGATGGGCGCGCGGATCTGCGTGTAGCTGAGCTGGGTCTGCAGGTTGTTGCGGCTCGCCTCGTCGGAGGCGAGCTGGGCCTCCACCGACTTCACGTTGGTGATGGCGTTGTCGCGCGCCACCTCGGTGCCGACGCTGCGCCGGCTGAGGTCGATGGCGCGCTCGCGGTCGCGCACCGCCTGCTCGAGCTGGGCGCGGGTGCGCAGGATCTGCGCCTCGATCTGCGCCAGCTGGGCCTTCAGCGACCGGTCGTCGAGGGTGAACAGGAGGTCGCCCTCCTTCACCGCCGCGCCCTCGGCCACGTGGACCGTCGCCACCTGGCTGTCGATGCGCGCCTTGATCTGCAGCGCGGCGATCGGCTGCACCGTGCCGACCGCCTCGACGATGATCGGCATGGCGCGCTTCTCGGCGCGGGCCATGGTCACCGCGACCGGAGGCGGCCCGCCGCCCGGGCCGCGCCCCTGCGGCGCCGCGACCGGCTTCGGCGCCATCAGGGCCTGGGCCTGGTGATAGGCCTTCTCCGCGAGGTCGGGCCGCCAGGTGGCGACGCCGCCGACGACGGCCAGCAGTCCGAAGACGATGATCACGCGCAGCATGGAACCCTCAGACCTGACCGGCGCCCCGCATGGCGCGGGGACATGGTTGCCCATGGGGCAACCCTAGGCCGCCTGCGGCGATGCGCCATTCGGCCCGATGGACTAGGCCACCGGCGGAAGGGGGTCAGGCGCCGCCCGGCTCCGGACGCACGGTGCGGGTCCACAGCGACTGCGCGGGGTCGGTGATGAAGGTGACGAGCAGCCGCGTCCACGACGTATGGCTCGGCAGGTTCAGGTAGAACTCCGGCGCGAGGCGCGTCACCTCCGGCAGGCGGTTCCACGGGATCGACGGGAAGTCGTGGTGCTCGTTGTGGTAGCCGATGTTCAGCGCCACGACGTTGAGCGGGCCGTAGTAGTTGGCCGTATCGTGCTCCTCGTCGCCGGTGAAGTGCTCCTGCACCCAGCGCGCGCCGAGGGGATGCAGGCTGATGGCGAACCAGAACGAGGCGAAGAGGTAGAGCACGGCGGTCCAGCCCACGAGCCAGCCGAGCAGCGCCGCGAAGCCGAGATTCACCGCGTAATTGGCCAGCGTCCAGCGGTCGAAGGTCGCGACCCCCCTCACCCGCGTCACCCGCAGCACCTGGAAGACCGGGAAGAACAGGAACCACAGCGCCTTGCGCCAGGTGGAATGGCCGATCAGCCGGGCCTCCCAGGCATGGGGAATGTCGGTGTCGCCGTCCATCTCGCCGAGATGGGAGTGGTGGGCGAGATGGCAGGCGCGAAAGCCCATCGCGCCGGGCAGAACCTGGGGAATGTCGGCGACGAGCAGCACCAGCCGGTTGGCGAGGCGGCTGCGGAAGATGAGGTTGTGGGTGGCGTCGTGGACGACGACGTAGAGCCCGTGGTTGAGGAAGGCGCCGAACCCGTAGGCGACGATCAGCGCCAGCCACCAGTACGACGCGCCGGCCCAGCCGAAGGCGACGGCGACGGCGATCTGTACGCCGACATAGGCGGCGGTAATCGCCGCGGTCCAGGGATTGCGGCCGATCAGCCCGCGGATCTCGGGATGGGCCTTGAGGATCTGCTTCGCCCGCGTCGAATGGGTTTCGCCCAGCGCCGGGACGAAGGTCTCCTCGTCGTCGACGTCGAACTCCACCGCCTGCGGGATGCTGGTCATGTCGTGAGCCTCGTGGCCGGCGTCGCCGCGGCCTTGCTGCGCCGCGTCAATCGCCGGCCCGAGCGATGCCCCATGCGGCGAAGGGGGTCAAGATCACGGCTCCCTCTCGCCGTTCACGATTGATGTAGGCGCCACACGCGAGAGCCCCCGACGCGAGGCGAAATCTCTCCACAGCGGGTCTTCAACCACCGCGTGCCCGGATTGATTTTTCTCGGATGCTTGTATTTGTTTGTGTCTTTCAATCACGTTCCGTATCGCGGCAGGTTCATCCATGTTCTCCTGGTCAACCGACGACCTTCCACCGGCCGATCGGTTCGACCAATGGCGCGAGGAGCGCGGGCGCCACCTCTTCGGCGTCACCATCGAATTGCCCCCGGAGCGCCGGTACCACTTCCGCGGCAGGTTCTCAGCCCGCCAGGCCGGCGGCGCCGTGCTGGCCGCGCTCGGCGCCTCGGCCTATCGGGTCAGCCGCACCGCCGCCGACATCGCGAGGGTGCCGAAGGACAGCCTCGTCGTCGGCCTCCAGATGGCGGGACCCGGCTGGTGCGACACGCCGTCCGGTCAGACCTATGTCGGCGCCGGCAGCGTCGCCGTCGGTCACACCGACATCGCCTCGCGGGCGACGCCCGAGACGAGCGGTGATTTTCTCGCCCACATCGTGACGATCCCCCTCGCCCGCATCGGGGTGGATGGCGAGGCGGCCCGCCGGCTGCATATGGCGGCCATAGCGGACCCCCGCCTGTCACTTCTGCTGGATGCCGCGACCCACGCCCTGTTCGACACGGCGGACGACCTGGCGCCGGACGAGGCCGATGCGGCCGTCGATCATGTCGCCCGCCTCGCCCTCCTCGCCCGCGGCGCCGTCCCGGCCCGCTCGCCCGAGAGCCGGCTCGCCCTGCATGCCGGCTATCGGCAGGCCGCGCTGCGGCTCATGCGGCGCAACATCCATCGCCCCGGCCTGACGCCCGAAGACGTCGCGCGGATGCTCGCCATCTCGCCCCGACAGCTCCACGTCGTCTTCGAACCGACCGGCAGCAGCTTCCACCGCACGCTCACCGCGATGCGCATCGCCATGGCGCGGCGCCGGCTCGCCGCGAGGCCCGACGAGGCGGTGATCGACCTCGCCTTCGCCTGCGGCTTCGACAGCCTGGCCACCTTCTACCGCGCGTTTCGGCGCGAGACCGGCGGCACCCCCCGCGACTTCCGCTGACCCGTCCGCCGTCCGGCCCACGCCGCGGGACAGCCGACCCATCCCGGCGAAGCCGCCGCTCCGCGTCTCATCCCGCGCGTCGATCGACGATCGCGTCCACGTCCGCTCCCGCCGGCAGCACGCCGAAGCTGCGGCCGCCCTCGCCCCCGAGCCGCGTCGCGATGAAGGCGTCGGCAACCGCCGCCGGCGCGCCCTGCACCAGCAGCGCCGCCTGCAGCACCAGCGCCATGCGCTCGGCGACACGGCGGGCGTCCGCCTCCGCCGGCACCCGGCGGAGCAGGCCGAAGAGATCGTCGATCGCCGCATCCAGCACCGGCCTCTGCCCCCGCGCCGCCGCGAGCTCTGCCGCGAAGGCCTCGCGCGCCGCCGGTTCGCGGCCGAGGGTCCTGAGGATGTCGAGCGCGATGACGTTGCCCGAGCCCTCCCAGATGGCGTTGAGCGGGCTTTCGCGGAACAGCCGCGGCAGCGGGCTTTCCTCGACGTAGCCGGCGCCGCCGTGGCACTCCATGCACTCGTAGACGAAGTTCGGGTTGCGTTTCGTGAGCCAGTATTTCGCCACCGCCACCGCGAGGCGCGCGAAGGCCCGCTCGCCCTCCCCCGTGCCGGAGAAGGCCCGCGCCACCCGCATCGTCAACGCCACCGCCGCCTCATATTCGAGGGCGAGGTCGGCCACCACCGCCCGCATCGCCGGCTGGTCGATCAGCGTCTTCTGGAAGGCCCGCCGGTGGCCGACGTGGTGCCGTGCCTGCGCCAGCGCCATGCCCATGATGCCGACCGTGCCGGCGATGGTGTCGAGCCGGGTGTGGTGCACCATCTCGATGATGGTCGAGACGCCGCGCCCCTCCTCCCCGAGCAGCACGGCATGGGTGTCGTGATACTCGATCTCCGAGGAGGCATTGGACTTGTTGCCGAGCTTGTCCTTCAGCCGCATGACGTGGAGGCTGTTGCGCTCGCCGTCCGGGGTGATGCGGGGCACCAGGAAGCACGAGAGCCCCTTCTCCGTCTGCGCCAGCGTCAGGAAGGCGTCGCACATGGGCGCCGAGCAGAACCACTTATGGCCGACGAGCCGGTACGCCTCGCCGTCGCGGGTGGCGCGTGTCGTGTTGGCGCGCACGTCGCTGCCGCCCTGCTTCTCCGTCATCGCCATGCCGATGGTGACGCCGCGCTTCTCCGCGATGGGCCTCAGCGGCGCATCATAGGTTCCGCCGACGATCTTCGGCACCCAGGCGGCGGCGACGTCGGGCTGGTGGCGCAGCGCCGGCACGCTCGCATAGGTCATGGAGATCGGGCACATCGTGCCCTGCTCGGCCTCGGTGAACAGGGCGAGCAGCGCGGCATGGGCGACGTG
>LNFM01009030.1_pt1 | contig 14715 bp, 9 predicted proteins | sample 596031 | NCBI WGS metagenome assembly LNFM01 (sample SAMN04254537, study PRJNA301005) | activated carbon metagenome | isolation source: dual media filters at the Ann Arbor, Michigan drinking water treatment plant | place: USA: Ann Arbor
GAATCCGCCGAACGGGGAGGAAAAGCGTCGCGGTACTCGCCGAGTTTGGGCGAACCGTCGTCCCAGGTGCGAACCCAAAGCAGAGCGAGTACAGCGATCACCAAGCCGGCAACAGGCATGACCAGCAAGGATAGAATCTGAACCGTCGTCATGGACGCTGCTCGCCGGGATGCGGATGCTCGCCCCAGTGGCGTGTCAGATAGAGCGCGCCAAGCGCGATGACCAGCGCGCCGCCCGGTGCGATGAGCAGGGAGATGAACTGCAGCGTCGTCATGGCTTCAGCCTCCTCATGCAGCATCGGCCATGCTGCTTGCGGGCTTGACGGCCGCGACGACGGCGTCGCTCGACCAGTCGAGGAAATCCGTGTCCTGTCGCAACTCGTCGAGGCTGCGCGGGGTGGGTGCCGCGCTGTCCTCGAAGGCGAAACCTAGGGCGACGCCTGCCTCGTGAAGTGCCTGGTCGAGCGTATCGGCCACGGCCGTTACACCCGGAACATCGGGAAACGACACGCCGTAGCCGCTGTCGGCATCCTTGTGGATCAACGCAATGTAGTGGGGCATTTCGGTCAATCCCTGGTCCAGCCGGCTTGCGCGTAGATCGAGCGTACGGTTCCCGGCGGTATGTCCTTGCGTGGGTGCGTCACGATCACGACCTTGCCGCTCCTGGCCTGCCGGAATTTGTGGTGTGAACCACGCACCGACACAAGCTCAAAGCCGTCCGCCTTGAGCCGTTTGATTATATCGCGACTGCTTCAGCATCAAACCCTCGACGTCTGTGCGTATTCAATAGGAGCGCGACGTCGCGAGACAGCGCCCTCCGCCAGGGCTCCGGGCGTTCTTCGCTCGAAAAGCCAAGTCGTTGGCTTTTCGTCCGCTGCGCGGACCGCTCATCACCCCCTCTGGCCTGCCGGCCCGGCCCTTCGCCATGGCTCCGGGCGTTCGTCGCCAAGGTCTGTCAGCGGTAGCGGGACAGCGCCCCCCTCTGGCCTGCCGGCCATCTCCCCCACACGGGGGGAGATCAGTCTCTCCGCCGATGCGCCCCGCCTACCGGAAATAATCCTGCAGCGGCCGGACCTCCAGGCTCCCGGCCTTGAGCGCGGCGATGGCTTCGGCGACGGCGGCGGCGCCGGCCAGCGTGGTGTAGTAGGGGACTTTCTGCATGAGCGTCGCGCGGCGGAGGGATTTTGAGTCGGAGACGGCCTTCTGGCCGTCGGTGGTGTTGAAGACGATCTGGACCTGGCGGTTGCGGATGGCGTCCTCGATGTGGGGGCGGCCTTCCAGGACCTTGTTGATCTTCTGCGCGTCGACGCCGTGCTCGGCCAGGAACCGCGCCGTGCCGCCGGTGGCGAGCACGCGGAAGCCGATGCCGGCGAGGCGTTTGACCGCCGGCAGGATGCCCGCCTTGTCCTCGTCGCGCACCGAGACGAAGACGGTGCCGGCGCGCGGCAGGTCGACATTGGCGCCGAGCTGGCTTTTTGCGAAGGCGAGCGCGAAATCGCGGTCGAGGCCCATGACCTCGCCGGTCGACTTCATCTCCGGCCCGAGCAAAATGTCGACGCCGGGGAACTTTGCGAAGGGGAAGACCGCTTCCTTGACCGCGACATGGCCGGGATTGCGGGCATCCGTCCTGCCGCCATAGTGGGCAAAGGCCTCGTCCAGCGTCTCGCCGGCCATGATGCGCGCGGCGATCTTGGCGATCGGCCGCCCGATGGTCTTTGCCACGAAGGGCACGGTGCGGCTGGCGCGCGGGTTGACCTCCAGCACGTAGATCACGCCGTCCTGGATGGCGAACTGGACGTTCATCAGTCCGCCGACATTGAGCGCGCGCGCCATGGCCGCCGTCTGGCGCTCAAGCTCGTCGACGACGTCGGAGGCGAGCGAATAGACTGGCAGCGAGCAGGCACTGTCGCCCGAATGGATGCCAGCCTCCTCGATGTGCTCCATGATGCCGGCGACATAGGTGTTCTTCCCGTCGCACAGGCAGTCGACGTCGACCTCCACCGCATTGGTGAGGTAGGTGTCGAAGAGGAGCGGGTTCTTGCCCAGAAGCGTGTTGATCTGGCCGGTCTTGTCGTTGGGATATTTCTGCTTGATGTCTTCCGGCACCAGGCCGGGCACCGTGTCGAGCAGGTAGGACTGCAGCATGGTCTCGTCGTGGATGATCTGCATGGCGCGACCGCCCAGAACATAGGAGGGGCGCACGACCAGCGGGAAGCCGAGCTCGGAGGCGATGGTGCGCGACTGCTCGACGGACCAGGCGATGCCGTTGCGTGGCTGGCGCAGGTTGAGCTTGTGCAACAGCTTCTGGAAACGGTCGCGGTCTTCGGCGAGGTCGATCATGTCGGGCGAGGTGCCGAGGATCGGGATGCCGGCGGCCTCGAGGGCTGCCGCGAGTTTTAAGGGCGTCTGGCCGCCGAACTGGACGATGACGCCGACGAGTTCGCCAGACTGCTGTTCGGCACGCAGGATCTCCAGCACGTCTTCGGCCGTCAGCGGCTCGAAATAGAGCCGGTCCGACGTGTCGTAGTCGGTCGAGACGGTTTCGGGGTTGCAGTTGACCATGATGGCCTCGAAGCCGGCCTCGCGCAGCGCAAAGGCCGCGTGGCAGCAGCAATAGTCGAACTCGATGCCCTGGCCGATGCGGTTGGGACCGCCGCCGAGGATGACGACTTTTTTGGCCGATGTGACCTGGGCTTCCGAGCGGGGAAGGCCGTCGAAGGGCACCTCGTAGGTCGAATACATGTAGGGCGTCGGCGAGGCGAATTCGGCGGCACAGGTGTCGATGCGCTTGTAGACGGGGTGGACGTCGAGCTTTTCGCGCAAGGCGGAGACTTCCGCGATCTCGCGCCTCGTCAGCGAGGCGAGGCGGGCGTCGGAAAAGCCCATCGATTTCAGCATGCGCAGGTTTTCGGTGTCCGTGGGCAGGCCGTGCTCGCGGATGCGGGCCTCGGTTCCGATGATGCCGGCGATCTGCTCGAGGAACCACGGGTCGATGCGGCACATCTGGTGCACCTCTTCGAGCGTCGTGCCCATGCGGATCGCCTGCGCCACCATGCGCAGCCGGTCGGGCGTCGGCGTGCCGAGCGCGGCGCGGATGGCGTTGCGGTTTTCGCCCGCACCCGCGTCGCCCGGCACGATGCCGGGGATTTCTATCTCGTCGAGGCCGGTGAGGCCCGTTTCCAGCCCGCGCAGCGCCTTCTGCAGCGATTCCTGGAAGGTGCGGCCGATCGCCATGACCTCGCCCACCGACTTCATGGCGGTGGTCAGCGTCGGCTCGGCGCCGGGGAACTTTTCGAAGGCAAAGCGCGGGATCTTTGTGACCACATAGTCGATCGACGGCTCGAAGGAGGCTGGCGTAGCACCCCCCGTGATGTCGTTGTCGAGCTCGTCCAGCGTGTAGCCGACGGCGAGCTTTGCCGCGATTTTTGCAATCGGGAAGCCGGTCGCCTTGGAGGCCAGCGCAGAGGAGCGCGAGACGCGCGGGTTCATCTCGATGACGACGAGCCGGCCGTCGGCGGGGTTGACGGCGAACTGGACGTTGGAGCCGCCGGTCTCCACCCCGATCTCGCGCAGCACCGCAATCGAGGCGTTGCGCATGATCTGGTATTCCTTGTCGGTCAAGGTCAGCGCCGGCGCCACCGTGATCGAGTCGCCGGTGTGGACGCCCATCGGGTCGATGTTTTCGATGGAGCAGACGATGATGCAGTTGTCGGCGCGGTCGCGCACGACCTCCATCTCGTATTCCTTCCAGCCGAGCACCGATTCCTCGATCAGCACTTCGGTGGTGGGCGAGGCGTCGAGGCCCGACGCGATGATGTCGAAGAACTCGGCGCGGTTGTAGGCGATGCCGCCGCCGGTGCCGCCCATGGTGAAGGAGGGGCGGATGATGGCGGGCAGGCCGACATGGTCGAGCGCCTGGGCGGCGATGCCGAGCGCATGGCCGACATAGCGCTGCTTGCGGTCGCCCTCGCCGAGATTCCACTGGGTCTCCAGCGCGTCGAGGGCGGCGTCCATGTCGGCGATGCCGCTGGCCTTGAGCGCGGCGCGGGTCGCCTCATGCGTCTTGCGGTCGGCGTCCTTGGCGGCCGACGCATTGGCGAGCATGGATTTCGGCGTCTCCAGGCCGATGCGGGCCATCGCCTCGCGAAACAGCGAGCGGTCCTCCGCCATGTCGATGGCGTCGGCGTCGGCGCCGATCATTTCCACATTGTAGCGCTCCAGCACGCCCATGCGGCGCAGCGAGAGCGCGGTGTTCAGCGCCGTCTGGCCACCCATGGTGGGCAGCAGCGCGTCGGGCCGTTCCTTGGCGATGATTTTTGCGACCACTTCCGGCGTGATCGGCTCGATATAGGTGGCGTCGGCCAGTTCCGGGTCGGTCATGATGGTGGCCGGGTTGGAATTGACCAGGATGATGCGAAAGCCCTCCGCCTTCAGCGCCTTGCAGGCCTGGGTGCCGGAATAGTCGAACTCGCAGGCCTGGCCGATGACGATCGGGCCGGCACCGATGATGAGGATGGACTTGATGTCGGTGCGTTTTGGCATGTGTCGGTTCCGCTTCGCGCGGGAAACGCCGGGGACAGTCTGCTTTTTTCCGCCGGCGTCTGGCCCGGAGAGCGACTGCCCCTAGCGGAAAGAAAGTAAACTGTCCCCCGCATGTCGCGCGGGACGATTCTGGTGTCTGGCTAAGCGGGCCTTATAGGGAAAGGGCAGGGGTGGGGGAACCCCGAAAATGGGGCGCCGCCGCAGCCGCTCGATGTACAACTGAGGCACCCCGTCGTTAGCGGCAGTTTACTATGGGGTGCCGGCGCCCCGTGTAAACACCTGCGCGCTGTCCGCCGCGGACACGTCGGGCGTGACCTTCGCGAAGTGCTGCACGGCCCGTGCATGCGGCGCGCGGCATGACGATCGCCATTTTTTTTCGGCGACACGCACATCAGGTCATTGGGTGGCGCGAGCTAAAGATCGTTTGCCTACCTTTCCACCGCAGGGGACTGGAAGCTATAGTGCGAACGAAAGTAGACGGTCTACCTGTTGCGGCTTAGATGACGCGTCGGGCGTCTGGCCCTGTAAACTCTAAATCGGGAACGGGGAACCAAGGAAGCTCGGCGCCGGGATGGGTGCCCGAATTGATTGTTCACCGGCCGCCAAGTCACTACTTCATTCTTTTCAGAATCGCTTTTGCAACTCCGAGCCGCTTTTTAAAGTATTCGTCGTGTTGATTGCTGCCCGCTTTGCGATGAACTAGCCATGCTGCAGCAATGGCTTCTATGCCCGACTCTAGGGTTGGTTTTGACGCGACGCGCATACCTAACAGAATCATCACCGTGCCAACGTTGTCCATAATGGCACTCCAGACGATCGGCGAACTGTCTAGCGTGAAGACCTCAAGCGCATCTCGATATGCGGCAAAGGCTTGCTCCAGCCGTTCCGTACCGGTCTCGCGTTCAGCCAATTGCACCAGCGCTGTGCCGAGACTCTTCTGAGTTGTCGCCCATGCGCGTGGCATATGCTCCCGGGTACGTACCTCAAGCGCGGCTTGGTAGGATTTGACCGCCTCCTCCAGCCTTGCGTTGCCGCTCTCACGCGCGCCGAGCGAAGCAAGCACGTCGCCCAGTTTTGCCTGCGTGGTCGCCCAAATAAGGGGCACGTCCTCGCGATTATATTCACCAAGTGCTTCTCTATATGCCGCGATGGAAAGCTCTAGAATAGAAGTGTTGTTTTGCTGTATTCCAAGACTGTCAAGCGCTACACCGAGATTGGCTTGGGTATTTGCCCAGTTTTGGGGTTCGTTCTCGCGCGTGTATTCGCCAAGTGCCTCTCTATACGCGGCGACGGACATCTCCAGTAGATAAGTTTTTTTCTGCCGCACTCCCAGTTCTTGGAGCGCTGCGCCGAGGTTGTTCTGCGTCGCCGCCCAGTCTAGCGGGACGCGCTCGCGGTCCCGTCCTTCCAAAGCAGCGCGGTATGCGATGACGGCCTCGTCCAGCCTCGCGGTGCCGATCTCGAGGCGGCCAAGGGCGGAGAGCGCAATGCCGAGATTGTTTTGAACGGTTGCCCAATGATTTAGTCCGCTAGTTCGTGTGTAGACTTGGAGCGCGGAGCGATGGGCAGCTGCCGCCTCCTCCAAAAGTGCGCTCGAGCCATCAATTTCGCCAAGCTCCGCAAGGACCAGTCCGAGATTGGTTTGAGTCGCTGCCCAATCTAATGGAACTCGCGCACGAGTGCGCTCCTCAAGTGCCGCGCGGTAGGCGGCAACGGCCTGTTCAAGCCGCGCGGTGCTGCTCTCATTACTGCCAAGGGTCGCGAGCACATTGCCGAGATTGTTTTGCGCTACGGCCCATTCAAGTGGCGCGTTGGCGCGGGAATATTGCTTGAGTCCCGCGCCATATGCATCAACGGCCTGCTCCAGCAGGAACCTGCTGGCCTTCAACTCGCCTAATAGCGCAAGCGTGTTTCCGTGGCTGATCTGCGTGTCCGCCCAACTGTCACGATCGCCAATCTTTTCTGCCAGGCGCAGCGCCCACTTGCCTGCCTCGCTTGCTTCCTCCAGTGCCGCAATCCCGCCCCGGTAATCGCCGTGGTCCCTCAGGGCAAGCATCTGCAAGTGCTTGTATTGCCACGCCAAATTTTGGTCGGACCGCTCTACGATCAGGAATGCTTCAGCATAGTCTTGAGCGGCAGCGAGATGCTGGAAATTGGCCGATTTTGTCTCTGCGCTACGAGCGAAGACGGTCGCATCTTCGGCGTCGCGCTGATCAAGCGCCTGGCGCTGCACCTCTCGCGTTGGCCGCAACTCCCGTACACGCGCTTTGGCGCGCTCACGCAGTTCATCCGCCTTGGCGAGCAGGCCCTCGCGCTCAGCCGCGTCGGCCAGAGCTGTAAGCCGGACTATTTCCGGGTCGGGGCTGTTGATTGCCTCGCGCTCTGCCAAGATCTTTGCGAAGCGCTCGGCTTCCGAGCGCAGGATCTCCTCAAGCTTCGCCGGATCCTCTGGAACCTCTGAGCCCATCGCTCTCAGCATGCCGTAGACGGCGTCCATGGGGACGCCGCCCTGGGATGCGACGCGTTCCACCTGCTCGCGGCGGAAGTCGGGCAGGTTGTCGATGGTCAGCAGCAGTTGCCGGCGCTCCTTCAGCATGTCGCCCTCGTCGCCAGTGGGGTCCGACGCGGGCTCGCCGAAATAGAGGAGCTGCTGCAGGCTCTCGTTGACCCAGGGCCGCTGCTTGCCGTCGGTCTTCAGGTAGACCTCGCGGGCGATCATGCGCATGACCGTGCCGAATTCCTCACCGGCCATGGCAGAGAGGTGCCGGAGCAGCGCGGCGGCATAGGGGCTGTTCCCGCCCGCATCGCCGTCAAGCGCCACCTTGCCGGGCTCGGCCGCGAAGCCGATCACCATGCCGAGGTTGGCAGAGGCGGCGTCGGACTGTTGGGACAGGAGCCGGATGCCGCGCGTGCCGGTGCCGACGATCGTCACGTCCTCCGCTTCGCCGCCGGGCTGAAGGCGCACGGTGGTGCCCGGCGGCAGCGGGTTGTCGCGGCAGGCGTCCAAGAGGACGATGACCAGCTTTGATTTTCGCCGCAATGCCTCGACGGTGGCGGAGAGTGCAACAAGCCCTTGGGCAAGCGACTCGGGAGAGGAAGTATCGATATCGACTGGAACAAGAAAACTCTCGCCGCCGATCTCGACGGCGTGCCCGGCATAGTAAAGCACGGCGACGTCGGCCTTCTCGGCGTCTTCGACGAAGCCTTCCAAATCGCGGCGCAACTGGCGCGCATCACGATCGGTGGCCGCATCGGTCTCGAAACCCAGCCGGTCGAGCAGGTCCTCGACGCCCTTTGCATCGCGCTGCGTGTTGTCGAGGTCGGATATGGTTTCGTAGTCGGACTGGCCGATGGCCAACGCCACGCCCTTCAGCGCCTGAGCGCTCGCGGTGGAGCACAGCCACGCCGCAAGCAATCCACCGATGACCAACACTTGTGCCGGATGACGCCCCATCATGACGAAGACCCCCGTTGTCCCGCACAATCAAGCCTGACGTTGGGGCAAGATCAAGGCCGGCAATCGCGCGGCGTTCGATCTCGATGGAAACGGGGCCATCGAAGTCTCCGAACTCTATGCCGGCGTGAAGCAACGCGTTTCCCGGCTGTCGCAGGGCCGGCAGGTTCCCTGGCTTGCCCGCGACGAACTCGTCGGGGATTTCGCGATTTTTTGATTGAGCTGCCGAGGACCGCCGGGAGGGCGGCGCGGGTTGTGCCGCGTTCTGTTGCATCGGGTACGGAACGCTCGGCGGTGCCGGCCGTTGGGCTGACTCGACCCACGAGACAGGAGAAGACGATGCGCGACAACCAGAGCCCGACGACGCATGGCGACAGCAGCACCAGCCAGCTCAAGAAGGAGCTGCGCGAGATGGACCGCGACGGCACGTGGAAGAGCGACGCGCTCGCGAAGGCCGAGGCGGACGCCAAGCAGGCGCGCCGGCCCGGCGCGAGCGCGGAGAAGAAGACCGAAGAGCTGACCGTTCCGAAGAAGGACTGACGGGATGGCGCGCTGGTAGGGGCCGCGGAGGAGACGAAGCGCGCGATCCTGCCGAAACGGCGCATTCTTCGCCACCCCCCTCTGCCCTGCCGGGCATCTCCCCCGCAAGCGGGGAGATCGGCCAATCGTCCCGGCAGCCTCCGCTATTTTGCCGCCAGCGTCGCGAGGTCGGGGGCGACGGTGCGGGCGGCGACGCTGGCGGAGCCGACGGGGATCGTGCCCTGGAAGAAGTGCACGAAGAGCCGCTTGCCCGCCGGATCGAACGGAATGGCGGTGCCGTTCGAGGCGACGAAGGCCGTCATGGTGACGGTCTGGCCGGTCGGCACCGTGAAGCTGACGGTGGCGGCCGGCGGGGCGAGGCAGGCGCCGGTCGTCGCGTTGGTCTGGCAGACGACCATCGTGGCCGGCAGCGAGGTCGTGGGCGACAGGATGGACGACGCCGACAGCCTTGCCTGGATGGTGGCGGGACCGCCGATGTTGAGCGCGGCGAGGGCCGCAAAGCCCGTGCCGCCGAGCGGCACGTTCATGATGCCGTCATTGGTGGGGGTGACCGCGATCGAGATCAGGTCGGCAGGCGCGGGGCCTGTCGTGCCGGTCAAGAGGAAGGTGTTGAGGCCCAGAACGGAGGTTGCCGGCAGGGTATTGGTGCAGTCGAAGATCAGCGCCAGTTCCTGCTGGATCGCGCCTGTCGGGGTGAAGAACATGACGAAATCCTCGCGGGCGCCGACGGCGACGTTGACCGGCTGGTTGGCCGGGCCGAGCGCGCCGGTCTGCTGGTTGCGCGAGCGGTAGCTGAAGGTCAGCGGCCTGCCGCCCGGCACGCCGATGGAGCAGCTGAGCGCCGGCTGAGAGCCCGCATTGATGACCGAGGCAAAGGCGGTGACCTCGCCGCCGACCACGGTGGCGCGGGCGACCGGGCTGACGGCGGAGAAGATCGTCGTCTCGGCGCCGGGGTGCCGGGTGACCGCAAGCGCGATCGGACCGGTGGCATTGGCCTTGCCGGCCACCGCGATGGCGTAGGAAGTGCCGGCCGTGCCTCGGAAGGTGACCTGCGACTGCAGCGTGCCGCCGAAATCGTCGTTGGAGGCGATCGGGGTCAGCGCGCCGACGGCGTCGCCGGTGTAGACGGCGAGCACCGTGTCGAAGCCGGAGCCGGCGGTGCGGATGACGATCTGGTCGCTGACCGTGGGCGTGATCCGCCACCACACGGAGGTGCGGGCATTGGCGACGCCGGCGTGGATGGGTTCGCCGGTCTCGGCCGTGGCACTGACGTTGGAGCCTACTGCGGTGCCCAGATTGACAATGGGGATCCTGCTGGCGTGGTTGTCGTTGGCCGGTCGGGTTGGCGGCGGCGGCCTGAGCACCGTCAGCGAGATCGGACCGGTGGCGTTGGCCTTGCCGGCCACCGCGATGTAGTAGGAGGCGAAGGCCGACGCCTCGAAGGCGACCTGCGACTGAAGCGTGCCGCCGGTGTTGTCATCGGCAGCAACAAGCGTCAGACCGCCGACAGCACTTCCGGTGTAGACGGCGAGCACCGTGTCGAATCCGGACCCGGCGGTGTGGATGACGACTGGCCCGGCGGGAAAGCGCCTGGTCTGCCACCAGACGCTGGTTCGGGCGGTGGCGACGCCGGCATGGTTGGGCTCGCCGGTCTGGGGGGTCGCGTTGACGTTGGAGCCGGCGAAGGTGCCCGGAGCGAAAATGGTGACGGCGTCGGCGTGGTCGTCGTTGACCGGACGGGGGGGTGGCGTTGGCGCGGTGACCGAAAGCGAGATCGGACCGGTCGCATTGGCCTTGCCGGCCACCGCTATGGCGTAGGACGTGCCGGCTAAAGCCTCGAAGGTGACCTGCGACTGAAGCGTGCCGCCGGTGTTGTCGTTGGAGGCGACCGGCGTGAGCGCGCCAACCGCATTGCCGGTGTAGACGGCGAGCACCGTGTCGAAGCCGGAGCCTGCGGTGTTGATGATGACCGGGCCGGTGGTGGACAGCGTGAACCGCCACCAGACAGAGTTGCGCGCGGTGGCCACGCCGGCATGGCTGGGTTCGCCGGTCTCGGCGGTGGAACCGAGATTGGTGCCCGTGACGGTGCGGGGAACAATTATTGTGACACGATTGGCAAAATTGTCGTTGGCCGGTGTCGGCGGCGTCAGCGATACGGTCAAGGTGATTGCGCCGGTGGCATTGGCAACGCCGGCGACGGCGATGGCGTATGAGGTGCCGACTGTTGCCTCGAAGCTGACCCGCGACTGTTGGGTACCGCCTTCGTTGTCACTGTAATCGACGGGTGACAGGCTGGTCAGTTCTGATCCCCGGCTGACAGCCAGAACGGTGTCGAAGTTCGAACCGAGCGTGTCGATCACGACAGTGCCGCTCAGCGATGGCGTGTAGCGCCACCAGACGCTGGTGCGGGCAGTGGCATTGCCGTGGTAGGGCTCGCCGATTTCGGCGGTGGCATTGACGTTGGACCCTGTGACGGTGCCCGGGGCGGCGATCGTGATGCGGTTGGCGAAATTGTCGTTGGCCGGAGGCGGCGTTGGCACAAAGGCGACGTTGAGCGTGATGGCGCCGAAGGCCATCTCGTCCCCGGCAACCGCAATGGCGTAGGAGGTGCCGGACATACCCTGGAAGGTGACCCGGGACTGACCGTTGCCAGGCGCAATGTCGTCGTTGGAGGCCACCGGCGTCAAGCTGCCGATTGCCGCTCCGGTGTATACCGCGAGCACGGTGTCGAAGCTCGAACCGGTCGTGTTGATGGTGACCTGGCCGCTGGACGTGGGGGTATAGGTCCACCAGACGCTGTTGCGTGCGTTCGCGCGCCCGGCATGGATCGGCTCACCGGTCTCGGCGGTCGCATTGTTGTTGAAGCCGGTTGTCGTCCCCACGACTTTCGCGGTGCGGCCGGCGAAATTGTCGTTTTCCGGTGGCAACGCGTTGAGCGCGAGGTCGACGCGGATGCGCGGCCTGGTCACGCCAGCCGAAGCAATGCCGAGGCCGGTCGATTTGAGCGCTGCCTCGATCTGGTCGATGGTTGCCCAGGGCCGCGCCGAACGCAGCGCGGTGATCGCGCCGGCGACATGCGGGGCTGCCGTCGACGTGCCGTTGAGCGAGGCATAAATGTTGCCGCCGTTCAAATAGGAGGAGAGGATATCCGATCCCGGCGCGACGACGTCGACCAGAGTTCCCCAATTGGAGAAGCCCGAACGGACGTTGCTCTTGGTCGAGGAGGCGACGGTGATGGCGCTGGAGATGCAGCCGGGCGCGCCGACCGAAGAGTCGAAGCCATCATTGCCGGCGGCGATGACGGTCGCGATCCTGGCGGCGCGTAGCAGGTCGATGATCGGCTTGAGGGGATTACCGTCGCAGGCGGCTGAGAACTGGCCGCCGCCGAGGCTCATGGTGACGGCGCCGATATTGCGCGTGGTGCGCAAGGTGTAGATACGCTCCAGGCCCTTGATCTGGTCGGAAGAGAAGCTCAGGACGCAGGGGGCTGGTTTCGAGCCGCAGCTGGCCTGGTTGTTGAAGAGCGAAAAGACGTTGATCGAGATGATGCGCGCGTCGCGCGCCACGCCGTTGCTTGGCTCGCCCGCCTGCTGGTTGGTGTTGAAGCCGGCCGCGATGCCCGCGACATGGGTGCCGTGCGAGCAGCCAGTGGCTAACGATGAATCGCAGTCAGGCGCCGAATTGATGACGGTCAATGCCGGGACCTGACCGGGACAGAGACTCGTAGAACCGTTGCCCTGATCTGTCGTGCTGTAGCACGCCGCCGAGACGATGCGCCCCGACAGGAATTCGTGGGAACGGCGGCCGCCAGTGTCGAGGATGGCGACGTGGAAGTTGTTTCCGGTGGCGCCCTGGATATAGGCGTTGTCCATACCGATCAGCGACCGCGACTGGATCAGCAGCGGGTCGGAAATCCGGTCCTCGTGGATGCGAACGACGCGCGGGTCGGCCGACAGTCTTTCCACATCCTCGGCCGAGGCCACGACGCCGAACAGGGGCGTGTAGGCCATGCGCTTGAGGTTGGCCACGGGGGACGCCTCCGCGGCGGCGACGGTGGCGGGCGAACCGAGCCAGGCGCGCAGGATGGCGTCCTGGGCGCCGTGGATCATGGCCGTCCGCGCGTCGTCGGCGGCCTGCGGCGTGGCAAAGCTGGCCGCGTCGGGTAGGGCGGGCATGGCGAACTCGACGATGACCGGCGTCTTCGCGGCGGGGTCTGCCCACAGTGCCGCCAGTTTTCCGCTTGCTTCGACCAGCTTGCCGGCGACACCGGCGGGCGGTCCGTCCGCCCGGGACGGAGACTGCGACGCGAGCGCCAGGAAGATGGCGGCGGATGCGGCAAGCAGCCGGCCCGGCAGCCTTGCGGCGCCCGACCCGAAAATGTGACAAAGCATGATTTTGCCCCAAAAATCCCGGAACAGAATAGGACTCGTGGATGTCGTTGTAAAGCCTCTGTTAACCCGAAGGGGAATGTTTCCGTGAGATTATTCAATTCTTTCTTGGCGGATTTTTTGATTGATCTTGCGAATATTAATCCTGTGTTGAATATAGAGATTCACAATCATCGTGATGTAATGCAGATAAAGGCAAGTAATTATCAGAGATTTTCGTCAGTCCGGGCGTGGTTTCAATTCCGGTTCTGACGGAAACCTCTCCGGCCCTGACTGGGCGACATCGGAAACGGTCAGGAAGAGACAAGTTCTCCAATTTCTGCCGCATCGGCTGAAAGCCGCCAGATTCGTGCCGGCGGGTTCCGGTGGCGAGCCGAGGCTTGGGGCCGAGGCTCGGGACTGTGTCAGCAGAGCCTGATCACCAGCCGGGCCGGATGTCTTCGCCTCCCGGTCGCGGACCTATTCCAGCGCAAATGAGCCTGTGGTGACGTCGCCCGCACGCTCGTAGGTGGCGACGAGGACGCCGGTCGTCGAGACCTGCGAATTCGTCAGCCTCAGGCCGGCGGGAATGGCGCCGGGGCCGAAAAGGCGCTTGCCGCCGCCGAGCACGACCGGGAAGATCAGCAGACGAAACGTGTCGATGAGGTCGGCCGAAAGCAGTTGCTGGATCAGGTCGCTCGATCCCTGCAGCAGAAGGTCGGGACCGTCGCCTGCCTTGAGGTCGCGCATGGCCGCCGCGACGTCCTGGCCGAGCCACGCGGTGTTTTGCCAGGAGAGGCTGTCGGGACGGTGGGTCGCGACGTGTTTGGTGACCCTGTTGAAGACCTGCCCGATCGGGTCGTCGGCTGGGACCCTTGGCCAGTGCGCGGCAAAGATGTCATAGGTCCGTCGGCCCAGCACCAGTTCGAAGGGCGCCGAGAACGTCTCGTCCATCGCGCCGCCCATGACCTCATCCCAATGGTGGAAGGTCCAGCCGCCAAGCGTGAAGCCGCCGTCCGCGTCCTCCTTCGGGCCGCCCGGTGCCTGCATCACGCCGTCGAGGCTGACGAATGCCGCAGCAACCAGTTTTCTCATCGGGCTTCCCTTCGTGTCGTCGTGTGGTGTCGAATGTGAACAAGACGATGCAGGACCGCCCGCGCCGACATGCCGGATGGTTTTTCTCCGTGCAATGCGTCGCGGAACCGCAGCCCGCGGCTTCGCGTTTACCCGCGTCGGCCCAAGCAGGCGGCCGACCGGAGGAGACAGGATCATGGGCATCAAGGAAGCACCGACCGAGAAGGGGAGGCAGGCCGCGCGCGGGCTGATGGAATCGGCCGCCGAAGACGAGCGCAAGACCGAGGCCGAAACCGGCAAGCCCCTGAAGAAGGGCGAGGAACGGTTCGAGGAGCGGTCGAAGAGTTCGGACGGACAGAGCGCGGGCGCCAAGCAACGCTGAGGATTTGATCACAGACTTGCCGGTGTTGGCGACGCCTTGCTCGAGGCCGACGAGCCGGATTGTGTCGCTCACGCCGGCAAGGCTTCCGCGCCGTCACATCCGGCGGTGGCCTTTACTCTCTTTGGAAAGCCAAACTTAAGCAATCGCCATCATGGTCGCCCGATGCGCCATCGCATGTGAAGGAGATCGGGGTGAAGACCCAGTGAGCCGTCTCGGGATCCATCCCGACCGCATCAGGCGGGCATTGTTCGTTTCGACGAACCTGCCGGCGGCGATCGCGATCGTGGTGATCGCCCTGCTCGGGATCTTTGCCGACCATCAGAACAGCGTCGTCTACCAGCAGCGCCTGCGCGCCGA
>LNFM01009032.1_pt1 | contig 14715 bp, 12 predicted proteins | sample 596031 | NCBI WGS metagenome assembly LNFM01 (sample SAMN04254537, study PRJNA301005) | activated carbon metagenome | isolation source: dual media filters at the Ann Arbor, Michigan drinking water treatment plant | place: USA: Ann Arbor
CCGCCAGTTGTCGGACCGTGACGGCTTTGCGCATGGCATCGCGATCGGCGGCCGGGTCCAGCCCGTTACGCACCGCCGCCAGAATGTTCATGGCGCGGGTACGGGCCTGCTCGCAGCTCACGACCGTGTTGGGTCCGAGGCTGATGCGCCGCGGTCTGCGACCGGCCCGATACTGCACCACGTACACCCGTCGCCCGCTCGGCATGACGCGAAGGCCGAAGCCGGGCAAGTCCTCGTCCCAAACGAAGTAGTCGGCGTCCCGGACTTCGGCCGCCTCGACGAGCCGCTTGGTCAGTTTTGGCATCCACCACCCCCTGCGATTTGCTACCGGTGCCCGCCCTCGCCCCCGCTGGAAGCACACCGGAAGCACGAGGGCAGGAACTGCGGCGCGTGTTTGCGCAAACCAGAGTGTTGGTCGCCTCGGGGAAAGTCAACGAAACCATTGAAATAGCGCAATAAAACGTATTTCCGCGAACATCTGCGCAGGTTCTTCAACACGGCTCATAACCTGAAGGTCGTTGGTTCAAATCCAGCCCCCGCAACCAATTTTTCCGCGACATATCAATTGCTTGAACGGCGCCTCGGATTGCCCGCGGCCGCCGATGTACTGCGTTCGGTAGCACGGTGGAAGCAAAGGGGGCCGAGGTTCTGCGTACTTATGTCGGTCGGTCAGCGACCCCAGCTCCCATCTCTGGCGCTCGTCAGTAAAATGCGGCTCAATATCGGCCCTTTCGGCGGCGTCGGCTCGATTCTACCGTCGTCGTCGGCCTGATTACGGGTGGAGCATGCCTCGTGAGTTGTACCTCCGTTTCATAACCCTTCCCCTCAATGCTGCGCTTTTGACTGATGCAGTGAGGCGGTTCGCACCTGCTGATCTGCTGGTAGAATACGAACTGCGAGAACGTCTGAAGACCGCCAGGCCGTTACCAGACCGCGACGCAGCGATGGCTCACCAGCAGGCCTGGGAGATATTGGTCCGGAACCTAGTCGATAAGCTTCGGAAGGCGTCACTTGTCGGATACGCGCGCTCATGACCGGGACCCTTGGCGTGTCCTCGAAGCTGGCGCTTGCCACGAGAATCTTCGGATCAGAGTCTATGAGAGTAGTATCGTTGACGTCCTCGGCAACGTTTTCTCTGTCTGCGTAGGGCCTCCACTTCCACTTTTGCACGTCGTTCCGTCGAAAACTGAAGATGTCGAGCCGCCTCAGCCGGTAAAGCAATCCGCACGTGTGATCGAGCTTGCGTTGGATCACGATGCCGAGCGAGTGACACTTGTGGGCATAGGAAAGCTGGGCAGAGGAGACTATCGGCTCATCAGCGGCCTTCGCGAGTTGCAGCTCGAAGATAAACCCCGAAGCGAGCGACGGTTTTTTCCCTCTCGAGTCATCGCCGAGCAAATCGGACAAGACGCATCGTCAGTCTCGAGACGCGTCAATCTCTGTCGCAATGCGCTTGCCGTTCTCTCTGCCGAGCTGTTTTCCAGACCGGACAACGACCACCGGGTGATTGAGAGCGGCCATGCTGGCTATCGGTTCGCGCCGGAGGTTCGATTCGTCGATCAAGAGGCCGATCTGGACCACCTCCACGCAAGAGGCGCCGGAACTCCGCGCGGAGGTTGATCGAGCCATTGAAGTTGAACGGTTTTCTGCTGAAACCTCCGTCCATCTCTTTCGCCACTGCCATATGCAGGAGGCGCCGTTTTAGCGAACCTCTTCGCACCGTCGAGCAAGGAGACGCGCGGGGGCGCGGTCCGGCGAACGGGCAAGCGGGAACGCAGATGGATCATGGATCGACGAAGCACCTCCGGCAGCAAGAGCTTGCCCGGCGATGGAAAGTCAGTAATCGGACGTTAGAAAGGTGGCGGTGGCAAGGAACCGGGCCAAAGTTCCTGAAAATCGGTGGCCGCGTCATCTATCGGTTGGCGGATATAGAGAAATTCGAGCTGGAAACGCTCCGGGCCTCGACAGCCGATGTCGGCTCGAGGTGAGGAGCGAACCATGGCGAGACCACGCACCTCAGCAATCGACTTCCAAGGCGTCGCAAGAGCCGCGCTGCCCCACCTTCCGGCCCTGGCTGCCCGCTGGCTCCCCGACGGCCGGCGGCGAGGCCGTGAATGGTTGGCAAAGAATCCCACGAGACCAGATGAAAGCGCGCGGGAAGCTTCAAAATAAATCTCTCTACGGGCAAGTGGGCAGATTTCGCGACCGGCGACAAGGGCGGTGACGTGATCAGCCTCGCGGCCTATCTGCACAACCTTTCGCAAAAGGAGACTGCACTCACGTTGCGACCGGCGAGCGGCGTCCAGTCCACAACGTGTCGGGCCTCGGCGCCGCCTGGCCAAGTGAGAACGACGTGCTTGCGGAAAATCATCGAAGCGGCGCACGCCGTCTTCTCGCCCTCAACGATCAGCACCGGGGCTTGCGGGTGCATCGCAAGGTATTGGAGTCCGAAGAGCGGCCGCGGCTTCGCAAAGGATTTCCACCGCCAATCCAATGTACCGTCGGGCGACCGGCAGAACGATAGGGGGAGGATCTGCTTTCCGGCCGCGGTGTCGAAGCGTGCAACATACCCGATGAGACCAAGTTGGCGGTCGGTGTATTTCCATAGACACGATGCCGGCCCCCACAGGTAGTGATGAGAAGGTGGCGGAGGCGCGCCTGCCGGAACGGGGACGAGCGGAACCGGCTCGTCCGAAGGTCCGGATCCCTGGGGCGGCGGGTTCGTGAGGGGTCCGAAGGGATCATCGCCCACGGCGCGCCTCCCTGCCGAGACCGAGCATGTCGGCGATGCGGACGTGATTGAGATGACTGTCGCCGCCACCGATTCCATCGCGGTGTGCCCTGGCTCATCAGCGTCAGGCCACAAGACCACGGCCTCACCCGCTTCCAGCCGGCGTGGACCCACAACAGCGGGTTTCGGCCGCCACACCAGGGAATTGCAGGTTACCGGAGGGAAGTTGGAGACGTCTGGGAGTACTACCTCACGCCCTCAACGTTGAGGATGGTCCTTGAAGGTCTCAACAGCAACGCTGTGGCCGACGCGTTAATCGCTCGCCGGCTGCTGCTGGCTCCGGGTAAGGGGCCGCACAAGTCGCAATCGATCCGAATCCCTGGCGCCGGTCGGCAGCGGCTCTACCATCTGGCTGCTGAGATCGTTCAGGGAGATCCAGAATGAGGACAAGACGAATTTAATGTGGTTCCAGTGGTTCCACTGGCTCCAACGACAGATCATTCATACACATCAATGCGTTTTGTCATGGGCACCCGCATCAGGCGTATGGCTCCACTGTGGTTCCATGTGGTTCCATGTGGTTCCACCGTGGACTGCGGAACCACATGGAACCACTTGAAATGCGTGCTTGGGTTCCAAGGTGGATGCAGTTTTTACGCGATCTATCAGATAGTTAGAATGCTCCGAAGGCGTTGAAAACACTGGAACCACAAAAATTTGCTGCCCGGGCACTTTTTGAAGTTGTTGGTCGTGGAGCCCGCTGAATGGCCGTCGCCACTCGATCATCCGCAAGCGTCAACGTCACTGTGAACCGTGGAGCAGCAGACTTACATGGTGCACGGCCGCCCGCTTTACCATCTCTATAGCTCCGGAGGCTACGATGGCGCACGAACCCAGCACTCCACGGCTCCGTTCGCTCGCTCGGCGCGGGCTCCTACGCTTGCTCGCTGGGATGCCGCTCCTTGCGGTCGGACCGGCGCTTGCCCGGCGCACGCCCTCAGCCACCGAGGGTCCGTTCTACCCGACGCCCGCCATGCGCTTCGCCGACGCAGACAATGACCTGGTCAAGATTGACGGGCGGGTACGGGAGGCGGGTGGCGAGGTCGTTGTACTCAAGGGCCGTGTTCTGGACGCTCAGGGCGGTCCCGTCAGTGGAGCCCGCGTCGAAATCTGGCAATGTGACGCCAACGGCCACTATCTCCACACTGGCGACCGTCAACGCAGGCGCTATGACGATGCTTTCCAAGGCTTCGGTCATGTCGTCACCGGACCCGACGGTGCTTACGCTTTTCGCACCATCAAGCCGGTGCCCTATCCAGGCCGAACGCCGCACATTCACGTCAAAGTTCTGCACGTCGGCGGAGAACTCACCACGCAGTTCTATCTCAAGGATCATCCCCTCAATCGGAAGGACTGGTTGTACGAGCGCATGTCGAAGGCCGAGCAGGAGGCCGTGACCATGAACTTCGTCGACGGCAGCGCTGGTCCCGAAGCCACGGTCGACATTCTGATCTGACACTGGCAGCGACGGCAAGTTGCATCAAGCGGCCACTGAGGGAACCGTCGGCTTTCCGTACGAACCGGAAAAGGCCACCCGCTGCTCAGACGCGATGGGCCAAAACCGGCCGCATGCAATCGCGGAGTATCAGTCATTGTGTGCTTTTCAATCCACGAATTCTCGACGACATTCGCTGTCTGGATTGCTGCGATGCATTCGTCTTTCCAGGATTCGGGCGACGCGCATTGAAACCGACGAGCTCATGCTGGGCGACCTTCACGTTGCTATCCGGTTGTGACGGCCGGTTCAGACAGGGCAGCGCACCGAAGGCAGCGCACATACTGGCTTGCCCCGACCGGATCGAGTGTTGGCGCATTCGTTGCGCAAAGCGGCATCGCCACGTCGCAACGCGGCTCGAAACTGCAACCGATGGGGGGTGACGACAGCGTCGGCGGAGCGCCTGGAATAGCCTTCAGGCGCTCGCCATCCTGCCGTTCCTTGAATGTGGAGCTGAGCAGGCCGCGCGTGTAGGGATGCGTGGCATTGCGCGCGATTTCGACCGTTCGGCCCGTTTCCACGATGCGCCCGGCATACATGACCGCCAGCCGGTCCGAGATCTCGAATGCCACGCCGATATCGTGGGTGACGAAGATCACGGCCATGCCGAGTTCCCGCTGCAGCTCGCGCAACAGCAGCAGGATCTGCATCTGCACGGTGACGTCGAGCGCGGTCGTCGGCTCGTCGGCCAGCAGCAGCGACGGCTTGCACGACAGCGCGAGCGCAATCATCGCCCTCTGCCGCATGCCGCCTGACATCTCGTGCGGATAGTTCCCGAGCCTCTGCCGGGCGGACGGGATCTGCACCCTTTCGAGCAACTCGAGCGCGCCCTTCTCTGCCGCCCGCCTCGAGCAGCCCTCATGGCGCACGATCGTCTCCGAGATCTGCTCGCCGACCGTGAAGACCGGATCGAACGCCGTCATCGGCTCCTGGAAGATCATCGAGATCCTGCGGCCGCGAAGCTCCTCCATCCGGGCTTCCGGCACGGACAAGACCTCGTCCCCGCCGACGCGCACCTTACCCGAGACGAGCCCGTGCGACGGCAACAGCCGCATCATGGCCTTCAGCGTCACACTCTTTCCAGAGCCCGATTCGCCGAGCACACCGAGCACTTCGCCCTGCCGAAGCGCGAACGAGACGTGGTTGACGGCGTAGACTGTTCGCTCGCGGGTGACGAACCGGACTGCGAGATCCTCCACTTCGACCGCGGTCGTGCTCGCTTCTGTCATGCTGTCACCTTCGACACGTCGCCGATCCGGCTATGACCCGATGTCGCGTCGGCCATGTGGCAGGCGACGGCGTGCCCTGCCGACACGTCGACGGTGGTCGACCGCGGCGCAACCCGTTTGCATAGGTCCTCGGCGAAGGCACAACGGGTATGGAAGCGGCAGCCGGCCGGCGGATTGATCGGGTTCGGCGGATCACCAACGAGTGGCGCCACCTCGGTGCGCCGCTCAGGATCCATCGTGGGAACGGCCGATAGCAGCGCGCGCGTATAGGGATGCTGCGGCGCCGCGTAGATGGCCTTGGTCGCCCCGCTCTCGACGATCTGCCCGAGGTACATGACCAGAACCCGGTCGCTGATGTAGCGGACGACATTGAGGTCGTGGCTGATGAAGATGTAGCTGAGTGACAACTGCTGCTTCAGATCGGTGAGCAGGTTCAGCACCTGTGCTTCAACCGACTTGTCGAGAGCCGATACCGCCTCATCGAGAATGACCAGCCGGGGGCCGAGGGCCAGCGCCCGGGCAATGTTGACGCGTTGCCGCTGCCCCCCGGAAAGCTCGTGAGGATAGCGGCGTGCGAACTGGCTCGGCCGAAGCCCGACCTGGTCGAGCAGTTCTTCCGCCCGCTCTCTCGCGAGAGATGCAGCGAGACCGTGGATACGCGCCGGAAACGCGACGATATCCACCACCTGCGCCCGCGGATTGAGCGAGGCATAGCTGTCCTGGAACACCATCTGCATTTGCCGTCGCATCTCCCGCAGCGACAGCCCACGCACAGTATTGACGGGATCACCGTCGAACACGATCGTTCCGGCGTCCGGAGCGATCAGATGCATCAGAAGCCGTGCCGTCGTCGACTTTCCGCAGCCGGACTCGCCGACGATGCCGAGCGTGTCGCCCTTGCGCAGTTCGAACGTGATGTCGTCAACGGCGCGCACCACTTTCTGCTCGCGATCGAGCAGCGACCGTTTGAGCCGGAAGTGCTTCCGCAGCCCCTCGACTGTCAGAAGCGGCTGCTGCGGGCCGCCACGATCCTGCGCAGAGGTCGCAAAAGCCTCGCGCTGAGAGACTGCCGCCGTGGTGCTCATGCCTTGAGCCTCGTGTCCATGGCCGTTCTCAGTCCGTCGCTGAGGAGGTTGAAGCACATCGACGTGATGAGGATTGCTGCACCGGGAACTGCGGCGATGATGGGATCGACCCAGAGCGCCTGGCGCATGGCATTGAGCATCAACCCCCATTCTGCCGCAGGCGGCACGACGCCAAGTCCGAGAAAGCTCAACCCCGAGGACAGGATGATCGAGATCGATACGAGACTGGTTGCATAGACGAACAACGGCCCCATGATATTGGCGATGATCTGGAACTTGATCACCTCGACGTGGGACGCGCCCGCCGCACGCGCTGCCTCGACGAAATCGAGATTGCGTACCTGCGTCGTCAGGCTTTCGGTGATGCGCACGACCGGCGGAATGAAGACGATGGTGAGCGACAGGATCGTATTGACGATGCCGGCCCCCAACACACCGCAGATAGCCACAGCCAGCAGGACGGACGGAAAAGCGTAGAGCACGTCCATCAGGCGCATGAGAATGGTATTGATGATGCCCCCCGCCGTGCCGGCAAGCAGTCCGATGAAGCCGCCGATGAGCGTCGCGAGCACCACGGGCGTCAGTCCGCAAAGGAGCGACAGCTGCCCCCCGTAGATGATGCGCGAGAGCATATCGCGCCCGGTCTCGTCGGTGCCGAGCCAATGCCCGGGCGTTCCTATCGGCTTCAGCCGATTACCGACCGATCCCTCGTAGGGATCGTGCGGTGCCAGCCACGGCGCGAGCACCGTGATGGCGACGATCAGGAACAGGATCAGTCCCACGGCCACCGTCACCCGATCGCGCATCAGGCGGTCGCGAACCGTCTGCCAATAGGTCTTGACGAGCGGCGCTGACGGCTTGTTCCGGGTTGCAGCGACGTCGGCATCGATGGTCGCCATGTGAGGTTTCATCTCCGCATTCTCGGATCTATCAGCGCCTGCAACACGTCGACGGCGAGGTTGATGAGGACGAACAGGAACGAAAGAACGAGCACCGTCGCCTGGAGAACCGGAATATCGCGGCGGAAAATGGCGAGGTTCATCAACTGCCCCGCGCCGGGCCAGTTGTAGACCGTCTCGACCAGGATGGAGCCTCCGAGCAGATAGCCGAATTGCAGGCCCATCAGCGCCAGTGCCGGGGGAGCTGCATTCTTGACCACGTGCGTAATGATCCGCCGCCGCCTGAGGCCCTTCGCCTTCAGAGCCCCCGTGAACTCCTGCCCCATCACTTCGAGCACAGTCGACCGAACGAGCCGACTGATGATCCCGATCGGAATGAGACTGAGGCTGATCACCGGCAAGACGAGGTGGCTCGCATCCTCGAAGCTCGTCGGCCAGCCGCCGTCGCCCGCCATTCCCGCCGCCGGCAACCAGCCCAGTCCGACCGAGAACAGAGCGACCAGGACGATTGCCAACCAGAAATGCGGAACGCTGACGCCGAACACGGAAAAGATCGAGAGCAACCGGTCGATCCAGCTGCCGTGATGGAGACCGGTAATGACACCAAGGATGCCACCTAGAGAAAACCCGAGCACGGCAGCAGGTAGCGCGATGGCGAGCGTGTTGTTCAAGGCACCGAACAGCTCGCCCGCAACTTTCTGCCCAGTGAAGACAGATGTCCCGAGATCGCCCGCGAGTATCCGCCCTACCCAGCTCGCGTACTGGACATAAAGAGGTTTGTCGAAGCCGTACTCGGCCTTGAGCCTGTCGACGACTTCCTTCGGGGCGTCTGCCGGCAGCAGGATGTCGAGCGGGTTTCCCGGCACCATGTGTACGAGCGCGAAAACCAGAAGGGAGACGCCGATCAGGATCGGAACTGTATGGATGAGGCGCTTCGCGATGAATTTGAGCATGCGTCAGCGTTATCTCCAGGCCGGCGCGGCGATCGCGCGATGGATCGATTGTGCGAACCCAACGCGCACGCGCATGCTTCGATTATCCGCAGCGAAACACGGATCTCACATTCCAAGCTACCCTGCATTCCGCCATCCCGAATGATCAATTTCCAGGCCGCGTGGCGTTGTTTTCGTGCATCGCAATATCAACCCGGCGACTTATCGTCATGGTCAGCCTCCAGGCCTCTCGAACGCGTCCGGAGGAAGCATTTCGAACAGCCCCTCGAGTTCGTGAGCAGCAGCCAATGAAAAACAAACGCCTGGTGACCGCCGCATGTGCCACCGCAATGGCCTTGATCGGCACGGCGAGTGCTCTGGCACAGAAGACGTTACGGATCGCGATGACCGCGGCCGATATTCCCACCACCACAGGCATGCCGAACAACGGCTTCGAGGGGATGCGCTTCGTCGGCTATACGGCCTTCGACGCGCTCGTGCTGTGGGATCTGAGCCAGACCGAGCGTCTTCCAGACATAAAGCCGGGACTGGCCACCGCCTGGAAGGTCGACGAGACCGACAAGACGAAATGGATCTTCACGCTGCGCCAGGGCGTAAAATTCCACGATGGCGCGCCGTTCAATGCCGACGCTGTCGCCTGGAATCTCGCACGCTTCTACGACGACAAATCGCCCCAGTTCGAACCCAACGGCTCGGCGATCACGCGCGCACGCGTTCCGTTGATTTCGAAGTGGGAGAAAATCGACGACAACACGATCGCGATCTACACGAAAGTGCCGCTCTCCTATTTCCCGTTCATGACCGCACAGATCCTGATCGCCAGCCCCGCCGCCTGGGAAAAGGCCGGAAAGAATTGGGCGGACGTTGCGAAAGCGCCGGCCGGAACGGGGCCATTCAAGATCACGAAGGTCAATCCACGTCAGTCCATCCAGATGGAGAAGAATGCCGACTATTGGGATAAGGCGCGCGTTCCCAAGGTCGACCGTCTGATGCTGGTGCCGATGCCCGAGGCGACAACGCGTCTCTCGGCGCTGCGCTCGAACCAGGTCGACTGGATCGAGGTGCCCCCACCCGACGCCATCCCCTCGCTGAAGTCGGCAGGCTACGTGGTGTCGACGTCGCGCTACCCGCACATCTGGCCGTGGGTGCTGAAGATTACGCCCGACTCACCGTTCGCCGACAAGCGCGTGCGGCAGGCTGCGAACTTCGCCGTCGATCGTGATGCCCTCGTGAAACTGCTCAATGGGACTGCCGAGCCCGCGACGGGCTTCTGGCCGAAAGACACGGTGTTCGCAGGATCGCCGGGCCTCAAATACACCTACGATCCCGCCAAGGCCAAGGCGCTGCTGGCCGAGGCGGGCTTTGGGCCCGACAAGCCGGTCAAGGTTCGCATCCAGATCTCGACGTCGGGCTCAGGCCAGATGCTGCCGATCCCGATGAACGAAGTCATCCAGCGGAGCATGAAGGCGGCCGGTTTCGAAGTGGAGTTCGACGTGGTCGAATGGGGCCAGATGTTGGTCACCTTCCGCCAAGGCCCAGACAACGCCACGGTTCAAAAGCTGCACGGCTCGAACATCAGCTTGGTGACGTGGGACCACTCGATGGCCTTCCGCTGGTTCCACAGCCGGAACTTCGCGCCGACCTCGTCGAACTGGGGCCAGTTCAAGAGCGCGGCGGTGGACGATCTGCTTAATGAACTCGAGGTCGATTTCTCCGGGAAGGATATCGCGCCAAGACTCGCCAAGCTCAATGAATTGCTCGTCGAAGAGGCCCCGTGGCTATTCATCGTCCACGACCTGAACCCGCGCGCGTTCTCCAAGAAGGTCGAGGGCTACACACCCGCCCAGAGCTGGTTCACCGATCTCACGCGCGTGACGCTAAAATAGCGTCGATCTTCCGGGACCCACCCTTATCGCGTAGGAGACGCACATGATAATCGAGGAACGTCTGCACCGGATCGAGCTTCCGGACTACGTCGCAGAACGCGTGCGGTCCCGGCGAGGCGGCGAGCCCGCTTTCGCCAGCCTTTCGCCGAAGCGCACCGCTCTCGTCGTGGTCGACTTGCAGAACGGCTTCATGGCACCGGGGCAGCCGGCCGAGATGCCGACGGCGAGAGCCATCGTGCCGAACGTGAATCGTCTGGCTGCGGCCACGCGCGCAGCCGGCGGTACCGTGGTGTGGATCAAGAACACCTACGACGCAGAAGCGGCGATGACGTGGTCCGTCTGGCGTGGCCACTTCGCCACGGGTGAGTGGGGGCAGCGCATGGAGCAGGCCTTCACACCGGGTGATCCGGGCTATGAGATCTACGGCGATCTCGACGTGCAACCCGACGACCTCGTCATCCCGAAGCGGCGTTTCAGTGCACTGGTGCAGGGCTCGTCCACGCTGGACACCGTACTTCGCCAGAAGGGCATCGACACACTCGTCATCGTCGGGACGGCGACCAATGTCTGTTGCGAGAGCACGATCCGCGACGGCATGATGATGAACTACAAGTGCATCATGGTCTCGGACGCGAATGCGTGCCGCACCGACGAGGAGCACAACGCGACCCTGGCGACGGTCGCCATCCTCTTTGGTGACGTCCGTCCAACGGACGAAGTGATCACCATGCTGGCCACGGGGAGCAATGCCTGATGAGTACCGCACGCCCTATGACCCTGGAGGAGTTGACTGCGCAGGCCAAGGCCGCCGGTTTCGACCTCACTCCGGGGCAACTCGTCGAGATCCACACCGGCTACCGCCACATCGCGGCCATGGCCGCACGCGTGCGCGGCGCTGTCGATCGCCCACGTGAGGCCGAGCCGGCCCACATCTTCCGTCCCGGTTTCGAGGATTGAGACCCATGCAGATCCCGTCGATCGCAGAGGCGTCACGCGCCATTGCCGAAGGCCGGCTATCGCCGGTTGCGCTGGCCGAACACTGTATGGCCCGCATCGCCACCGCCGAGCCGAAAATCAACGCCTTCATCAAATTGACGTCCGACGCGGCGATGAGGGCGGCCCGCACGGCTGAGGCCGAGATCAAGGCTGGTCGCTACAAGGGCGCGCTGCACGGCATCCCGTTTGCCCACAAAGACATCTACGGCACCGCCGGCCTCGCCACGACCGCGCACTCGCGCCTCCTCGAAGACAACGTTCCGAGTGAAAGCGCCTTCACAGTCGAAAAGTTAGAGGCGGCCGGCGTACTGCCCTTCGGCAAGCTCGCGACGCACGAATTCGCGTGGGGCGGCCCGAGCTTCGATCTGCCTTGGCCGCCGGCCCGCAACCCTTGGAATCCAGAACACTTCCCCGGCGGCTCCTCCAGCGGCACCGGGGCTGCCGTGGCGGCAGGGTTCGTCCTCGGCGGCACGGGCTCCGATACGGGCGGCTCGATCCGGCTGCCGGCGGCCTACTGTGGGCTCGCCGGCATCAAGCCCACCTACGGACTGCTGAGCCGGTATGGCATCCAGCCCCTCGCCTTCTCCCTCGATCACGCCGGGCCCCTGGCATGGACGGTGGAGGATTGCGCCATTCTACTGGAGGCGATGGCGGGTCACGATCCGCGCGATCCCGCCAGCGTCGATGCGCCCGTTCCTCCGCTGCGCAAACGGCTGGATGCGGGCATCGGCGGTCTCAAAGTCGGCGTCGTCCGGCACTTCTTCGAGGACGACGTGCCCGTCGCCCCTGAGGTGGCAGCCGCAATGGCGGAAAGCATTGGCGTCCTGGAGCGGCTCGGTGCCAAGGTCGCCGATGTTTCGCTTCCGCCGCTCCAGGATTGGGCATCGGCCGGCATGCTCATCATGATCGCCGAGGCCTATGCCGTCCACGAACCATGGCTGAAGACGCGCTACAACGATTATGGCGAACTCTTCCGCGATCGCGTCGTCATGGGCGCGTTCATCTCCTCGGGCGACTATCTGGCGGCCGTACGCAGGCGTCGCGAGCTGCGAGCCGCCCTCTCGAAGGTGATGAATAAGGTCGACCTGCTCGTCTTGCCGACCGTCCCGGCTCCGGCGCCACGCATGGACGCGATCACCAAGTATGGCGGCTTCGAGGTGCCGAACTTCACCATGCCCTTCAACGTCGCCGGAACGCCGACGCTCTCGATCTGCAACGGCTTCAGCCCGGACGGCCTGCCGCTTGCGTTGCAGATCGTCGGCCGCCCGTTCGAGGACGCCACGGTTCTCGCCGCCGGCCACGCCTACGAGCGGGCGACGGATTGGAAACGCCGTCGCCCGACGCTCTGACCGAGCGTAGCGCACACAGAGGAGGAGCCAAAATGCCCGAAGAGAACAATGCTCTGATCGAGCAACAGATCCGCACGTGGTTTAGCGTGAACCTCCCGAACGAGCCGGCGCGCGAGATGGCGCGCCAGTTGAGCGCGGTGATAAAGGGTTTCGAAGCGCTGCGCGGCACCATCGCCTTCGAGGACGAACCTTCGAGTTTCGAGGCAGCACTGCAAGCGACCAAGGATCGGGGGCTCGATCGATGACATCCACTCGGACCAATCCCAAAGGCACCGCCACGACCACGGCGCTCGGCCTGTCGCTGACCCAAGCCGCCGACGCCATCGTCAAGGGCGAGACGACATCGGTGGCCCTCACCAAGGCTTCGATCGAGGCCTTCCGTCACAAGGACGCGCCGATCAACTCGCTCATCCGTCTGGACGTCGAGGACGCGCTCGAGACAGCCGAAGGCCTGGACCGATTACGCAATGCTGGTCGGCTGCTCGGGCCGCTGCACGGCGTCCCGCTCGCCCACAAGGACATGTATTACCAGACGGGAAAGCATAATACCGCCGGCTCGAAGATCCGCCGCGAGTTCAAGCCCGCCTACGCGTCCACTGCGCTTCAGCGGCTGGAGGCAGCTGGCTCCATCACGGTCGGCGCACTCAATATGGCCGAGTTCGCTCAGAACCCGACCGGGCACAACGCCCACTTCGGCAACTGCCGGAACCCATGGCACACGGACTTCTGCACTGGCGGATCGTCGTCGGGCTCGGGCGCGGCTGTCGCCGCACGATTTGTCTATGGTGCCCTCGGCTCCGACACGGGGGGCTCGATCCGCCTCCCGGCATCACTGTGTGGCGTCACGGGGATCAAAGGCACACAGACGCGCGTGTCGCGGTATGGCGCGATGCCGCTATCGTTCTCGGCGGACAACGTCGGCCCCTTGGCTCGCACGGCGCGCGACTGTGCGCGCCTGATGCAGATCATCGCCGGCCATGATCCGCAAGACCCGACGTCCTCTCGCGAACCGGTGCCCGACTACGAGGCCGCGTTGACGGGCGACGTCCGCGGGCTGCGCATCGGTGTGCCGAGGAACTATTTCTTCGACGGCGCCGACACCGAGGTGGCCGCGGCCGTGGAGATCGCTCTCAAGGCGCTGCAGGACGCGGGGGCATCGCTCGTCCCCGTCTCGCTGCCGCATATGGATGCCGTCGCCACCTACGGCTCCATCGTATCGAGATGCGAGGCTGCCGCCATTCACGGCGAATGGATGCGCCAGCGGCCGTCGGACTACAGCATCCACCTATCGGCCCGTCTCTATGGCGGCTTCGCGATCCCCGCTGCCTACTACATCGAGGCGCTATCCCGCCGCGGGCCGCTCCTGAAAGCGTTTGCCGATGCCGTCTTCGGCGAGGTCGATGTGCTCGCAGCCCCGACGATCCGCAGCCGGGTGCCCACGCTCGCAGAGACCGACATCGATTCCGGACAGCCCGGCACGATCGACGCCTTCAACGCTCTCTCGGCGAATACACGGGTGATCAACTACCTCGGCCTGCCATCGATCAGCGTGCCGTGCGGCTTGGACTCACGGGGGCTGCCGATCGGCTTGATGTTGCAGGGTCGCCCCTTCAGCGAGGCGCGGCTCTTCAAAGTCGCCGACGCGTTTCAGCGCGTGACCCGTTGGCACGAGGCCACGCCACCGATCAATTCCATCACATAAGGGGCCCGGGGCACGCGTTTCTAGCGAGGCGAATTCCAGCCCCGAGCTCGAGCCCGTGCGACGATCAAACGGTCGAGCGGTGCTTGATTACCCCGACAAAACGCTAAACGCCCGGCTCCACCAGGGAACCGGGCGCTATTGACTGTTCGCGCGGCGACGATGTCGCCGAGGCCGCCTGCGCCGCCAATTAGCGGTTCGCCAGGCCGTCCTTCACGTCGTTGAACGTGCCCTGAACTTCGCTGCCGACGTTGGTGACGGCGGTGATGATGCCCACGCCGATCAGAGCGGCGATGAGGCCGTACTCGATGGCCGTGGCGCCCGACTCGCACT
>LNFM01004534.1_pt1 | contig 14714 bp, 14 predicted proteins | sample 596031 | NCBI WGS metagenome assembly LNFM01 (sample SAMN04254537, study PRJNA301005) | activated carbon metagenome | isolation source: dual media filters at the Ann Arbor, Michigan drinking water treatment plant | place: USA: Ann Arbor
GTGAGGCGAGCGTGTTGCCGCTTGGGTGTTGACGCCGCTACTGATTTTCCTGCGGATGTGCATTTTCGAACCGAAATCCGGTTCCCTGCTGAGGATGCACTGCTCCTTCGAGCACCCACGCCGCGAGCTGCTCGAGGTCCGAGCGCACCGCCGTGACGCCCAGAAACTCAACGTGGTGTGGGCTCAGCAAACTTCGAAGCTTTCCTGTCACGAGCGAGAGCGTGGGCAGCAGCGTCAAGTAGCCAGCCCCCGACGACAAGATGCCCTTGCACTCGCTGTACGAGCTCTTCACAGCAGCGTCGAAGAACCCGTCGAACGGTCCAGGAAGCGCGGCGACCGCGGTCGTTCGGTAGTCGAACACGTGATCCGCGCCGAGCGCTCGCACCGCGTCCAGCTTCGCCGCGCTGGCCGTCGCGACGACGGTCAGACCGAGCTTCTTGGCGACCTGAACCACGAACGTCCCGACTCCGCCCGAGCCGCCGTGGACGAGCACCTTCTGTCCCGCGCGCATGCGCAGCTTGTCGCGCAGACCTTGCAGCGCGGTGAGTCCTGCTGTCCCGATAGTGGCTGCGTGTTCGTGCGACAAAGCGTCGGGCTTGCTGGCGAGCCAACTCGGGTCCGCGAGCACCAGCTCGGCGAGCGAGCCGCTCTTGGTTTTGCTGGCGTACGGCAAGAAACCGAAGACCGAATCTCCCATGCGAAGGCCCGCCGCGCCGGACCCGACCTGGTCGATCACCCCCGAGAAGTCGTAGCCAACCACGTACGGACTCGCCTTGCCGTGGATGAAGCTCGCGCCGTCGCGCCACTCGAGCACCTTGAGGTCCGCCGCGTTGAGCGAGGCAGCAGCGACTCGAACGCGCACTTGCCCCGCTCCCGCGGTGGGATCTGGGAGCTCACGCACACGAGCAGAGTCGAGCCCGAGTCCAACCTGTTCTGCAGCAAACGCCTTCATGGTGAACCCTCCGCGAGCAGCGCTCGCGCTCCATTCGTCCGGCGGCCATCGAGTCTGCGCAGAGCAGCATGGCCTGCGCGCTGATCGGTCGGACCATCGAACATACCGTGTCTGGTGATCGACACGCGCCGCCCTCGCGCAGATCGACGTCAGCGCAAGAGGTCCGGCGCGACGAGAAAGATCCCGCCGAAGAGCAAGAGCAGCGCTCCCGAAAAGCCCTTGAGTGCTTTGGCTCTTCCCTCGGTGAGCGTGAGCTTGCGCAGCGTCACCGACGCGATCACGACGATCACCGCGAGCGGAATCACGTACGCGACGTTGTAGAGCACGAGGTAGCCCACGCGCCTGGCGGCAGTGAGCTCTGTTCGCAGCGAGAGCACGCGGGTGAACATCGCTGGCAATCCGAGCGTGCAGCCGAGCTCGACGAGGTTGACGAGCGCCGCCAGAACGGTGATCCCGAGCGCAGCTGCGGGCAGGCTCGCGGTCGAAGCGACCTCGCGCATTCGTCGAAAGAGCCCTGGCTTTGCGCTCTCGGGGATCATCAGCGAGACGCCCTTCTTGAACCAGACGAGCTCCTTCACGTTGATCAGACCCATCACGACGAGCACCACGCCGAGCGCCGTCGTGATCGAGCGCGAGAGGCCCGTGATCGCGAAAAGACCGAGCCACGCGGTCATGAACACGAAGTACACGAGGCCGGACATCACCACGAAGATGCCGCCGTAGAGCGCGATCCGCGCGCGCGACTTCGCGTGCAAGAGCACGCTGAGCAGCACCACCAACACGTAGAACGCGCACGGGTTGAACCCGTCTGCCAGCCCCACGACGAACGCCAGCGCGGGCAGCGAGAGCCTGCTCGGGTCGATGGTTCCAAAGAGCGGAAGCCGCACGCTCCGCGAAGGATCCGAGAGCGCGGTCCCTTCGATGAGCGCGCGGACGTCGGACTCGTGAAAGCCCATGACATACCGCTCGCCGGCGACGAACGTCGGAACGCCCGCCGGTCGAAGCCCGAACCGCCGCGTCACCGCTTCGAACCGTGCGCGTCCCGTTGGGTCGCGGCGAACCTCCACCCACTCGACCGCCACACCACGCTCGGACGCGAGTCGGTTGACCACCGGGCGAGCCTCTTCGCAGTGCGGACAGCCGACGCCCCAGAACGCTGTGATCGACCGAGCAGACGCAGAGTGCTCTCGCGCGGGCGCGACCGCTGCGTCCGTCGCGGCGCTCGCGGCTGCGTCTCCGCAGGCGATCGACGCCACTCCGCAAGCGCGGTTCGGCTGCCCTTGCGCAGCAGAATCGCTCGCGATCAGAGCGATCAACAGCGCTGCCACGAACGCGACGCGGCGAGCGAAGAGACCGAACGGCGATTCTCGGAGTCGCACGACAAGCGTCTATACCGCGCCTGCGGCGCGCGAGCAGGACGGGCCGCAATCGGCCAGTGTTGCTGATGGTTTGTCGCCGCGGCGCACACCGCACGACACGTAGAAGCGCAGGCGTGGCGACATGGCGAGTTATCTTGTTGCCGTCAGATTTTCCCCGATCACGACCGTCGATGCCGTACGGTTTCGGTCAGTTTTCGGTGTCTGGCATAGGGCCAGACACCCCCGAAGCCCCCAACCCCACCTTCGTGAGGTTTCTATGAACAGGCGTTCGTTCGGTATCTTTGGTCTCTTCGCCCTCGGCCTCGTCGCGTCGTCCAACGTCGCTGACGCGCAGCGCGTCGACCGCAACTTTACGGTGGTCAACCACACGGGCGAGACCATCACGCACCTCTACGTGAGCCCGAGCAACCAGGTCGCGTGGGGACCGGACCAGCTCGGCAGCGGCGTGATCCCCAACAACGGAAGTCACCGCCTCTTGTTTCGTCCGGCGACCTACCGCGGCCAGTGCGTGTTCGACGTCCGGGTCACCGTCAACGGCCACAACAACGACGTGCACGGCGTGAACCTCTGCACGATCAACTCGATCACCTTCACCGGTGAGGACGGACACATCTCGTACGAAGCGCACTGAGCGCGTTCCCCTGCCCGCGACGCGCGGCGGATGCCCGATGCCCGCGTGCTCGTGAGCCGCACACGACGACGATCGAGCCGGCGGATCAGAGCTCGAACGCGCCGACGGCGGCCTCGCAGCCCTCCCAGTTGATTCGGATGTTCTCGGGATTCGTGAGCAACGCCTCTGGCGGCAGCTTGTCAGCGAACCCGGTCCACCCTGCGGGTCCGAAGAAGTCGCCGCCGACCACGTTGGGGTCCGCGCATGCGCGGATGATTCCCAGCGCGCCGTCCTCCGCGGACTGCGCCCGCGCCATGATCGCGCTGTTGGGATCCATGCCGCCGCGCGACGACGTGGTGGTCGACAGCCCCGTGAGCGCGAGGCCGGGGTGGGCGAGCAGGACCTTCACGTTCGTGATGCCCTTCTCGTCGAGCCGCTGCTGCAACCCGTAGGTGAAGGTGCAGTTAGCGAGCTTGGACTGGTGATAGCGCTCCCACCTCGGACCAGAGAACGAGAAGTTCTCTTGCTCCGTGCCGTCGCCGCCGAGGTCTCCGCTGTTCTTGCCGAAGTACTTCGGGTGATGCGGCGCGCCCAGCCGCGCCCCAGACGAGTGGTTGACCACCCGTCCGTCGTCGCTCTTGCGCAGCAACGGAAACAGCTCCTTCGTCAGCAAAAACGCCGAAATGCTGTTGGTCTGCATCTGCACATCGTAGCCATCGACCGTGGCCTGTTCGGGAAAGGCCATCACCGCCGCGTTGTTGCAGAGGACGTCGAGCCGGTCGTACTTCGATTGGATCGCGGCGGCAGCGGCCCTCACGCTCGCGAAGCTCTGCAGGTCGCACGCGATGGCCTCGAACTTCCCCTCGGGGAGCTCGCGCTGCAGTTGCTCGAGCGAAGCGACCGAGCGATCGCTCTCGCGGTTGAGCAGGAGCACGGTCGCGCCGAGTCTCGCGAGCTCCCGCGCGCAAACGTACCCGGTGCCGCTGGTCGTTCCGGTGATGGCCACGATCCGTCCGCTCATGTCGCGGGTGTGCTTCTCGATGAGCTCTTCGAGGTACTTGGTCGCAGGCTGATTCATGGTCGCGCGCTCCTCCAGGGGGAGCCACGGTATGGGTCAACGAGCTCGCGGGTACAAGCTCTGTTGTCTCGAAGCCGAGCCCTGCATGCCCCCAGAGCGACGATCCAGAGAACGCACGCCGGAGACGAGCGCGACGTCGAACTGGAGAAATCCGCGACGAAGTCGACCTCTCGTCTCGAGCGGGCTATCCTGTCACGCACGTCCTGCCCAGATCGCCATGGCAAATCCCGCGTCGCTCCTCGCTCTCCACGCTCGCAGACGCGCCGCTGCGGCCGCGGTTGTGTGCGCGATCATCAGCGGAGGGTGCGGCCGAATCGGCTTCGATCTGATCGACGCGAGCGGCGATGGTCCGTTGACGGACGGAGACGACGCGACAGCGCTCGCAGACGCGCGCGACGCGAGCGTGCTCGACGTTCTCGACGCGACGACCGACGCGCGACCGTCCACCGACATCGCCAGCGAGCGCGACGCCTCGACAGACACAGAGATCCCCGACGCAGCGCCCACGCGAGCTCGCATCTGCAGAGCGAGCGGCACGATCGCGTGCCTCGATTTCGAGACCGATCCAGCGGTCGAATGGGCGCGCGTGGTCAGCGCGACATCGACCCTCCGGTTCGACACGACGAGGTCGTTTCGAGGACGCGCGATGCATTCGACCGTGACGCGCACGAACGACACCGTCGTAGCGCTCCTGCAGTTGCCGATGAGCCCGACGCGCTTCACGACGGGCCTGTACGTGAGCGCGTGGATCCGCGCAGAGAACAGCGGCACGACGACCGCGTTTCCTGTGCTCGAGCTCAACAACGCGCAGCGCGCCGACGCGATGAGGCCGTTTCGAAAGGTCTCGCTCGACCACCTCGGCGTGCCTGCAGTACCAGGCGAGTTCGCCCTCGCGTCGCCGGGCGGCTATCTGACAGAGACAGGCTTCGCACGAGGTCGATGGACGTGCGCGAGGATCTTCGTCGCCGCCGCTGGCCCTGGCCGAATGCAGACGTCGGTGCACGCGGACGGACGCATGATCGCCGCGACGCAGGATTTCGACCCGAGCACCTTCGACACTGTTCAAGTCGGGCTCGTCGGCATCGGTGACCCCGGAGAGCTGTGGGTCGACGACGTCTACGTCGGCGATCGCGACGTGGGCTGCCTACCAGCGTTGTAGCGCGGCGCGAGCGCAGCATCCGCTGCGCGGTACGCTCTTCGACGATGCGAACCATCTTCGTCGCGTTGTGCTTGTTGCTGTGCGCTTGCTCCCAGGGACCGACGCTCGCTGCTGTCGATGGATCGGACGCCAACGTTGGCAGCGATGCTGCGACCATGGACTCACCCTCGCTCGACGCGCCATCGACCGAGGACACCGGCGTATTCGATGCGCAAGAGGACGGCGCGACCAGCGCTGACGCAGCCTCCGCGGACGCCGAGGCGGGGTGCACGAGCACCGTCGCGATGCCTCCGTACAGCGATCGCACGATGAACGAAGAGTTCACCGATCCGCCGGTGTGCACAGGATGCCCTTCGCCCTACGCAGACGTCGAAGAGCTCTCGGTCGCCACGTTGCCCGACGGAGCCACGTCCCTTCGCGTCGCGGGAACAGCGCGCGGAGCGACCCAGTGCGAGTGGTTCGTGTCCAACTCTTCCTGCGGTCACACCGGCGGGCGAATCCTCACGGACCCCGAGGGCGGAGGGCAGTTCTCGACCACGCTCCCCGTGTTTTGCGGGACCAACGTCGTGCGGATCGTGTGCCGCAACGACCGCGGCGCGCGCGTGCTCGTTCGGCGCATCGAGGGTCCTCGCTGCTCGGGACGCGATCTTCGCGTGACGCTCGCGTGGGACATGGCTGGGCTCGACCTCGAGCTGCACCTGCTTCGCGCGCCGCGGGCGCTCAACTCGATGACCGACGACTGCACCTGGTTTACGTGCATGTCACCGGCGGGACTCGAGTGGGGAGCCCCAGGGGACACCGACAATCCTCGCAAGGACATCGACAACACCGGCTCATTTGGCCCAGAAAACATCTACCTCGATCGCGCGCCCGCAGGGACCTACTACGTGATGGTCGAGCACTGGAGCCGCTCGGGTCAGCCCTCGACCGCGGACGTCGACATCATCGTGCGCGAGCGATCGGTCGCGCGCCTCCGTCGCAGCATGTTTCCTCGCCAGTGGGTGTGGAACGTCGGGACGATCACCTTTCCCGAAGGGCGATTTACGCCCACCGACACCGCGCTCGACTGCAACGCCTCGTGGATGACCACCTCGCGCGGCTGCGACCTGCCGCTGCCCTGAACCACGCCACGATTGAACGTTGGGAGGGCGGCAGAACGAGCCGCGCGGCGGCGAGCGCGAGGGCGAGCGCCGCCTTGGTCTCGATCGTCGCGCCGAGGACGAAGACCTCGATCTTGGCGGTGTCCGCTGGGCCTTCCCGAGGTCCCCTTGCTCGGCGTTCGCCGCTCGTTTCACGGGTGACACTGCAACGACGGCGACCGATACGCGCCAGATTGCGTATCCTCGCGCGATGATTCGTCGCGGAGCCACGATCACCGGTGCAACGTCGGCCATCTCCTCCGTGGAGGAACTGACGCTCGATGGCGCTTCGATCACGCTGCTCGCAGTGTGTGACGGAGACCAGCCGAGCGTCGCGCTCGAGTGCATGAAGAGCACGTTCGCCGGGCTGACGTCGGTGGGGAGCGAGGCTGCGCAGCGCATCGTCGACGCGGCGCCGCAGATGTTTGCGCATTCGCGCGCAGCGATCGTGATCGCAGAGCGCGCTGCGTACGCGGCCGTCTCGGGGCAGGCGCGGATCTATCGGCAGCGGGCGCGGCAGCTCGAGGCGATCGCGCCTGGCTCGCACGCAGTCGCGCGCCCGGATGCCTTTGTTGTCGCGAGTCACGCGCTGCGCGCGGAGGGCGAAGATTTCTTCTCGACCGCTTCCGCGGCGGCGCTGCGCGACCGCGGCGACGAGGCCGGGGAGAACACCTTTCGCAACGACGCGCTCGACGGGGTGCTCGAACAAGCGTTGGCGTCGTCGAAGGAGACAGCCGTCGCGGTGGCGGCGATGTGCGCTGTGGCTCTTGCACGGTGATCGAGACCGCTGCTATCCCAGTCAAATCAGTGCGATTCGCGCGGCGGCGCTCACTCGATTCGCGCTACGTTCGCTCGACATGAGCACCGTCGACGCCGATCCATCCGTCCTCACCCTCCCGGCGAGCGAGCCATGGCCGACCGCTGAAGACGCGATCGAGCGCCGGTGCGCAGCGGTGACGACCCTCGCCGTGGACGCGTACGGCCTGCGCGAGTTGCACGCGGGCCGCCCGTTCGAGAGGCGGTCGGACGGGTTCTTCGCGCGCCTCTCGAGGGCCGGTGACTCCGACGTGCGGCTCGCGCCGTCGCGCGCAGCGCTGCTCGGAGCGCTGGTCGAAGCCGCGACGCTGGGCGAGAAGCTCAGGCCCGCGGCGCTCGCGCTCGTCGATGAACGGCGCGCTCTCGACGCGCTTCGATCGCGGTTTTCCTCGCTCGCGACGGTGCGCGTGTTCGCCTCGACCGGGACCCTCTTCGCGCCCACCCGCGAGCGCAACGCAGCGCTCTTCGCGCTCATCGACAACCTCGAGGCCGCCGGCGTCCGCGTCGAGTTCGAAGAGTGAGCGCTTGCCAGCAGGCGCGAGACCGCCAAGGAAGCGATTCGCAGCAATCGCAGCGCGATGGCAAGAAACGCTGACGCCGATGCTCGACGCGGATCTGCAGCAAAAAGCCGAAATCCCACGCCTCCCACCCTCTTCGAGGCGCACCCACATTCCAGCCGGGCTCCGCCCTGCGGCTCCACGCGCGGCGCCGATCACAGGGCGTGAGCCCCTTCGCGTTGCGTGTGGTTTTGTCGGTGAAGCTTCGAGCGGGCGTTGGTCAGTCCGGTCTTGGATTCCGGGCGAGTGTCGTGATAGCTGGGCCATCATGAAGAGAATTACTCTGCTCTCGATCCTGCTCTCGTCCTTCGTCGTCGCCTGCGGCGGCGGGACGCCGACCACTGACGCGTCGACGCCGCGCGACGCCGCGAGCGACTCGGGTCCGACCTGCGCAAACCCCGGTTTCGTGTGCTGCACGGTTGGCAGCACGATGGCGCAGGCGCCGGGCTGCGAGAACGACATTCCGGTGTGCCCGACGTCGAACCCGCCGTCCGTCCCGACCCCTGGCACCACGTGCCCCGGTGGCGCCGCGGACGCGGGCGCGGCCGACGGCAACTGAGCATTCTGCATCGGGGGGACTCGCTGCGCGCCACGGGGGTGCGACGCTCGTGACGTGAGGACGATCGAAGCGCCCTCGCGACGGCGCGCGCTGAACCGCGAGTGCCCGCGTCGCGGTTGATCGAACCGGCTGCCCGACGCGCACCGTGAGGTCCCGCAGGTGCACCGGCCGCGCGGTCTTCGGGTCGTCGAGCCACGCGAGCTCCGCCGCCAGCTCGAAGCGCGCTCGTGTAGGGCCTCGCGTCGAGGGCCACCGCGATGACGAGCTCGAAGAGGATAGCAGCCATATCGCCCGTTGCCTCGCCGCGCTCGGCGGCCCGACGCTGCGGGCGCGAGAGCTTCACGCCGCGCCGCGCTGCGCCGTGCGTTCGCCGCTGTTTTCACAGGCGATGCTGGGTTGGCGGCGCCAGAAGCGATGCGTGTCCAACGATCGCCGCGATCAGCCGAAAATGGACACGAACGCGAGCGGTGTCCGCCTTGGGGGTTCGACGATGGGCCTTCTTCCATGAACACCTCGCGCCAGGGCAGAGCTCGCGGCTTCAACTCGCGGGTTCGTCGCGGTCGTTCGTCGGAGAGTTGTCGCTCAGCGCTCGACGAAGCAGCACCGCTCCAGTGACGGTCATCGCGATGCACACGGCGAAGTAGAGCGTCAGACCGAGCCGTCGTCCGTCGCTCAGGCACACGTGCCGCGAAGCCATATTGAGTTACGCGCGCGGCGGGGGATGAGAGATGTTCGACGAGCCCGTGGCAGACCGTCGAGCTCGCGTCGTGCGCCGACGCTTCGCGGGACGTATCGTCACGGATTCGTGGAGACCCCCTATCGGACACCATCAGCACCGAGCCCGACGGGCGGTGCCCGCAGCGGCAGATGGAAGGGCGCTTTGCTCGTCGCGGGGCTCGCGGCGATCACCGTGGGGCTGTTGCGCGCGAAGGCGCCGCCAGTCGACACGCGCGAAAACAGCGATCGCGTGAGAATCGAAGCTCTGATCGACGCCGTGTCCGACGCGGAAGTGTCGATGTACGACGCGCCGACGGGCGACGGGGCAATGGGCCTCGCCGTCCCTCGCGGCCTCGCGCGCGGAGCGCCCCCACCGGTGTTCTCGATGCTCGATCGCGCGGCGACCAACGGACTCGCGCTGCGCTACGGCGAGCACGAGCGACGCACGGACCAGCATCGCAACCCGCGCTGGAGCAACGACACCTTCCGGTGCTTCGTCAGCGCACGAGCGCACTTCCGCGGGAGCGTCGGGATGCTCGGGATGCCTGTCCTCAGCGATTCCGCGCCGAGCGAGTCGTGCATGCGCACGCTGCTGTCCGTGCGCTACGCGCTGGTGCTCTCGGCCCGGGGCGACTTTGCGGCGCTGTTCGACCTGCGCGAGCGTCGGAGGGTCGCGACCTTGCGATGGCCGAGCGGAGCGACGTCTGATCCGCGGGTGGTCTCAGCCGCGCTGCGAGCGGTGGTCGAGGGCGCGACGCTCGATCCCGACGCGATCGAGGTCGCGCGCGACGGCGCCTGACCGAGCGCCGCTCAGCCCACGAGGGCCTCGAGCGCGTCGACGAACGCCCGTGGGGCCTCGATCTGCGGAAAATGCCCCGCGCTCTCGATCGCACGCAGCTCGGTCGCGCCGAGGGTGACCTGCCACTGTCTCCCTGTGGCGAGGCTCGTCCCTGGCAGGTGATCCTGCGCGCCCCAGATCAGCGCGGGCGGCGCGGGCGGGCGCGGCGAGTCGTCTCCGCTCACGAGGATCGACGCGTACGCCGGCACGATGCGAGGCCAGTCGCGCTCGGCGATCACGGACAGCTCGCTCGGAACGCGGCTCGGGTCCGCGAACGACCGCGCGACGGCCGCGCGCGTGTAGACCGATCGGCGCAGCAGAAAGCGCATCATCGCGAGGCCCATGCGCGTGCGCCCGACGCGGGCCATGCGGCGCGGGGTCGTGGGCATGGGGATTCCGTCGACCATCACGAGGCGCGAGCAGCGCGCGGGCCAGCGCGCGGCGAGGGCGTAGCAGACCGAGGCGCCGAAGGAGTTTCCGACGCACGCGGCGCGGTCGATCGAGAGGGAGTCCAGCAGGGCGACGAGCCACTGCGCGTACTCGCGCACGCTCGCGAAGGGCGCCCCGTCGTCGCCGAGGCCGGGCAGTTCGGGGGCGATCACGCGGTGGCGCTGCGCGAGCAAGCTCCACACGCGCGACCAGTGAAGCTCCGCGCCGCCCCACCCCCCGTGCACGAGCAGCACCGCGGGCCCGTTGCCCCCCACGAACACGCGCGCCGGAACCCCGTTCACCACAGGACGCTCGCACACCACCAGGGATCCGTCGCTCGTCTGACTCATCGCTCGACCGCAGTGTGCCACTGAACTCTCTCGTGCCGCGCTCGTTCGTTCGCGCCACACGGACGCTCCGGCGCAGGCTCCATTTCGCCAGTGAAAATCCCAGGACCTGGGCTGTTGCAGTTCATCAACGGCGTGCGCAAGTACCTGCTCGGCGACGGGCTGGTGGCGAGCACGGGCGAGCTCTGGCGGCGACAGCGCAAGCTGATGGCGCCGTTCTACACGCCAAAGGGCGTGCAAGCGTACGGCGAGCTCATGATCCGCGACGGAGAGCAGCTCGTCGAGCGACGGAGCGAGCTCGCGCGGACGCCCCGAGCAACGGCGTCTCGTCGCGCTCGGCGAGCCTCGAAGCCTGTCTGGCCTGAAATTCTGCGTTCTGGCAAGGAGACACAAGGTGGACAAGGAATGTCTACGCAGCGATCCTGCATGGCTTTCAAGTGGACATGACGAAGTCCACCGACGCGGATCTGCAGCCAGAACGCGGGATTTCAGGCCGGACAGGCTCTCAGCGCCAAGCCATCACAGTGCAACTTCTCGAGGACCTCGTGGAGCTTGTCCGGGCGCTGCGCCATCGCCCCGAAGTCTACACTCGGACTCCGTCGATCGTCGTCGATTTGTCGGTCGGTGCTTTGCAAACGGAACTTGAATTGTGGGGATAACATCCGGTCCGACGTCGACGAAGTTCGATCCCCCGTCCCACGCGTGCTTCGCGCCCGCGTCCGGTCCGCGAAGCAGTCACCGCGGTCAGTACTTGGCGAGCGAGCGAAAGAACCCCGCGAGCTGATGCAAGAGATTCTTGGGTCCCGTGAGCCCGACGCGCATCTGGATGCTCGCTTCCTCGCCCAAGACGCTAACGCCCTCGCTGACGATGTTGTCGAGGTCGACCCACACGGGGCCCCAGCTCGCCGTCGCGTACACGCGTCGCGCGGTGAGAATCCACCCTTCGTCACCGGCGCCGAACCACGTCGCGTCGTACAGGGCCAGAATCCGCTCGGCGGGGTGAAGCTCTCTGCCGTACACCGCGCGCGTTGCTGTCTTTGCTCGGCGGGATGTCCGGCGAGACGTAGAGGTCTTCGTGCGCGGGGACCATCTGCCGAAACCTCGCGAGTAGCGAGGCGTCGTCGAACTTGGTCTGCTCGTCGAACGGCTGCGGCAGAGTCGACGCGGTCAGGGCGAGGACGCGAAGGAGCGTAGCGAGCGCGCTCGCCACCGCTGGGTCTTCCGCGGGAATAGCAGCGCCCATGACCGAGAGGGTCGGGTGCAGATGCACCACGCTGTTGGCGTCGAGCTGGCGCCATGTGACATCGCGCGGACCGTCCACGGCGCTCCAACAAAACCGGCGCTGCGTGATCGCCCAGCCGATGCCATCGACCGCGCGATTGGGGTCGTGGATGGCGACGATGGGCTCGTCTGGAAGCGCCCCTCGCGCGTAGGAACGCCGCGCTTCATCGAGCGCACGCGCGTCGATCGCCGCGCCGATCAGAACGGACGGGATCTCGCCGACGTGCGCGCGGGCGCGGTCGACCAACCAGTTGAGTCCGAATCCGTCCGGCGCGTGCGTGCCCGCTGCGACCGGATATTGGTACCTGCAGTAGGGACAGAGGCGTATCGGAGGAGCGGGCGCGGCTGCACCGCACTGGGGGCACTCGAAGTGATACATCGCAGTCTTCCAACGATACACCGCGCGAAGAACCGTCGGTGGTGGGGTTTCGCGCGAGCAGGCGAGGGCGCCCATCGTGTGCGTGTGTCGAAGGCACAGCGCGCGGGGACGGACGTCCGTTGGTGGCCCTCGCCGTCGCCCCGTCTCCGAGGCTCGCGCGTGCCCGACCGTCACGCGCAGCACATCGTCACTCGATTTTCAGTCGATCCCTGAGCGCGTCGAGCGCGTCCCGAGTGTCATCGAGCTGCGCGACGAGCTGCGTGCGCTGATCTTCGGAGAGCTTCTTGACCGCGGTCGCGAGCTGTCGCGTGAAGCTCTTGGCCGTGACCCGCTCGGACAGCCGTCCCAGCATCCCGACCAACGCAGGGACGCTCACGCGCGTCGGGCTCTCGGAGGATAGGACATCCAACCGATGGTCGATCGGTGCACGCGTGAGCGCTCTGCGGCCCGATCGCCAGTGTCCTCTCCGCGCCCGTCGGCCCGATGCTGCGTGGACGCGAGCGTCACACCGCGCATCACTTAGCAGGGAACCGGATTTGGGCGCGACAGCCCTGGTATTCGTGAGGGAACAACGCGGACGCTCGCTCGCCTCGCGGCCCGAGGTCGAGCCCTCATCGTCACCCCAGTTCTGTGAGGGAAAGGAGCAGCGCAGCTTCGGCCCGGAGCCGAGGGGCCGGGCAACAACGCACCTACGGTGCGGAGCGCAGCAGGCTCGCGCCCGCAGCTACTCGAGACGCTCGTCGAAACGACGAGTCACTCGCCCACAGTCCTCGTTCGAAACGATCGTGTCGACACCATCGACGCCAGAGCGAGGGGACTGCGAGCGCAGGTTCCGCTGCGATCATCCTGCGAAATAACTGACCGACTGCCTTGACTTGCAGCGGTGGCAGGCCTCCGTGTGTCGACGCTCGGATCCCGATCGAGAACCGCAGGCGAGCCACTTGTCTTGAATACCGGTGCGATGAGTAGCTGCGGGCGCGAGCCCGCTGCGCTCCGCACCGTAGGTGCGTTGTTGCCCGGCCCCTCGGCTCCGGGCCGAAGCTGCGCTGCTCCTTTCCCTCACAGCACTGGGGTAACAATGAGGGCTCGACCGCCGGCCGTGAGGCGAGCGTGTTGCCGCTTGGGTGTTGACGCCGCTCCTGATTTTCCTGCGGATGTGCATTTTCGAACCGAAATCCGGTTCCCTGCTTAGGTTGCGTTCGCCGCTGTTTTCACCGTGGATACCGTGTTGACCGACTCCAACGCCCGCTCGTCGGCTCCGTCTGCCAACGACCCTCGCACTCCGAAGACAACCACACTCGACGCCGTCACTCGGTGCCGAGCAACACCCTCGTCGCAACGGCCTCTGTCGCGCCCTCGGCCAGCGCGCGCACTTCGTCCTGTCGCAGCGCGTCCGCTCTCGATGCGAGCGACTCGAAGTCCGCTTCGACCAGCAGCGCTCTCTTCGCAGCCCGCCCCTGATCGAACGCCTCGTTCGCGAGCTCGCCCCGCGCTCGCTCGTCGTCCGCCGCACGATCGTAGATCGCGCCGTCGATCGCGCGCTCTTCGGGAGGAAGAATCCGTCGTCCGTCGCGCGGTTTGCGATCGCCGAAGCGCGCGTCGAGCAACGAGCGAACCCACACGAGCGGCCCGTCGTCGCCCGAGCGCGCGAGCTTCTTCCAGCTCGCCTCGATCTCTGCTCGACGCTTCTTGATCGCGTCGTTGACCGCGCGCTGCCCCTCGTCGCTGTCGGTCCTCTGCCCGGCGATCGCCTTGCGTACGCGCCGCAGATGCGCTCGCAGCGCGGGCCCTCGGCGAAGCCCCCAGAAGCCGGGCAACCACTCCCACCATCGCGAGCACTCGCTCGCGAGCAGCTCGAGCCACGCGCACAGCTCGACGAGCCTTCGCCCCTCGTCGCTCTCGAGCGCGACGACCCCCTCGCGCTGGGACTCTTCGAGCGCGCGAAGCAGCGGCATGTGTTGCAACAGCTCGGCGCTCGAAGCGCCGCTCTTCCAACGAGCGTGCGCGGCGCTCTCGAGCTCGTACAGGAGATCATCGACAATGGAAGCGACGACGGGGTCCGCGACGCCGCCCTCGACCGCCACCGAGCGATCCCCGAAGGGCAGCGGACACGCCCGCAACAACGCCAGCTTCTTGTCGAACGAAAGACCGCTCAGCACCGACGCGACCGACGACGGGGCCACCACGAAGTCCGGGCTGTGCGCAGAGATCGGGCTCGCTTCGATCGCAGCCACCGACGGAGCGCCGGACGCGAACGTCTCGCGCACCTCGAGCTCGCCGAGCTTCACCTTGCGAAGCCAGAGAACCTTCTTCTCGACGACCGGTTCGAAGCGCTCGACCACGAGGTGCCGCTCGTCTGGCCGCGACGCAGAGAGGTCCTTCGAGCGCGCGTTTCCTGCGGCGGCCAGCGCGCTCCGCTCGGGCTCGGACCAGGGCCACACGTACCACTGCGTCACCGGCTCGCGCGCGCCTTC